>Ga0209917_1000620_pt1 | contig 14728 bp, 9 predicted proteins | sample SalPon2_C_H2O_MG_FD_185710 | JGI IMG/M metagenome (GOLD analysis project Ga0209917, IMG submission 185710) | Salt pond water microbial communities from South San Francisco under conditions of wetland restoration - Salt Pond MetaG R2_C_H2O_MG... | ecosystem: Environmental > Aquatic > Non-marine... | reverse complement strand
CCAGAAGGCCTGGATCACCTTCTCCGATCGGGCCGACGACATGATCCTCGTCACCCGCACGACGCCCCGCGAGGCGGCAGACCGCGGCACCGACGGGATCACGCTGTTCGTCGTCGACATGGACTCGCCGGGCATCGACGTCTCGCCGATCGAGAAGCACGCGATGAACTACTCGACGTCCTGTGAGGTGTTTCTCGACGACGTCCGGGTTCCCGAGGCGAACGTCCTCGGGACGCTCGACGACGGCTGGTGGGCGCTCGTCGACATGCTCAACCCCGAACGGATCGGCTTCTCGGCGGCGGCGACCGGGATCGGCAAACTCGCCGCCCACACGGCCATCGACTACGCGAACGACCGGGAGGTGTTCGACGGGCCGATCGGCACCCACCAGGCGGTTTCGTTCCCGATCACGAAGCCCTACGCGCGCATGGAGACCGCCGCCCAGATGCGCCGGAAGGCCGAGTGGCTCTACGACCGAGGCGAGCCCTGCGGCTACGAGTCGAACGTCGCGAAGGCGACCGCCGTCGAGGCCGGCATCGAGACGGTCAAACAGTCGATGCAGGCGTTCGGCGGCTGGGGGTACGCGGTCGAGTACGACGTCGAGCGGTGGTGGCGCGAGATCAACCTCACCCGCCTCGCCCCCGTCACCCAGCAGATGGCGTACAACCACATCAGCCAGGAGATCGGCTTCCCGAAGTCCTACTGAACCATGTCCGAAACACCGACGCGGACGCCGACGTCGCGATCGACGGTAGCCCCGACGCCGCCCCCGACCGGACCGGGGCGGCGGGGACGAACGGCGACCCACACGGGGGTGTCCGGCGAGCGATGAGGTTCGGAATCGACGCCGACATCGACGCCGAGCAGGCCCGCGCGGTCGCCGAGGCGCTCGCCTCGCGGTTCCGCGAGGACGTGACGGTCGTCTCCGACGGCGAGGAACTGGCCCGCGCGAGCTACGAGGGCGATACTGGTGCCGAGGCCTCGGCCACGGACGCCGTCCCGGAGGGGACGGACGCCGACCTCGGCCCCACCGAGCGCGAGGAGCGCCTCCGCGAGGAGATCGCGGGGATCGAGTCCGGCGGCAAGGAGAAGTACAAAAGCCAGCTCCCCGAGCAGGGCAAGCTGTTCGTCCGCGACCGGATCGACCTGTGGTTCGATCCCGACGACGGGGCGGACTCCGGGGACGGCTTCCTCTTCGAGGACGGCAAGTTCGCGGCGTTCGACGACGACGACGTGCTCCCGGCGGACGGCCTCATCACGGGCGGAGCGACCTTCGAGGGCCGCGACGTCCACTTCATGGCCAACGATTACACGGTCAAGCGGGGGTCCATGGCGGCCAAGGGCGTCGAGAAGTTCCTCCGGATGCAACAGCGGGCGCTGAAGACCGGCCAGCCCGTGTTGTACCTGATGGACTCCTCGGGGGGGCGGATCGACCAACAGACCGGCTTCTTCGCCAACCGCGAGGGGATCGGCAAGTACTACTACAACCACTCGATGCTCTCGGGGCGGGTGCCGCAGATCTGCGTCCTGTACGGCCCCTGTATCGCCGGGGCGGCTTACACGCCCGTCTTCGCCGACTTCACCGTCATGGTCCGGGGAATGAGCGCGATGGCGATCGCCAGCCCCCGGATGGTCGAGATGGTCACCGGCGAGGAGATCAGCCTGGAGGACCTCGGCGGCCCCGAGGTCCACGCCCGCCACTCCGGCAGCGCGGACCTGATCGCCGACGACGAGGAGCACGCCCGCGAACTCGTCGCCCGACTCGTGGGCTACCTGCCGAACAACAGCGACGAGAAACCCCCCAGGTCGGACCCCGCAGAGCCGGCGAAACCACCCAAGGGCATCGACGGCGTCGTTCCAAGCGAACCGAACCGCGGCTACGACATGGTCGACGTGATCGAGCGCGTCGTCGACGGCGACTCGTGGTTCGAACTCCGCCCGGAGTACGGCGAGGAGATCCTGACGGGCTTCGCCCGGATCGACGGCCGGCCGGTCGGCGTCGTCGCGAACCAGCCGGCCCACCGCGCCGGCGCGATCTTCCCCGACGCGGCCGAGAAGGCCGCCGGCTTCGTCTGGACGTGCGACGCGTACAACGTCCCCCTGTTGTATCTCGCCGACACGCCCGGGTTCATGGCCGGGTCCGGGGTCGAAAAGGAGGGCATCCTAGAGCAGGGCAAGAAGATGATCTACGCGACCTCCGCGGCGACGGTGCCGAAACAGTGCGTCGTCGTCCGGAAGGCCTACGGGGCGGGCATCTACGCGATGTCCGGGCCGGCGTACGATCCCGAGTCGACGATCGCGCTCCCCTCCGGCGAGATCGGGATCATGGGTCCCGAGGCGGCCATCAACGCCGTCTACGCCAGAAAGCTCGACGCGATCGACGATCCGGAGGAGCGGAAACGCACGGAGGCGAAACTCCGCGAGGAGTTCCGCGAGGACATCGACGCCCGGCGGATGGCGAGCGAGGTCGTCATCGACGACGTCGTCCCGCCGTCGACGCTCCGCGAGGAGCTGACGAACCGATTCGCGTTCTACGAGGACGTCGAGAAGGACCGCCCCGACAAGAAACACGGGACGATCCTATGACCGGGCGCTACTACGGGGAGTTCGAGGTGGGCGAGACGATCGAACACGACAAGCGCCGGACGATCTCGGAGGCCGACAACCAGGCGTTCTGCGACATGACGATGAACCAACAGCCGCTCCACCTCGACGCCGAGTTCGCCGCCGACACCGACTTCGGCGAGCGGCTCGTCAACGGGCTCTACACGATGAGCCTCGCTGTCGGGTTGACCATCCCGGAGACGACCGACGGCACCATCGTCGCGAACCTCTCGTACGACGACGTCGAGCACCCGGAGCCCGTGTTTCACGGCGACACGATCCGCGTCCGATCGACCGTGACGGACAAACGGGAGACCAGCGACGGCGAGCGCGGCGTCGTCACGATGCACGTCGAGGTGTTCAGGGTGAACGATCGGGAGGGGACGGACGGACCCTCGTCGGACGGGGCCGACGGTGCCGAGGAGCCGCTGGTCTGTTCGTTCGACCGGACGGTGCTGTCGTTGAAGCGTCCGGGGAACCGCTAGGTCTCGCTTTCGCCCGGACGGCGTCGATGGCCCGTCGCCTCAGGCCATCACGAGCGTCTCCTGGTAGGCTCCGTAGTGGTCCTCGAAGACGGCCATGATCTCGCCCATCGTCGCGTAGGCCTTCACGGCGTCGACGATCGGGGGCATGACGTTCTCGTCGTTCTCGATCGCCGCCTTGACCGCATCGAGGGACGCCTCGACGGCCTCGTCGTCGCGTTCCTCCTTGACCGATTCGAGCCGATCGAGCTGTCGGTCGCGGGTCTCGGGGTCGACGTGGAGCAGGTCGGGCTCGGCGTCCTCCTCGATCTCGTAGCGGTTCACGCCGACGACGACCTCCTCGCCCTCGTCGACGCGTTGTTGATACTCGTAGGCGGCCTCCTGGATCTCGCGGTGGAAGTACCCGTCCGGGATCCCCGAGAGGACGCCGTCGCGCACGGACCCCTCGCCCATCTCCTTGATCTCCTCGATGTAGCCCATGATCTCCGCTTCCATCTCGTTGGTGAGCTTCTCGATGGCGAAGGAGCCGCCCATCGGGTCGACGATGTCCGCCGCGCCGGACTCCTCGGCGATGATCTGTTGGGTCCGCAGCGCGACGCGGACGGCCTCCTCGCTCGGCAGCGCGAGCGCCTCGTCGTAGCTGTTGGTGTGGAGGCTCTGGGTGCCGCCCATCACCGCGGCGAGCGCCTGGATCGTCACCCGGGCGATGTTGTTGAGCGGCTGTTGGGCCGTCAGCGACTGGCCCGCGGTCTGGGTGTGGAACTTCAGCCGTTTGGAGGCGTCGGCCTCCGCGCCGTACCACTCGTCCATCACGCGCGCGTAGATCCGGCGGCAGGCCCGGAACTTCGCGATTTCCTCGAAGATGGAGTTGTGGGAGTTGAAGAAGAACGACAGAAGCGGGGCGAACTCGTCGACCTCGAGGCCCCGGTCGAGGCAGTCCTCGACGTAGGCGAAGCCGTCCGCGAGCGTAAAGGCCGCCTCCTGGGCCGCGGTCGCCCCGGCCTCCCTGATGTGGTAGCCCGAAATCGAGACGGGGTGGAACTTCGGCGTCTCCTCGACGGCGAACTCGATGGTATCCGTGACGACGTCGAGGCTCGGCTCCGGCGGGATCACCCACTCCTTCTGGGCGATGAACTCCTTGAGCATGTCGTTTTGCAGCGTCCCGCGGACCTCCTCGCGGGGGACGCCCTTCTCGTCCGCCAGCGCGATGTACATCGCGTAGATGACGGGTGCGGAAGGGTTGATCGTAAAAGAGGTCGATACCTCGCCGATGTCGATCCCGTCGAAGAGGATCTCCATGTCCCGGAGCGTGTCGACGGCGACGCCCTCCTTGCCGACCTCGCCCTCGCTCATCGGGTGATCCGAGTCGATCCCCATGAGGCTCGGCATGTCGAAGGCGGTCGAGAGGCCGGTCTGGCCCTCGTCGATGAGGTAGTGGAACCGCTCGTTGGTCTCCTCGGCGGTGCCGAACCCGGCGAACTGCCGCATCGTCCACGTCCGCCCCCGGTACATCGTCGGGTACGGTCCCCGGGTGTAGGGCGGCTCTCCGGGGAATCCGAGGTCCTCGTCGAGATCCATGTCGGCGATGTCCTCCGGCGTGTAGAGCCGATCGACTTCGTGGTTCGAGACGGTCGCGAACCGATCCTTCCGCTCGCCGGCGTCGAGGAACGGGTCGAGAGTCTCCTCTTCCCACTCCGCTCTGTTCTCGCGGATCCTCTCGAGGTCGTCGTTTCCGAACATTACACACACAAACACCGTCTGACAGCAAAAGCGTTGCCATACCTATTGAAAAATGAACATATTCGTCGCGGGAACCGATCCGAGTGACCGTCGACGATCCGGAACGTTTAATCGAAATCTCCGCGTGTGTTCCCCCATGACACGAGAGATAGACGCGGTCGAACGCGTCGGCGTCGTGGGTGCCGGGACGATGGGCAGCGGGATCGCACAGGTATCCGCCGTCGCGGGATACGACGTCGTGATGCGCGACATCGAGGCGGAGTACGTCGAGAACGGCTTCGAGACGATCAGCGACAGCCTCGGCCGACAGATCGAGAGCGGGACCATCACCGAATCGGAGGCCGAGGCCGCCGAGGCACGGATCGAGGGGACGACCGACCTCGAGGACCTCGCCGACTGCGATATCGTCGTCGAGGCCGCCCTCGAGGACATCGACGTCAAGCGCGACATCTTCTCGGACCTCGACGAGGTCATAAACGACGAGGCCGTCCTCGCGACCAACACGTCGACGCTGTCGATCACGACCATCGCGGCCGCGACGGAGCGCCCCGAGTCGGTCCTCGGCCTCCACTTCATGAACCCCGTACCGGTGATGAAGGGCGTCGAAGTCGTCGAGGGCGAGAAGACCGACGGGGACGTCCTCGAGTTCGCCCACGCCTTCGCCGAGGACCTCGGCAAGGAGACCTGGGAGTCCGACGACAAACCCGGCTTCGTCACCAACCGCATCCTGATGCCGTGGATCAACGAGGGGATCCGCGCCCTCGACGAGGGCGTCGCCACCAAGGAGGACATCGACGACGGCATGACGCTCGGGACGAACGTCCCGATGGGGCCCCTCCAGTTGGCCGACCACATCGGCCTCGACATCTGTCTGCACGCGACCGAGACGCTCCACGAGGAGTTGGGCGACCGCTACACCCCGGCGTACCTGCTCAAACGGAAGGTCGAGGCGGGCGACCTCGGCAAGAAGACCGGCGAAGGCTTTTACAAGTACGACTGAGGCAGTCGGGTCGCCTCGGGGTGTCGACGACGGCCCCGACGGTCACTCCCCGAGGTGTCGCGCGATGACTTCCTTTTGAATCTCGCTCGTCCCCTCGTAGATCGTCGTGATCTTCGCGTCCCGGTAGTAGCGCTCGACGTCGAAGTCCTTCGTGTAGCCGTAGCCGCCGTGGACCTGGACGGCCTCGCTGGCCACGTCGACGGCGGTCTCGCTGGCGAAGTACTTCGCCATGCTCGCGGCCATCGCGTCGACGCCCTCGTCGTTCTTTTCGGCGGCGTCCCGCGTCAACAGCCGGGCGGCCTGGACGTCGGTCGCCATGTCGGCGAGTTTGTGCGCGATGGCCTGGTGGTCGGCGATGGGTTTGCCGAACTGCTCGCGCTCGTCGGCGTACGCGACGGCGGCCGAAAGCGCCGCGTCGGCCACCCCGACCGCCTGGCTCGCGATGGCGATCCGGCCGCCGGTGAGGATCGAGAAGGCCGACTTGAGTCCTTCGCCGACCTCGGTGAGCCGGTTCGACGCCGGGATTCGGGCCCCGTCGAAGCGCAGCGACGTCGTGTCGCTGGCCCGGAGACCGAGTTTGTCCTCCTTGTCGCCGACCTCGAGGCCGTCGACGTCCTTCGGGACCAGAAACTGCGTCACCGAGTCGGGGTCGTCGGGGTCCGTCTTCGCGAAGAGGATGACGACGCCCGAGCGCTCCCCGTTCGTGATCCACTGTTTCTCGCCGTCGACGACGTACTCGTCGCCCTCGAGCCGGGCGACGGTGGACATCTCCGCGGGGTTCGACCCCGCCTCGGGTTCCGAGAGCGCGAACGCGCCGATCGGCCGCCCCGAAGCCATCTCGGGCAGCCACCGCTCTCTGTGCTCGTCGGTGCCGAACGTGGCGATACACGAGGTCGCCAGACAGTGGACCGAAAGCGCCGTCGCGACCGAGAGGTCGCCCCTCGCCAGTATCTCGTTGACGACGCTGTAGGTCAGTCGATCGGCGTCGAAGCCGCCGTATTCCTCGGGGACGGTGAGTCCGGTCAGGTCCAACTCGGCGAGGCCGTCCCAGACGTCCTCGGGGAACGTCTGCGTCGCGTCGGCCTCGGCGGCGGCCGGCCGGACCTCGCGTTCGACGAAGTCGGAAACGGTCTCCTCGACGAGCGAGCGTTCGCTTGCGGTCATACCCGAGCCTCGTCGGCCACCGGTATAATTCGTGTGGGTTCTACACACTCGTCTCCGACGCGGAGTCACCCCGACGGTTCGATACCGCGCAGGCGGGTCAGACGTAGTCCATGTTGACCTGCGTGATGTTCGCTACCCGCCGGATCGTCGAGAGGATCTCCTCGCGGCGCTCCTCGCCCATCCGGCTCTCGGGACCGCAGACGCAGATCGCCCCCCGAACGGTGTCCCCGCGGTCGAGGACCGGGACGGCGACGCAGACGAACCCCGCGATCCGCTCGCCGCGGTCGATCGCGTAGCCACGCTCGCGGACGGCTTCGAGTTGCTCGCGGAGGACGTCCGGATCGGTCACGGTCCGCTTGGTGATCGGCTCGAAGGCCTGCTCGTCGAGCAGCGCCTCGAGTCGCTCCGGATCGACGTGTGCGAGGATCGCCTTCCCGCCGGCGTTCGCGTACAGCGGCACCCGAGCGCCGGGGTAAGCGGGCAAGTCGACGGCCCCCTCGCCCTCCGCCACCGCCAACAGCACGCCGTCGCCGCCCTCCTCGACGATCAGCGTCGCCTGTTCGCCGGTCTCCTCGGCCGCCGCGGGCAACTCCTCGGCGGCCGCCGTGTAGATTTCGCGCCGCCGCCGGCCCCGGTGGCCGATCTCCAAGAAGCGCGTCGAGGTCCGGTAGTCGGTACCCTCCTTGACGACGTGACCGGTCGAGCGGAGCGCCTGCAGGTAGTCGTGAACCGTACTGACCGGCAACTCCACGGCCTCGGCGAGTTCGGAGACGCCGACGCCATCGCGCTTCGAGAGGGCGTCGACGATCCGGAACGCGCGCGTCACGGACCGGTTCTTCGGGTCGGGCATAGTCGAGGCGACGGCCCCGAACGGATTAGTCTTTTCGGCACCGTCGAAAGCCGTTCCGGTCGGACGTGCGGCGGGTCCCGCCGTTCGTCGCCGCGATCTCGGCCGGGGGTCGGGGCTACTTCCCCGTCCCATCGATCCCGGCGTGTAATCCCCGACGGAAAGCGCCGGTGCGAACCGACTCGAGTGTCGATCCGGATTCGACGGAGCCGAAACGTGCGCTCGACCGCGATATTCTAACAATCATAACTGTGTTAGGAATTTGTCGGAGGCGGCCTGCATTCGACGGTCCGGATACGTCCCGGAGAGAGCCATCGGCCGGGACGAGACAGCAACGTCCGATAGTAGGGAACCGACTGCCCGTACTATCGGAACGTACCACGTGCGACGCGGCTTCTACGGCACCGGACCCGAACGACGGGACCGATCAACGGTGCCCAGTGACCGACGAACCGAATAATATAAGAATATCTATATAAATAAAATTTTTATATATTTTGTCGAAACGTACCCAGACGCGTCCGACAGCGTGGTGGCGTCCTGAACGACGCTATTGAGGGCGGTGCCGGAAGTACTTCCGCGGTGTAGCGTCTCCCCACGGACGTTCTTGAGGGATGGTGCGCGGGCGTGTGCCCGAGCGTGGTCGGCGTGACACCGGTATATAAGAGTCGGCTCCGGCACGTCCGGGTCGAGCACCGACCGGACCGTCACGGCAATTAACGAGGTCGGCTCTTTACATTTATAAACCCGATGGGGTCGTGCCGGATGTTCGGGGGTGCGCCCGCCACAAATATTTATAATTATTAGTATACTTTTTCTGTAGTACCATTTAAATGATACTTTTAAGTGCGCGGGAAATCCCCTGTCGTTCCGAAGCGAAAAACGGTAAACCGCTCGCCGCACTGCGTTCCGTATGGAGTATCACGAGGCGGCGAACTTCCTGTTCGACCTCCGCCGGTACCCCTCCCGGGCGGGGGTGGCGCCGACCCGGCGGCTGCTCGAGCACCTCGGGGTCGCGGACCCGCCGTTCCGGGTCGTCCAGGTCGGGGGCTCGAACGGGAAGGGCAGCACCGCCCGCATGGTCGAATCCGTCCTCCGCGAGGCGGGCTACGACGTCGGGCTCTACACCTCCCCACACCTCGACGACGTGCGCGAACGGGTCCGGATCGACGGCCGCCCGGTCACGAAACGCGCCGTCCGCGAGTACGTCCGGGAGATCCGGCCGTACGTCCGCGAGCAGACCCCCGACGGCGCTCCGCCGACGTTCTTCGAGGCCGTCACGGCGCTCGCCGCCCACACCTTCGCCCGGGAAGGCGTCGACGTCGCCGTCCTCGAAGTCGGCATCGGCGGCGAGCACGACGCGACGAGCGCGCTGTCGCCCGAGGCGGCGGCGGTCACGAACGTCACGCTGGAGCACGCCGACCTCCTCGGCGACACGGTCGAGGAGATAGCGAGGGACAAAGCCGCGATCGCGCCCCCGGATCGCCCCCTCGTGACGGCCGCCGACGGTGCGGCCCACGAGGCGATCGCCCGGACCGCCGGTGAGACGCTCCGCGTCGGGGCGGCCGGAGACGACGCCGACGTCGACGTCGCCGTGTCGACGACGGGCAGAACCGGCGTCGAACAGGACGTTACCGTCGAGGCCGACGGGTGGAGCGTCGGAACGCGGCTCCCGCTCTTGGGCGAACACCAGTGTCGGAACGCCGGCGTCGCCGCGGCCCTCTGTCGGCAGATCGCGGACGTCGCGACCGAGGACGTAGAGCGGGGCCTCCGGAACGCCCACTGGCCCGGGCGCTTCGAGGTGATGGAGCGCGATCCCCTCGTCGTCCTCGACGGGGCGCACAACCCCGGCAGCTGCGCCGGCGTCGAGGGAACGCTCTCGACGTTCGAGTTCGACGACCTCCACCTCGTCTTCGGGGCGATGGCGGAGAAGGACATCGCCGGGATGGCGTCGGCGCTGCCGGCGCCGGCGACCGTCTACGCGTGCCGGCCCGACATCGACCGCGCCGAGACGGCGGACTCGGTCGCCGCCGTCTTCGAGGCCGAGGGGCGCGCGGGCCGGGTCGAGACGGTCGAACGCGTCGCGACGGCGCTCGAGGCCGCGCTCGACGCCGCCGACCCCGAGGACGCGGTCGTCGCCTGCGGGTCGCTGTTCGTCGTCGCCGAGGCCAGGCGGCGCTGGACCGCGAGCGCCGTCGCGGGTTCGATCGACGACGCGGCGGCGGCTGCGGGGGCCCTGAAGCGGGCCGACGTCGCCGACCGCGAGGTCGAACGCGTCCGCACCGACGCCGTCCACGAGGTCGTCACCGTCCGCGCGAGCCCGCGGGCGGCGGCGCGTCTCGACCGGGCGTTCCGCTCGGCCGGCGGGGAGTGTGCGGTGTCGGCCCTCGAGGCGCGTCCCCACGAACTCGTCGAGGCGGTCCTGATGGGGACGCACTCGCAGTTCGATCGGCTGCTCGAGCACCTCGAGGCGCACGCACCGGGGCTTTCGGCCGTCGCCGATGCCATCGAGCGCGGACTCGGCCGCGGGACGGCCCCCAGGGGCGGCCCAGGGGACGCGGGCGCCCCCGAATCGAGAGTCGCGGGTCACGCCTGGTCGGACGGCACCGCCGTCATGGGCATCCTGAACGTGACGCCGGATTCCTTCTACGACGGCGGCCGCTACGAGGCGCTCGAGGACGCTATCGACCGGGCGGAGGGGCTGATCGACGCCGGGGCGGACATCGTCGACGTCGGCGGCGAGTCGACGCGCCCGGACGCCGACCCCGTCCCGACGGAGACGGAACTCGAGCGGGTCGTCCCGGTCGTCGAGGCGCTCGCGGACGCCGACGCCGCCGTCTCGGTCGACACCAGAAAGGCGGCCGTCGCGCGCGCCGCCCTCGATTCGGGCGCCGACATCCTCAACGACGTGTCGGGGCTCGAAGACCCGGAGATGCGGCTCGTCGCCGCCGAATACGACGTTCCGGTCGTCGTCATGCACTCGATCGAGACGCCGGTCGATCCGAACACGGACGTCGCCTACGACGACGTGGTCTCCGACACCCTCGATGCGCTCTCCGAGCGCGTCCTCCTCGCCGAGAAGGCCGGGCTGGACCGCTCACAGATCATCGTCGATCCGGGCCTCGGATTCGGCAAATCCGCCGCCGAGAGCTTCGAGTTGCTCGGCCGGCTCGGCGAGTTCCGGTCGCTCGGCTGTCCGGTGTTGGTCGGCCACTCCCGGAAGTCGATGTTCGGGCTGATCGACCGGGGCGACCCCGAGGAGCGCCTCGCGGCGACCGTCGCGGCGAGCGCGCTGGCGGCCGAACGCGGCGCCGACATCGTCCGGGTCCACGACGTCGCCGAGAACGTCGCCGCGGTGAAGACGGCGGCCGCGGCGGCGGAGCCGAGTCGTTTCGAGCGGGAGTGACGCCGCCGGCCGCGACGCCCCCGGGCGTCAGCGCGCGTCGACGCCGGCCTCGCGGAACAGCTCGACGTACTGGCCGGTGACGGCGGCGTGGTCGAACCCCTGGAAGGCGGTGTCGACGTCGCGGAACCCGAAGGTCCACGATTCCGAGATCGCGTCGTCGAGCGCGTCCGGGTCGGTCACCCTGATCCCGCGGTCGCGGCGCTCGACGAGTTCGTGGGCGCTCGAGTCGCCCTGGAGTTCGACGACGCCGACACAGCCGCAGGCCAGCGCCCACAGCAGCTCCCCGGCGAAGGACTGTCGCCGGGCCGTCTGGACGAAGGTGTGGGCTCCCCGATAGATCGCGACCCGCTCCTCGCGGGGACAGTCGCCGACGAACTCGACGCGGTCGCCGAGCCGGAGGTCCCTGGCCTGCGTCTCGAAGGCGGCGCGCTCGGGGCCGTCGCCGATCACCGTCGCCGTCCACTCGCCCGCCTCACGGAGTTCCGCGAGCCCGAGGAGGAGGTCCTCGAGGTTCGAGTCGTCGTCGAGGCGGGCCGCGAAGGCCACGTCGACGCGCTCGCCGGGGTCGGTCGCCGTGATCGTCGGGAAGTCGATCCCGTCGGGGACGACGGTCGTGGTCGCCTCGCTCGCGCCGTACTCGCGGACCCGCGTCCGCTGGTGCTCGGAGGGCGTGACGACCCGCGTCGGCAGGCTCGACGCCGACCCGACCCACCCCGACTCGGCCACGTCGGGCTCGTCGCCGTACCAGTCGACGAAGAGCGGCACCCGAGCCAGCCGCGCGCCGAGCCACGCCGAGAGGACCGCCCCCGGCGGGTCGGCCGACGCCACGACGAGGTCCGGGCCGTATCGCAGGAGCAACCCCGGGAGCCGGCTGTAGTACAGCGCCGGGTGCTCGAAGGTGACTCCCTCGTGCTCGAGGCCGTCGATGTCGATCCGCCGCCCCGAGGTCTCCCACCAGGGCAGACAGTAGATCCGGACCTCGTGGCCGCGGCCGTCCAGCGCCGCGGCGAGCCGCCGGAGCCGAACCGCGCCGGCGCGCTCCGATCGGGGCGGGGGGTCCCTGAAGACGACCGCGATTCGCATACGACGGCCGACGGCGGCCGCTGTCAAAAATGGCCCGGAACGGCGTGGGGCGAACGGCTATTGTCCGTCGGCCCGACCCACCCGACGTGTACGAATACGACATCGAGCGCTACCTGAACGTCCGCAGCGCCTTCGGGGCGTCGTTCCGGGCCGACGGGACGCTCTCGTTTCGGACGAACACGACCGGCACGCCGCAGGTGTGGACGGTGCCGGAGGCGGGCGCGTGGCCGACCCAACGCACCTTCTACGACGAGCGGGTCACGTTCGCGTCCCCGTCGCCCGAGCGCGCGGAGACGGTCTTCGGGATGGACGAGGGCGGCGACGAGCGGGGGTCGCTGTTCCGGTTGGACGACGACGGGCGGATCACGGAGTTGACCCAACCGGACGCGAAACACCGCTGGGGCGGCTGGAGCCACGACGGCGACCGGATCGCGTTCGCCTCGAACCGACGGGACGAGTCCGTCTTCGACGTCTACGTCCGGCCGCGCGACGGGACCGACGGGGACGCACGGCGGCTCCTCGAGGGCGACGGCTGGCTGTCGGTCGCCGGCTGGAGCCCCGACGACTCGCGGCTGCTCGTCCACGAGGCCCGCTCGAACGTCGATACGGACGTCTACGTCCTCGACGTCGAGTCGGGGGCACTCGCGGCACTCACCGGCGAGGGCGCCCCCGGCGACGGAAACACCGGGAACGAGGCGGTGCGGTACAAGAGCCTCTCGTGGGGGCCCGACGGCGAGTACGTGTACTGCTGTAGCGATCGGGACGGCGACACGCTCTCGCTGGTTCGGCTCGACGCCGACGACGGCGGTCTCGAGACCGTCGTGGACGGCGGGACGTGGAACGTCGACGGCGTCGCGATCGACGACGGGACGGGCCGGATCGCCTACTCGCGGAACGTCGACGGCTACACCGAGTTGACCGTCGGCGACCTCGACGGGGAGCGGATCGATCCACGCCCCGACCCCGAGTTGCCGGCGGGGCTCGCCGGCGGCGTCGCCTTCGACGACGGGGCCGACCGCTTCGCCGTGACCGTCACGACCGACACGCACAACGCGAACGTCTACGTCGTCGACGTCGAGACGGGAGCGGCCGAGCGCTGGACGCAGGCCCCGACCGCGGGGATTCCCGAATCGACGTTCGTCGAGTCCGACCCCGTCCGGTACGGGACGTTCGACGGCCGGGAGATCCCGGGGTACCTGTCGGTCCCGGAGACGGTTCCCGAGGGCGGCGCGCCGACGATCGTCGACGTCCATGGCGGCCCCGAGAGCCAGCGTCGGCCGTCGTTTTCGGCGCTCAAGCAGTACTTCCTGGCCCACGGCTACGCGGTGTTCGAGCCGAACGTCAGGGGCTCGACGGGCTACGGCCGCGAATACGCCGCCTTGGACGACGTCGAAAAGCGGATGGACGCGGTCGCGGACGTCGGGGCCGCCGCCGCGTGGCTGGCGGAGCGCCCCGAGGTCGACGGCGACCGCCTGATCGCGAAGGGCGGCTCCTACGGCGGGTTCGTGACGCTCGCGGCGCTCACCGAATATCCCGACGTGTGGGCCGCGGGGGTCGACATCGTCGGCATCGCGAATTTCGTCACCTTCCTCGAGAACACCGGCTCCTGGCGGCGGGCACTCCGGGAGGCCGAGTACGGCTCCCTCGAGGACGATCAGGAGCTCCTCGAGTCAATCTCGCCGATCAACTCGATGGACCGGATCGAGGCGCCGCTTTTCGTCCTCCACGGCGAGAACGACCCCCGGGTTCCGGTCGGCGAGGCCAGGCAGGTCGCCGAGGCCGCCGAGGCTGCCGGCGTCCCCGTCGAGACGCTGGTCTTCGAGGACGAGGGCCACGGCATCTCGAAGCGCGAGAACCGAATCGAGGCCTACGCCGCGATCGTCGAGTTCCTCGATAGGCACGTCTAGCCCAGCCCCGTGGATGCGCGGCCGGTCTCGATGTGCGCGTCCGATCGGGCACGCCTCACGCGTCCGCCCGGACCGTCGACGGCGCGTTCCGGACTCCCTCCCTCGTCGGGCGAAGGGGAACGGTTTTCCATCGGCGACCCGTACGCGGGTTCATGTACGTCCGGGACGCGAAGAACCGCGATGAGGCCTGGCTGTTAGAGCACATCGAGGCGATGGACCTGGACGAGACGGCGTTTCGGTCCCGCGACTACGTCATCGCCGTCGACGAGGCGTCGAACGCCCGCGCCGGGTTCGGCCGGATCCGGCTCCACAAGGGCGACGGCGAGGACGGGATCTGCGAGCTGACGAGCATCGGCGTGTTGGACGGCTGGACGGGCAACGGCGTCGGCGCACACGTCGTCGAACGGCTCGTCGACGGGGCCGAGGCCGAGGGGTTCGACCGCGTCTACTCGCTGACGAGCGCCCACGAGTACCTCGCGCAGTTCGGGTTCGACG
>Ga0209917_1000619_pt1 | contig 14731 bp, 16 predicted proteins | sample SalPon2_C_H2O_MG_FD_185710 | JGI IMG/M metagenome (GOLD analysis project Ga0209917, IMG submission 185710) | Salt pond water microbial communities from South San Francisco under conditions of wetland restoration - Salt Pond MetaG R2_C_H2O_MG... | ecosystem: Environmental > Aquatic > Non-marine... | reverse complement strand
ACGCCCTCGGTATCACCACCTCGACGTTTTCCGAGCACCTCGCGGCCGCCCAATCGAAGCTGCTGGATGCGATCTTGGACGCCTAACGACCTTTTTCTGCGTCGGGTTCGCCTTCGGCGAACCACTCTCTGCTCACGGCGACGAAGTCGCCGTTCGCACGGTCAGCGAGGCCGTTGGCCTCGCTCGAGTTGAAAAACGTCCTCATACTGACGGACAACCGAACGTACACACGACGCACGGGGATCACGCCGTTCGACGGTGCGGCCGGCGGATCACTCGTGCGTCGGTTTCATTTGATTTCGTCCATCGAGAAGCCGAAGGCTTCTGATGGGCTGCGTCAGAGCGATGCTCTGACGAACGTCGATAAAAAGGCCGGCGACGAACGTAGTGAGTCGCCGGTGTCCCCGGGAGTGAGTTCACGAACGACTGCGGGTTCGCCGGAGCTTGCTCCGGCGGTGAACCGCGCGCCCCCGGCGCGCGGACGCTACTCCTCGACCGCTTCCTCGACGATCCCGATTTCCTCGTCGGTCAGCCCGTACAAGTCGTAGACGATCTCGTCGATCAGGTCGTCGGTGCACTCGATCTCCGCCTCCAACTCATCGGCCCGCGCCTCCGTCTTTATATACCCCTCCGGCCCCTCGCACACGTCGTCAACGACGGGCATCCAGACGTGCTCGTCGGCGCTCGCGACGTTCCAGCCGCGAATCCCTGTCCTCCCGATAGTGGGGGCTCCGTCGCCGTGTTCGCGATTACGAACGATTTCGGTCACACACCCTTTTTGTATCCTATCGTATTTAAATCAGAACCGGAATCGGGCGATAGCGTTCGAACCGACGTCGAAAAGTGACTCCACTTTCAGGTTCGTCTCCGGTTTTATTACCGAAGCGTCTCAATGTGCGTTTATGTCGAGGACGGAGTGGCGTCCGGATGACGGGCGCGAACGGCTTGACGAACTGGACTTCGGCGATGCACTCGCGGAACTCTCGATCACCGATGCGCCTGAAATCGATCCCGTCGACGCCGTTCGTGAGTCCCGCGAAAACGTATGAGCCTCTTTGTTGACTCGAATATTTTCATCGCGATCGTCACTGACGACACTGACCGATCCGAAACCGCCCGTGAATTACTCAACAGCGATCGACGATTCTACTCCTCGATCTACAGTCTCATGGAGGTTCGAAACGTGCTCGCAACCAAATATCGTTTCAAGCGTGAACGGATCGAAGAGATCGAGCGACGTATCCGGACCTATGCTGACCCCGTAACCCACAGCTCGATGCTGATCCAAACGGCCGATTCGATTCAAGAGGACACCTACGTTACAGCGATGGATGCGATAATGCTTGCCAGTGCGGAGCACATCGATGGGACTCTCATAACGTTCGATACTGAACTCCATCGTCACGGTGCAAAGCCCCCCGAAGAGTTCCTTACGTGAGCTCAGTCGCGCTCGGTGTCCTCGGGAGCGAGTTCACGAACGACTACGGGCTCGCCGGAGCTTGCTCCGGCGGTGAACCGCGCGCCCGGCGCGCGAACGCTACTCCGCTCCCAGTTTTTCCCGGTTCCCCTGCCCCGTCGTTTCGCCTCGACGTAGCGTTCCGGGAACGGCGGGCATCGATACGCCCGCTCACCCGACGACCGACTCCAGGACCGTTCGGAGTTTCGATTCGACCTCCGAGGCCTGCAGGATCCGGATCGAGCGTTGCTCCGAAAGCGACGCCGTCTCGGTGCCTTCGATGTCCTGTACGACCAGCAGGCCGTTCCACCCGGATCCGAAGTACGCCGTGTCGTCCCCGAAGACGAACTCGCCGTCCTGTCGGAGAAAGGCCAGGTACTCGAGCGTCTCCTTGATTCCCGACCGGATCGTCCCCGGGTTCGTCGAGTTCTTGATCTCGGTGACGAGGTACTCCCGTCGGCCGCCCGAGTCGATCTCGAGGACGATCACGTCCGGACGCCCCGTGTTTCGGCGGAAGTCGTCGTCGGGGAAGTACGCCGACAGGACGTCCAGCGTCTCCCGCTGGACCATCTCGCTGCGTGCGAGGTCACTCCTCCCCTTCTCGAAGCTCTCCGGCACGAACGACAGGTCGCGGTCGCCCGCGGAGTTGTCGTGATACAACGTGATCTCGGCGTCGTCGTCGGCCATCCGGGCGACGGCCTGCGAGTCCGAGGCGATCGTCGAGAGCGTGAACGACTCCTCGCGGAGCGACTCGATCGCGTCGACGAACCGAAACAGGACGTACAACTCCAGGAGCGTCTCCTCGTCGTCGGGGGTGATCGCCGTCTCCTCGAGCAGTTCGGCGATCGCGTCCGGATCGGCGGCCTGGCTCTCCCGGTACGATCGGAGCAGCCTCGCCGCCTCGGTATATAACGGCGTCCGGGCGCTCTCTGCGCGCTGTAGCATCCGTTCGGTCGGTTCGTACGACGCCGGATCGCGGATCCGCCTGACGTGGACGTTCCGTTCGAACGTCCGGCGCATGACGTCGACGAGTTCGAGGTTCTCGCGCCACCGGTCGGTCACCCACTCGTAGTCCGCCCGCAGGTATCCCGCACACTCCTCCAGCGTTTCGTAGACGATCGACAGAAGCCGCTTCAAAACGACGTTCTCGGCGGTGTCGTAGCTCTCCGAGCGGTTGTCACAGACGAACAGACTGCTGTCCCGCGGGTTCGTCGAATACCGCTTTTTGACCGTCGACGGCCAGTCGACACGGCCGTCGACCCGCCCGCGCGAGACGGCCGTCGTGGTCTCGGTGCCGGTCTTGACGTTCCGGAGTCGCTCGGAGAGGGCCTCGACGAACTCGACGACGCCGGGTTTGAGCACGAAGTGCAGCCGAACGAGCGCCTCGTAGTCGTCGAAGCGCTCGTCGAGGCCGTCGGGTTTGAGCTCCCTGGTGACGTGTCGCTCGGGGAACGACCCGTGCATCACGTACGCCAGGATATCCTGTGACAGCCCGGCGACGAGTTCGGAGCTATCCATCGACGGTCACGCCCAGGACGTCGCCGGCCAGGCGGCTCAGGCGGGCCGGATCGACCGTGTCGGTGTCGACGATGCGGGAGACGATCCGGGCGCGGTTCGGAACGCCCTCCAGTTGCGGGAAGACGTAACTCGCGACCGCGCCCGTGAGCGCGTCCCGCCGGTCGATGCCGCGCCCGTCGACGTGCGCGAGGACATCTTTTATAATAGCGGGGCCGATATCGCGGCCGCCGTCGGTCGCGTTGACCGCCCGCCAGATCTCGCCGACGTCCCGGAGCGTCCCGTCGTCGACCGCAACGTCCCAGATCGCGGCGTACGATCGGACGAGTTCGCCGCCGGCTTCGCGATCCGGCGGAACCTCCGGCGCGTCGACGTGTACGAAGGCGAAGCGCCGCATGAACGCGTAGGAGAGTTCGTACAGCGACGTCTTGTCGTAGGAGTTCATCGTCGCGACGATCCGCCACGACGCCGGGACGACGTAGCGGTGCTCCGCCGGGCCGCCGCCGGATCGCCCGGCGGGGACGATCTCGATCTCCTCGCCGCCGCGCTTGTACGGCAGTTGAACGGCCTGCCCCGACAGGAGCGTGAACAACTGCCCGAAGGACTTGTCGATGTCCGCCCGGTTGATCTCGTCGATGACGAGGAGTTCGTTCCGCTGTCGCCCGTCCTTTTTAAATCGACGGAGCACCTGTCCCGGCTCGAACGAGAGGTCGTCGCCGCCGGATTCGCCGGGCATGTAGCCGCCGACCGTCTCGAAGGTCGACCAATCGGCCGTCGCGGTCGTGAGTCGGTATCCGGTGTATATCTCGGGGAACTCCTCGGCGAGATGCGAACACAAAAGCCGGGCGACCTCGGTCTTGCCGGTCCCCGGCGGACCGGTGAAAACCAGGTGCTTGCCGGCGTTCAGCGCCGCGGTGATCTGTTCGGCCAACTCCTCGCCCTGCCCGTCCGGGAAGCGAAGCGAATCGAACACCGACGGCGATAGGTCGACCGACGGGACCGTCTCGACGTCCGGCTCGGGGGCGTCCCCGAGCGTGGCCTGCTCCGTCGCTGTCCCATCGACCGGGGCGACGCCGTGGATCAGGTTCTCCACGGAGCCGTACCGTCCGCGGATCCCGCCGAGACCCAGGTCGTTCAGTTTCACGAACCCCATCGTGTACGTGATGTCGTGGCCGGCGAGGTCGTGGATTTCGGCGGAATCGATGTCGGTCGCGACCGGCTCCTTCACGTAGATGATACAGACCCACGGCTTCCCCTCCTCGTGGTTCGGCCATATTTCGCGCCCGAGGTCCTCGTTTCGCTCGGTGCCGACGACCTCGACGGCGCGGTCGTACGCGCCGTCTTTATAAAAGAGGAGGTAGTCACCGGGATCGATCTGCCGCCACGCCCCCTCGACTGTCCCCTTCGTACCCCACATCCGGACGGGATCGCTCCTGGGAGAGGACTCGGAGTGGGCAGCGACCGTCGATTCCGGGACGCCCTCCTCGACGGTTCTCCGGAAGTTCTCCTGTGCGGCCTCGTTCCCGTACGGGGCGAGAAAGACGGAAGGCCCGTCGTATGCCATTACGTATCGCTGTCGGGTCGATAGTATAAAAGTATCCGACGGCGCGACGGCGACGCGACCGCCTCCAGCAGTCACGCGCCCACTCCCCGCCCGCGAAGGTTTATATACTAACCTGCGGGGAGCACCGCCCGTGTTCGTCAGAAAACACCCCGACGCGCGCTGTCCGTACTGTGGGTCCCCGCTGTACTACGGGCTGAAATCGGAGCCGACGGGCTGGAAGGCCCGATACGACTGCCCCGAACCCGAAGGCTGTGGGCGGGAGTTCACCGTCGGCCGGATCGATCGGGCGTCAGTCGAAAGCGAGGACGACGCCTACGAGCGGGCGCGTCGGCTCGGCGACGGCGGAATATAACGAGACGGCGAGGGTGCGGCCTCAGCGGTTTCGGGGCGGAGTCCCCCCCCATCCTAAATCTCACTTGTCCTAAAACAACCACAATTGTTTTGTCGGTCGATACGGTTGTACGTCTATGGCACGCACAGCGCTTCCACACGACGCCAAGGCCGGGCCGACGAAGCCGGAGGTCCGCTCGGTCACGCTCGGGAAACTCGGGCTGGAGGGCTCCGATCACTTCGTCGAGGTCGGCTCCTGTACCGGCGCGGTAACGATCGAGGCCGCCCGCCGCGCCGGCCGCGTGACGGCGATCGAGCGCAAGCCGGACCGCCTCGAGGTGACCCGCAAGAACCTCGCGGCCAACGGGATCGAGGGCGTCGAGTTGGTCGAGGGCGAGGCCCCGGAGGCGCTGCCCGACGACGCCGACGCCCTCTTTCTCGGCGGATCGCGCAACTACGCCGACGTGCTCGATCACGCCGTCGAGACCGGCGTCGACCGCGTGGTGATGAACGTCTCCCGCCTCGAGGTCGCCGGCGACGCCGTCCGGGCGTTCCGCGAGCGGGACCTCTTCGGGGAGGTCGTCCAGATGCAGGTGTCGACGGGCTACGAACTCGCCGGGGCGACGAGTTTCGACGCCGACAACCCGGTCTACGTCATCTCGGGGGGCGCAGCATGACGCCGGCTCCGAGGGGGGTGCGGACATGACGCTGTACGGCGTCGGGCTCGGCCCCGGGGACGCGGAGCTGATCACGGTCAAGGGCCGTAAGACCCTCGAATCCGCCGACGTCGTCTACACGCCGGGGCGGCTCTCCCGGAGCGTCGCCACCGAGTACGTCGACGACGAGCAGTTGGGCGATCTCGACTTCCCGATGACGAGAGACGAGGACGAACTCCGGGACGCCTGGAAGGCCGCCGCCGCCGAGATCGCCCCGACCGCCGCCGACGGAACGGCGGCGTTCGTCACGCTGGGCGATCCCAACGTCTACTCGACGTTCGGGCACCTGCGCCGCACTCTCGATCGGTTCCACCCTGCCGTCGACGTCGAGGTGGTCCCCGGCGTCTCGACGGTGACGGCCTTCGCGACCGCCTTCGACGTCGAGATCACCGCGGGCTCGGAACTCGTCCTCCGGGAGGCCGCCCGCGGGAACGCCCCGGTCGGCCCGGATCGGCTCGTCCTGTTCAAGGTGACCGACGTCCCGACGACCCACGAGAAGCTGCGGGAGGCGGGCTACGACGTGACCTACGGCCGCCGGCTGTTCATGGACGGCCACGAGACGGTCGTCACCGACGACCCCTCGCGGCTCGAGGAGCGCGACTACTACACCGTGGCCTACGCCGAGAAGCCCGACGTCGGCGAGGCGCCCGCGACGGCCGCCTTCGGCACCGAAACCGAGGCCGACGGCGGCGACCGGTCCGGTCGCTCGGGGCGTTCGCGGTCCGCCTCGGGCGGGGCCGACTCCGACGGCGGGTCGGTCTCCGACCAACTCGCCGCCGCCGAATCGGCCGGCGACGGCGAGGCCTACCGGAACTCGGAGGGCGGCGATGACTGACGGTGACGACCCGTCCCCCTCCCCGGACCCCCAGGCGGCGATCGACGCCCAGCGGGCGAAACACGCCCACGAGCGCGACGAGCGCGTCTACGAGCACACCGCCGGCGACGACCGCGAGGGAATCCCCTTCGTCGGCGCGGGGCCGGGCCACCCCCGCCTGTTGACCGTCGCCGGCAAGGAGCTCCTCGAGGACGCCGACCTCGTCGTCCACGCCGGGTCGCTCGTCAACAGCGAACTGCTCGAGGCGTACTGCGAGGGCGCCGAGTTGGTCAACAGCGTCGGCAAGGACCTAGAGGAGCTGGTCCCGCTGATGCGCGACGCCCACGAGGACGGCCGGACGGTCGTCAGGCTCCACAGCGGCGACCCGGCGATCTACGGGGCCGCCCTCGAGCAGATGGACGCCCTCGAACACGAGGGCGTGCCGACCTACCTCGTCCCCGGCGTCACCTCGGCCTTTGCGGCGAGCGCGACGCTGCGGACCCAGCTCACGCTCAACGAGACGGCCAACCACGTCGCGTTCACGCGGCCGCAGGGCAAGACCCTCGACGCCGAGGACGACCACATCGCCGAGTTCGTCGGGATGGGCGACGTGACGACCTGCATCTACCTCGGCACCCACGCGGTCGCCGACACGATGGACCGACTCCTCGAGTCGGGGGTCGATCCCGACACGCCCGTCTCCGTGGTCTATCACGCCTCCTGGCCCGACGAGGACATCATCGAGGGAACGGTCGGCGACATCGGGGAAAAGGTCGACGACGCGGGCTATCGCGCCTCCGCGCTGGTGATGATCGGCGACGCCGCCGCGGGGGCGGGCTACGAGCGATCCTACCTGTACGGCGGGTGGGCCGGCGGGGACCGGGGGACGGACGAGTCCGCCGGATCCGAACCGGGCCGAACCGACGGCGACACCGAAACCGAGAGCACCTCGGACGACGACTGATATGAGCACGGATACGAACGCGGACGACGGGAGCACCGACGACGGAACCGACGACTCGGGCGGGCACTGCTCGACGCCGGACTCCGACGGCGAAGTCGCCGAGGAGATCGCGATCGTGAGCTTCGAGCGCAAACTGCCCGTCGCCGAGGACATCAAGGCGGAGTTGGCCGACGACTACGAGTCGATCGAGATCCTCGAGTACCACGGCGACGTCTTCGCCGAGCACTGGGGCGAGTACGACTGCTTCGTCGGCCTGATGGCCTCGGGGATCGCGATGCGGAAGACCGCCGGCCTGCTCGACGACAAGTGGGACGACCCCGCCGTCGTCGTGATCGACGAGGAGTTGACGTGGGCGATCCCGCTGACGGGCGGCCACCACGGCGCGAACCAGGTGGCCCACGACCTCTCGCAACTCGGCGCGGTCCCGGCGATGACCACCGCCAGCGAGGCGGCGGGCAAGCAGGGCATCGAGTCGAAGGCGAAGGCGCTGGACGCCCACGTCGTCAACGGCGACTCGACGGTGGCGACGAACCTCGCCGTCCTGAACGACGACCTCGAAGTGGTCGAACGGCTGGACGGCCCCCGGGCCGTGTTGGTCGGCGACGACGTCACGGTGATGAAGCGAAACGACGAGGGAGTCGTCCTCGGCACCGGCACGGTCAGCGGCGTCGAAACGGAGCAGGTCCTCGACGCCTGGGGGGCCGCCCTCGACGACCTCGGACTCGACTTTTCCGACGTGGAGTTCGTCGCCACGGCCACGAGAAAGGAGGGCGAGGAGGGCCTCTACGAGGCCGCCCAGGAGATCGGGGCGGGCGTCGTGCTGTTCGAGAAGGAGACGCTGCTCGATCACGAGGGGCCGACGCCCTCCCGGGCGAAGGAGCTGATCGGGTGGCCGGGGATCGCCGAGGCCTCCGCGATCGCCGGCGGGCGCGAGCACGAACTGCTCCGCGAGAAGGAGCGCTTCGAAGACGCGGTGACCGTGGCGGTGGGGGAATAATGGCCGACGGAACGCCCCCCGAGGAGTACGGTACCCTCTACGTCGTCGGGATCGGCCCCGGGCTCCCCCACGCGATGACCCAGCGCGCGACGGACGTGATCGAGTCCGCCGACTGCGTGATCGCCTCGAACCTCTATCAGGAGTTCCTCAGGGAGGACGGGACGCTCCCGGCGGCGGACGACAAGGGGGACGGAACCGAGACGACGGACGACGATGGCGAGGAGTCGGCGGACGGCGAGGCGGCCGCCGACGGGGGCGCGGCCGCCTCGCGCCCCGAGAGCTGGACCGACGGGACCGTCCTCTCCCGCCCCGACGGTACCGAACAGGAGCTCGTCCGCTCCTCGATGGGCCAGCAAGTCGAGTTGACGCGGGAGGCCTTCGACCGCGTCCGATCGGGCCAGGACGTCGCCCACGTCTCCGGCGGCGACCCGAACGTCTACGGCAAGAGCGACCTGGTCTTCCTGATGGCCGACGAGGAGGCGGCGACGGACGTCCCGATCGAGATCGTTCCGGGCGTGACGGCGGCTTTGGGCGGGGCGGCGAACCTCGGCGCGCCGCTGTCGAACGACTTCTGTACGATCTCGCTGTCGGACAAGTGGCGCGGCTGGGAGGAGATCGAGGAGAAACTCCGGGCGGCGGCGATCTCGGGGTTCGTCATCGTCCTGTACAACTGCTGGCGCGACCACGAGCGCGCGATCGACGTGATCCGCGAGGAGCGATCCGACGACGTGCCGGTCGCGATCTTCAACGACGCCGGCCGCGGCGAGGCCGGCCGCAACCTCGAGGACGAGACGCACACGATCACCACGCTCGGCGAGACCGACGCACACTCCGAGAAGGTGGGCGGGATGGGGACGTCGATCCTCGTGGGCACCGCGGAGAGCCACGAGTGGGCGAACGACTACGGCGACTTCCTCGTGACGCCGCGCGGCGGCCGCGAGGTGGAGGACTTCTGACCATGAGCACAGACGACACGGCGGACACGGCCGAGGCATCGACGACGGAAACGAACGCGGACGCGTCGACGACCGACGGTTCGGATTCCACGACGGACGACTCGGAGTCGAAGTGCGGAGCCACGACGACGGCGTCGGCCGACGCGTCGACCGAGACCGAATCGGCGTCGAAATGTGGCGGCGCGACGACCGAACGCGAGAGCGAGAGCAAATGCGGCGCGTCCGCATCGTCGGAGTCGTCATCCGGCTGCGGCGCGTCGAGCGACGACGAGGAGGAGGTCGGCTCGACGGTCGAGGACTTCGACGCCGAACCGGGAACGCTCGTCACCGTCGGGCTCGGCCCCGGCAAGCCGGAGGGGATGACGGCGCGGGCGAAGGCCGCGTTGGCCGACGCCGAACACATCGTCGGCTACCGGACCTACGTCGACCTCCTGCCCGACGACATCGTCGCCGAGGCCGATGACATCTACTCGACGCCGATGTGCGGGGAGGTATCCCGGACCGAGGAGGCGATCGACCGGACGCTCGCGGGCAACGACGTCGCGATCATCGGGTCGGGCGATCCGAACGTCTACGCGCTGTCGGGGCTGGCCCTGGAGATCCTCGAATCGAAGGGCGGCAGCGCCGAGGCGGTCGACTTCGAGGTCGTCCCCGGCGTCCCGGCCGCCCAGTCCTGCGGCGCGCGCCTCGGCGCGCCGCTCGTCAACGACACCGTCTCGGTGTCGCTGTCGGATCACCTCACCCCGATGGCGGAGATCGAATCGCGGCTCGAAGCCGTCGCCGGCGAGGGCTTCACGATCGCGATCTACAACCCCTGGAGCCGCAAGCGCCGGGAGAACTTCCAGACGTGCTGTGAGATCCTGCTCGAACACCGCGACCCGGACACCCCGGTCGGCATCGTCCACGGGGCCTCCCGCGACGACGAGGCGACGATGATCACGGACCTCGAGACGCTGCCGGAACTCGGCGAGGAGGAGATCATCGACATGACGACGACGATCGTCGTCGGCAACGACGACACCTACGTCTGGGAGGACCGGATGGTGACGCCGCGGGGCTACGAGACGAAGTACGACTACTGAACGACGGGTGAACACACATGAGCAAATACGAGATCACCGTCGATCTGGAGCTGTGTGACGGGATCTTCGCCTGTCTCGTCCGGGACGACCGCTTCGAGGAGTCCGAGGACGGCCTCGTCACGCTCCCCGACAGCGACCGCGAGGGGGAGTCGGTGACCGCCACCTTCGAGGACGACCGGCTGGCCGACGCCGAGGACGCCGCCGCGGCGTGTCCGACGGACGCGATCACGGTTCGGGAGGTGTCCGACTCGTGAGCCACGAGGATCGACCGCAGGGGGAGCCTCGGACGGGCCGAGCGTCGAACGGAGCGAACCGCGAGGCGAGCCCCGATACCGACGCGGGGACGCCGACGGACCTCCTCGAGGCCCACCCCGAGACCGCGTACTTGTGGGGCCGGGTCGTCGGCGACGGCGAGGTGACCCAACGCGGCGTCTCGGTCCGGACGAACGACGAGGACGCGGCCGAGCGGTTGGCGGGGATCGCGGGTGCCGACGCGGTCGATCGCGACACCGTCGAACGCGAGTACGCCCACGACACGTCGATCACCCGCAGCGAGGACAGCTACACCGTCCGGCTCGAGGGGCCGATCGGCGACCGGGCCGCGGCCGCGCTCGGGCTCCCGATCGGGGACGAGGCGGGCGGCTACCGGCTGGACGCCCTCACGGAGCACGACCGCGAGTTGCTCCGGGGACTCCTCGAGGGCTGCGGTACCGTCTGTTTCAAGTCCTCGGCCGGGACGGTCGGGATCTCGTTCGTCCACGACGACCGGGCGGCGTTAGAACGGATCCAGGGGCTGCTCGATTCGGCCGACGTCGAGGCACCCTACGGCGAACTCTCGGAGACGTCCTCGGGCGGGTACTGGTTCGGCCTCGAGGACGCGGCCGCCCCGGCGTTCGGCGAGTGGCTCTACGAAGGCAGCGAGTCGTCGGGGCTGTTCGCCCCGAGTCGCCGCCGGAAGCTCAGACGGAGCATCGAGGAGGCTGAGTACTGATGTTGGACGCCGAGGCCGTCGTGTTGGCCGGGCACGGCTCGCGCCGGGAGCGCTCGAACGAACAGGTCCGGGAACTCGCAGCGGGGCTCGAGGGCCGCCTCGGCCTCCCGACCGACGCCGGGTTCATCGAGTTGGCCGAACCCTCCATCGAGGAGGCGATCGGCGCGCTCGCCCCCTCGGCGTCGGACGTGACGGTGCTCCCGCTGTCGCTCTTCGCCGCCAGCCACGTCAAGGCGGACGTCCCCCTCGTCGTCAACGAGGCCCGGGGCGACCACGACGCGACCCTGCACAACGGCCGCCACCTCGGGGTCCACCCCTCGATCGTCGAGTTGCTCGACGACCGGGCCGCGGCCGTCGAGGAGTCCCTCGGCGTCGACCGCGAGGCCGACGACGTGTTGGTCGTGCTGTGTGCCCGCGGCTCCTCGGACCCCGATTCGAACGGCGACGTGCACAAACTCGCCCGCCTGCTGTACGAGGGCCGCGAGTTCGCCGACGTCGAGGCGGCGTTCATCGGCGTGACGGAACCGCTGCTCGAGGACGCCCTCCACACCGTCTCGAAGCGCCGCCCGGACGCCGTCGTCGTCCTCCCGTACATGCTCGGCGACGGGGTCCTGACCGGCCGGATCCGCGAGCACACCGCGGAGTTCGACGAGGAGTACCCCTACGCCGTCGCCGGGTGCGGGGATCCCCTCGGGACCGACGACCGCCTGCTCGACGTGCTGGCCGATCGCTTCGAGGAGGCCCGAACCGGGGACGTCTCGATGTCGTGTGACACCTGCAAGTACAAAGTCGAGATGGACGGCTTCGAGGACGACGCCGGCGGCGCGCGCGCCGCGCTGCGGGCGATGACCCACCGGGCGGCCCACGCCGACCGCGAGGACGTCGACGAGGACCCCCACGTCCACGACGCCCCCGACAAGCACGTCGCGGTCTGTACGAACCGGACCTGCGCCGGCCAGGGGGCCGCGACGGTGCTCGAACGCCTCCGGCAGGCCGCCACCGAGGAGGACATCGACGCGCGTATCACCCGGTCGTCGTGTCTCGACCGCTGCGGGGAGGGCCCCAACGTCGCCGTCTACCCCGACAACGTCTGGTACGGCGGGGTCGCCCCCGAGGACGCGGAGCGGCTCGCGTCCTCGCTCGCTGCGGACAGTATCGTATCGGATCTGGTCGACCAGACGTTATAATACAACACCATGACTTGCCACGAGATCGAAGCGCTCCGACTCGGACTGATGAACAGCCTCGGCGTCGCCGACGACGCCGCCGAAAAACACGCCCGCGACGAACTCGGCGAGGACCCCGAACCGCACATCGAGGCGCTCGCGGAGGCCGAGAGCCTCGCGGCCTGCAAGCGCCACCTCGACACCGCCCTCGTCGAACTCGAGGGCGAGGTCGCCGCGGCGGACGCCGGCGATCCGGGGTACGACTACCTGCGGGGTCGCCTCGTCGCCGTCAGGGACGCCGAGGCCACCCTCGATCGACTGCTGACCCAGGGGGAGGGGTTCCTGGAGGACCTCGGCGACATCCACCACGCCCTCCACGAGACGTTCCCGACCGATGAGTGACACCGACGGGGGGCGATCCGTCGCTCCCGAAACCGGTTCGGGGATCCCCGACTCGGCGACCCGGATCGACCTCGGCGAGGTCGATCCCTGCGGCTCCAGGCAGGCGGGGCGCCGCTCCGGGGTCGCGCTGACGGCCGAGGGCCCGGTCGTCGGGCTCGCCGACGGGTCGGTCCGGGCGTTCGACGACGACGGGGCGGAGCGGTGGCGCGTCGGCGGCGAGGGGAGCGCGATCACGCTTGTCCCCTTCGGCGACGGCGTGTTGATCGGCGAACGCTCCGAACGCGGGGCGATCCGGCTGCTCGCCGGTGGGGGAGAGCGGTGGCGACACGACGCCGCCGAGTCCGTCGGCGGCCCGACGAAGGAGACGCGGTTTTTCCTGCCGATGGTCGTCGACGCGGCGGTCCCTTCGGGTGACGTCGCCTACGTCGCCGCCAGACGCTACGAGCGCCGCGACGGCGGGCGGGCCTTCGGGAGTTCGGTGTACGCCCTCGCCCCCGACGGGACGGTTCGGTGGCGCTACGACGCCGACGCCTCGCCGATCGCGCTCGAACCGGTCGCCGACGGCGTCGCGGTCGCCTACAACCGCTGTCCCGGCGACCACGACGACGGCCTGGTCGTCCTCGGGCCCGAGGGCGACGAGCGCTGGACGTGGGACCCCGACCGGGAGGCGACCCGCCGGGTGGGCGACGTGGCCGCGGCCGGCGGCCGCCTCGTCGTCACGAGCCACGCCGACTACCGGGGATACTGCCTCGCGGACGGCGACGTCGAGTGGCGGGTCGATCTGGGGACGCCGCAGCCGGACGGCGACGAGGTGTACACCTACCCCAACCACGTCGTCGGCCACGACGCGGGCGTCGTCTTCGCGACCGGCAACTCCTTCCCGGCGGAGGGCCGCGAGACCGACGAGCGCCACCCCGACGAGCAGTCGGCGTTCGGCTACACCACCGACGGCGAGCGCCGCTGGCGCGCCCCGGTCGGCGGCTTCTGTCACGGGGTCGCCGCCGACGGCGGCCGCCTCCTCGCGCCGGTCGCCCAGCACTTCCGCGACCGCGACCCCGCCGTCCACGGGTTCCGGCTGTTCGACGCTGCTGAGGGCCGCCTCGAGGCGGGCCGAACCGACGGCGTCTGCACGGCGGCGGCCCTCGACGGGGACCGCCGGGCGCTCGTCGAGGAACCGGTCGAGTACCACGACGACGACGGCGGGGTCCGCGGGGCGTACTCGCTGTGGTATTTATAAATGGCCCGTGGGTGTTTATAAATGATTTAGGTCCACTTCCCCATCGGCGTGCCGTCACGACCGGTCACCCGTCCCCCCGATCGCCTCTCGCTTTTTTAGATAGCCGCCGCCGTCACGCTGATTGTGACGCCGGCCGTACCGGCGTCCATGACACGCATCGTCGCCGTCCGGCACGGCGAAACCGACTGGAACCGCGAGGGGCGGATGCAGGGGTGGGCTCCCGTCTCCCTGAACGAGACGGGGCGTCGGCAGGCCGCCGAGACCGGCCGGTGGCTCGCCGAGCGCTACGAGTTCGACCGCGTCCTCGCGTCGGACCTCCGCCGGACCCGGGAGACGACCGACGTCCTCTCGGAGTCGATCGACGCCGCCCCGACCTTCGAGTCGGCCTGGCGCGAGCGCGGCCTCGGCGTCTACCAGGGGCTCACCCGGGACACCGTCGAGTCGCGGTACCCGGAGTTCGGGCTCGGCGAGACCGCGTACGAGGCGACGGAGGCCGTCCCGGAGGGCGGGGAGTCCCTCCGGGGCGTCCGCGAGCGGGTCG
>Ga0209917_1000618_pt1 | contig 14748 bp, 11 predicted proteins | sample SalPon2_C_H2O_MG_FD_185710 | JGI IMG/M metagenome (GOLD analysis project Ga0209917, IMG submission 185710) | Salt pond water microbial communities from South San Francisco under conditions of wetland restoration - Salt Pond MetaG R2_C_H2O_MG... | ecosystem: Environmental > Aquatic > Non-marine... | reverse complement strand
CCGCTGGCGGGCTCGCCCGCGTGCTTCCCCAACGCTTGTTTAGCTAGGTGACGACACTGCTCGATGAAGTCGAGGATGTCGATTTCCATGCCAGATTCGATTTCCTCGGCTTCACCCTTCTAAACCGATGATATCGGTAGATAAGATCGCTATTCAACACAGCAGTTAGAACTCGTCTTGTAATTGGTCCATCTTACATTGGACACAGAGATCATCGAAAAAGCAGGAGATGGTATCGTACGGGCAGTCGCGGTCCTCGACGTCGACTGAGAGGCGTCGTTTTTCGTCTTTCCAAATCGACTCCCAGACGTCGATATCCATGTCAGATGAGCTGAAGACCACTTCTTGCTCTCGGTCGATGATTTTCGCAGTGGTGACCTCGTGTTGATGTTCTTTGACCATTGCTATCGCCTTCGTGTAGGATGAACATGGGATAACTCGTGTATCAGCATGGTCATCAAGGAGTTTCACTCTGATTCGACCGTCATACTCCTCGGTTGGCTCTAGATGATTTGTCATGACGTGGGAGTCCTCAAACCCCACCCAAAAGCATTCGTGTCTGGGTGTTTGGGCCAGTTACCGTACAGGAGTATCGTGTGTTTCCTTGCGCTCAGACTGGTCAGCAACAGTGTGCCTGTCGCCCTACGTGTATTGTGACGAGCGAGAGTTCAAAAGTCGGGGACGACAAGGGTTTATAATCATGAAAATCAGAATCATCGACATGCGACGCCCGAGAAAATTCATGCATCTGTATTCTGACGATGCTTAGGAATCTCTGGCAAGCTCACCCGATACCCAAAATCCTGGTATCATAGTCCTTTGCTGACGCGGGGCCAGCGCGTCATCGGACGTCGCGTGCTTGCGGTGCGGACAGCGACTAGCACGCGATACCAATGACACAGCGACATACCTCAACCGACGGCAGTGGTGACCAGAGCGATGAATATAGCGGCCGCTTCGAAACAATTGAAGCCAAAGCCAGAGAGGCGCTCAGACACGATGACCCGACGACGGATTGTGACATCTCGGTTCGTGCTCACAACCGAGATTATGATTCAGATCGGAACGTAACTAATCACCTCATCAGAACTGGTGAGGGGTGGATTGCGTTCCGAACGTGGCCTGAAGCTGGTGGCGGAACTGGGCTCACAGTCATAGATTACGGCGAAACCCTTGAGATGGACATCTTGGAATTGGACCGAGACTGTATTGCTGATCGGATCTCCCATGAAGCACTCGAGGCGATCGACACTCACGAAGCGGTTGGGCGACCTGTAGAACCGCTTACTGCACTCGTTCGGTACGCCCCGGATGTCGCAGACGACCTGATAACGGCGTGGGAAACCGGAGCGGACCACGTCGTCAGGGAAGGACTTCACGAAGGACTTGCCGGGTGGACCGGACGCACTGCTTGGAGCGCGTTTGGTGATGAAGCCATCTATTTTGAGGCAAAAGAGGCAGCGACGCAGTTCATCGACGAGCACGTCCACAACGATGTTAGTGATGACGTGGGGACGACAATTCAGAACATCTGTAGGAAAGCATTGTACGAGGCGGTGGCCGAACACCGCGACCGTCAAACCCCGCACATGGACTACGCAGCGGAGGTGACACTCACAGAGTAACCTCCTAGACGATTCGATTTGACAGCACCTGAAGTTCTGGTCGGACGCTTCGTGTCAGTATCACGCTGATCGACCTAGTCATATGAGTCTAACGCGAGGCACGACGACCGTAGACGTAGACTAGTAAGGCGAGCAGGAGAGCACCGAGAGCAGTCTCTGTGACTGCAAGCCACCGGCCGAAACCTACTGGTTGAATGGTATTAGTTCCGAGAGTTAGAAATGTAACTGTGCTAAAGTACAAGCTTTCAATATACACACTAAGATATGTAGCAAGGTCGGCTAGGGAGGTAGTTACTGAGGTACTCGGATAACGTAGCGGTTCACCACCCTTCACTAGCCAACCACCGAGTGGGTACACAAAGGCTGATGTCGATACGATCCCTGTAGCTGTGAGGATGAGTCGCTCCGGACTTTCACCGTATAACAAGACGTTTCTTGAGAGAAGAGCCCGATACCTCCGTATCGTTCGTCCTTCCGATCTGTGTTGGAGCCGCTGCATTTCCTGACGACGGATAAAATAGTGCGCTTCAAATTCTGGAAGACCATGAGCTCTACAAAGCTGTTCTAATGAGTGATACGTTGTAATCGCCTTCCGGAGCGGTGGAGTTTGTGCTTCAGTGTGTGTTTTGGTATCATCATCATACTTAATCTCTTTATTCATAGTAGGTTCTTTTGAGCTACTGTTGTTCGATATGCCGGGTATTTTCTTCCCACAGCGTTTGAAAACGGATGATTCAGAACCAAAACTCGGATCGTATGGTACCTTCTTCCCAAACTCCGTTTCATCACCGAGTTGTATTCCGGCAAACGTAGTTGCGTATAACTTTGCGTGTATGAACGAGCTGTCAAATAGCTCTGCTTCGGTGAAGCGGGCACGTTCTAAGTCGGTACGATCAAAGTTCGTTTGTGATGCGATAGCTCCTGAGAAATCTGTATTCTGTAGTATACTACCCGAAAAGTCGGAACCAGATACATTTGAATCTGAGAAGTCAGCATCAGATGCTGTTATGTTTGTACAAATAGTATTTGTCAGGGATTGGTTCGCTAAATTGGCTCGAGTCAGGTCGGCATTTCTCAAATCAATAATCAGCAATGTGTTTCCTGCAGAAAAGTCGGTATTTCGAAATATAGACCCAGTTAGATATGCATCTTCAAAATCACAGTGCTGAAACGTAGCGGATTGGAACTGTGCGCCTCGAGCGGTCAATGCCTTTGCCGAGACGCTATCTGCAGTAAGTTTAGAAAATGTGCCACCGGACATCACTACGCCATCTAGGTTTAGATCAGTAAACACTGTTTCAAATCCTCTCCTTTCTTCTGGCGGTCCGATAGTAACCCCGTTCATCCGACTCCCTTCGAACACGGCACCCGTGATCCTCTTCGGTAAAATCACGCCAGAGAGGTTCGTATGGCGAAGGTTCGCCCCATCTAAATTATGGTCTGAAAGGTCAGCACCTGCAAAATCGATTTGTTGGAGGGTTGCATCCTCTAGGTTCGGCGGGAGTTGTGTTTCAATGAGCGTTACTCTGCTAAAATCCGTCTCGCGGGCAGATGCATTTTTGAACGAGACTCGGCAGAACTGTACGTCACTGAAGTCAGCCATATCAAGATTCGAATCACGAAAGTCAGTCTCCTTTATTTGCGTGTATGTCTCGTCAATAGAGGTTATAGTGCCGATGCGTGGATGTTCCGGTGACTGAGTTATCGGACTGGGTTTGTCAAATCCGCCGAATAACGCATCTTGTAATGAAGCATTATTAAATGAGATATTATCAAGAGTAGAGCCTCGAAAATCTGCGTTATCAAGGACGCAGTCTTCAAATGAGATATTGTTCGTGAACACCACATCTCGTAATACAGCACCATCTAGTCTTTCACGGTGGGCGGTACGAGCCTCAGTAAGTGCTGAGACTGGCTTTCCGCTCTTTTCAGTATGCCAAACACAGCGGTCGTGGTCTTGCCAGGTCTCACGCCAGCACGCTATCCTTGATTCTGTCTCGGATTCAAATCCACAACGATCGGCACTCACCATTTTAGTAGGTCCTCTCTGCTGATGCTTCGCAATTGACCCGAAGAAACAGATTGAGGTACCTCTGCACCATCAAAACAACCTTCTAATTTCGTATCTCCCAGCGTTATATCTGATAGTGTTGCTCCGGAGAAGTTACAGTGTGTTAGTTCCGCTCCTCGGAGGTCTGCCCCCGAAAGGTCGCTGCCAGAAAAGTTTGCAAATAGTTTCGCATTCTGAAAGTTGGCGTCAGATAAATTTGCCCCAGAGAAGTCAGTATGAATTGCACTAACCTGTGAGAAATTACAGCTGTGTAAATTTGCACCCCGAAATGATGCCTCAGAGAGTTCACAGTCTTGAAAATCTACTTGTGAATTAATCTGGCAGCCGTCAAGAGTCGCCTGAGGAATATGCTCAGGATGATCTGTCCGCGCACTTGCGAGTTCAGAAGCGATTTTTCGATGTGTGTCCCGATGCCAGATACATTTACGATACGGTGATTCAATCGGCCGAAAACAGCTCACAGGCTTTGTTCCATAGTTTCCAAAAGGATCTATATGTTCGAAAGTGTGACGACACCTTTCCACCATAACACCCCCAAACAAACGCAATATAATTGAATGTTTCTAAATGACAACAAGATACTATTAAGCCAGTGAATTCAAATCATTCTGACTTTGTATGGCTTTCCCGAATCTCATGTTCATACTCGTCGACTGTAACACGAGACCCTTCCCGACCCGGGTCTACCGGCGGGTCTTCTGAGACAAAAAACGCATCGTACCTTATATTTGAGCTAATATCGAGCGTTTCACAGATCGCTTCGTACGTCTGATCTGAGTCGATCCACGCGATCATTGCTACACCGCGAATAGAGGGTGAATCAGACATCGCTTGCCCCATTGACCCCGGAACATGAACTTCGTATCGTGGACCGGCCTCTGAGAGGTTCACTCGCACACACTCTTGTTCACTCTCCGGCGCGAACCGAAAACGGACATCATCAGCGTTGAGCCCTAACTCCGGATGCCGCTCAATGATCGACCATGTTGCTTTCCGGCGTTTTGCTTCGATTGAGTCCCCGGTGTAGTCGGCATCGGACTCTTCATGACACAGTTCACACATACAACCTTTCCTACGTTAGAACACACTCACCCATATTCATTCGCCTGGCACAGCTGCGTGTAAATAAAAACGGGCCGTGCTGAACTCCGCGAATCGGATTGTTACTCGTCATTCGACTCCGGGCCCTCATCGACCAATCGCCAGATGAACTCGTCGTCATTCGCTTCAGTGATCTTCAATCCAAGTGCATCTGCAAAAGTGTCTAACCACACTTTGTTTCTCTCACGACCTACTAAGAGACTCACTCGCCCCTCCCGGCCTAAGTCTACGCGTGTATCCATCCCAAATTCCTCAAAGAATCCTCGCTGGGAGGCAAACCAATTGACCGCCTCACGAACCGAATAAAAATCTGGGACCGCCGTACCCATATCGCTCGCCTCGGAATGATCGACAATCACCTCCTCAATAACCTCGTCTTCATCGTCGCCTTCAGCCATATCTGTAGATAGCTGTTCATTTTTTATTAAATGTGACTGAGTAACAGTGACAGTTGTGCTAAAATGCTGTTTGATAATCCCGTGATCAAGCAGAGGGGGTCTCGTGAACCGTTGAGAACCGATTAGTAGTACCCGATACCGACATCAGTGGAGTCATCAGTCTGATGAGCCGAACCTAGACTTGGATCGACCGTATGAATCGCTTGCTCGAGATGCTGCTGTGCGATCAACTCGATATCATCAGGTTTCGCCTCGGACATCGCGTACCGGGCTGCCTCATCGACGATCTTTGCCATGTCCGCTGCCACGTACGGTGTCCCACCCGATGACGTCTCTGTGAGTCGTTGAATCTCATCCCAGTCGATTTGGGTGGTATCTACCGGCCGATCCGCCAACTGTGTCTTGAGAATCTTGACACGGGCCGTCCCGTCGGGCGGCGGTATTTCCACGCGTTCGCCGAGACGACCGGAGCGGGTGAGCGCGTCATCAATAATATCTGGGCGGTTCGTCGTCCCGATGACGAACACGTCTGCATTGTCAAGATTAGAAATCTGCGCGAGGAGTTCATTTACGGCCTGTTCTTCCGTGTTACTCATTTGAATGCCACCGCGTGAACTCGCAATCGCATCGATCTCGTCGATAAACACGATCGCCGGCGAGACATCCTTCGCCTTCTCGAAGAGGTCCTGAATGTTCTGTGCAGCTTCACCGACCCACTTACTCACGATGTCGGACGCGGTGATCGGCAGGAACGAGCACCCAGCCTCTCCGGCGAGCGCTCTTGAAATATACGTTTTCCCGGTACCGGGTGGTCCGTACAACAGAACCCCGTTCGAGATTTCTAACCCGTACTCATCATACAGGTTCGGGTTCGTCAGGGGGTCGAGCAAGGTTTCCTTCAGTCGCTCTTTTGTCTCGTCCATGCCGCCGACTGCTGAGAAATCGATATCCGGTGTTTCAGTCAGGAACTCACCGGCAGTGTCAGCCGACTGTTTGTCCGTCACACCATCCACTTGCTCCATGATCAAATCGGCAGACACGCACGGAACCTCGTCGCGGGCACTGCGACGGACGCTCGCGCGTTTCGATTTATCCACGACCTCCACGACGTCGCTTGAAGACAGGTTCGTCGTTGCCTCGACGAATCCGTCGATAAACGTTGAATCCGTCCAAACCGGATCGACATCCCCGTCGAACGATCTGAGCTCAGTCTCGAGAATCGCCAGTCGCGTCATCGCATCTGGCATGCCGATTTTGATCCGGGTATCGAACCGACCCGTCCGTTTCAACGCAGCATCAACGTGGTCCGGTCGGTTCGTTGCCCCGATTACGACCACGTCAGTATCCCGTTCGTTAATGTCTCCGACATGCCGGAGGAGTTGATTTACCGCTTCTGCACGCCCCTGGTGAAGCCCAGAGTCCCGTTCCGGAGCAATACTGTCGAGTTCGTCAAAGAACACGACACACGGCTGATTCGCCTCTGCCAGTTCGAACACCTCCGCGATGTTCTCTTGTGTTTGCCCGAACTCGCTATCTCGGAGCAACCCGACATCGACTTCGAAAAAATTGTACGCTAATTCACCGGCTAATGCGGTTGCGACATGTGTTTTCCCGGTTCCTGGCGGGCCAAACAACAGTAACCCGTTTGCTTTGCCGATGTCGTACTCGTCGAACTGCGGATCGGTGAACGGTCGAATAATTTCTTCACGGAGCTCTTGTTTCACGGTATGGAGCCCGGCGACATCGCTGAAGTCTAGATCAGGGGGTGGGTCGATGTACTCGTTATCTGGGGCAACAACAGCGTCGGGGTCCGAGCGAGGTGACGATTGAGTTCCCGGGTCAGGATCCGGTTGATCATCTGTGGCAGGGGATGGCTCTACGTACTCGAAGCGCGGAGTCCGCTGTGCAAGTTCGTTGAACGCAGTCGACGGTGCCTTTCCGGGCCAGTATCGTATTGTCCGTTGTTCACCCGCTGCTAGCTCGATGCGTATCTGAAACTCATTCGTGTCTTCTTGAGCACCCCAGGTGACGAATTCTTTGTCCGTCGCTTTTGTTGCCGTGATATCGCATGTGACGGGAAAATCCTCGACAATACCAGCGACCTTGTCGGTCTCATTCCGGTTCTCGAAAGTCAGACGGATACACCGCGGATAGAGGCCGTCTCGCTTTTCGATCGATTTGTCGATCCAAATCCCACTTTGAACCGTCTCGACTGATGCCGCTTCGTCGTTGCTTCCCATCCGATACCGGGTACCAACCGCTACACCAACATAATTCTACGGCACATGTCAAATCATAAATCACGGGGACTGACCGTTTTAATACCACCGTGGCTTTCGGAGTCGAAATAATGCCGAGCAAGACAGCGGAGGTATTCTCTCAGATCCGTTCGGATATCCTGGTAGTCTCCCGATGATTGAGGAGACTGTTCCACTCAGACCAGTTTTGTTCCCACTTTCACAGACCTCACACAGTTTTTAACACGCAGTAAGAATGTCAAGTAGACGGTGACTACGAGTGGGTGTTGACAAATTTGACCTGTCTTCGCTAGTGGCTGCGGCTGAACCTCGTGAAAATATCATCACCTCAAAACACTCGTCTTTTGCTGACACTGACTCGAATTCCACTCAAATCCGGTGTGCGATCTGTGGGACACCAGATACAGACGCCCGCAAGTTGGCGATTGGATACGCAAATCCGGTCTGTAAAGCATGTGATGAATTAGCTGTTAACAAGGAAGGAGCTGAGCCGTGGACGGGATGGAAACCCGGAAACGAGCCTGAATCAGAGCCGGGCGTGATTCAGCTGTCACCGGATCAAGGCGAAAACCCGGTTTATATTGCGGGCGTGAAATGCTGGCGTCGGTATCGATTTGGCGGGCACGTCACTCGACGTGACGCGTTTGATTGTGATTCGCTTGAGCAATTTCAGCAGAAACATCGGATAGACGGAGAATGGATTCACGCGTTTAATTCACCGAAGCCGAATGGGGTTTCGCTCTCGAAGGAAGTCTATCAGCAACTTCGAGATCGTGAGCAAGAAGTACAGAGTCTACGTGACGAATTGGACCGTATTAATGAAGAAGACAGTGCGGAGCTACGCTTCGAAGATATCCAACAGCGAGTAGAAACTATTGGTGGCAAACTTCCACGCCAAGTAGAAAAAGAAGTTGATGGTGAGGGGGTGTCGATTAAAGAGTATGCAACCAGCGTCCGAAGTGCGCTCGCATGGACTGAACATAACCGTCAAGACTTCGTTGGGCTACACAGACGGTATTTTGAATCGGAATGAACCAAATCTGTCCCTTGCTGTAGGGTACTATCCGTTCATTTTCTCGGAGCGGTTAGTTTCCACCTGACGATCACGGTCTTGGTGAAGTACCGTCACAAGTCATCCTCCCAGTTGAACGACGGTGTCTCCTCGTACACGTCTTCTCTGAGGTGTTCAAACAGTTTCGCGTATGTTAGTCCGAGGCCCCTTGCCACAGCCCATGGTCGGTGGCCGTGTGCGAGAAGGTACAGCCCCATCGCGCCAAGACCACGACTTGCGACACGCACCGGAATTCGCGGTCGAGCCTGGCCACGGACCCAGTACATTGCGGCGGTTTCGACGTCGTCACGATATCGGAGCGGACCAACGAGTTCCTCTATCTGAGCCCAATCTGACGCACGGCTGGCCGCTCGGTCTGGCTCCCCGCAGAAAGAAATGACACCGTCAAAGTCGCTGAGGTCGTCAGGGGCCAGTTCGACTGAGTCCCCAGCAGAAGCGCCGATTGTCGCCACTAAGTCTCGCTTGAGGTCTGGGCATTGTTCCGTTGTTGCCGGCCATCTCGTTCCTTTGGGGGGCTGTTTTGTCGGCACGTAGTACACCGTGGTAGGAGAGACGAGCACAGTGCCATACGTGGCAGTAACGACGACATCCATCTTATTCAGCCTCGATCTCGTCCACGTTGACGGCGAGCGCTAGTGAAACTACAATTATCATCAGTGTCGGGGCGTCCGTTACGATATCTCCGAGTTCAAGTCCGACTAGACACAACGCGATTGCGCAGCCGGTCTTGAATCGCTGAACGATGACGTAATCGAGTAGCACCGGGCCGCAGACAACGGTAGCAGCCACGACGGAGAGTCCGGCAAGCGCAGCAACCACTGACCGGAATATAAGCACTCGCTCAGTAGTGACGACTGTCCAAACCCAGTCGACAATTCCATCGCCGGGGAGGAGAAGTGTTACTTCACCGCTCATAACACTCACAGCCCCGTCGAGAAGTAGTAAACAAATTAGTGCGTATCCAATAGTCAGTAGTGAGGGAACCCACTGTGGCGTCGAATTGTTAACAATTTCAAACGCGATCACAAATAATACAATCATTGTGAGAACAGCGAACCCATCAACCCAGAGTACAGCACGCGAAGCTGTTGCTATCGCTGCGGTAACAGCTGCTGCGGGAAGCTGAACGGCCCCAATCAGAGCCACAATCTGTAGCCCCTGTGTTCTGTCTGTGGTGAGTTCTGCAAGGACGATAGCGACTGCCGCTGGCCCGCCGAATACGACGACGCCAAGTGCAACTGAGCTCGAAAGAGAGCTCAGCGCTCCCGTAGCAACCATGGACGGGTAAATTCCCGCAAACGGGAGTAGCATCACTAACGCGAGTGCTTGGGCACCGTTGGCTGCCAACAACTCCCTGACTGTGTTGAGACCACCGCGGGTCGCTGAGAGGGCTGACAGACGGCTCACTGCCGACCCTCCGTCGTACAGCTGACCTCGATCTGGCCCGGAAGTAATGAATTAACTAGGAAGTACGCAGTTGCCGTTACGGCGGCGGTTGGAGACGATTCCACACCGGTAGGCATGGTGGAATGCACCATTGAGATATGCCGACCGACGGCAACTCGCGGGGCTTACAGCCAAGATGTGGCTCTTGTAACAAGTGATAGTACTGGCAGATTATATTAATCTTCTGCCGGAGCAGTTTTGCGCGTCGTCAAGAGCACTATCACCACAATCGGGTCGTCGTCGTCATCCACTTTCACTCCGGTTACTCGGCTTTTATATAGCCACGCTAACATCTACAGGTAGTGCCTAGGACTCGTATTCTCCACATCAGTGACACCCATCTCGGGAAGCGACAGTACGGATCGGATATTCGCCGTGAGGATTTTGCGAAAGCATTCGAACAGGCGATCGAGGTCGCCGTTGATCGGGACGTTGATGCTGTGATTCACACGGGGGACTTGTTTGACGACCCGGTTCCGTCACTCCCGACGGTGATGCGGGCTGCTGATGCGTTGAAACCGCTCGAAGAGCACGGGATTCCGTTTTACGGGATCGTGGGGAATCACGAGCGGAAAAACGATGAACAGTGGCTTGATCTGCTGCGGCGGACGAGCGCTGCCGCTCGGCTTGGCAAAGAACCGACGATGGTCGGTGAGGTTGCGCTGTACGGGATCGATGCTGTTCGGCCGAGCGTGTGGGACAATATCGATTTGGAACTTGAAGACCCGCCTGCGGAGGCAGCGTGGACGGTTCTGTGTATGCATGAGCTGCTGACGCCGCTTGTTCACGGCATGGGACGCGTGTACCCTGCCTCCGAAGTTATTGAGCGGGCTGGGATCGAACTTGATGGGCTCGCACTCGGCGACCTCCATCAGCCGGCGAGTTCAGTCGTGGACGGGACTGACGTCTGGTATGCGAGTGCGACGGAACGAGGCGGGAAAGACCAGGAGGAGACGGGCGTCGTGCAACTCCTCGATATCGATAACAGCGGGATTCACCGCCGACAGATTGAGTTGGAGACGCGACCGTTCGCGGTGTTTGAGATCGCATTCGGTGAGGACGACGGGGCGACCCACGCCCGTGACGTGCTTGAGAGACACGACCTTGAGGGGGCCGTAGCGAAGATTGAGTTGAGCGGCGACCGGGCCGCAGTCACCGCAAACGAGGTGACACAGATGGCAGGTGAAGCCAGTGCTGCTGTCGTGAGCGTCGACGACAACCGTGGCCGCGTCGACCTTGACGTAGAATCAATCGAGGCCATGTCGCTGCAGGGGCTTGACGGGGCCATCGAGGAGAAACTCGCAGATGAGGACTTTTCGACGGTTGCGCTTGATGTCGATCAGGAGGTTCGGAAAGCGGATGAACTCGACACGAATGTGAACCGTGTCGCCGACAACTTTGCTGAGTCGCTCCGTGATGCACAGCGCGAAGCGTTTGAGGATGCCGGACCAGAGGAAACGCCGGACGGCGTCGAACCGATGGAGGCCGACGAATGAAAGTTACTGATCTACACCTACAGAACATCCGGAGCTACGAGGACGAATCGATCGCCTTCCCCGAGGGGACGATGCTCGTCCATGGCGAGAACGGTGCCGGGAAGACGACACTGCTAATGGGAATTTTCGGCGGACTCTTCCTCTCGAATATCCGGAACGTCGGGTCGAATGATTTCAAGCTCGACGATATCGTCAGGCGAGGTGCCAGAGAAGGCGAGATCGTGTTGACATTCGAGGTGGCAGAGATACCGTACACCGTGACGTGGTCGATTGATACGGAGGGCCAAAACAGCGCAGAGCTCAAGTCGCCCGCACTCTCGGAGCCCATCTCAGGGATTCGTGATGTCAGCTCGGAAGTCGTCGATGTGGTCGGGATGGACGAGGACAGTTTCTCTCGTTCAGTGTACGTACAGCAGGGCGAGGTCGATAGCCTGTTCGACGATGATACGCGGGCGGAGCTCATCGATGACTTGCTCGGACTCGATCGGATCGATCGATACGAGCTCCGGGCAAAGGGAGCCCGTCGTGCGATGGGTCGTATTGCGAGTGAGAACGAGCAATCCGCTGAGAATCATCGTGAGACCATCGACGAGCAGCTCGATCATGATGTTGACGGCTACGAGGCTGCCATCGCCGAGAAAGAGACGGAAATCTCGGAACAGCAGGCGGAGATTGAAGACGTAGAGGAATTCCTTCAGGAACTCCGAGACGCAAAAGAGGAAGTCGAGCAACGGATCGCAAATCACGACGAGTTACAGACGGAACTTGGTGAAGCCGAAGAAGAGCGCGAAGGGCTCATCGAAGAGCGAGCAGCGAACCAACGTGAAATCGAGGAGGCTGAGACGGCAATTACGGAGGCTGAAACGGAGATCGACACGCTCCACGGTAATATCGACGAGAAGCAAGAAGCACTCGACCAACTCGATGACCCATCGACAACAGATCCGATAGATGCCGATCTGCCGACGGAAGAGCGGGCTGAGGAAGCGCTGAGTGCTGCACAAGAAGCGGTCGAGGCGGCACAGATCGAACACACGGATAGAGAGGCAACGCTCGACCAGGCAGAGACGGAACGAGACCGACTCGTCGACGAACGGGATACGGCAGCCGAGGAAGCAGAGGAACTCGAAGCCGATCTCGAACACCTCCTCGCCGAAAAAGAGGATATAACGGATGACGTTGCGGCCGCGGAGGAAGAGGTTACAGCAGCTGTCGAGAAGCGAGACGCTGCAACCAACGCGTTCCTCCCAGACGACTCATGTCCGGACTCTATTACTGACGAGACGCGCAAGACTGTCGAAGCACGTGTTGAGGCGTTGAAGACAGAGAAAAACGAACTGTCAGAGGAGCGTGCAGCGACAAAAGCGTCTCTTGAGGCAGCCGAAACGTCATGTGAGGAAGCGCAAACGGCTGTCACGGACGCACGTGACGAGATCGACCAGTTGTCGGATGAGATCGCAACGGTGGAGTCGAATCTTGAAGCCGCACGTGAGGCGAAAGCGGAGGCTCAAAACGAATTTGAGGAGAAGCTACAAACTCTCGACGGCGACCTAGCTACCGTTGACTTGACTGTATCCGCCGACACGCTACAGAGCCTCATCGACGAACGGATCCCAGATGCGAAGAGGGAAGTACAGGAGGCAATCGAGACGACGAACACGACGGTCACGGAATGCGAGGCACGGAAAGCGACGCTTGAGGAGGACCGCGAGGAGCTACAGGCACTCGATGGAGTAGCGACGTGCCCGAAGTGTGGCCAAGACGTCGATCCGTCTCACGTGGAGTCCGAACTCGCGGACATCGAAGCCGAGCTCACAGAAGTTGAAGACAAGCTTTCCGAGGCGAGAGAGGAACGTGATACGCTTGTCGACCAACGGGACGCTCTTGACGAGTGTCGTGAAGAGGCGATCGAGCTGCGGGGCTTTCGTAACGACACTGTTGAGGTGAAAGCGGAGCGCGTGAACACACTCGAAGACGAGCGTGAGACGGTACAGGACGACCAAGCCGAGGCAGAGTCCGAACTCGCCGACGCCGAAACTCAGCTTGAATCTGCGGAGTCAGCGGTCGATGAGCTTCACGACACGCTCGCTGAGCTCAAGTCGGACATCGAGTCGCTCGAAACGGAGATTGAAGACGGAGAAGAGGTTGTGGCGGCCTTCGAGACTGTTGAAGAACGTCGAGAGGAACGAGACGACCTTGCGGACGAGCTCGCTGATCTCGAAACTGAACGCGAGGAGCTTGAAGCAGAGATAGCTGAGGCGAACGCAGAGGTTGACGACTATGACGAGCAGATTGAAGCGAAGCGCGACGCGGTTGCTGAGGCAAAAGCAGCGCTCGAAGACGGTCAGCAAGCAGTTGATACTGCGATAGAACAGCGCGAGCTCGTCTCTGACGTGGTGGATGCATACGACGAGGTCGGCGAGTTAGAGACGGCAATCGCAGGTCACCGGAAGGATATCAGTCACGCACAGGACACGATCGAGAACCTCAATGAGCAGATCGCTGGCGTTGAAGATGACATTGACGAGCTCACCGAAGAACTCGGTTCGGTCGACGTCGAAGCGCAGCGAGATAAGTTAGAATCGGCGACGCAGAAGATTGAGGACCGCGAGGCCACGGTAGAAGAACTGACCGCGGAACTAGACTCGCTCAAGAAAGAGCGGACGGTGCTCGAAAACGATCTTGAGAATCTAGAGTACTTCCGCGAGCGCCTCGCACTCGAGGAGGAAAAACGCAAGTGGGCCGAAGAGCGGTCGGACGAGTTCGATCGCATGATGGCAGTGTATCGGAGCACCAAAGCAGACCTCCGCGAGCAGTACCTCGCCTACATCAACCAGTACACGAACGACATCTTCAGCGATATATACAAGAACAGTAGCTACCAGCAGGTGCGTATCCTCGAAGAGGGGCCTGATGGGACGCCGTATGCGATTCAATTGCTTCGTGACGACGGGACGCTCGAACACCCGAGTAACGCCAGCGGCGGGGAACGCGCTATCGTTAACCTTGCCCTCCGTGCCGGGATCTACAAACTCATCGCCGAGATGCGCGAGGGCGACAGCGGTCGTCTTCCGCCGTTCATCCTCGATGAGCCGACGACATTCCTCGATAAGGGTCACATCGGGCGTCTCGAACAGATGCTTGACAGCATCTCCGAGTGGGATGTGCCGCAAGTGATTGTCGTCTCTCACGACGAGCGACTCATTCAGGGCGCTGAACACGAGATTGAAGTCTCAATCGACGAAGACACGAACGCGAGTAGAGTCGACGTGCATCGAGGT
>Ga0209917_1000615_pt1 | contig 14782 bp, 17 predicted proteins | sample SalPon2_C_H2O_MG_FD_185710 | JGI IMG/M metagenome (GOLD analysis project Ga0209917, IMG submission 185710) | Salt pond water microbial communities from South San Francisco under conditions of wetland restoration - Salt Pond MetaG R2_C_H2O_MG... | ecosystem: Environmental > Aquatic > Non-marine... | reverse complement strand
TGGGCCTTTGGACGCGTCTGGGATTGCCCAGCGCGGAAGACAGCCCAGGACGGCGGTTCGAATCCGCCCGGGACTATTCTGTCTGAACGAAGTGAAGACGAATAGTCGCAACGAGGGTTCGAATCAGGGAACGGAGTGACCGTGGTTCGAATCCGCCCGGGACTATCCTGTCTGAACGAAGTGAAGACGAATAGTCGCAACGAGGGTTCGAATCAGGGAACGGAGTGACCGTGGTTCGAATCCGCCCGGGACTATCCTACTCACTCCCCTAGGGGGAGCGTTCCCTCCTCAGTGACCCGCGCTGTCTTTCCGAACACACCGGGGCGCGACGCGCGGAGCGTAAACGAGCAGTGGAGGCGGTCGGGGAGCGAGTCCGTCGCCGGGTCGAAGACGGCGGGAATCGTGATGGTGCCCTGCGTATCGACGTTCCGGAGTTCGACGGTGGTTCGACGGATGCCGCCGCGCAGGTCGTAGTGCGCGCCGAACCCTTCCCACTGGCCGGGGGGTTCGACGCGGAGGTGGTAGTCGGTACGCCCCTCGTAGCCCTCCGGGGCCGGATGCGGAAGCGAACGCGTTCGAGTCGGTAGCCGCGGTACGGCTCGGCGGCGGCGATGTCGCCGACCGTCACGCTGAAGCCGAGGCGGAGCGCCGGCTCCCGAATGGTCCGCCGGCGCACTCGGGTGGCTTCCACCGCCGCGTAGCCGATTCCGTCGGCGTCGCCCTCGCGTGGAGGGTAGCGCCAGCGCACGCGCGGGTCCGCGTCGCGCTCGACCGTCGTCTCGGCGTCGAGCGTCCGTGCGCCGGCTATGCGGCCGCTACACCCTGTGAGACTGCCAGCAACCGCGGTTCCGAGACTCGCGAGGGCGCGTCTGCGCGTCGAGCCGTCGCCGGGCGGGGCGAACGTGGAGGGCATGGATTCCGGGATACCGACCCACCAGGCAAATATCCTCGGCCGTTCGCCCGACCACGGGGAATATGTATCCACGCGTCGACCTCCGCATATGCCCCCATCTCACGTCCTCGTCCCGCTCGACGGCTCGCCGCTCGCGGACGCGGCCCTCGCGGAGGCGCTTTCCCTGTTCGACTGCCGGGTTACGGTCCTGAACGTCGTGACGCCCCTCGACGCGAACATGAGCGAGGGTGGCGTCCTCGACGCGGACGCGGGCCGACGCGAGGAGGCGCGCGAGCGCGCCGACCGCCTCGTCGACCGCGCACGGGATCGGGCGGCCGAGGCCGACCGCATCGTCGACACCGTCGTCCGGACGGGTGATCCGGCCGAGACGATCCTCGACTGCGTCGACGAGCACGATATCGACCGGATCGTGATGGGCGGGCACGGCGGCGAGCGCACCGCCGTCGCCCGCCGATTGCTGGGGACCGTCGCGACGACCGTCGTCGGCGAGGCACCGGTGACGGTGACCGTCGTCCGTTAGCCGAGGACGGCTGCGAAGGCACGGTAGAGGCCGAAGCCGATCGCGATGGAGGAGACGAGCGTGATCAGCCAGAACGCGAGGGTGACGCCGATTTTCCGCTTCGAGACGCCCGCCGAGCCGCCGGCGAGGCCGCCGCCGATGACCCCCGAGATGATGATGTTGTTGAAGGAGATGGGGATGCCGAGCGCGATGGCCAGTTGGGCGATGATGAAGCCGGGCACCAGGGCGGCGATGGATCGCCGGACGCCGAGTTGGGCGTACTCCCGCGAGGTGGCCTGCAGAAGGCGGGGTGCGCCCATCCAGGCGCCGGCGAGGATGCCCGTCGCGCCCAGCGTGAGGAGGACGATACCGGGCAGCCCGAGTTCGGTGCCGTAGAGGTTCTCCAGGGGCCCGGTCGCGAGGCCGACCTGACTGCCGCCGCTGGAGAACGCGACGACGCTCCCGAGGAGAACGAGGAAGGTGCGGACGCCGCCCTCGACCGACGCCTGCGTCCGGCAGCGGATGAACTGGAAGCTCGCCGCGGCGGCGACGAGCGTGACGACGACGACGGCGGGATCGATCGACCCGACGGTCGGCGCCGGCACCCGGCGCGCGAGGAAGCCGGCGACGGAGCTCTGGGTCGCGCCGGGGGGCGACGGGATCACGGCGAGTTGCACGTTGGCGACGATGCCGCCGACGACGGCCGCGAGGAGCGGGACGCCGACGGTTTCGGGGATATCGTCGCGTCGGAGGACGGTCGCGGTGAGGTAGGCGAGGCCGCCGGAGGCGGGGGGGACGAGCGCCCAGAACGTCGCGATGCGTCGGTAGGTGTCGATGGCGGGGTCGCCGCCGAGCGAGAGGCCGACGCCGACCATCGCGCCGGTGGTGGCGAAGGCCGCGGGGATGGGGTAGCCGGTGTAGACGCCGAGGGCCATGAAGCCCGTCGCGGTGAGCAGGCCGGCCGTCGCCGCCAGCGACGTGATCTGGACGCCGCCGACGAGGCCGGAGCCGACCGTCTCGGAGATGGCACCGCCCTGGGTCAAGGCGCCGAGCGCGGCGAGGATGCCGATGAGGAAGGCGGCACGCATCGTCGAGATGGCGTTGGCGCCGATGGCGGGGGCGAAGGGTGGCGAGTTGCTGTTGGCGCCCAGCGCCCAGGCCGTGATGAGACTCGTGAGCGTCGCGAGGACGACGAGCGCCCAGAAGCCGAGTCCGACCACGTCAGTCTCCCCGCTCCGATGCCGCAGTCGTTCGCGCCCGCCGTTCGGTGATCACGACCCGTCACCGACGCTGTCGACGCCGGTCGCTCGCAGGTACTCCTCCAAGAGTCGCGGGAACTGCCCGCCACGGACGTACCGGAGGCCGAACTCGTCGGCCCAGGAGATGATGCCACGATCCTCGGTGACGACGCCGGCGTCGAGTTCGCGCGCGAGGACGAGCAGGTCGAAGTCCTCGCGGGAGTCGAGGACGCCCTTCCTGAGTGCCCGGCGGTACTTATCCCGCATGTCGGAGAGGACGCGGTCCGCGGCGGTCATGTACTCGTTCGGGTCGTCGGCGGTCAGATCCTCGGGCGAGAGCTGTTCGACTTCGCGGAGCGCCTCCTCGGAGACGCGCAGGCCGCGGTCGACCCGGTCGCTCATCTCGTCGATGAACTCGTAGACGATGTTGGCGGGGATGGTCACCCCGTAGCGATCCGGACTCTTGCGCACGACCCAGGTGTCGAGGCGGGAGAACACCTCGTCGTCGACGTCGCGGTCCCGAAGCATCGCCGCGAGTTCGTCGTGGATCGAGGGTGGCACGTAACAGGAGATATTGAGTTCGAGACGGGCAGTCGCCACGAGGTCGAGCAGTCGGCGGACGGCCGCCTCCAGTGACTCGTCCTCGCGGCGGATCTCCTCGGTGAGGAACAGGGACGTATCGAGGACGAACCGCTGGCGTGGGAGCGACCCGGACATGGTCGGGGCTTCGTCGGTGGGGCACAAAAGCTATCGTGTCGGTGTGGCCGTCGGCGCCCCGCCCCTTTTCACCCCGACTCCCGTCCGCGCACGTATGGACCGGGAGCCGTACGACCGGCTGGATTCGACGGCGTCGTCGCCGTCGGAGTTGTTCGAGCATTTCGAGCGACGGACTGCCGGCGGCCGGGCCTATCGCGTCCTCCCCGACCCCCGGCACGGCGTCGAGCGCGGGACCGTCGTCGTCGAGCGGACGGGCGCCGTCGTCCGCGGCTACCCGAGCGTGCCCCGTATTCTCACGCTCGACGCGGGCGTTCACGCCGCCTTCGACGCGGACGAGACGGTCGCCGTCGAGGAGAAACTCGACGGGTTCAACGTTCGGGTCGCGGCCGTGGGCCCGGACGGTCCACTCGCGTTCACCCGTGGCGGGTACGTCTGTCCCTACACGACCGACCGGATGCGAACCCTGCTCGACCTCCCGGCGTTTTTTGCCGACTACCCCGAGGCGATGCTCTGTGCCGAACTGATCGGGCCGGAGACGCCGTACACCACCCACGACTACGACGACGTGGACTCCCACGCGGTGCGGGTGTTCGGAATCCGGGACCGGGCGTCGGGACGGCCGCTCCCAGTCACGACGCGTCGGGCCCGCTGTGAGGCGTACGGCTTCCCGCAACCGCGGCTGTTCGGTCGGGCCGACCCGGACGCGGCCGTCGGCATGGTCCGCGACGCCATCGCCCGCCTCGACGCCGCGGGGCGCGAGGGCGTCGTCCTGAAGGCCGCGGACGGGGAGCCACGGGCCAAGTACACGACCGCCGCACAGCACCACGCGGAACTCGCCGGCGCCTTCTCGCTGCCGTTCGACTACGGCCGCGACTTCTTGTTCTCGCGGATCGTCCACGAGGCATTTCAGGCCGCCGAGTGCGACGACGACGCGGCGCTCGAAGCGCGCGCACACGACCTTGGCGAGTCGATCCTTCGCCCGATGGTCGAGACGATCCGGCGGGTCGACGCCGGCGAGACGGTCGGCACGCGCCACACCGTCCGCGGCGACGCCGACTCGATCGATGCCCTCCTCGATCACCTCCGCGCCCAGTCGCTCACGGTCGATGTGGTCGACGACCACGCGGACGGCGAGCGTGTCGTCGAGTTCGTGAAGGTGGCCGAGTCGACGACCGACCGGACTCGCTACTATCTGAACGGGGGAACGCGGGACGAGTAGGCCGTCACACGGATACGGGGAGAACGCCCACGACTTCAGTCGCGGGGAACTGGCTTCGGGACGCCGACGAGGCTCGTCGGCTCCGGACTCGACGGAAGCGCGGGATTCGACGCGCGGGCGGCCCGCCGGCGCGTCTAGGTGTGGCCGTCGTCGTCGCGGTCCCGCCGCGCCGGCGGCGTCTTCGAGACGACGAGGCCCAGCGTGTCGCGCCGGTCGGCGGCGAAGCGGTACGCCCGTTCGCGGAGGTCGGTGTAGTCGTCGAACTGTCGGAGGAAGTCGACGAGATGGCGCGCCTCGGCGCCCTCCTCCGTCCGCACCAGCGCCTCCTCGATGGCCGCGCCACAGGAGTAGACGGCGTCGTCGGTCACCAGATGCGCGCAGTCCGCGTAGTCGGCGGGCAGTCGCTCCCGCAGGCCGTCGTCGAGTTCGGCGAAACCGACGACCTGCAGGTCGGTCCGTCGCGCGAACTGGTCGGCCCACCACGTGCAGAACCCGCAGTCGTCGTCGTAGACGAACGTCGGTTCCATACGTTCGTCTGGGGGCGCCGGTCGTATTCATCCCTCGGTTTGTGTCGCGCGTTCGACGGCGCCGCTCTCGAACGGACGTCGCGGCCCCGCTGCGTGGCTCGGACACACACCACAGACTGATAGTCGCCATGCACCAAAGGGGAACCGATGACCGACCGAGATGACGATGCCGACACGGACACCTCGGACGCGGACCGCGCTGAGGACGAAGGGAAAACCAACGTCGACGTCTCGGATGCGGGGACGGTCGAGCCAAAGGACCCAACTTGGGAGAAGCCGTCGGTGGACGACATCCCCGACTTCGAGACCGGGGGCCGGAATCCATCCGGCGACGGTCAGCCGGACGTGACGGCAGGCAAACCGAACGACGCCCGGACGCCGGACTCGACGCGTCTCGGCGGAACCGACACCGAAGCGTACATCTCGGCACTGGAACTGTGTGCGCGCTTGCCCGACGAGTTGCGCCTTCCCGATCAGGCGGCCGATATCGTGCCGACCGCGTTCGAGGCCGAACTGGAACAGGAGATTCAGGCCTTCGCCGCCACGGAGTTCGACAACCCGACGCCACACGTCGAAACGCTCTCGTTCGTCGAGGCCGACGGCGACATCTGGCTGAAACTTCGGCTCGGCGCTCCGGTCGAGACGTTCGACCAACTGGCTGACCGGACCGTGGAACTGCGGGAGTACGCGCTCGAAGAGCTAGATGCGTTCCTCGAATGAGACTGGCCGCCGTCGCCGATCATCGGTCGATACCTCTCACGTCCGTGACCGTCCGTCACCCGACGCGCGTCATCCGCGTCCGATGCTCGCGTGCCGAATGCCGAGATGCCCCGGTGGGTCCTCGCCACGCAGTTCGGGTGGGACGGCGCCGTCAGGCGTCTCCGTGCGGTCCGGCACGACGGTCCGTCCGTCCGGTCGACTGAGAAAGAACGGTGCGGCCGACATCGACGCGCGCCGGGCTTTCTGACGCCACGTCGACTCGCCGTGCAGGTAACACCCGAACGAGAACCGCCCGTAGCCTATCGCTTCGGCTTTATCAGTCATCACGTCCGCTTCGTCGGTTTCGAACTCGGCGTCACACATCCACGCGACGAACGGCGGTCCACCGGCGAGTCGCCCGACGAACGCGTCCCAGCCAGCGTCGTCTTCGAAGACGACCCACGCGTGTCGGTCACCGACGGCGTCGATTTCGATACTGAATCGGTCTCCCTCCCAGACGAACGTCGCCTCGTGGCCGGGGACGCGTGCGCCACGGTGATGATAGACGACCCCCGCGACGTCGTACTCGACGGCCTTGGAGACGCGTAGCGCCCCGTTGCTTCGGAGTCGGTCACGAAACTGCGGGAGTGCGTAGAGTCCCTCCGAGTCGCTCATGCCAGCGACCACCCCGACCGAGCGGTGAGCGTCGGCACGCCGGTGGCCTCACTCCGGCGTCGTCGCAGTTGGGCACACATCGTCCTCGTCCGCTTCGGGGTCGTGACACCAGCAATCCGGGCCACACTCGGCGTGCGAGTGTCCCTCCTCGACGTGGCCGAACGTATCGGCGAACCGTCGTTTGGCCTCGTACTCACCGCGGTCGGTCAGGCCGTACCCACCCGCCGCGCGTTCGAGTAGCTCGTCGTCGTCCAGTCGGTCGAACGCGGTGTGAATCTCGTCGTCCGTCGCCTCGAGAAACGCGCTGAGGTCCGCCGGTTCGATGGTGTCCGAAATCTCCTCCTCTCGGAGCATCCAGTACGTCGCCTCGAGGATTTCGTCGCGGAGCACCACGGCGTCCAACGAACCGCCGTTCGACTCGGAGTCCATACGACCCTGTACCGATGTCAACTGAAAAAAACTACCGCCGATTCACGCTCGTGGGTGCGGCCGTCACCCATCGGCGGAGCACGGACGGCGTTCGGCGATACTGGGGTAAGAGCCAAGAGCAGGCTGTACCGATGAATACGACATGGAAATACTGGTCGCGTGTATGGGGAATCTCCTGCGTGGCGATGATGGATTCGGCGTGGCAGTGGCAGATGCGCTCCGTGACCGGGACTTTCCGGCGGCGGTCGATGTCGTCGAAGTCGGGATTTCAGGCGTCAGTATGGCACAGGAGCTACTCGACGAATACGACGCATTCGTTCTCGTCGATGCGATGGAAACGGGCGAAGACCCCGGAACGGTCAGTGTCAGTCGAGCGTCGGTTCCGGATATCGACCAGTACTCCGACCGCGAGGTTGCGAGCTTTGCGGCGGACATGCACCAGACCGATCCGTCGAAGATTCTCGTGCTGGGCGAGGCGCTCGGCGTCCTGCCGGACGTCGTCGTCCTGGTTGGTTGTGAGCCGACCGATACCGGCGAACTCACCGACCGATTGAGCCGCCCCGTCCGCGAAGCGGTGCCGGAGGGCGCCGATCAGGTCGAACGGATCGTCGACGAACTCAGTCAGCAGTGAGCGTGCGCGCCATCTATCGATGTGGCATACATATTTAATGTCGTAGGAACACGAAGGTAGGTGTATGAGTGCAGGTGGCAAGACACCGGAGGCCGACGCCGCCTCCGAAGCGACGGAACTCGACGCGATCGACGTGTTCTGGCTTCCCGGCGAAGCCTGTGACGGCTGTTCGATATCGACGCTCGGGGCGACGGACCCACCGATCGAAGATCTCCTTCGTGGACACGTCCCCCACCTGCCACAAATAAACCTTCACCATCACGAACTGGCCGTCGAATCGGGGAAGGCGTACGTCGACGGGATGCGGGAGGCCGTAGCCGGCGAACGTGACCCGTATATCGTCGTCGTCGAGGGGAGCGTTCCGAACGAACGCCTCATCGACGGCGACGGCTACTGGGTGTCGATGGGGAAAGACGAGCAGGGCGACCCGGTCAGAACGGTCGACTGGCTCGACCGACTCGCGCCCGGCGCCGCAGCCGTCATCGCCATCGGAACGTGTGCGACGTGGGGCGGCGTCCCCGCTGCTCAGGGGAACGTCACGGACGCCATGGGGACGATGGACTATCTGGGCCGAGACTACCGGAGCGAACTGGACCTGCCGGTGATCAACGTGCCCGGGTGTGCGCCCGTCGGAGACAACTTCATCGAGACGGTCGCTCATCTCCTCTTACACGTCGGCGGGTTCGGGCCACCGCCCGAACTGGACGAACTCGGCCGACCGACGTGGCTCTTCGGCGAGACGGTCCACCGGAACTGTGAACGTGGGGCCTACTACGAGGAGGGCGACTTCGCAGAGGAGTACGGCAGCGAAAAGTGCCTCGTCAGTAAGGGGTGTTGGGGACCGACGGTCAAATGTAACATGCCCTCCCGCCGAAACATCAAGGGCGTCGGCGGATGCATGAACATGGGAGGCAAGTGCATCGGCTGCACGATGCCCGGCTTCCCCGACAAGTTCACGCCGTTTTTCAAGAAGCCACCGGGGTCGAAAGTATCGACCGTCAGCTCGTCGATACTGGGCGGGATCATGTCCAAACTCCGACGCAAATCGATGAAGAACCTCGATACGTCGACCCGGTGGGAGAGCCCCGGGCTAACCGAGCGAATGTACCAGTGGCAGCTCAAACGCGGATCGAACTACGACCCTGACCGGGGGCTCGAACGCCGACCCGGAGGGAAGACGGGGGACGACTGACCATGTGCTTGGACAAGTTTCCGGTCGAATTCGACGCCGAGGGGAACGCCCGACTATCCGACTCCGTCGAGGCGGAAGGGACGGACTTCCTCGAGGACGTGACCGTGCCCGAGGACGAACTGACTCCCGAGGAGCGGTTCGGGGCAATCGTCGAGGAGTTGCCGGACCGTGCCGTTCAGCGGGTGCACACCGCGGGAGCGACGGAAGCCGGTGAAACGGAAACGGACGAGAGCACACCGCAGACACCCTGATATGTTCGAGAATCTGCCGATAACACGGGCCGACGACGGATCGTATCGGACGGTCGACGGCGAAACGTTCCGCGTCGACGAAACACACCGCTCGACTGCCGACCGGGTCGCCGATATGACCGGCGGGGACGACGCCGCAGTCCATCCCGACGGTGCTGGGCTGCGCGAATCCGATCAGGAGAGCGACGAACAACTCCACGACATCGACATCGACCCCGTGACGCGGGTCGCCGGCTCGCTTGCGTTCCACGCCAACGTCGACTTGGAGGAGCGGACCGTCCGCGAGGCACACGCACAGGCGACGCTGTTCCGGGGATACGAAATCATTCTCGAGGGCCGCGACCCCCGGGATGCCATCGACCTTTCGAGTCGAGCGTGTGGGGTGTGTGGCGCCGTCCATTCGATCTGTTCGTCCATGGCACTCGAGATGGCGCTGCCAGTCGAACCGCCGCCGATGGGGGTCTGGGCACGGAACATGGGGCAGGCCGCCGCCTTCCTCTACGACAACTCCCTCCACCTGCATCTGTTGGCGGGGCCGGACTACTCGGCGGCGATGATGGCGGATACGAACCCCGATCTGCTCGCGACGGCTCGGGAGACGGCGGCGCCCCACGCCGATATCCACGGCTACGAGACGGTCGGCGAGATCATGGAGGGGTTGAATCCGCTGGAGGGTGACCTGTATCTCTCCGCACTCGAGAAGACGCGCGACGCCCGCCAGATGGCGTCGCTCATGCTCGGCAAGTATCCACACCCGTCGACCATCGCTCCGGGTGGCGTGACGACGACCCTCTCGCGGTCCTCGTTCACGCAGTTCTACACCCGGCTCGACGATATGTTCGACTGGGCGAAGCAGGTGGCCTACCTGTGGGACGACCTCATGGACTTCATGCTCGACGAGCAGCCCGGATTCGAGCACGTCGGCGAACACCCCAAGAACATGATCGGAACCGGCGTGTACGACGACCCAGACGTCTACAACGCCCGGTACGAAGACGCCGACGAGTGGGGGAACGCCCGACTCGCGACGCCGGGGGTCATCGTCGACGGCGAACTGGTGACGACCAACCTGACCGAGATCGACATCGGGATGGAAGAGTTCGTCGACCACGCCTACTACGAGGACTGGACCGACGAGGCAGTGCCGTTCGAAACGTCACCGGCCGGCGATCAGCTCAGTCCGTACCACCCGTGGAACAAGGAAACGCGGCCGAAACCCGACGGGAAGTCCTGGCGGGAACGGTACACGTGGGGCACGGCGCCGCGCTGGGACCGCCACACGATGGAGTGCTGTCCCCACGCCCGTCTGTGGATCACCGCTCTCGCCGAGGAGGTCGACAATCCCTTCATTCGACCGACCGGCGACGGGATCGAGTTCGACCTGCCGGAGGCTGATCTCGACGAGATGACGCTCCGGTGGGACGTTCCGGACCGCCTCAACGCAGCCGAGCGACTCCGCGGGAAAGCCTACGCGCTGGCCCACCACGCGCTCGTGTGTTATACGGGATTCATCGAGTCCCTCGAGTTGTTGAAACGGGGCGAGGACGCCGTCCACACCGAGTTCTCGATCCCGAAGCGGGGCACCCACCGGGGTGTGGGATTCTGGGAGGCCGGCCGCGGGTTCCTCACCCACCACCTCACCCTCGAGGACGGCCTTATCGACAACTACCAGATCGTGACGCCGAGTACGTGGAACTCGTCGCCGACCGGTCCGTTCGGACAGTCCGGCCCCTTCGAAGTCGGGGCGATGAACACGCCGATCCTCGAGGACTTCGACAGCGAGGAAGACTTCTCGGCGATCGATATCCTGCGCGGCGTACGGAGTTTCGATCCGTGTATGCCCTGTACCGTCCACATGTACACGGCCGGCGGGGACGACGTCATCAGCGAGAATGTGACGATGACGACCTGTGGCTGTTCGACCGGTTCGGACGACAAGCCGGCCGAAGTCACGCTCAGGGAGATGCTCGCCGACGACTGAATACATGAGTGACGGCGACGGCTCCGGGTCGCTCGACCCACGGGCGGCCGCGGAACGCGGCCATACAGTCAGCGATCAGCCTCGTCTGGGTAGCGGGCACGGTCACAGCAAGGGACGGTCGTACGGAACGACGGCCGGCCTGATCGCGGGTGACCGGAGTGCATCGCAGTTGGTCATCGGCGTCGGGTATCCATATCTAAGTGATCTAGCAGTCGGCAATGTCGTCGCGGACCGACTCGCGAAATGCGATCTCCCGGATGTCGCCATCGCGGACTGCAGCCACACACCGATCGCGGCGTACCAGACGATCACGGTGAGTGAGTACGACACCGTCGTGGTCGTCGGCGCCCGCAAGCGGGGTGATGGACTGAACACCGGCACTCCGTCCGCCGATCCCGGCCGGATACACACGTATCCGACAGCCGACGTGCCGGTTCCGGAGAGCGACATCGTCGACCGGCTTGCGGAGTGTGCGATGGGGAGTAACACCGTCGAAAACGTCGTGATCACGACGAAGGCACTCGGCGAATTCCCCTCCGATTCGACCGTTATCGACATCGAACCGGAATACGACTCGTGGGGGCTCACCGTCGACGAATTCAGCCCGGCGGTCGCCGACCGCTTCGACGAACTCCTGAACCGAGTACTCGCGTGTCTCGAACGGGACTACTCCCGGGAGTGACGCGCCCACCCGGCCTTTTCGGCCGCCTCGCTGAGCGGCAGGAACTCCAGGCCGAGCGACCGTGCAGTGCGTCGATCCTCGTCCGACCGGCCGACGAAGACGTGACGATCCGTCGGAAATCGCTGGCGAACGCTCGCGAGGTCGGCGATCGGGTCCTCGCCGACGAAGTCGACCGCAACGCCTCGACGGTCCAGCGCAGCGAGCAGCGCCTCCGGCGAGCCATCGGCGACGATACCGATATACCGGGTCCAGCGCTTCGCGTCTTCGACCGCCGTGGGCGGGTCGGATAGCTCCGCCAGTGCGGCATCTCGGAATACGAGCGTCATATCGGTCGAGCCCTCGGGAGACATGCGTTGGAGTATCCATACGACCCTGTCGTTCGTGGCTCGCGCCACCTCGTCCCGCTCCGCCGACGCCGTCAGTCGTGTGTCGATAGGAGGTCGTCCGCCAGCTCCTCGACCGCGGTGACGGCCGGCGCGCTCGGATCGTAATCGTAGGGAGCGGTCCCCTCCTGATCGGCCCGTCTCACTGCATCGTCGTACGGCACGACCGACGTGATCGTGAGGTCGTTGTTGTCGCAGAACTCCTCGATCGCCGCCCGGTCGTCGTCGTCACGGACTTTGTTCGCGACGACGTTCACCTCGGGGATGCCGAGTTCCGCTGCCAGATCGCGGGTGCGTCGACCCGTCTCCAGCGACTTGTAGTACGGCTCGACGACGACGAGCAAGGTGTCTACGTCCTTTGTCGTCCCCCGTCCGAGGTGCTCGACGCCGGCAACCATATCCATGACGGTCACCTCGTCGCGGGTCTCGACGACCCCCGAGAGCACTTCCCGGGCAGTGGAGTGGGCCCGGCACATGCACCCGCTTCCGGCGTGATCGACCTCGCCCATCTTGAGGAGTTGAATCCCGTCCGGCGCCTCCGTTCCGTGCTGATCGATGATCTCCTCGGGGGATGTGCTCAGTTCCAGTTCCGTCTCCCCACTCGGCAACTCGACGCGTTCGAGTAGGTCGTTGGGGACCGGGGGGACCGACTGCTCGCGTGGCACGCCGACGGTCAGCGAGAGGTTCGGATTCTCGTCGTCGTCGATAGCGAGCACGTCGTACCCCTTCGATGCACAGGCACGCGAGAGCGTCCCGGAAATCGTCGTTTTCCCGGAGCCACCTTTGCCGGAGACAGCTACCTTCATTAGCTGTGTCATTACGTTACCAAGATAAAAAATATTCCCCGACGGCGAGCACGGGGAGGCGAGCGGACCAGCTACAGCACCCCGTCTCAGCAGATTCGTGGTGCTGGTTCGGTCGCCGGTTCGCGCAGGTACCGCGTCCCCAGACCCGTATCGAGGAGGACGCGTCCGTGTTCGTCGTCGATGGCTTTCCCGATGGCTGCGGCGTCGTGGCCGTCGGGATGCGAGCGCAGCGCCGCGACTACGTCCGCCGCCGCCGTCGGCCTGACGCCGAGGAGTGCGATCCCCTCGTTTGCGATCTGAAGCGGGTTCAGGCCGAGCATTTCGCTGGCCCCCTTCACGTCCGAGGGGACGGGAATCCGGTCCTGTCTGAGTTCGATCCCGACGCCGCTTTTCGTCGCCATCTCGCTCGCGGCGCCGGCCAGTCCCATCCGCGTCGGATCCTTCATGGCCGTGATATCCGCTCCAGCGACCGACAACGCACGGTCGACCACGCCGTTTATCGGCTGTACGTCCGACTCCACCGTCGTCCCGAACTCGATCCCTTCGCGCTCCGCAAGCAGTGCGACGCCGTGGCGCCCGACTTCGCCGGTACTCACGAGCACGTCGTCCGGGGAGAGGCCGTCGTCGCCGACGACGTGGGTTGCCACGCCGACACCGGTCGTGTTGACGACGATGCCGTCGAGGTCGCCGTGACCCATCACTTTGGTATCCCCGGTGACGATTGCGGCGTCGGCCTCGCGGCACGTCTGCGCCATCGAGTCCGCGATCCGTTCGAGATCCGATTCGGCGTATCCGGCCTCGACCACGACGGCACTCGAGAGCGCTCGGACGTCCGTCGCGCCCATGACTGCGAGGTCGTTGACGGTCCCCGAGACGGCGAGTCGGCCGATGTCCCCGCCGGGAAAAAACGGCGGGTGGACCACGTGACTGTCCGTCGTGAAGACCACGTTTCGGTCGCCAATCGGCACGACGGCGCCGTCGTCCATCGCCTCGCGTCCGATGTCGAGGGAGTCGTCGGGGAACCCGGCGGTGAGAATCTCCGAAACGAGGTCGCGCATCGCCTTGCCGCCCGCACCCTGTTCGAGCGTTACGACGTCGTCGGACTCGAAGCCCCCGTCGGTCATAGATCGGGGCGCCCGCCGTACTCGTGCCAGATCTTACAGGTTCCCTCGCTCGAAACCATACATGCGCCGACGGGGTCTTCGGGGGTACACTCCTCGCCGAACATATCGCAGTCCGTCGGGTCGGCACGCCCGGCCATGATATCGCCGCAGATACAGTCGTCCACGAGCGACGAGCCGCCTGCAGCGAGCGACGCGGTGTCTATCTCGAACTGCTCGCGCGCGTTCACGTGTGCGTACGCGTCCTGCAGGACGAGATTGGCGTCGGGGATGTGTGCGATCCCACGCCACTCGCCGCTCTCGGTCGTGAAGACGTCCCACAGCTGTTTCTGCGCGGGTTCGTTGCCCCGTTCGGTGACACACCGCGGGTAGGCGTTCCGGACCGTCACGTCCTCGTCACGGATGTCTCGCAACAGCGCGACGAGGCCCGCGAGGATGTCGAGCGGCTCGAACCCCCCCACCGTGATCGGCGTGTTGGTCTCGTCGACGAGTTCCTCGAACAGCCCCCAGCCCGTGATCGTGGCCGCGTTGCCGGCCGCGAGAAATCCATCAACGTCGGTTTCGGGCATTGCAGCCACGACCTCCATGGCGGGTGGGACGTACTTGTGGGCGCTCAGTACCCAGAAGTTCTCCGGCGGGTCGTCCCTGATAATCGCCGCGGTCGGCGCCGCAGTCGTCTCGAACCCCGTCGCGAAGAAGACGACATCGTCGTCCGTCCCCTCGGCGATGTGGACCGCCTCGGCGGCACTGTAGACGACCCGGACGTCCGCACCCGCTGCCCGGGCGTCGCTCAACGAGAGTGAGGTCCCGGGGACGTGG
>Ga0209917_1000614_pt1 | contig 14797 bp, 11 predicted proteins | sample SalPon2_C_H2O_MG_FD_185710 | JGI IMG/M metagenome (GOLD analysis project Ga0209917, IMG submission 185710) | Salt pond water microbial communities from South San Francisco under conditions of wetland restoration - Salt Pond MetaG R2_C_H2O_MG... | ecosystem: Environmental > Aquatic > Non-marine... | reverse complement strand
AGCGGCAAGGTACTACGCTACCTTAAGAGGGTCATAGTTACCCCCGCCGTTGACGGGTCCTTCGTCCTCTTGTACGAGGTGTTCAGATACCCGCACTGGGCAGGATTCAGTGACCGTACGAGTCCTTTCGGATTTGCGGTCACCTATGTTGTTACTAGACAGTCGGAGCGTCCGAGTCACTGAGACCTGCCTCTTTCCGAGGCAGGCACCCCTTATCGCGAACTTACGGGGCCAGATTGCCGAATTCCCTAACGTCGGTTGTTCCCGACAGGCCTTGCCTTTCGCCGGCATGAGCACCTGTGTCGGATCTCGGTACGGACGTTGTACTTGCCTTTTCACGGGCCCCAGGTTGAACCGACTTGCGCTGTCCTGCCGTTCGTCCGCTTCGTGCCATTACGGCTTCCACGGATTTGGACAGTTCGACCGGGCGAAAGCCCGGTTCGGTCGACCCCAAGGCGTCGGCGTTGAGTGTACAACGGCGCTGGAATATTAACCAGCTTCCCAATTTGATCCCTTCGAATTGCGGGGGATCTTAGGACCGGCTAACCCTCGGCTGACGAACATTGCCGAGGAACCCTTGCTCATTTGGCCGTCAGGATTCACACCCGACTATCGCTGCTACTGCAACCAGGATTTTCTTCACCAATTGGTCCACTCGAACTCTCGCCCGAGCTTCCACCCAACCGGAGTGCCGACCTACGGAAGCACGCTGTAAGGCGTGCCGCCGGGTCTCGGTGGTAGACTTGAGCCCCGATCATTTTGGGCGCCCCGAACCTCGGCCGGTAAGCTGTTACGCTATTCTTAGAGGGTAGCTGCTTCTAAGCTCACCTCCCGGCTGTCTTGGGCTCGGGACTACCTTCAATCGCACTTAGTCTACACTTGGGGACCTTAACCCAGCTCTGGGTTGTCTCCCTCACGCTGCACAGGCTTACCCCGCACAGCGGACTCCCCGCGTCGACGGCGTCCGTGAGTTCGGAGTTTGACAGGAGGGTGAACTTCTCTCGAAGTCCACGCCCCCAATCAGTCTCTCTACCCCACGGACTACCTCAGCGGAGGTCATGCTTCGACATGTTTCGGTCGGAACCAGCTGTTTCCGGGTTCGATGGGCCTTTCACCCCTATACGTAGATCACGAGAGGGTATTGTAGGACACCAACTCTAACGGACCTCCACGTAGCTTTCGCCACGCTTCGTCCTGTCCACGCATAGATCACCCGGTTTCGGGTCGTACCCGTCTGACTCCCCGCGCTTGAACACGGCGGCCCTGGTCGTAAGACTGCGGCCATGTCGGTTTCCCTATGCCTTCCCCGATGAACGGGTTAGACTCGCCAGACAAGTACACTCCCTGGTTCGTTTTTCAAAACGTACGACGGAACAGCGGCTTCCGAAGCGTTCTACTGGAGACTCGCGTCTCGGTCGTTTAGCTACGGACCTTTCGTGCCCCGTCGTTCTATCACCACCTGATTTCAAGCCCTATTGCACCTCCCTTCTCGGGGTGCTTTTCAGCGTTCGCTCACGCTACTTGTTCGCTATCGGTCTCAGGACGTATTTAGTCTTGGCAGACGATGTCTGCCGGATTCACGAGGAATTTCCAATCCCCGATACTCTGGAGCTGACGCACGGGTTAGTTGGTTCCGATACGGGGTTGTCACCCTGTATCACGCTCCGTTCCAGGAGACTTCTCGAAACCGTTCGCCCGATGATAGCCAGTCCGAACACCACATTGGTCGAAGACCTTCGGTTTGGACTGTGTCGCGTTCACTCGCGGTTACTAACGACATCGCATTCGCTTTCTTTTCCTGCCCCTACTAAGATGTTTCAATCCGGGGCGTTCCCCATTGCGCGAAGCAATTGCGGTGGGGATTCCCATTAGGAGATCCTCAGTTCTTTGCCTCCGTGCGGCTCCCTGAGGCTTATCGCAGCTTGGCACGTCCTTCGTCGGCGCCTGAGCCGAGCTATTCACCAGGTGGCACAGTAGCCACGGTAATGATAGATCGCTCATAAACCCGATGAAACGGGTCCAGTGAGCGTCTGGATCGCATGTACACACGGTCTCATACACACATCCGTCGACTGCGGATCTGTGTCCACCCTTCCCACTCGCGCTTGCACGGAGTGGTGCATCGGTTCTTCGTACCCGAACCGTACCGCGTTTCCCACTTAAGGGACACGGTTCGGACCGGGCACGTGAGATGGACCCACTGGGATTCGAACCCAGGGCATCCTCCTTGCAAAGGAGGCACTCTACCACTGAGCTATGGGCCCTACCATCAGCCTTGACAGTTCAAAGGTGCTCGGTCGGTCACGCATCGACGCCGATAGATCGCCAAAGGTGGGCTGAGGCCGAAGCCTCAGTCCCGGACGTTAGGAGGTGATCCAGCCGCAGATTCCCCTACGGCTACCTTGTTACGACTTAAGCCCCCTTGCGGAGCCCAGATTCGACCTGGAAACCAGGCCTCATCCGGACCCCACTCGGGTGCTTTGACGGGCGGTGTGTGCAAGGAGCAGGGACGTATTCACCGCGCGCTTCTGACACGCGATTACTACCGAATCCAGCTTCATGCGGACGAGTTTCAGTCCGCAATCCGAACTACGATCGAGTTTAGGAGATTAGCTCCACCTCTCGGTGTCGCATCCCACTGTCTCGACCATTGTAGCCCGCGTGTAGCCCAGCTCATTCGGGGCATACTGACCTACCGTTGCCCGTTCCTTCCTCCGTCTTGGCGACGGCAGTCCCCCTAGTGTACCCAGCCATCGCGAGATGCTGCTGGCAACTAGAGGTGCGGGTCTCGCTCGTTGCCTGACTTAACAGGACGCCTCACGGTACGAGCTGACGGCGGCCATGCACCTCCTCTCAGCAGCGTCGGGTAAGGTCATCAACCTGACCGTCATTACTGCTGTCGGAGCTGGTGAGATGTCCGGCGTTGAGTCCAATTAAACCGCAGGCTCCTCCGGTTGTAGTGCTCCCCCGCCAATTCCTTTAAGTTTCATCCTTGCAGACGTACTTCCCAGGCGGCTCGCTTCACGGCTTCCCTACGGCACAGCGCAGGCTCGTAGCCTGCGCCACACCTAGCGAGCATCGTTTACGGCTAGGACTACCCGGGTATCTAATCCGGTTCGAGACCCTAGCTTTCGTCCCTCACTGTCGGATCCGTCCTTCCAAGGTGCTTTCGCCATCGGTGGTCCGTCCAGGATTACGGGATTTCACTCCTACCCCGGACGTACCCCTTGGATCTTCCGGTCCCAAGCCGCACAGTTTTCGCCGGACGCCCACTCGTTAAGCGAGTGGATTTCCCGACGAACTTGCGCGGCCAGCTACGGACGCTTTAGGCCCAATAATATCGGCCATCACTTGGGCTGCCGGTGTTACCGCGGCGGCTGGCACCGGTCTTGCCCAGCCCTTATTCGTAGACCTCCTTACGGTCTACAAAAGCGAGGGCTCTATGCCCTCGCACTCGGTGTCCCCCTATCGCACTGTCGTGCAGTGTAAAGGTTTCGCGCCTGCTGCGCCCCGTAGGGCCCGGACTCGTGTCTCAGAGTCCGTCTCCGGGCTCTCACTCTCATGACCCGTACCGATTATCGGCACGGTGGGCCGTTACCCCACCGTCTACCTAATCGGCCGCAGCCACATCCTATGGCGCCGGAGCGTTTCGTACATCCGCCAGTTCCAGGCTGGATGCACTATTCGGGATTAGCCTCAGTTTCCCGAGGTTATACCGATCCATAGGGCAGTTTGGCCACGTGTTACTGAGCAGTTTGCTACGTTAAACGTGCAACTCGCATGGCTAAATCGGACACCGATAGCAATGGCCTCCGGCAGGATCAACCGGAATGTGTTCCCCGAACTTGTTACCCAGCTCGGGGAGGGTTTGGCGGGACACACCTGAAACAGGTGTGTACCATACTATCGGCAATCGATGACAATCGGACCGACCGAGTGTCACCGAACTGCCAAGGCTAACATCAGATCCCATCTATACGGCGGACCGCAGGGGTGGAATCCTCATTTCCTTCGGATCTAACAGTAACCCTCGATGGGTCATAAACCCATCGGATTACGTCGATCCGCGAGCGAGGGCGGCTTCGAACCGGCCTCGACCACGTCGTGTCTTTGACCAACACCCTCGTACTGATAAGGGCGTCGGATCGGAGGCGAACCGAACGGAGTCCGGTTCGCCCTTCGTACTTCAACCCGAGTGCCCTGTTACACTTAAGGGCGTCGGATTCGGGGCGGCGCCGGAAGGTGATTCCGGCCTGCCCCGCGTACTTCAACCCGAGTGCCCTGTTACACTTAAGGGCGTCGAAACGGATCCTCCCGAACGCCCGGTCGTTCCGGACTCGGGGGACACCGTTCGAGTGCCACCACGCGTGGCGTGATCTCGGGACGAGACGACCCGAAGGGCCGTCCCGCCGGGGCGTCGCGCCCCGCGTCGTTCGCATCCGATTCGATGGGAGTCGGCATATTAAGCCCGTCGAAGTGAGGCCGCTTCGTCACGGGAGTTCATGCCGCTCGGGCCGTGTGATCCCCTCTCGTGACGTTCTACCCGGGAGGCAACGTCGCGTGTCGGTGCGGTGAACGGCCTCGACGGGCCGAGCAACGCCAAATCGCGCGCGGACCCACGGGGAGAGTAATCACGGCCATTTCAATAGTCTGATATGATGGAGGCAGGCTCCCACGTACCGGACATCCATCGGAACAGGGATCGACGCACCGTCGTCGGTCGAAGGCGACGCGGTTCCCCTCGCCGTCCCCGGAGCCGGCGTCGCGTCGCTGGCCACTCTAACGCGAGGAGTGAGCGAACTGATCGACCGACTATCGGAGCGGGCGAGAGGCGTGCCGTTCGAGCGGAAACGGAATCGGCAATAGATGTTGCGCGGGCGGAAGTCGGTCCATCATCCCGTGCGCGTGCGTGCGCGGTCCGGCCGGGTGAGTTGCCGCGCACCGATCGTACCGGCGCGGTCGGCATATCGGTTCCGGTCCCCGGGGGGCTCCGACGGTGGCCGACGAGAGAGCGGGGGCTGACAGATCCGTCTCGAGGCGATACGCTCGAACCGCGCGGCTCCCGGGTGCCCCGATGCGGAGCGACCCTCTGGTTCGGGCCGGCTACAGTTCCTCTAGGTGTTTGATTCCCTGCTTCGAGACGTTCGCTTCGGTTATCTCTTCGGGCATCCAGTCGGGGCTATCGTCGGGGGCCGTTTCCTCCCACGCCCACCCCTCGTAGATGTGGACCTTCTTGGTTCCCTTCTCCCGGAGCCGGAGTTCGGTTCGGTCGGCGGCGTCCTCGCTCCCCGCGGGATCGAGCCGCCTTGCCGCCTTCAGCGCCGCCTGTCTCGGCGTCCGGCCCGAAAAGACGCTGGTCTCGTCGCCGGCGTTCTCCCGCAACGCGAAGTTCCGTGTGTCGTCGTCAGATGCCATGGGTTGTGTCCTCCGTGTGATTTCTGCACACACGTCAATATAAATATAACCCCGAAGTCGGCCCCCCGACACGGTTTTTTCACGTATATTTCAGCGAGAGGGGGCGAATTCGGGGCGGCACACGCTCCGACATGGTGACGTGGGAACCCCTCGACGTCCCGGAGGAGAACGCGCCGGGGCCCGTTTTCGGTCGCCGAAGCGCACGCGGCGGGGACGTCTCGCACGGTACACTTATGTATCTCGTGTGGCGAACGACCCAACACAACGCGATGGTGCGAAAGAAGACGCTCAGCCCAAGCGGGGCCAAGGACGAGCAGGGCGAGTATCACAACGTCCACGTGAACCTCCACGAGGACGAGCTAGCCGTCGCCGGTATGAGCATCGGCGACGAGGTGTTCGTCCGGGTCCGCGACGGGAAGATCATCATCCAGAAGGCCGACACGGACGACGTCGAACACGACCTGTAGTCCGGGAGGGCGCCGCCGGGACCGCGGCGTTTAACACCGTCGCACGACCCCATCCGACCGATGAAACCGTACGACCTCCTCAAACCGCTCCTTTTTCGACTCGACGCCGAGACGGCCCACGGGCTCGGCCACCGGCTCCTCGAGGCGATGCAGGGGACGCCCCTCGAACGCGTCGTCGCCGACCACTACACCGTCGTCGACTCGAGGCTCCGGGTGGAAACGCTCGGGTGCGCGTTCCCGAACCCCATCGGCGTCGCCGCAGGGTTCGACAAGAACGCCACCGCGCCGGCGGCTCTGGCCGCGCTCGGCTTCGGCCACGTCGAGGTCGGCGGTGTGACCGCCGAACCGCAGGCCGGTAACCCCCGTCCCCGGATGTTCCGGCTCCCCGAGGACGATGCCCTGATAAACCGGATGGGGTTCAACAACGACGGCGCGGACGTCGTCGGCGAGCGCCTCGCGGAGGCCGACTGCCGGGTTCCGATCGGAGTCAACATCGGGAAGTCCAAGTCGACGCCGAACGAGGACGCCGAGGAGGACTACCTGTACACGTTCGAACGGGTCGGCGCGGGCGAGTACTTCGTCGTCAACGTCTCCTCGCCGAACACGCCCGGGCTCCGGGAGCTCCAACAGCGCGACCGCCTGGAGTCGATCCTCGGGACGCTCGCCGATGCCGGCGCGGATCCGCTGCTCGTGAAGCTCTCTCCCGATCTCACCCGGGCGGCCGTCGAGGACGCCCTCGGCGTCGTCGAGGACCTCGATCTGGACGGCGTCATCGCGACGAACACGACGACTGGCCGCCCGCCGTGGCTCCGGGGGGACCACGCCGACGAGACGGGCGGGCTCTCCGGGAAGCCGATCGAGGACGAGTCGACCCGGCTGATCCGTTTCATCGCCGAGCGAACCGAGAAGCCGATCGTCGGCGTCGGCGGCGTCACGGACGCCGAGGGAGCCTACGAAAAGATCAGGGCCGGCGCGAGCCTCGTACAGTTGTACACCGGGCTGGTCTACGAGGGCCCCTCGATCGCCCGCGACATCAACCGGGGGCTGCTCGAACGGCTCGAGCGCGACGGTTTCGACTCGATCGAGGACGCGGTCGGCGCGGATTTGTGACGATCCGGGTGCTTCGGAGCGGTTTGCGACGGCGGGGTTTATTCTTTCGACGAACCGAGAGCGCACATGGACGACGACGCCGGCGAGCGCGAGGGGTTCCGTGCGTTGCTGCGGACGTTCCTGGCGCTCGAACGCGACGTCCTCGTCCTCTCGGCCGCGATGTTCGCGTTCAGCCTCGGTTTCCAGATGACGAGTCGGTACGTCCCGCGGTACATGTCGGTACTCGGGGCGGGGGCGGTCGCCATCGGGCTCTTCGGCACGTTCGGCAACCTGATCGGGGCGGTCTACCCCTACCCGGGCGGGGCGCTCTCCGATCGGATCGGCTCGCGGGTGGCGCTGACGCTGTTCGGGCTGGCGTCGACGCTCGGGTTCGTGGTGTGGTTGTTCGCGGAGGCGTTCGGCGTCGTCGCCGTCCCTCCGGTCGGGACGACGGTCGAACTGCTCGGGCGGGAGGTCGTCGTCGGGTGGCTCGAACCCGCCTCGATCCCGGTCGGGATCTTCCTCGGGCTCGTCCTCGCGCAGGCCTGGAAGTCCTTCGGCCTCGGGGCGACGTTCGCGGTCGTCAAACAGGCCCTCGATCCCGACCAGCTGGCGACCGGCTTCGCGAGCACCGAGACGTTCCGCCGGACGGCGTTCCTCCTCGGGCCGCTGTTCGCGGCCGGCGTCCTCTCGGCGTTCGCCTTCGAGACCGGCTTCCGCGTGCTGCTCGCCGTCGCCGCGGCGTTCGGGCTCGGAGCGACGCTCGCCCAGCACGTCCTCTACGACGCGGGCGAGGACAGCCTCGGGAAGTCCTTCGAGGGCGTCTCGACGGTCCTCGAGGATCTGCGGGCGATGCCGCCGGCGTTGCGGCCGCTGCTCGCCGCCGACACGCTCGTCCGGTTCGGCAACGGGATGGTGTACGTCTTCTTCGTCATCGTCGTGACGGAGTTCCTCGCGGTCGGCGTCCGGCTGCCGGTCGTCGGGCGGCTCTCCCCGGACGCGTACTTCGGCGTGTTGCTCGCGATCGAGATGCTCGTCGCGCTCGCCGTTATGGTGCCGGTCTCGCGGCTGTCGCGCCGCGTCGGGCTGAAGCCGGTCGTCGCCCTCGGGTTCGCCGTCTACGCCGTCTTCCCGGTCCTCTTGATAAACGCACCCGAGAACGCCGCCGCGCTGGCGGCGCTGTTTGCCTTCTCGGGGCTCCGGTTCGCGGGGCTGCCGGCCCACAAGGCGCTCATCGTCGGCCCGGCCGAGGCCGGAACCGGGGGTCGGGCGACGGGATCGTACTACCTCCTCAGAAACGCCGTCGTGATTCCCTCGGCGGCCGTCGGCGGCGCGATATACGCCGTCTCCCCACGGGCCGCCTTCGCCGGAGCGACGGCGGTCGGACTCGTCGGGGTCGGGCTGTTTCTCGCCGTCGGCGAGGACTTCGAGGCGGCGACAGCGTAGACAGCCGGACGCTGCGCCCGATTCCGGGCCCTATCGGATGCCGGTGCCGGCGCGGTACTCGCCGTGTTTCATCCCGAGCGCGAACGCGAGGACGCCGAAGACGAGCATCGACGGGGCGACCATCATGAGCGTCGTCTCGAGGGGCATCATGCCGCTGCCGACGAGGCCGGCGACACCCACGACGACGACGGCGAGCAACGCGCCGAGCGAGACGGGGAGGCTGAATTGCATACGCTCGGTCTTGCGGCTCCGACGGGATAATTGGTGTCATCGGAGAACCCGAGGCGGGGGTGAGGTGGGCTGGGCGGCAGCGCGAGTCGAAGCGCCGTCGGCCCGGGCCGCGCCGTGGGTTCAAGTACCACCGACACCAACAGTGAGCCATGTCAGACAGCGCCGCCCGCGAACTCGGCCGGAAGAGCGCGGGGCTCTCCACGCGCGCGTCGGTCGCCCTCTTTGCGCTCTTCGCCGTCGGGGCGGGGTTCGCGTTCGACATTATCCAGTTCGACCCGCTCGTGATCGCCGGGCTGGCGCTGCTCTTCGTCGCCGTCGCCGCCGTCTCCAGCGCCGTCGAAATCGTCGAGGCCTACGAGAAGGAGGCGCTGACGGTGTTCGGCGAGTTCCGCGAACTCCTCGAACCCGGGATCCACTTCGTGCCGCCGTTCGTCTCCCGGACCTACCCCTTCGACATGCGGACCCAGACGATAGACGTCCCGCGCCAGGAGGCGATCACGGAGGACAACTCCCCGGTGGTCGCCGACGCCGTCGTCTACATCAAGGTGATGAACGCAAAGCGGGCGTTCCTGGAGGTCGACGACTACAAGCGGGCGACCTCGAACCTCGCCCAGACGACGCTGCGGGCCGTGTTGGGCGACATGGAACTCGACGAGACGCTCTCGAAGCGCGAGCGGATCAACCGCCGCATCCAGCACGAGCTCGAGGGGCCGACCGACGAGTGGGGCGTCCGGGTCGAGGCCGTCGAGGTCCGGGAGGTCAACCCCTCGAAGGACGTCAAGCAGGCGATGGAACAGCAGAGTTCCGCCGAGCGCCGGCGGCGCGCGATGATCCTCGAGGCGCAGGGCGAACGCCGCTCCGCGATCGAGACGGCCGAGGGCGACAAGCAAGCCAACATCCTCGAGGCGCAGGGCGAAAAGCAGGCGAGCGTACTCGAAGCGCAGGGCGACGCGATTTCGACGGTCCTGCGCGCGAAGTCGGCCGAGTCGATGGGCGAGCGCGCGATCATCGAACGCGGGATGGAAACGTTGGAGGGGATCGGCACGAGCGAGTCGACGACGTTCGTGTTGCCCCAGGAGATGACCTCACTGTTGAGCCGCTACGGCAAACACCTCACCGGCGGCGACGCGGCGACCGGCGGGGCGGAGCTCGAGTCGCTCGATTTCGACGGCGAGACCCGCGAGATGCTCGGTATCGATAGCATCGAGGAACTCGCCGCGGGGAGCGAAAGCGGCGACGTCGACCTCGAGATCGAGAGCGCCGACATCGAGCTCGAGGACGAGATCGAGTAGGCGGCCCGACGCGGAACTGTTTATAAGACGTTCTCGATGGAGGCGGTGTTTATAAGACGTTCTCGATGGAGGCGGCGACCTCGCGGGCGCGGTCGGCGAGCGCCTCGGGGACCCGTCCGGCCTCGACGGCGGCGTCGAGTTCGTCGTCGTCGACCCGTTCGACGCCGCCGTCGGGGCCTTTCACCACGTCGACGTGGAGGTCGACGTAGCGGACCGCCCGCGGGAAGATCTCGACGGGCGTGCAGACGTTGACGTAGGTGCCGCGGCGCTCGCCCCCCGATCCTTTATAAACCGTCGCGTACCACCACCGGCCCTCGACGAACGTGGTCGTCGCGACGTCGCCCGCGACTCTGTCGACGCCGAGGGCGTCGTAGGTGCCGCCGCCCGACATCTCGCGCTCGACGGTGATCGATCCCGTCGGGTCGCGCTCGGTGACCTCGCCGCGGCCGAGCGTGATCGTCCGGCCCGCGGGTTTTCCGTGGCGGATGGCGACCGAATCGCCCGATTGCGGGCCGAACTGCCGGGTGACGACGTCGAACGGGAAGTCGACGTCGGCGTCGTCGGCCGCGCTCTCGGCGTCGGGGCCACAGAGCGCCTCGACGAAGTCCACGGCCGAACTCGCGGCCGCCGTCGCGGCCTTCGTCCGGTGGTGACCCGCCATCGTCGTCTCGACCCGGCGGCGGAGCGAATCGAGTTCGAAGCGGCTCTCGCGGCCGAACCACACCCACGCGCCCGAGACGGGGGCGGCGATCCGACCCGTGGCGTCGTCGGCCGCGGCGACCGCATCCATCACCGCCTCCGCGCGCCCGTTTGCGCGTTCGAGGGCGGCGGCCATCGCGTCGAGGGAGGCGTCGTCGGCGGACTGCGACCACCGGGGCGTCCACCCCTCGAGTGGGTCGACCGGGAGGATGTCGGCCAGCCGCGCGGTCTCGGTCATCGCCCCGCCGTCGCCCCGCCGGAGTTCGACGAGGCCGCCCGGGAGCCGTAACTCGCGGGCCAGCGTCGGCCGGTCGTCGCTCCAGGGCGGCTCCGCCGAGGCGACCTGCAGGCGGTAGCGGTCGCCCTCGTCGACGTAGCCCTCGACGCGGTCGTAAGGGAGAAACCCCGAGACCGACTCGCCGCCGACCGATCCCAGGTCGACGACCGCGCCGGAGCCGAGCGTCTCCGTCACCTCGCCGCGGAACACCGCGCCGGCCGGTGCGGCGGCGCCCCACGCGAGCGTGTCGCGGCCGACCGACCCGAGCCGCTCGCGCAGTTCCGAAACGGCGGCGTCCGTACCGACGACGCCGACGCCCTCGCGGTCGTCGGTCGTCCGAACCGTCGCGTCGGCGACGTCGACCTCGAATGGCTCCCCGAAGCGCTCGCGTATCGGGGGCGAGGCGGCGACGACGTCGTACTCCTCGCGGAGCAGTTCGGTGAGCGCCGTCGTGTAGATCCCGCGGATCCGGACGTTCGCGCTCATAACGCCCCGGGGGCGGCGGCAAAGCGGACCCGGTCGTGGACCGTCGGCCCGAGCGTCAACTCGACGACCGACTCCGAGAGGACGCGGCCGCCCTCGACGTAGGCCCCCCACCCGTCGAAGGCGACGTAGCCGCGGAGGTCGGCGCCGTGCGTGTAGAGATCGACGGACTCGATGTCGTGTTCGGGGAACTCGGCGCTCGAGTGGGCGAGATCCATGTCGGAGTACGCCGGCTCGAGCCCCGAGAGGAACTGCTCGATCCGCCCGGCGTCGGCGGCGACCCGATCGACGACCGAGTCGGAGATCTCGGCGATCTCCTCGGTGTCGAGGCCGAACTCCCGGAGCGCCGCCTGGGTGCGCTGATCGAAGTGCATGGGGGGCGTTCGGGGCCGGGGACCGAAAGCGTCCCGGCTTCGGGTCCGGGATGGGGACGACGGTTGGAGGCCCGAAGGGGACGGTCGTCGCGGCCGTGGACAGAACCCACAGTCGGGCCAAACAGTTAGGGGTACGCCGCGCGAGGATCGGATATGAAGGATCCGGTCGACGCACGGACCGACGACGAGGATCTCTACGACATCGCCTCCTGGGAGCCTCGGACGGCGCTCGATCGGCTGGCGATCCGGACCCACCGCGGGGTCGTCCGGGCCGGTCGGCGGCTCCTTGTCGGCCTCGGCGTGTTGATCTTCCTGGTCATCTTCGTGGCGAGCGGCACCGGAGGGCTCATCATCGACGACCCGTTCATCATCGCGTTGGCCGGGCTCTCGATCATCCCGGCCGGAGTCTTGGCGCTGTACATCTACCGAACCGACATCACGAGCAAGGAGCCGCCGTCGCTGCTCGTCGTCACGTTCATCCTCTCGGTGCTGTTCGCGGGCTTCGCCGCGGTCATCAACAGCGTGTTCGGGTTCCTGCAGGTGTTTCCGCTGTTGGGGCTCGTCCTGTTTTTCTACCTCGTCGTCGGCCCCGTCGAGGAGTCCGTGAAACTGCTCGCAGTCTGGCTGTACCCCTACCGGGATTCGCGGTTCGATTCGGTCGTCGACGGGGCGGTCTACGGGGCGGTCGCGGGGCTCGGATTCGCCGCCATCGAGAACGTCCTCTACATCACCCAGAACCTCCAGACGCCGGCGTCGATCCTGATATCGAGCGGCATCGGGGTCGTCGACGGGTTCGCCGACACCCTCCAGGCGGGTGGGCAGATCACCGCCGTCCGGGGACTGGCCGGGCCGGGACACGTCGTCTACTCGGCCTTTGCGGGCTACTACCTCGGACTGGCGAAGTTCAACCGCGAGAACGCCGGCCCCATCGTCGCCAAGGGGCTCCTCATCGCGGCGTTCATCCACGCGACGTACAACACCCTCGTCGGGTTGGTGCCGGGAATCGTCAGCCTGCTCGTGCCGGGCGTCCCGGTCCTCGTGTTGTTCCTCGGGTTCGTCCTCGTCTATCAGGGCGTCTTCTTTTATATCCTCTACCGGAAGCTCAAGCGGTACGAGGCGGCCTACCGGCGGAGCCACGACACTCCCGAGGGGGCCGACAGGTTCGACTCGGACGTCGTGGAGTTCGACGCCGAAACCCGGTGAACCCACCCCGAGGTCAAGTGGTTCGAGAGACCTCGTCTCTCGTCATCACGGAAGACTCCGTCTTCCGAACGACCTCGGGGCTTCCTGCTTCTACGACGCGCTTTGCAGGAACCGAGAGGGTTCCCGTAGGGAGCGCAGTCTGCACAGGCGTTGACGAATCGCTGCGCGATTCGTTCGCACACCAGAAATCTTTGATTTCTGGGGACGTTGATTCGGAGCGTCCCGCCCCTATCTGTGAGCGACCGCGAGAAAGGATGTTCTTCGCCGCGTTCAGGTCCCTGTCCTCGGTGTGACCGCACGCCGGACAGGAGTGTTCTCGAATCCAGAGTGGTTTCGACGTTTCCACACCGCACGCCGAACACTCTTTGGTCGTCCCTGCTGGTTCGACTCGAACGACGTGAGTACCATGCAGGTCGGCTTTGTACTCCAAGAGGTCCAGAAGCCGCGACCATGCAGCGTCTTGCTTGTTCTTGGCGTTCTGGCTGGTTTCCAGCATCGGCTTTACGTCCAAATCCTCGACAGCCACCAAATCGTACTCTCGGACCAGCCACGTCGTGAGTTTGTGCTGGTAGTCCAGCACCTTCCGCTTGATTTTCCGCTTCGCCGTGGCGACCTTCTGCCGTTGTTTCTCCCAGTTGTTCGACCCGTGTTCTTTCCGGTCGAGTTTCCGTTGTTCGCGCCCGTAGCGGTCGTACTCGTCGGACAGGTCGAGCATATCCACCGCCGTATCGTCGCTGGTGTGGATGTACGAGAGAATCCCAAGGTCTACGCCCACGCAGTCGGCGGAGTCGAGCGTACTGGGGTCGGGCTTTTCCGGAAGGCCCTCGTCCGGACGTTCCGTGACGAGACAGACGAACCAGTCGCCGGTTCGCTCCTTCTTCAACACGACGCGCTTGATGTTCTCGGTGGCGGGAAGCTCTCGGTGCGCTCGAATCGGGATGTGGCCGATTTTCGAGAGTCGAACAGTGGCGTACCTGTCTTGGCCCGTGGTGTGATTCACGTCGAAGCCTTCGGACTGATATGCGAGTGACCGACGTTCGCCGCTTCCCTGCCACTTCAACCGGCCTGTCTTGTGGCCGTTTTCTCTCTGCCCCTTCTGCGTCTCGACGTTCTTGTGTATCTCCGAAACGGTCTGTTGGGCGGCGTGTGCCGAGACTTCCGAAAAGAGCGGCCACCGCTGTTTCCAGTCGGTGAGTTTGCGGTGCTGGTCGTATGCGGTTGGCCGGTTTCCGTAGTCGTGAGAGTAGTAGTCCCGAATGGCATGGTTGCGTATCTGTCGATGGATTTCGATGTGACGCCACGTGGTTCGAAAGAGCGAAGCTCTTTCGTCATCACGAAACGGCGAAGCCGTTTCGAACGACTTCGCTGGCGGTTTCCTCGTCGGGATATGCACGACAGCGAAGCGTTACGTCCATCTGTGTTAGTCCAATCGTTCGACAGTGAGTTTGATTCGGTCGCCCGGTTCGATACCGAGCGGTTCACGCACATCTTCGGGGATTGTGACCTGTCCTCGGTCACGGACAGTCGGGTAACATTCCATTTCGGTCTGACCCATACGTATCCATTCTGATTCACTCGAACTAAGTGTTTCGATACCGTGGGCCTGTGGCCGGGAGAGACAACCCGGCGGCTGGTCGGCTACTGTCGGCTTCACCCTCGGGGTCAAGCCCCGAGACACTCGCCTCGAACCGCCTGTAGACGGATCGTCGCGGGCGGGGGCCGCCCGGCTACCGGAACTGCACGCCGAGGTCGTGGAGGCCGTCGTTCTCCATCGCGACGTTGATCAAAAGCGGCGTGACCGACTCGACCTCGGCGGCGTTG
>Ga0209917_1000613_pt1 | contig 14820 bp, 11 predicted proteins | sample SalPon2_C_H2O_MG_FD_185710 | JGI IMG/M metagenome (GOLD analysis project Ga0209917, IMG submission 185710) | Salt pond water microbial communities from South San Francisco under conditions of wetland restoration - Salt Pond MetaG R2_C_H2O_MG... | ecosystem: Environmental > Aquatic > Non-marine... | reverse complement strand
GCGGGACCGCCTCCGGCAAGACGACCTCGATGAACGCCATCTCGATGTTCATCCCGCCGCGCTCGAAGCTGATCACCATCGAGGACACCCGCGAGCTGTCGCTGTATCACGACAACTGGCTGTCGTGCGTGACCCGCGAGCGCCTCGACGAGGCCGCGAACGTCACGATGTACGACCTGTTGCGGTCGTCGCTGCGACACCGACCCGAGTACATCATCGTCGGCGAGGTCCGCGGCGAGGAGGCGATGACGCTGTTTCAGGCGATGAACACGGGCCACACCACGCTGTCGACGATGCACGCCGACTCGGTCCAGACGGTCATCAATCGCTTAGAGAACGAGCCGATCAACGTGCCGCGGCCGATGGTGCAGTCGCTCGATATCCTCTGTGTCCAGCGGCTCGCCCGCTTCGGCAGCGAGCGCGTCCGGCGGGCGGGGACGATCGCCGAGATCGAGGGGATCGACCAGCGGACGGGCGAGCTCGACTACACGGGGGCCTACCGGTGGGACTCCGCGACCGACGAGTTCAGCGAGGGAACGAAGAAGCTGACCGAGGAGATCCGCGAGGAGCGCGGCTGGTCGAAGACCGAACTGCTCAGGGAGCTACAGCGGCGACGGCGGTTTCTGGCGTTCCTCCAGGAACGGGGGATCTCACAGTACGAGCAGTTCACGGCGATGGTCAACCGATACTACGCCGTCCCCGAGGACGTGATGGACCGGATCGAGGCGGCCGAGGCCGACGGCCGCGTCGACCTCGACGCCGGGGAGGCCGTCGACCCCGGGTCGGGCGAGGCCGAACCGCGGAGCGGATAGATGCTCTGGGTGCTCCCGCTCGTCGCGGCGATCGGCCTCCTCGGCGTGTTCCTCACGGCGCCGTACAGCCCCCGGATCGACGCCGCGATCACGCGGCTCGCGTTTCTGCTCCTCGGCGGGCGCGGCATCGAGATCGATCCCGAGCGCGAGCAGTCGCTCCGGTCGGCGGCGATCGGCGTCCCCTACCGGGAGTACGCCGCGAAGACGTACATCTACGCCGCCGGGGCCGGGATCGCCGGGGCCGTGATCGGCGTCTACCTCGGCGCGGCGGCGCTGGTCGTCGTCGCCTCGCCGGGGGTGTCGTTCGATCCGAACGCGACGATCGAGACCCCGAATCTCGTCCAACTCGGGGTGTTCCTCCTGGCCGCCGCCCTGCTCGGTGCGGTCGCGGCCGTGGCGACCTACGAACTTCGCTGGCGGCTGCCGTCGATCCGGGCGGACGGGCGCTCGAGGCGGATCGACGCCGGCCTCCCCCGCACGGTCGCGTTCACCTACGCCCTGACGCGCGGCGGCATGTCGTTTCCGGACGTGCTCCGGACGCTCTCGGCCAACGAACGGGTCTTCGGCGAGGGCGCCGCCGAGGTCGACGTCGCCGTCCGGAACATCGACCTGTTCAACGTCGACCTCGTGACGGCCGTCCGGGACCTCTCGGAGAACACGCCGTCCGAACGGTTCGGCACGTTCACCGAGAACCTCTCGAGCGTCCTCCAGAGCGGGGGGGACGTCTCGGAGTTCCTCCGCGAGCAGTACGAGCGCTACCGCGACGAGGCCGAGGAGCAGCAGGCGGAGATACTCAACCTCCTCGCGACGACCGCGGAGGTGTACGTGACGGTGATCGTCGCCGGAATGTTGTTTCTCATCACGATCCTGTTGATCATCGGGCTCACGGCCGGCGATACGCTCTTCGTGATGCGGGTGCTGACGTACGTCGTCATCCCCGCGGCGAACGTGTTGTTTCTGGCGTACCTCCTCGACGTCACCCGGCCGCTCCGCGCGACGGGGGACGAACGCGAGGACGACCGCGAGGACACACGCGAGCGCGACCGGGGGCGCAAGGGCGACGGAATCGCCGCCGTCGACGCCGTCGAGAGCGACGGCGGCTACACCCGGCCGGGGGCGGCGGCCGACCACGAACGGCTGTTCGCCTACCGCCGACTCCGGTCGGTCAGAGAGACGCTCGCCTCGCCGCTGTCGTCGGTGATCGACCGACCGCGGCTGCTCCTGTACGTTACCGTCCCGATCGCGGTCGTCGCGACCGCCGTCCGGCTGCCGGCGGCCTTCGCCGGCGGGAGCGTCGACGTCCGGGCGCTCGACGATATCCTCGTGCAGGCGGCGATCTTTCTGAGCGGTACGTTCGCCATCGTCTACGAGTACAGCAGGCGTCGACTCAGGCGGCTGGAGTCGGCCGTCCCGGAGCTGCTCGAGCGGCTCGCCAGTCTCAACGAGGCCGGGATCTCGGTCGTCTCGTCGTTCGACCGGGTCCGGCGCGGCGACATCGGCGCGCTCGACGAGGAGGTCGACCGAATCTGGCGGGACATCCAGTGGGGCGCGACGACCGAGGAGGCGCTCTCGCGGTTCGAGACGCGCGTCCGGACGCCCTCGGTCACCCGCGTCGTCACGCTCATCACGAACGCGATGCACGCCTCCAACGAGATCGGGCCGGTCCTCCGGATCGCCGCCGAGCAGGCCCGCTCGGACCTCCAGCTCCGCAGGCAGCGCCGACAGGAGATGTTCACCTACCTCGTCGTGGTGTACGTCTCGTTTTTCGTCTTCCTCGTCGTCATCGGGGCGCTGGAGTACGTCCTGATCCCGAGTCTGCCCGACGTGGGGAGCGTCGGCGGGGGCGCGGCGGGCGGCGTCGGCGGCGTCGGCGGAGCGGGGCCGCTCGGCGGATTCGAGGGGGGCGACCGGGACGCCTACCGGCTCGTCTTCCTCCACACCGCGTTCGTCCAGTCGCTGCTCTCGGGGCTCGCCGCCGGCGTCATGGGCAGCGGATCGATCAAGGCCGGCATGAAACACGCCGCGGCCATGCTTTCGATCTCGTACGTCCTGTTGACGTTCGTGATCTGAGGCCGCGTTCGGGCGTCGCGTCGATCGCCGCGTCCCGATGGCGTTCGCGCTCCGCGCCGGCCCGCATCGCTGCCCTCTTTGTTCCCGCAGCGAAACCAACCGCATGGACGATCGTGCCGGCGTCCGTGCGACGTACGACCGGATCGCCGATCACTTCTCCGCGACCCGGGAGTACCCCTGGCCGGAGGTCGAATCCTTCTGTGCCGGTCGCCGCGCCGCAACCGCCCTCGACGTCGGCTGCGGGAACGGCCGTCACACCGAGTTGCTGACTGAACACGCCGATCGGGTCGTCGCCCTCGACGCGAGCCGGGAGTTGCTATCGGCCGCCCGCGAGCGCGCCCCCGGGGCCGCTCCCGTGGCCGGCGACGCCGCCTCGCTGCCGGTCGCCGACGGGTCGGTCGGCCTCGCGGTGTACGTCGCGACGCTGCATCACCTCCCGACGCGACGGCTTCGCCGCCGAAGCCTCGACGAACTCGCGCGCGTCCTCGCTGATGGCGGCGCGGCGCTCGTCAGCGCCTGGAGCACCGCCGCCGACCGCTTCGAGACCGACGCCGACGCCGAGGCGGGCTTCGACACCGAGATCGACTGGACGCTCCCCGACGGCGAGGCAGTCCCGCGTTACTATCACATCTACGCGCCCCCGGAGTTCGACGCGGACCTCGGCGCGAGCGACCTCGCCGTCGCCGCGTCGTTCGTCTCCAGCGGGAACTGCTACGCCGTCGTCGGGCCGTCGTGACCGAGGGAGTATTTCGATACCGACGACGCCCCAGGCGGGCGGTTTAAATACCGTTCCGGGAACGAAAAGAGCCTTATACAGCGTGGTGTTACGGGTTCGTGCGCGCCGGTGGTCTAGTGGCAGGACCTGAGCCTTCCAAGCTCATGGCCCGGGTTCAAATCCCGGCCGGCGCATTTTCTGCCGAGCGAAGCGAGGCGAAAATCGCTCCGGGATTTGAACCCTATCAGTCGCGCACAGAGAGCGAAGCGAGCGAGCACGTCTGATTCCGGTTCAAATCCCGGCCGGCGCACTCCCTGCGGCCGTGCGCCGCCCGTACCCTCGCTCGCTCCGCTCGCGAGGATCCCGGCCGGCGCATTTTCTGCCGAGCGAAGCGAGGCGAAAATCGCTCCGGGATTTGAACCCTATCAGTCGCGCACAGCGAGCGAGAAGGGCGATGTTAGTTGCCCCGTTTATCGGGCCCGTTTATTCAGAACCCCCGAATCAACGATATCGAACGCGACACTGTGGTTCTCTCCGCCGTCTGTCGGATAAAAGTGAACGTGGTCGTGGTCAGTCCGCAGCGGATCACCATCAACGATCTTGTCAACATCGTATTCGATGAGATACTGTTGGCTTTCGGCGATATCCTCGCGCCGAAGTTCCTCCTGCGGTCCGATCTCGATGGTAGTATAGAACGTTCTGCTATCGCTATGTGAGTGCCCTTCCCCGCTCGCAACAAGATGGAGTGTGATGACGAACCGACTGTCGGTGTTGTTGAACACGACTACGTCAAGCATCGTGGAGTCCGATTCCAGCATCGAACAGCCTGATAGCGACGCAACCGAACAGATGCCAGCAACGAGTACTGTACGCCGAGAGTGCGTGGAGGGCTTTCCGACCATGCGTTACGTCACTGTATGAACGCTCTACGTAGTTTTATTTTTTATATTCTCCCCGATCCATCGATCGTTATCGGTGAGTAGGCGGTGATGACGTGGTGTGTCGCGATATCTTCCGTCGACAGAATCAAGCACGCCCGCTGTTCGACAGACACGTTCGTTCGTTGGTCGCAATTTGTCCGACAGCTATCACGGGTCGATAGCGAGACCGAACGCGGTGAGGTCTCGGAACGCGAACGGGGAACGGAGCGACCCGTGAGCGCGTAGCGAGGATCGAGCGAAGCGAAGTCCTCGACGAAATCGAGCGGCGAAGCCGCACCGATGGCGGCAGGTCCCGCCCGGAGAGCAGTCGCTTAAATACTGCAAGCGACTCCGGACACACGATGTCGGATTCATCGGACACAGCGAACGACAAGCCGTCGTTGCTCGGTCGAGTGCTCTTTGCGGGCGGGCTCGCCGCCCTCGCGATCCGCAACCTGACGAACCTCGAGGGACGGGTCGCCTACGCGGACGCCAAGGGCGTCCCGGCGGCCAACCGGCTGGTCCCGGCCGCGACCGGCCTCCTGCTCGGCGGGAGCCTCGGGATCGGGACCTGGAAGCTGCCCCGGCTCTCGGGGGCGAGCGTCGCGGCCTTCTTCGCCGGCGTCACCCCGCTGATGCACGACTTCTGGGCCGTCGACGACGACGCGCGCGATCAGGAGCTCACGTCCTTCCTGCAGAACGTGACGCTGCTCGGTGCCGCCATCGTGTTCGTTCGGTGGGCAAGCGGTGAGTGACGTCCCCCGACGCAAATAACTGATCGGGGACGATCACCCGCCGGACGGTCGGTTCCGCCACGCGCGTTCCTTTTCGACCCGCGTCGCCATCGCGAGATAGAGCGCGAGCACGAACAACCCCACAGCGCCGGCGCCGGCGACGCCGAGGGCGTCCGCGCCGAGAAACAGCGGTTCCTCGCGGGCGACGGGGAGGAACGTGTGATGGAGGTTCCCACGGACTGGGATGAAGTAATCGACGGTCGTATCGAGGGCGTACCACGCGGTCGCGACGCCGACGCCGAGCGGCGAGAAGTCGGCGATCCGGTGGAGGACGAACGCCTGCAGCACCATCGCGGCGTGGCTCCAGATCAGGAACTGTCGCATCGCGGGGTGGAGGTATCCGAACTCCGGCCAGAAGGCGAGATGCACCCAGACGGTCCACCCGCCCAAGATGACGTTACCGAAGAAGGCCAAGGCGGTCAGCCACTCCCGCGCGCGGCCGAGTTTCCACGCCGCGAGCGCCGCGGCGACGAACAGCGTCGCGACGGGGCTGTCGGGGACGAAGGGCCACATCACTGCGGGCGTCCGGGAGAGTTGGAAGCCGTAGTAATAGAAGCCGAACGCCGTCCCGGCGAGATTCACCAGGACGATCGGCCAGACGAGGTTCAACGCGAGGTTCTCGATCGGTTCGGGCAGCGGCGCGACGTATCGGGGGAGATCATCGCGGGGGACGTCGGACTCGAGGAGTCCGCGGACGTTCATACCAGCTACTCCGGGCGGGAGAATAAAAACGCCCCGAGAGCAGCCGGCCGCCGCGGGACGGCTCCGGCGACGGCGACCGGCGCAACCGGGTGACGGCGCGAGCAAACAACGGAAAACGGACGGGGGGAACGACACGGATTAAGTGTGCTCGGCCCGTATAGAACGGTATGAGTGAAACGGACCTCGAGGAACTCAAGCGGGGCACGGACCTCGTAAAGCGTGGCTTCGCGAAGATGCAGAAGGGCGGCGTGATCATGGACGTCGTGACGCGCGAACAGGCCCGTGTCGCCGAGGATTCGGGCGCGGTCGCCGTCATGTCCCTGGAGGCGGTCCCCGCCGACATCCGCAAGCGCGGCGGCGTCGCCCGGATGGCCGACCCCGGCGCCTTAGAGGAGATCATCGACGAAGTCTCGATCCCGGTGATGGGGAAGGCCCGGATCGGCCACACCGCCGAGGCGCAGATCCTCGAGGCGACCGGCGCGGACATGATCGACGAATCGGAGGTGCTGACGACCGCCGACGAGCGCTACCACATCGACAAACGCGGGTTCACTGCGCCGTTCGTCTGCGGGGCTCGGAACCTCGGGGAAGCGCTGCGCCGGATCGACGAGGGCGCGGCGATGATCCGCACGAAGGGCGAGGCCGGGACCGGCGACGTGAACCAGGCCGTCACCCACCAGCGCAACATCCAGCGTGCGATCCGCACGCTCTCCGGCATGAACTACGAGGAACGCGACGAGTGGGCCAGAGAGCACGAAGCGCCCCGCGAACTCGTCCACGAGACGGCCGAGATGGGTCGGCTGCCGGTCGTGAACTTCGCGGCTGGCGGGATCGCGACCCCCGCCGACGCCGCGCTCATGATGCAGTTGGGCTGTGACGGCATCTTCGTCGGCTCCGGTATCTTCGGTGCGGAGAACCCCCAGGCGATGGGCGAGGCGGTCGTCGCGGCCGTCAACAACTACGACGACCCCGACACGCTGAAAGAGATCGCCAAGTCCCCCGGCAAGGGCATGAAGGGCCAGGCCAACGAGACGATGCCCGAAGAGGAGAAGCTGCAGGGCCGCGGGGTGTAGGCCGTGCGACCACCGGCTGACCGGTGAGCCGCTTCGGGGTCGAGTGGTTCGAGAGAGTTCGTCTCCCGTCGTCGTGGAGATCTCCGGTGTCCGTACGACCCCGGAACACTCGGCCGATACGGTTTTATTCGACTGCCGACACACCGCGGTATGGGCATCGGGTCGCTCGTTTCCCCGCTGTTTTCTAGCAAGCGTCGGATCGCGCTCGTCGCAACCGTCGCGCTCGTTGCTGCCATCGGCGGTGCGGTCGCGGTCGGGGTGTTCGGCGTGCCGGGCGTCGCGGGGATCGACAACACGTTCGGCGGCGTGACCGAGGAGACGACCGTCGTCGAGACGGACCTCGTCGTCTCGAATCCGAACCCGATCGGGGTCGGCGCCGACGGCGTCGCCGTGAACTACACCGTCTCGATGAACTCGATCGGGATGGCACGGGGCAACCGGACGGGGATCACGATCGGGACCGGGAACTCGACGCTGGATCTCGAAACCGAGATCCGAAACGACGCGATTCCCCCGTGGTGGACGAGCCACATCCGAAACGACGAACGGACGACGATCGAAGTCGATGCGACGGTGACCTCGAGCCGGCTCGGCCGGAGTGCGGGCCTCAGCCGGAGCCACGGGATCGAGACCGATCTCATCGGGGCGTTCAACTCCGAGGAGACCCGCCCGGTGAACGCCGACAGCCCCCTGACCGACGATCCGGTGTTGTACGTCAACGAGACCCGAAGCGAGTGGGGGGCGGTCAGCGAGTCCGAGACGCCGATCGAAATGGAGTTCGATCTGTACAACCCGAACCTCGAGCCGTACGTCGTCACGCGGCTCGGATATACGATCGCCATGAACGGCGTCGAGTTGGGTAAAGGCGAAACCCGCGACGAGCACGTCATCGGCCCCTACAGTACCGAAACCGTGCCGCTGACGACGACGATCCGAAACGAGCGCCTCGACGAGTGGTGGGTGACCCACCTCGACGAGGGGACGTACGGCCACCAGGTGAGCGAGCTCCGGATCGAGTTCCACGCGATCGTCGAACTCCCGACGGGCGAGGAGATCGCGGTACCGCTCGAGGAGTTGACCTACGAGGAGACCGTCACGACGGATATCTTCGACGAGGGCGGTGACGTCGGAGACCCCACGTCGGAGAACGGGACGGCAGACACCGACGAAGCGGACGGCGAAAGCACGCCCGACGAGGGGCAGGACTCCGAGGGCGACGCGGGCACCGACGACGGCGGGACGGAATCCGACAGCGGGCACACCGACAAGAACGGGACGAGCACGGACGGCGAACGCGACGGCGAGAGCACCGACAGCGACGGAACGGAAACTGACAACGAGAGCACCGACGGCGGCGGGACAGGAACCGACGGCGAAACCGACGACGGCGATCTCTTGCCGGTCTGACCGGAATCCGGACCGATCCGGCTCGCGAAGGCGGATCAGTTCCACTACGCTCTCGGAAGGTTATACATCCCCGGGACCGAATCGCCCGTATGGCTCGGCTTCCGGGTGTCGACCCGCCGGAGCAGGTGGTCGCCCACGTCGACATGGACTGCTTCTATGCGGCCTGTGAGCGCCTCCGGGAGCCGGAACTCGACGGTGAACCGCTCGTCGTCGGCATGGGCTACGAGGCGGGCGAGACACACGGTGCCGTCGCAACGGCCAGCTACGAGGCCCGCGAACACGGGATCGAGTCCGCGATGGCGATCTCCGAGGCGCTCGAACGGCTGCCGCGGCGCGGGAGTGCTGATCCGGACGAACCCTCCGGGTTCTACCGCCCCGTCGACATGGCGTTTTACGAATCCGTCAGCGAGGACGTTCGGGCGGTCCTGTCGAGGGCGGCCGAGACCGTCCGAAACGTCTCGATCGACGAGGCGTACCTCGATCTCGGCGACGTCCAGTGGGAGGCGGCGCGACCGTTCGGCCGGTCGCTGAAGCGGGAGATCGAGGCCGACGCGGGCGTCGTCGCCTCCGTCGGGATCGCCCCGGACATGACGACCGCCAAGCTCGCCTCCGACGCCGAGAAACCCGACGGGCTGGTCGTCGTCGAACCGGATTCGGTTCGGTCGTTTCTCGCGCCGATCCCCGTCGAGGAGCTCCACGGCGTCGGCCCCGTCACGGCGTCGGAGCTGCGATCGATGGGCTTCGAGACCGCGGGCGATATCGCCTCGGGATCGGAGTCGGTCTTCATCGACGCCTTCGGCGAGCGGGGCCGCGACCTCTACGCGCAGGCCCGCGGCGAGGACGGCAGGACAGTCGAGCCACGGGGGGAACCGAAGAGCCTCTCGAGCGAGTCGGCGTTCACCGACGCGACCGAGGACAGCGAGCGGAAGGCGAGGAAGGTCCGTGACCTCGCATCGGAGGTCACGACGCGGGCGAGCGCTGAGGACGCGCTCTACCGGACGATCGGAATCAAGGTCGTCACGCCGCCGTTCGAGGTGAGCACCCGATCGCGGTCGCTTTCGGGGCCGGTCGACGACCCGGAGCTAGTCGAGCGGACGGCCCTCGAGTTGCTCTCGGAGTTCGCGGGCGAGCCAGTGCGAAAGCTCGGGGTTCGGCTGTCGAACCTGTGTTTCGACGACCGCGAGCAGGCGACGATATCGGAGTGGGGAAGCGACGGCGGTGGGGGCGACAGCCGTATCACGCGGGCATCCGGCGACGGGCAAGCCACGCTCTCGCGGTTCGAGTGACGGCGCGGACAGCCTTTTGTCTGCACGGCGCGGAACCGTGGCATGAACCACCTCGCGGCGGCCGGGGACGAGCGGTGGCGCCTCTCGAAGCACGCACACGTCGTCGTCCACGAGACCGACGACGGGAACGAACTGCTCACCGTCTACGACTGCGGCGCCGCACAGAAGCCGCCGTCGGCGCAGTTGATCGGCAACCTCGTGCGCGTCGACGCGGCACACGAACTCGTCCGCCAGCCGACGGGGTACATCGCGAAACTGCGCGAGCACTCGGTCCTCGAGCGTCAAGACGAGAACCACTGGATCGTCCGGAGCAGATAGCGAACAGGCGGGGCGTCGTCGTTCCGGCGTCGGTGTCCCGCGCGACGGCCTCGACCGATCGCCGGTTCCGTTCAGCTCACACGGTCGGTGGTACCGTTATCGCTTATAAATCCTCGCTCGACGATACCCGTTCGACGCGCGTCGGCGGTGGCGATCCCGGCGACGCACGGGGTCGTCCGCCCGTAGCGACCTCAACAACGCACGACACTCGTCTGACGGAAAACTATACGCTCGGCGCGTTTGAGACCCGACAATGGGCGAGGAAACGATCACCGTCGGCAAGACGCGGGACGGGGAGGCGGGGGGGAGCGACGTCGAGTTGCCGATCGTCGATCTGTTGACCGGCCGTGGGTTCGTGACCGGGAAATCCGGGTCAGGGAAGAGCATCCTCGGGGGGACGCCCGTCTACACCGAGACGGGCCGGAAACCCATAGAGGACGTCGTGGAAGGCGAGCGCGTTCTTTCGTTGAACAAACGGACCTACGAGCAGGAGTTTCGTCCCGTCCAAGCGCGACTCGAACACGAGGCGGATGACCTTCTCCGCATCGAACTGGAAGACGGAACCGAACTCGTCGGGACCGAAGACCACAGTTTCCTCACGGTCGAGGGGCTCGAAATCGTCCCGATCAGGGGCGAAGATATCGAGGAGGGTACGTGGCTGCCGCTCTCGCGGGAGCTTCCGAGCCCAGGTTCGGTCGCGCCGATCGACTTGGCCGAGTACGCTCCGGATTCGAACAACGTCGTCGTCGGGACCGACACGATCAAAAGCGGGAGCAAAGAGGGCAGGCGGCGACTCGAGTTGACCCGCGAACTCGGGCGGGTGATCGGCCTGTATCTCGCCGAAGGGACCCTCGACAGTAGCCAGACGGTACAGATCGCCGCGACCGACGGGGGAGTCAAGCGATTTCTCGGCGACAACGGATTCAAAACGTACGAAAAGACGTGTAACCGTGCGTTCAGTCCGTTCGGGGAGTTCCTGGACACGGAGTTCGGCTCCCGATCGGATCGAAAATCGATACCGGAGTGGGTGTTCGACGCCCCTGAATCGTTCAGGCGCGGGCTCCTGTCGGGCTATTTCGACGGAGACGGACACGTGAGCGACTCGGAGGTCACGGTCACGTCGAAGTCCCCGGATCTGATTCGTGGGATTGCCGAACTCCTCCGGCAGTTCGGGGTCTCGACGACGATCCGCGAGAAGATGGTTCTGTACGACGGGGACGAACGCCGCTTCGAGCGGTTGACCGTTGACGCGTTCTCCGTTCCGGCGTTCGCCGACGCGGTGACGCTACGGATCGAAAACAAACGGGAACGCCTCGAGGCGCTTTGCGAGAGCCTGTCCGAGGGAGGATCGTACAACAGCAAGGACTACATCCCGAACTTCGGTGACGCGTTGAACATGGCCGCTCGCGAGCGGGGCTGGACGAAGCGGGAAAGCGACACCCGCGTCGACGCCGCTTCGATACACAACCTCACGCGAAAACAGAAGACCGGCCGCGAGACGTACAACAGGGCGGTCGAGCGACTCGGGATAGAGGGACGGGCAAAGCGGTTCGGGACGTCGGACGTCCAGTGGAAGCGTGTCGTCGAAATCGAACGGCTGGAGGGAACGCGAACCGTCTACGATCTCGACGTCGAGTTGAACGACAACTTCGTGGCGAACGGCGTCTTCGTCCACAACTCGAACTCCGCGAGCGTCGTCGCCGAAAAGCTCCTCGACCGCGGCTACAGCCTGCTGGCGGTCGACATCGACGGGGAGTACTACGGCCTCAAGGAGGAGTACGAGATCCTCCACGTCGGCGGCGACGACGAATGTGACTTGCAGGTCGACGAGGAACACGCCGAGAAGATCGCCGAACTCGCCCTCGAGGGGAGCGTCCCGATCATCCTCGACGTCTCCAGCTTCCTCGAGGAGTCGAAGGCCCGCACGCTTCTGACGGAGGTGACCAAACACCTCTTCGCGAAGGGGAAAAAGCGCAAGCAACCGTTCCTGATGCTCGTCGAGGAGATCCACGAGTACATCCCCGAGGGCGGCGGCATCGACGAGTGCGGCCGAATGTTGATCAAGATCTCCAAGCGGGGGCGCAAACACGGCCTGGGGATCGTCGGGATCAGCCAACGGCCCGCCGACGTCAAGAAGGACTTCATCACCCAGTGCGATTGGCTCGTCTGGCACCGCCTGACGTGGAACAACGACACGAAGGTCGTCAGCCGGATCCTCGGGAGCGAGTACGCCGACGAGATCGAGGACATGGCCGACGGCGAGGGCTTTCTGATGACGGACTGGAACGAGTCGGTCCGTCGCGTCCAGTTCGAGCGCAAGCGGACCTTCGACGCGGGCGCGACGCCGGGGCTCGACGACTTCGAACGTCCGGAGTTGAAAAGCGTCAGCGGCGACCTCGTCGACGAACTCGAAGAGATCACGGACGAGCGGGAGCGCCGCGAGAACCGCGTGAACGAACTCGAGCGGGAGCTCCAACAGCGCGAGGAGCGCATCCGCGATCTGGAGCGCCAACTCGCCGAGGCGCGCGACCTAAAGCGAATGGCCGACCGGTTCTCGCGGGCGATGATGGAGCAGGTGACGGGCCGCCCGCTGTCGGCCGCACCGGGGCGACAGAGCGAACTCGAGGAGGTCCTCGAGGGCCCGATACGCCGCGATCCCGACCTCGAAGCCGAGCTAGAGGCCGTCCGGAACGGCGACCGGGAGCCGATGTCGTCGCCGGTCCCCGACGCCGCCGAGCGGGACGACGGCGAGGGCGGGGCGGACGACGACGCGAACGCGGCCGACGGAGCGACTGAGACGGTCGATACGGGGGACGACACGGCGGATAGAGCGGACGAGACGGACAGAACTGACGAACCGGACGGAGCGGACGAGACGGACGGCGCGGACGAACCGACTGAGACCGGCGGGACCGAGAGCGACGGGGCGCGGACCGAAATCGGTGCGGGCGGCGCGGACGCGTCGCCCGAGACGGACGCCGACAGCGACGGTGGAGCCGGGGGCGAGCCGCCCGGACGCGGCGTCGGAACCCATGGCGAGGAGTCCGACAGCGGGGGCTGGGAGGGGAGCTGGAGTCGGGACGGAACGGAGCGCGCCCCGCCCGGTTCGGGCGCGGCCGCACCGTCGGACGCCGCGACGGCCCCGATACCGGATGCGCCCGCCGGGGACGCGACCGGTCGCTCGGACGCCGACCGGACCGGGACGGGCATCGACGCGGACTCGGACGCCACCGCGGGACACGGTACGACCGACGAGGCGCCCCTCGTCCGTCGGCTTCGAACGGAGGTTGACGCCCTCGACGACGTCGCCACGGGGATGGTACGGCAGTACCGTCGGCACGGCCCGATGGAGCCGGGGGAGGCCCACGCGGCGGCGGGCGGGTCCGGAGACCGGAGGCCGGCGTACGCGGCGAACCGGCGGCTCAGACAGCTCGGCCTGATCGCCCACGTCGGCTGCGGGCAGTACGAGTACGCGCTCGCGGAACTCGTCCGGGAGGAGTTGACCGACCCGGTCCGCCCCGAGATGCCGCCGGACGAGGACGCGGTCGCAGAAATCGTCGAAACGGTCGAGGCGGCGACGCCGGTGGGTGACGGCTCGGCCCCGGCGGAACCCGAAACGAGCGATCGCGGGACCGACAGCGGCCCCGGGGGCTCGGCCGAGCGATCCCTCGTCGATCGCTGATCGGACCCGGCGGATCGCTACGCGATCGGGTCGACCAGCGCTTCGAGCGCGGCGCGGGGGTCGTCGGCCTTCGCGACGCCGGACGCGAGCAACACGCCCTCGGCGCCGAGGTCGGATGCGGCGACGAGGTCCTCGCCGGTCGAGATGCCCGCCCCACAGAGGACCGGCGTCTCCGAGGCGGCGTCGACGGAGTCGGTGACGACGTCCGGATCGGCCTTCGAGACGGGCGTCCCGGTCCCGATGAGTTCCGGCGGTTCGACGGCGACCGAATCCGGATCGAGGCGGGCGGCGGCGGCGATCTGTCGGGGGTTGTTGGCACAGACGATCGTTTCGAGGCCGGCCCGTTCGGCGGCCCGCAGGCTCCCGTCGATGTCGGCCAGCCGGAGCCGGCGCTCGGAGTGGTTGAGAAGCGTGCCCTCCGCCCCGGCCCGCGAGGCGGCCTCGGCGAGCGTCGACCCGGTGTGGGAGCCGTGCTCGACCGACGAGACGTGTTGGGCCCACGTCTCGACGCCGGTCTCGGCGACGACGGCGAGATCGGCTGCCTGCGGCGCGACCGCGATCCGGACGCCGGTGTCGTCGGCGACGTCGGCGGCGATCGAGGCGATCTCGACCGGATCGCAGGGGTAGGCTTTCAGGTTGATCAACACGAACATACCACGATCGCCGTCGGCCAACAAAAAATAGCTACCTATCGATGGCCCTCTCGCGGGACGGGGACGCTACCGGGGCGAGCGTCCGCCCCTGTCGACGCCGTCGGCGATCAGTTTGTATCCGGCGCCGAACCCCCCGGCGAGGACCGTCAACAGCCCGAAGAGCGCAACGACGGCGCCAACCGCCAGGGGGCCCCAGTCCGGCGCTTGGCCGAACCCGGTGTCGACCCCCGTTCCGATCAGCCACGCGCCCGCGCCGAGCGCCACCTGCCCGGCGACGATAACCACGAGGTAGTACGCCATCATCCGATAGCCGTACGCGATCCCCTCGATCGTCGAGACTCGTGTCACGGGGGGTCTGCCCCCGTCACGATACAAGTAGCCTCGGGAC
>Ga0209917_1000612_pt1 | contig 14838 bp, 9 predicted proteins | sample SalPon2_C_H2O_MG_FD_185710 | JGI IMG/M metagenome (GOLD analysis project Ga0209917, IMG submission 185710) | Salt pond water microbial communities from South San Francisco under conditions of wetland restoration - Salt Pond MetaG R2_C_H2O_MG... | ecosystem: Environmental > Aquatic > Non-marine... | reverse complement strand
AAAGACGTCGCGACACGGGAAGCCGCCGCAGAGTGCTCGTTCGATGAGATCACCCGAACGTACGGGGGACGCCCGATTGAGTCTCTCGTTGAGTACGGCCAGCCCGCGGCGTTCGACTCTGGCGTTGCGCTCCTCGACAGTCCTACCCAGTTTGAGGAGGCTGCCACTGGTCTCGCTGCCGCCGGTGCTCACCTCGTGGTTCACGTCACAACTGATGGCGTTCCAACTGGGCATCCGATTGTTCCAACAATCAAGATCACTGGTAATGAATCAACCGCAGCGGCCCTCGAAGAAGACATTGACATTGATGCAACATCGACTACTGCCGATGAACTCAAAGACTTCATCGCCGCTGTTGCAGATGGCCAACGCTCAAGCACGGAAAGACACGGCCTTTCGGAGTTCGCGATCACACGCGTTGGTCCCTCAATGTAAATTCATCGTCCAATCTCCGCTTCGTACGCTCAATCAGGTAGCGTGCGCGACTTTTGAACAATCGTATCCACGATGGACTTGACATCGTCTCCGGGGAGAGTAAGATGGTTTTCGGCCCCAGATTGAATAGAACCATTGCACGAAGATTTCTACTACCCCTTGGCGGCCTTCGGTGGGTTATTGAAGCATGTCTTCGTAAGCTCTCTGACTAATTAACTGACCCAGGACAGATAGTTGACAGAATCCAGTATATTTATATATCCCCTATATCATTATAGATAGTGTATGACACGCAATGTCATTGACGACGACTCGCAGACGAGTGTTCCGCTCTCTCGACGAAAAGCGCTCAAGTCTCTTGGGGTGGTGGGTAGCGCGGGACTCGCTGGCTGTCAAGGAAATAGTAACAGCAACGGTGAGGGCGGAGGAACGGCCGGCTCAACCGGAGATCAGTCCGACATCTCCGGACAAGAGGTTGTCTTCCTAAAAGATCAAACAGGCGAAGAATTGACGCAGGTTATCAACAGCGCAATCCAGTCGTTTGAGGAGGAGACTGGAGCAACGGTACGTCTCGAGTACTCCGGACAAGATATTGGGAAGTTTGAGCGATTAACTTCGATGATTCAGTCCGGTAATACCCCCGAGATCGCCTCGATCAACCTCTCATACGGAGTGCAATTCAAACAGCAAGGCCTACTCGAACCGGTGACGAGCGTGATGGACTCGCTTCAAGATAAGCACGGTGAGTCGGTCGTTCGGTATCAGGCAGAAGGAGAAGACTGGATGGTTCCGTTCACGCAGGGAGCCAGCGACTACTGGTATCGTGACGACCTTCTTGAGGAAGCTGGCCTCTCAGCGGACTTCGTCCCAGACACCTGGGACAAGCTTATGACATTCGCGCGGGCCCACGATGAGAATATCCCGGACGATATTCTTCAAGGTGGTGTCTTTGTCCAATCAAGCCAAGCACCGTTTGTAGGGAACCTGATGATGGGTGCCTTTCATAAAACGAACAAAGGGAAGATCACTGAGTACACTGACGGAGAATTCAGAGTAGCCTTTGGAAGCGGAGAACAGCGTGACAGGATGATTGAGACTCTTTCATTCTTGCAGGAACTGCATCAATATTCTGTTGACGCGGGCGGGGCAAGTGCCAGCGAAAACGAACACTCAATTCAGACCGGATTAGGTGCAGGGACATACGACGGCGGTGCACGCGTCAAACAACACTCTGGTCTCTCAGAAGGCGGCCATCATGAAAGCGGCGCCGCGTATGACAGCGGGAAGGTGGTTACTAACGTCGGCCACGTTCCCTACAACCGCACAAAAACGAGTCTTGCGTCGGTCGGATTGTTCTGGGTGATGAAGGATGGTGAGAACACGGACGCTGCCAAACAGTTCTTAGAACACATGTTCTCAGATCCAAAGACCGTAGCGGACTTCTGTTGGGGTGACGGTCCGGTACATGCTCAGCCCACGTTCCCCGGGATCAAAGATTCTGATTATTTCCAGAACCTCCTGCGGAACGATCTCGCGGAGCACTGGGAGGGTGGTGGCCGAGGCGGTGAGTACGACAACGATAATGGAATCCCGGCGACAGCGGAGCGGCACTTGTACGGTGCCACCTCAAACGTTGAACCGGCTGTCTTCGAGACTGAACGTCCGAACCCTCACATCGGTGCAATCTGGTCGTCGGGCATCCTGTCAGAGATGGTCCGTGAGGTGAATATCAACGAAACCGATCCCGAAACAGTCGTCGACAACTACGCTCCTCAAGTGCAGGAGATTCTCAACGATTCCCAGAGCTAATACCCAAGTGCTCCCAGACGCGAGGGGATCTGTGGAATTCGTGACCTGTGTGTAGTGAATATCTTTTATCTGTACTTGATTACTACCTCAACAGCACCAGCGGCTGCGATAAAATTTTTTATTGAGTGAGACTATTTTGTGGCGTGTTAATATACTGCCCGAGCGATTTCCAGATGCACTGGTCCCAGTTTGGTGTCCAAGTAAAGTAAAATATATTATATATGACCGAGATTATTAGTATACTCGTTCCAATGGCTACAATATGGGTCAGTTAAAAATCGAAGATTTGAGGAAAGTGTTTGACACCCCTTCTGGTGAAGAGGTGGCGGTCGACGGCGTGAGCTTCAGTGTGGAGGATAACAATTTTGTCACACTGGTCGGCCCATCGGGCTGTGGAAAGACGACCACCCTGCGGTGTATTGCTGGACTGGAAACCCCGACAAGCGGCAATATCGTGTTGAATGACCGGAACATAACCGAACTCCCGGCGAACAAGCGGGATCTGTCCATGATGTTCCAGTCGATCGCGCTGTATCCCCATATGACGGTGCGTGAAAACATCGCATATCCACTAAAAGTGGCTGGTGTACCTAAGGAGGAGCGAGACAAACCGACTGAAAACGCCGCCGAAACCACGCAGATCGCCGATATGATGGATAAGATGCCTGGTGACCTGAGCGGGGGTCAGCGACAACGTGCGGCACTCGCTCGAACGATCGTTCAGGAGCCAGCGGCGTTCCTGATGGACGAGCCGTTAAGTGATTTGGACGCAAAGCTGAAAGTCGAAACCCGTGAAGAGATCCAACAGATCCACCGGAAGTTCGAGAAGCCGATGGTCTACGTGACTCACGACCAGGAGGAGGCGATGACCATGAGCGATAAGATCGCCGTCATGAACGACGGACAGATCGAGCAGTTCGCGTCGCCGTACGAAACGTTCCACCGGCCCAATAATCGGTTTGTCGGACAGTTCATCGGTCAGCATGGGATGAACACTATCGATGCGGAGTTGATCGATTCCGGCGGCAGAACGGTCATCTCGGTGGATGAATACGTCCCCGATCTAAAAGTCGGAAGCGAGATAGAAGTCGAGACGACAGGTTCTATTGAACTAGGATTTAGGCCAGAAAACACGGCTGTTAAGATGAATTCAGACGAAGGAATCCCCGGCACGATTCAGTTACTAGAGGCGTTTGGCGAGGTGACTGTCGCGTCGATCGAACTGGACCGGGGAGACAGCATTCATGCGGTTGTCGATTCGCGTCGTGACCTCTCCGAAGGCATGGACATTCGAGTCGACCCTCAGCAAAACGCTCATATATTCGATTACGAGACGGGTGAGACCCTTGATCATCCGACTGAAGAAAAGAAACAAGCCGTCTGAGGCCACTCAACGAACTTTGAATAATGAACAGAAGCTGGACACAACGTCTCGATACAACTGTTAGATTATCTGAATAAAACGAAGCAGCCGCTTGTAGTCGTCGTTAGCAGCGTTTTTCTTGATCTTGAGTGATACCCAACCAATTCATAACATCGAACAGAACCAGCTTCAGCCGAGCAATGGACAGCCGACCAACAAATATAATCGGGGAACCACCGCTCGCACCTACCACAACATATATATTGATTCAGTGAATCCTAACGAATATTGATGGCATCCGGCAACACGAATGAACGTCATCCATCGGCCACCATTCAGACTCAGCTTTCCGTGAGAGAACGCATCGAGGACTCTCTCTCGGACAGACGAATAATGGCGGTACTCACAATTGTTCCGGCGACGCTGATGTTCGCTTTAGTCGTGGCAGCACCGGTCGTATGGTCAATCTACGCGTCCTTCCACTCGATCCCAGCACTCGATCCGAACTGGGAATGGGTCGGATTGGGCAACTACGTCGAACTGATGAACAGTTCGGACTATTGGACATCGATGGGATACAACGTGATTTGGGCATTCACGACATCGGTTACGAACACGTTCCTTGGCGTTGCGATCGCGCTCCTTCTCAGTCGGGAATTCCGCTTCAAACGGTTCGTGGCGCCTGTAATTCTGTTCCCATACCTTGTTCCCAGTGCGTTCTTCGGGTACATCATTAGCTGGATCACTACCCAGCAGTGGGGGCTGATCAACCAGCTCCTCGTCACCTTTGGTATTATTAGTCAAGAAAACGTTATCGCGTGGTTTTCTGGTGATCCGCTGACAGCACTCGCCGCGCTTGTGGCGGTTCACAACTGGAAGTTTTCCATCTTTGTTGCCATCCTCGTGTTCGCAAAACTTCAAGGGATTCCGAACGATATCTACGAGGCTGCAGTGATGTCCGGCGCTACGAAATACCAACAGTTCCGTGACATCACGTTTCCCCACATAAAGAACGTCCTGTTTATTACGGTCTTGCTGCGTGGCCTATGGAATTTCAATATGTTCGACATCATCTGGGTCTCAACGAACAGCAATCCAATCGAGTCGCTTGTCACTCTGCCAGTTATGGCCTACCAGACTGCCTTCCTCTCTCAAGAACTGGGGATGTCGAACACGATTGCCACCTCACTGTTCGTCATTCTCTCGGTCGTTGGCATAATCTACTTTAAAATAGCTCAGCCGTCAAACGAGGTACGTGTGGAATGAGTAATAAAGACAACACATATTTCGGCTACGACGAAATCAAGATACTGAAAGCGAAGAATAGGGTAACTTGGGCCGTTATTACAGGCCTAACTATCATTACGTTAATCGCCATCCTGCTACCGCCGTACTGGATGCTCAATTCGTCTCTTTCGCCGTTTTCCCTCCTCCGCGCCGCCCCCCCCCAGTGGTTCCCATTCCAGTATACGTTTGAATACTACCAGAGCGTCCTGTTCTCTTCCCAGTATCCGCGGTATTACCTGAATAGTATCATTTTGTCGCTTGGATCGCTCGTCCTAATAACGAGCCTCGCCACGCTTGCGGGATACGGTCTGACCCGATTTGAGTTCCGTCAGAAGCGTAACTTTGCTCGCATGATTCTTTTCGGGTACATGTTCCCCCCAATTTTGCTTTCAATCCCCATGTTCATTATTTTCCGGGAGATCGGCATCATCAACTCGTACGTCGGGGCGATCGTGGGGCTCTCTGCGACTCGACTTCCCCTTTGTATCTGGATCATGTGGCAGTTCTTCCAGACAGTTCCCGTCTCGTACGAGGAGTCCGCACAGATGGCCGGTGCGTCTCGCTTCCGATCGTTCTACGAGATTGCGCTCCCAATCGCTAAGCCGGGTATCATTGCCGTTGCGATACTCGCCGTGCAGGGCGGCTGGAACGCCTACACCGTTCCTAAAATCATCTTGACCCAGAAGCAGTACTGGCCACTTACGATCGGTATCCAAGACTTCGTGAAGCAGAACACGATTCTCTGGCCCGAAGTGATGGCGGGCGTGACGCTGGGTATGATTCCAGTTATTTTGTTCCTGTACGTCCTGCACGGGAACTGGGAGACGATTTCCGTGTGAGCGAGAACCAGGTGACTGTGTTTCACTCTTTGCGATACTGGTGTCTCTGATCACGAACGGTGCTACGATGTAAACAGTATCCGACCCATTCGAATTGGTTTGCAGACCTCAATTAGCTTCCTATATTGCTATCAATAGCTGCAGACAACAAAAGTATACTCGGCAAATTAATTCATTGCTCTCGGCTGGACCTGCCGCCCTGATCGAAATGTTCTATTCTACCGTGGGAATTGAGACCGCTGTTGGAGGCACTGTCGAACGCTAGTTTGTTCCATTGATTTGTCTCTTACAATTTCCGGCCTCAACCGACAAGCAACGCGGTTGTGTACCCTTGATACAGTTCAATGCACTGACCTGAAAAACCACTGAGCCTCCATAGAGTTTTTTATCACTACGACATATTTCAAATATGGCTGCTACAAACTATATTCCGGGGATGAAAGATGAGGCAAGAAGGCGTAACATCGTACTGCTGATTTGCTACATCTTGTTACTCCCGGTACTGAGCACGCTCAGTTTTATTTGGGCACCGATCTATGTCGCTATCAACTACAATGGAGTCAGGGCTGAACTCTCTGCAATCCCTGGAATAACTGCCGACGATCCAGTATTAAGCGCACTCTCGACTTTCGTATACTTGATACTAATATCGTTCGGGCCACAGATCGTCGGGTGGCTTGGACTGATCTGAAGCGAAAAATCCCGAAGCGTGATATCTGCTGATACGAACTACCCCAAGAGCGATGTTCATGAGAAGTGTCGCTCTAACTCAATGCGACTACTGATCAAGCACAGAGAGCAAACACCGCTACAGAAGGCTTACAATACCCAGATGAATGAAGATTACAACCAGCACTGTATAAGTGAAACCGTGAGTCACTGACCCCACCTCAACGCTGTCTTGCGTTCAACAAGCAAAGATCGTATCAACAAACACAGTGAGGATGTGCAGCTCAAGCGGTTCCTCTTAGACAAGCAGTAAAACCACCGGACAGGAGTCGAACTAACCAATAATGCAATCAAGGATTGCTGCCTCAATCGCGGACGTGCCCGAGGCCGCGTCCATGCATGAACAGAGGTCTTCCTCGCTCTCTGTCTTCTGATTGTCGTGGCGGTTACCAACCACGAACGGAGAGATCATCTTGGTCGCGAGAAACTCACCCTATTAGAATATTTCTATGACACGTTCAGTCATATAAGAACACGATGTACGTGAGGCACAAGTGAATTTGGCGTGGTTGTTGTTTCACGATTGTGTCCTGGCTATGCCGAAGGCGTCCAGCCCAAGCATACTCTGTACGCTGACTCCATCCGTAACCAAAGATATAAATGCAGTGATTGAGTGGCGCAAACTGTATGGAAGTAACCAGAGTCGAACCAATCGTACTGGAGAGTTCTATCGGTACCGTATCGATTCCGGGTGGGAAATCAGACTTCGAAACGACCGTCCGACCCGTCATCGCCAAGGTACATACTGATGAGGGAATTACTGGTATTGGGGAGACGTTCCTCGACGATCCGTCCGGCGACAGCTCGAGATCAGCAGCTGCTGGCATTCAGGCCCTCGGTAATCATCTGATCGGTAAAGATCCTCGTAATGTGACTGAGTTGTGGAATGAGATGTACGTACACGTCAAGCGGGGCGTGAAAGGATATCGGCCCATGAGCGCCCTAGACGAGGCACTCTGGGACATCGTCGGGAAGGACGCCGGAAAGCCGCTCTACCAGTTACTCGGTGGCAAAGCTGGCGAGCTGGAAGCGTACGCGACATTCCCACTTCCGAAGGAAACCGATGAACTGATTGAGGACGCGAAGTGGCTTGACGAGAAGGGCTTCCCACTGATGAAAATCATCGCCGGGCATGGTGTTAAGAAGGATCGCAAGCGGATCGAAACCCTCGCCGAAGAACTTCCCGAGGACTTCGGGCTCGCTATCGACGCGAACACATCGTACCAGATCCCGGACGCCCTCGCAGTCGCCGAGATCGCAAGCGAACATGATCTCGAGTGGTTCGAAGAGCCTATCGAGCACACCGACATCGACGGGCAGGCGAACCTCAACCGCCGGACCTCCGTCCCGATCTCGGGATTCCAGACCCACCACACGCAGTACGCAGCCATTGAACACCTCCAGAAGGATGCGTTGGAGATCTACCAGCCGGCGCTCGATCTCAATGGAGGTATTACCCCCGCCAACCGCGTTGCGACGCTCGTCGAGGCGTTCAACAAGGAGTTCCTCCCACATGCGTATGGCCCAATGATTAATTACGCGGCTAGTCTCCACGTCGCTGCGGCCAGTCCCGTCTGCAATCTTATTGAATTCGCGGTCTATTCAGACGATGTGGAAGATCCCGGAGAGTATCTGGCGAGTCCCTATATCGCGAATCAGGAAGACGTCTACGTGCAAGACGGCGGCGTGATCGAACCGCCTGAAAAGCCCGGTCTCGGCGTGGAACTCGACGGCGATGTCGTTGAAGAATACCGAGTTGACTGGTAACCACTATTTAGACGGCCATCAACCGCTTTTTATTCGCCAACGTGGGATATATTTGTTCCGTAGCAACCACCCGCGATAATTACGTTTTCAGGCATTCAGGTGGACCAACGCCAGCTGGTAGTAGTTCGTATTCTGCGGTGCGCCAAGGTAGTGCTGCTGGGCTAAGCACGCGAAACACACCGAAACACCCGATTTCGCGCACAGGGTCGAAAAGCGAACTGAGAACCATAGCCTGGCTGTCCAGCTAACAATCGGTAGTTCCCACCGTTGCTGATTGCTGACTCGATTTCTGGACGAAAATGAACGCGATCAGAGTCATTAATCCGCCGAGTTGAGCACAAGTATCAGTATCATCTTGATGTGAGCGCCGCCAATACAGACAAGATACGAAGCTATCGCCCAGTCACGGAAAGATCGCTAGACGTGGGGGGTCTCAGCCCGCGTCCAGCTGGCTGTAGATCGGCAGGATCTCTGTTCCGTTGGTCGGTGTTTTCCATTTCCAGTATAACGTCTCGTCAAGAGCGTGGTCAACCCGCTCGCACAATACCTCGAAACGGAACCAAACGGGTAGTACTCGTCACGTCGCGGCGCGGGATGGCGAGCACACCCCATCACACGATCACCCACGGATTCCTCAAAAGGAAGCTCACGAGCATGAACAGCAACCGAACCACTAGATCAATTGTTCTTGTCCGGGCACGCGCGTCTCGTATCGTCCCGAAGGCCGTCTCGATAGCTGAGCGTTCTTGCCAGAGGAGTTTGACGTGCTTCGGTGTGCGATCGGCTAGATCGAACGCCACAAAGCCCGGATGAGCAAACCGTGATTGCCGCCGTTACCCTGTTGATAAGAGACACACCTCGAGCGGGAAACGAAGTTCCCGCTCGCTTCCCTCGTACATGACGCACACTGACCGGCAGGACACCGTCGTATCAGTTTCTCGGCCATTTGCTTTCCACGACGAATAACTGGGAGAGCGACTAGATGCGGCTGCACCAGTCGCTTAGTCGACGTGCCACCGTGGAATCCACAGACTGCGAGAAGGCCAGTGACATCGAATAAAAGAACTGTGACGTGATCAAGCGTCTGCTTGACCACGTCGTTCGTTGGTTCGTCTCCACGAATGAGTGTGGCTGCGACGACAAGCGGTTTTGAATGACAGAGGACAAATCCAGCGAGTTACCGGTGGCACTGGCTGGTGCTATCGCGTGGTTTCGTGTTGCGGAATTCTCCGTCATTAGTGTGTGGACAGCCGTGGTAGTAGGTATCGACGAAATCGAGACAGGTGTTCCTTGGGCCAGGACCGAGGATCATCGTCGCCTGTTGAACGAAGAGCGCGTTGTTCGCGGCTGCTTTCGCTGACGAGCCGCGGTAGTGAACAAGGTACTCAACGTCATATGCGGCGATTTCGTACTCGGTATACCAGTCTTGGAAGCCGTTGTCGGCGGCGACGGACTGCAGGTCGTCCGCGTTTCGGCGGACGACCTGCGGTTCGGTCTTCGTATCATGCTCCGTTGAACGCCGACGCCATCTGCGGATTGTATCGCTGATTTCACGGGATAAGGACGCCGTCTTGCGATATGGGGCGTCTCAGAACCCTCGCACAGACGTTTCGAGACTTTGCCACGAACCACGTAGAGGAACCGGACGTACCCGCCGTCGCCGACGGCGACGACGGGTACGACAAGTCTACGAAGATCGCGCTCCTTCTGCTCAAAGAGGAGATCAACAAACCGCTTCGGAGACTCGAAGACTATCTCAACGAGATGCCGGGAATTCTCGGTGTGTTTGATCTTGATGAATCTCCTGATCATACCTCTTTCAGCGTCTGGGACGACGAATTCCCGATGAAGGAGCTGCGCCGCCTGCTCCGCCGAAGCGCGGAGCAGGCGGGGCTCTCGGGCACTGCGTCGATCGACGCCAGCGGCTTTCAGCGTGATCAAGCTAGCTCACACTACCGGAATCGGGTCGGTTATTCGTTCAACGCGATGAAAACGACGCTGCTCGTTGACACGGAGTCACTTGCGATTATGGACGCTCATTTCACGACGAAGAAAGCCTATGACGGCCATATCGGGCTGCAGGTCTTTCGGCGGAACACCGAAGACCTGCAAGCGTTGCTGGCCGACAAGATGTACTCGTGGAGTGATCTCCGTGAAGCCTGTCGTGATAGGTCTACGCGACCAGTGATCAAACACTGTGAGCAAAACGCACTCAAGAAAGCCCACAACGCCAGAATTGAGGATGATGTCTACAATCAGCGGTCAATGAGTGAGACCGTATTTTCGATGCTCAAAGACGACGGCGACGAGATCAGCTCCCGGAGCTGGCACGGCCAGTTCCGGGAGCTCACACGGAAGTGTATCGTGCATAACCTCGAGCAGGCGGCGAGTTAGAGCTCGCCGCCTGCTCTCCTTCTCCGAATGTATTCGGGAGAGGTATCGCCATCGTCCACCTCATACTTCACGCGGTATCTTGTGAAACTGATGTTTTGGTTGCCGTCCAATTCGGCTCGAATCGAATCGTCCGATCTGAGAATCTACAGCTAAAGCGCCGCTACCGGTAGAAAATTGAATATCAAAAATCCGAGGTTGCCGCCATCTTGCGTTCAACACGGCATCGTATCATGCTTCCACCGTGCGGTGATGTGAACTTCAAGAACAGCAAGCGATTTCACATCTGTCAATGTCGTCACATTCAGCGTCTGTACTGTCCGTCCTGCTCGCTGGCGGAAGTACGATGACGCACGCCGTCGGTCGAAGAACGTGGTGTCAAGAGCTGCGTGGCCAGACTGCGGGTGCTGCTGCGCAGAAACGCGCAGCAGCGCCCGCAACACCCACATTTTCAGCCGATCAAACAACTTGTAGATCGTCGCGTGATCAGGAAGATCGTCGCGATCTAAGCCGAGAGAGTCACGAACTTCGTCCATGTACTTCAGCCGATTCGGCGTTTCACGGTAGCTGTGACCTTCTTCGAGCCGGAAACAGTGAAGAACGACGTGGATCCAGCGGGCGAACCCGCCGCTGGCGGGCTCGCCCGCGTGCTTCCCTAACGCTTGTTTAGCTAGGTCACGACACTGCTCGATGAAGTCGAGGATATCGATTTCCATGGTATGTTCGATTTCCTCGGCTTCACGCTTCTAAACCAGTGAAATCGGTAGATAAGATCGCTATTCAACACAGCAGTTCGAACAGGAGTCTTATCCACATAGCTGAATAGAAAAAATGCGTCATAAAGCCATCAAATGCCATTTGTGGCGATTTGGATGGCGTTTTAAATCCACACAAATTTGTTCCATATATATGAACTAGATTTGATCAGTGAATTTATACGCACACAGATATCCTAGCGTAGACACTATCTAGAGTGCGTCTTTCTATAAAATTACAAGTGTACTATTGTAATTCTTTGAGTGCCATATATATGAATAAGAATCATCCATATGGCAAAGTGTTCTCAAAGGTAAAATATCAATTGTTATTGGAGCATAGTATTTATCAGAAATGAATACACTCTTATCATCAGGGAATCAGTTCGGCCAGAGAGTAGTATCGAACTGAGGTCATCAAACTCATCAATATACAGACTAAGCCACAAGAACCATACCATAGAAGCAATAATACTGTAATTGATGGTTGAAATCAAGCAAAACTATATTGATGGAGAGTGGAGGACATCTGAGACGAGTGAAACGCTAGCCGTCAATAACCCAGCACAGCCGACAGAGGTTGTCGGAGAGTACCAACAGTCTAGCCGTGCGGACGCAAATAAAGCTGTGGAGGCCGCGGTCAACGCTCAAAAGGAGTGGGCGAACACGCCTGGTCCCAAACGGGGACGGATACTTCGTGATGCCGGATCCATTTTGGCTAACCGCAAAGACGAGCTAACAGACTCTCTCATCGCCGAAGAGGGGAAAGCCTATCCCGAAGCCGCCGGCGAGGTTCAACGAGCGATCGACATCTTCCACTACTTCGCGACGAAAGCCGCTGAGATCGGTGGCATGATAAAAGGTTCAAGTGGAAAGGACACCCATCTCTACACGCGTAAAGAGCCCGTCGGCGTCACTGCCCTCATTACGCCGTGGAACTACCCTATCGCAATCCCGGCTTGGAAGCTCGCTCCTGCGCTGGCTGCGGGAAATGCAGTCGTTCTGAAACCCGCTTCTCAGGCACCTGGTGTCGTTATTGGTATCGCAGAAGCGCTTGACAAGGCGGGCTTACCCGACGGCGTAGTTAATGTTGTGACGGGACCTGGTAGCACGGTCGGCAACAAATTCATAACTCATAAAAAAATAAATGCAGTTTCCTTTACTGGCAGTAGCCAAGTTGGTGAGGTGGTCTATGATAAGGCCACGAACGCCGGGAAGCGCGTCCAGACCGAAATGGGTGGTAAGAATCCCACTGTCGTGACGAAATCCGCAGATCCCACCGAAGCCGCTGAAATCGTCGCTTCGGGAGGATTTGGCACGACCGGACAGTCCTGCACAGCTTGCTCACGTGCGGTCGTCCACGAAGCGGTGTACGATGAGTTCGTTACCGAATTAGTCGACCAAGCTGAATCCATCGATATCGGGCCCGGTGCTGACCACGAGATGGGACCGCAGGTTAGCGAAAAGGAGCTTGAGTCAACGCTAAAATACATCGATATCGCTCAAAATGAGGGAGCAACACTCGCAGCAGGTGGGGGCACTTCCGACGCATTTGATCACGGGTACTTCATTGAACCGACCGTCTTTACCGACGTCGAGACGGAGATGACGATCGCTCAAGAAGAAGTCTTTGGACCAGTTTTGTCCGTCCTGAAAGTTAATGATTTTGAGAAGGCGCTTACTACTGCGAACGATACCAACTATGGGCTCTCGGCGAGTATCGTGACTAACGACCATACTGAGGCCAATCGATTTATCAAAGAGTCAAAATCTGGTGTAGTGAAGGTCAACGAGAAGACAACTGGATTGGAGCTGCACGTTCCCTTTGGCGGATTCAAGGGGTCGTCTAGTGAGACGTGGCGAGAGCAGGGTGATGCGGGCCTCGAGTTCTACACCATCGAAAAGACAGTATACGACAACTTCTGAGGGTACTCAGCGCAGAATACAGGTGGCATACAACGTGTCCTAGAAGCCTTTGCATGGTACATTCATATTTATTATCTTTTCAGAGGATACAGTTGCAGAAAGCTGTGCACTAAGTTTACGCTGCTTAAAATTGCTCAAAAATATGCGTTTTATTTCTGTACGATGATTTTTTTGCTCGGTTGATGTAGTTCAGCTTAGCGACCGTGATTTATATGAAGCCGTAGATTGCAAGCTTGGAGCTGATAACGCTTGATCACTTGACAGTTATGGGAATGGTTGTATGAAACCTTCGACGGCCATAGCTATCATAAAATGCCGAACCGGCTGAAATATTGGCCGAGATTCGTAACGCATTCGGCTTAGATCGGGATGGTCTCTCGGACTATAGTACGATCTGTAAGTCGTTCGACCGGCTGGAAATGTGGGTGTGGCGGGCGCTGCTGCGCGTTGGGCGTCGAACTACTCATTCTGTAGCGCAGGTTGAAGCCGTTGACGTTAGATCACGACGCGCTTATTTGCTCAAAAGGCTACCCCCAGCACTGGATGACCGAGACTTCGTACTCAACAACGAGGCGCCCGCTCGGTGATATCGTGCGAATGCTAGGCTGGCATCGGCGGTTCCGTGAAATTGTCCTGATGTTCGCTATCTCAAACATAGAACCACTCTCTGAACCAGTATGAGCATGACTCAGTATCTATTTACCACGGCGTTCCGGACACGATTAAAGATACAGTCATAAGTGATTTGACTGTGTATCTTGATAAAATAATCATGCAAGTTTTCCTGCTCTCCGCCGCAGTATTTCGAACGCAAAGTATAGAGTACAATATAAATGCTTGTGATGGCTTTTCATGTGATATTCTACACTTGGCAGGCGATTTTATCATGATCATCCTCACTATCGTTTCTGGCGTAGTTACAATCGTTACCTTATCACATATACGAGACGCACGTGAAGCGTGCCAACAAGAACAGAGCCGAGTCATTGATGAATGTGACGCGTTCTTAGAGTTTGCTAGCCATATCGAGCGTTTAGATCCCTGTTCAAATGAATCGCGTTTGGATGGGCAAATTGTCGGTCCTCACCGAAGCAACATGCGTGACCAGCTAACTAATTTTTCAGTACAGCGGGTACTCAAGCTGTATGAAAGCACAATAATGTCTGTTTCTCACTATGATACTGAATATAATGAACCGATAGGTGAAAATATGTGTAAAGAGTTAGGACCAGATGTCGTTACTGCTCTTAAAAGCAATCAGACGGTTTCAGCATCCACACAACAAACCCTCATGCGCCGTAGTCATGAAGCAGCATCCGCCCGTGAGTCCCTTTCTGAAGCGATTGAAACCGAGCTGAATGCATTAGTGGATATCAGCAAAGAATTAAGCGCGATCGACCGGCGTCGCTATCAGTTTCTTGACCATTTGGCTGATGTAGATACCAATGTCATTGATGGAGCACTCGATATTTGGGGCCAGCTTCAAGAAGTTGAGTCAGAATTGGAAGCGGTAGCACAGAAGCGCCAGCAGTCGTTA
>Ga0209917_1000610_pt1 | contig 14844 bp, 12 predicted proteins | sample SalPon2_C_H2O_MG_FD_185710 | JGI IMG/M metagenome (GOLD analysis project Ga0209917, IMG submission 185710) | Salt pond water microbial communities from South San Francisco under conditions of wetland restoration - Salt Pond MetaG R2_C_H2O_MG... | ecosystem: Environmental > Aquatic > Non-marine... | reverse complement strand
CGGTGGCATGGGCGGCGACGACTTCGACGACTTCGACGGGATGGACGAGTGGGACGACGGCGGCGGTGGCGGCGGCGGTGCCGGCGCCGACACCGACGAGCTGGAGAAGCGGCTCGACGACCTGGAGAACGAGGTCGCCTCGCTCTCCTCGACGGTGTCCACGGTCCGCTCGGAGAACGAGGAGATCTCGGCCGCGGTCGACGACATCGAGGAGGACGTCAGAAACCTGCTCGACATCTACGAGATGGTCACCCGCGGGATCAACCCCTTCGTCGACGACTCCAGCGGCTTCGACAGCGTCAGCGGCGGCGGCGAGGGATCCTTCGGACTCTTCGACGACGACGGCGAGGAGGAGGAGGCCGACGACCTCGACGAGGACGTCGCGAACGCGGACGCCGACGGGTTCTTCGACGAAGAGATGCTCGACGACGGCTTCGACGACGGCGACGACGGCTTCGGCGAGCTGGACGGGGAACCGGACGACGACCACACGGACGACGGCGATCCCGCCGACGCCTCGTCCGAGACCGCGGCGGCGGACGACGGAGACGACATGAACGACGACGGAAAGAGCTTCAGCGAACTGAAAGAGGAGTACGACGCCGGGGACGCCGACTGGGCGGACGAGGAGGGGGGCGACGGCGACGACGGCGCCCCCGCGGACGAGGACCCGTTCGACGACGGGGAGTCGTTCGACGGCGACTTCGGCGACGAGACGGACCCGTTCGACGACGACGACGACGTCGACGTCGAGTCGTTCGACGAGGGGACGGACTCGCTCGACGAGGAGCCGGCGACCGACGCCGAGCCCGCGACGAACGGCCACGAGCCGGAGCCGGAGCCAACAGCCGAGCCCGAGCCGGCCGCCGACCGCACGCGCGGTCCGCAGCCCGGCGGCGATCCGGCCGAGGCGAACGGCGGCGGCTTCGAGTACGTCGGCGAGGACGACCTCTCCGGGAGCAGCGGGAAGCCGTACCTCACGCAGCTCCCCGGCGACTACGTCGGCGACCTCCTCGTGATGGAGTGGCTGGAGTTCCTCGTCTCCGAGAGCGACGTCACCGACGCGGTGCGCGCCATCAACTACTACGAGCGCATCGAGTGGGTCGGCCCGGAGGCCGCGGCGCGGCTCCGCGACTTCCTCTCCGGGTTCGGCACGATCGACCGCAACCTCGTCGACCGACCGGGGACCGACCGACTGGTCCGGGAACACCACACCCGCAGCCTCCGGTACGTGACGCAGCTCAACGGGACGAGCGGTCACCTGCTGCTGCTCGATCGGTGGGACGACCTCGACGGGGGTTCGCTGGTCGGCGGCGGCGCGCCGCGGACGGGGCGCGAGCCGGGACGCGACCGGCGCCGCGAGGAGCGCGAGGGTCGCCGGGCCGGCCGTCGCGCGAACGGCCACGACGACGCGGGGCGACGCGACGACCGGGCGGACCGCGGCGAGGACCGACCCGAGGGACGCGATCGGAACGGCGGCTCCCCGCGACCCATGAACGACCCGAACCCGCGTTCCGACCGCGCCGACCCGGCCGACGGAGGGTGGGGAGATGGGCGTTAGCGTCTCCGCGTCGACGGCCATCATCGTCGCGGGGCTGTTCTTCGCGTTCACCGCGTTCTACCCCGTCGCGGCCAACGGTTTCGACCGCGTGAGCGACGCCCAGATGGGGATCCAAGAGCGCTCGCTGGAGCGGCAGAACACCGACTTCGCCGTGACGAACGCGACGTACGACGGGGCGACGGTGACGATCGACGCCACCAACGACGGCGCGGTCGGGTTAGTGGCGAGCGACGCGACGCTCGTCGTCGGCAACGAGTACGTCGACGTGGGCGGACCGAACGCGACCGCGACCGTCGACAGCGACGCCGACACCGACCTCTGGCTCGGCGGCGAGACGCTCCGCGTCACCGTGGACGAGGCGGACCTCTCGACCGACGTGGTCGCGAACGAGACGCGCGTCGTCCTCGTGGTCGAGTCCGGCGTCCGCGACGCGGCCACCGTCACGGGGGTGAGCCCGTAGATGGCGAGCGTCCCGGTCTCACACCTGATCCTGTTCATCGCGAGCCTCGTGATCGCCGCGGGCGTCGTCGGCACGGTCACCACCGGGGTCGACCGCGTGAGCGCGGCCGTGGAGGACGCCGGGCTCGACGCGACGGAGCAGCTGCGCACCGACGTGACGATCATCTCCGACGCGAGCGCCGGCGTGTACAACGCGAGCGGGAACGAGAACGTGACGCTGCTGATCAAGAACACCGGGACACAGCGGCTCCGTCCGGACGGCTCCGGGATCGACGTCGTCTTCGACGGGAGCTACGTCCGGCCGAGCGCGATCGAGGGCGAGCTCGTTTCGGCCGGCCCCGGCGCGGCGTGGAGCCGCGGCGACGTCCTCCGTCTCACGATCGACACCACCCAGCTGGACGGGACGAGCGGCGGGCTCGACCCGGGAACGGACCACCGGGTGTACCTCACGGTGAACGGCGACGAGGAGCTGTTCCAGTTCCGCACGGAGGCCAACTGACATGCCTCGCACAGACAATCTGCTTTCCATCGGACTCGGCGAACGCGACCGCTTGAACAAGGAGCTCGGCGGGGGGATTCCCCGCGGGAGCATCGTCCTCATGGAGGGCGATTACGGGGCCGGCAAGAGCGCCATCTCCCAGCGGTTCGCCTACGGACTCGTCGAGGAGGGCGCGTCGGTCACGATGATGTCGACGGAGCTCACCGTCCGCGGGTTCATCGACCAGATGCACTCGCTGGAGTACGACATGGTGAAGCCCCTGTTGAACGAGGAGATGCTCTTCCTCCACGCCGACTTCGACTCCGGCGGCGCGTTCTCCGACGGCGACGGCGAGCGCAAAGAGCTCCTCAAGCGCCTGATGAACGCGGAGGCGATGTGGAACTCCGACGTCGTCTTCCTCGACACGTTCGACGCCATCTTCCGGAACGACCCCACGTTCGAGGCGCTCGTCCGGAAGAACGAGGAGCGACAGGCCGCCTTGGAGATCATCTCCTTCTTCCGGGAGATCATCTCGCAGGGGAAGGTCGTCGTCCTCACCGTCGACCCCTCGGCGGTCGACGACGAGGCGATCGGCCCGTTCCGCTCGATCGCCGACGTGTTCCTCCAACTGGAGATGATCGAGGTCGGCAACGACATCCGCCGGCAGATAAACGTGAAGCGCTTCGCGGGGATGGGCGAACAGGTCGGTGACACGATCGGGTTCTCGGTCCGGTCGGGGACCGGAATCGTCATCGAGAGCCGCAGCGTCGCATGACGACGAGGACCGCCCGCGGCCGGACCGTCGCCCCGCGCGACCGGAGCGCGAACGACGGCGGGGAGGCGTAGTCCATGACCGAACACGGAACCGCGAAACCGTCGGAAGACCTCCGGAAGGCCGCCATGCGGCGGCCGCACCTCCGGGAGCACCTCCGGGAGTTCAAACAGATCACGGGGGAGTTCCCGCTGTTGATCGACGAGCCGAAAGGCGAGTACGAGTCGAAGCGCCCGAACGTCATCTACCACGTCGGCGGACCGATCTACAGCCACATCTACGGCGACCTCGGACAGGACACCAAGTACTACGCGCTCGAACCGGAGGTGTCCGGACCGCAGGCGGAGATCCTCAACGAGGTGAAGAACCGCCTGCTCGCCGTGAGCGGCCAGCACAGCGCGCCCGACTCCGAGGCGGAGTACGACGACCTCATCGAGGAGCTGTTGGAGGAGGTGACCCACGTTGACGACGGCGCCACCGGCTGGAAGCGGAACCTCTCGAAGGTGGTCAACATGGGGCGGCTCTCCGTCACCGAGGAGACCTACGAGAACATCCGCTACCGGCTCAACCGCGACATCGTCGGGCTCGGCCCGCTCGAACCGGTGATGCGCGACCCGGCCAACGAGGACATTCACGTCATCGGGCCCAAGGAGTGCCACGTCGACCACGGGACGTACGGCATGCTGGAGACGACCGTCGACTTCGGGACGCCGAAGGAGTTCGACAACTGGCTCCGCAACATGGGCGAGCGGATCGGCGACCCCCTCTCCGACTCCGACCCCATCGTCGACTCGACGCTCCCGGACGGGTCGCGTATCAACATCATCTACTCCGACGACGTGTCGCTGAAGGGCTCCTCGCTCACGATCCGGCAGGGCGAGGAGGTGCCGCTGTCGATCAACCAGATCACCAACTGGGGGACGCTCTCGCCGGAGCTGGCGGCGTACCTCTGGCTCTGCCTGGAGAACGAGCAGACGGTGTTCGTGGTCGGGGAGACGGCGTCCGGGAAGACGACGACGCTGAACGCGATCCTCTCGTACATCCCCGACGACTCGAAGATCTACACCGCGGAGGACACCGCGGAGGTCATCCCGCCGCACAACACCTGGCAGCAGCTGCTGACCCGGGAGGGCGGCGGCGAGGGCTCCTCCGACGTCGACATGTTCGACCTGGTCGCGGCCGCGCTGCGGTCGCGCCCCGACTACATCATCGTGGGCGAGGTCCGCGGCGCCGAGGGGCGCATGGCGTTCCAGGCGGCCCAGACCGGCCACCCCGTGATGCTGACGTTCCACGCGTCCGACATCGTCTCGATGATCCAGCGGTTCACCTCCGAGCCGATCAACGTCCCGGAGACGTTCATGGACAACGCCGACGTGGCGCTGTTCCAGAACCGCGTGAAACAGGGTGACCAAGTCCTGCGGCGCGTGACCAGCGTCCAGGAGATCGAGGGGTACTCCAAGGAGATGGAGGGGGTCGTCACCCGCGAGGTGTTCAGCTGGGACCCCGTGGAAGACGAGATCGTCTTCCAGGGGATGAACAACTCCTACGTGTTAGAAGAGCAGATCGCGACGCTGCTCGGCTACGCCGACACCCGCGACATCTACGACGACCTCGACTTCCGCGCGGAGCTGATCGAGCGGATGATCCAGGAGGGAATCCTCGGCTACCACGAGGTCAACGACGCGATCAACTCCTTCCAGCGCGACGGCGTCGAGGGGCTCCCCTTCGACATGCACCGGAACACGAGGTGACCGCGATGGGGGCGAGCACCGCATGACCGCGACCGAGGGGCGCTGACGATGGCCGTGAAACAGATGGGCGACGGGCTCGCGACGGCCGCCAAGCTGACCTCGGAGGTGATGGAGTCGTACGACCAGCTCGACATCTCCAAGCGGAAGTACGTCGGCCTGGTGCTCCTGCCGGCCCTGTTCGTGTTCCTCGGCAGCGTCGTCGGCCTGGTCGTGCTGCCGCTCCCCTTCGCCGCCCGGGTGCCGATCCCGATGTTCGGCGGGCTCGTGCTGTTCGCGGCCGTCATCTACCCGAAGATCTACCTCTCCAGCCTGGAGACGAAGATCGACAACCAGCTACACCTCGTGATGACCCACATGACGGTGCTGTCGACGACGAACATCGACCGGATGGAGGTGTTCCGGACGCTGGCGAAGGAGGAGGAGTACGGCGTCGCCGCCGAGGAGATCGGTCGCGTCGTCCACCTCGTCGACACGTGGAACCAGAGCCTCGACGACGCCTGTCGCCGCCGCGCACAGGAGGTCCCCTCCGACGCGATGGCCGACTTCTTCGACCGCCTCGGCTACACGATGGGCGCGGGGCAGTCGTTAGAGGAGTTCCTCGTCTCCGAGCAGGACGTGATGCTCGCGCAGTACGAGACCCGGTACGAGTCCGCGCTCTCGAACCTGGAGGTGATGAAGGACCTGTACATGTCGATGATCCTCTCGATGACGTTCGCCCTCGTCTTCGCCGTCGTCCTCCCGATCCTCACCGGCAACGACCCGACCGCGACGGTCGCGGCCGTCATCGTCCTCTTCGTCTTCGTCCAGCTCGGCTTCTACGCGATGATCCGCGCGACCTCGCCGTACGACCCCATCTGGTACCACCCCGACGAGCGGGCCCCCGGCGACCTCAAGTTGTGGGGGTCGCTGATCGGCGGCGGCGCGCTCTCGTTCCTCATCATCGGGATCACGGCCGCCGGGATGTTCGGGTACGGCCCCGGGCTCCCCGGCATCCTCTTTTTCATCGACGACGTGCGGCTGCCGCTGTACCTCGCGGTCCCCATCTCGCCGCTCATCATCACCGGGGTCGTCCTCCGGAGCGAGGAGCAGGCGATCACGGCCCGCGACGGCGAGTTCCCGTCGTTCGTGCGCGCGCTGGGGGCGACCGAGAGCGCGAAGCAGTCGACGACCACGGACGTGCTGACGACGCTGCGCGACAAGAACTTCGGCGAGCTATCGGAGTCGATCGAACGGCTCTACCGCCGGCTCAACATGCGGATCAGCACCGAGGGCGCGTGGCGGGCGTTCACGCGTGACACGCGCTCGTACCTCATCCAGAAGTTCTCCGAGATGTACCTCGTCGGCCGGCGGATGGGGGGCGACCCGAAGATGCTCGGCGAGCTGATCTCGCGGAACATGAACGCCGTCAACCAGCTCCGCGAGCAGCGCCGGCAGGCGGCGATGACGTTCATCGGGCTGCTGTACGGGATCACCGCGGCCGCGACGTTCGCCTTCTTCATCGGGCTGGAGATCGTCGCGATCCTGGCGGACCTGACCGCCGACTTCGGGCTCGAGGAGATGGACATCGGGCAGATCGTCTACCCCGGCGCCTACGACATCCCGCTCATCGAGTACCTCCTGCTCACCGTCGTGCTGTTCAACGCGGCGCTCTCCTCGCAGATGATCCGCCGGATCGACGGCGGCAACCCCGCGAACGGCTACATCCACTTCGTCCTCCTGACGTGGCTCGGCTCCGTGACCGCCATCGCGACGCGGACGCTCGTCAACGCGATCCTATCGATCTGACGGGATTCGTCGCCGTCGACGGGGACTTGCCACGACTCCCGTCGTACTGTCACTCCGCGAACAGCGTCGGCTCGGCGACCGCCTCGTCGGCCGCGTCGCGCCACGACCGCGACGGCGTCCACCCGAACAGTCGTTCCGCCTTCGCGACCGCGTACGCGCCGCGGTCGTCGCGCGCGGCGAACGCGCCCTCGTCGACCGCGCAGTCGTCCGGGATCTCGCCGTACGACTCGCGCAGGAGGTCGCGCAGGGGCCGGCCGAGCGCGTTGTCGGCCGCGACGCAGTTGACCGCCTCGTGGGTGCCCGGCTCGACGGCCGGACTCGCTCCGAGGAGGTCCGCGAGCGCGGCCGCGACGAGGTCCGCGACGTCGCGGGCGTCGACGTACGACCAGAAGTTGCCCGCGCCGGCGTCGAGGTCGGTCACGTACTCCTCCGCGCGACAGGCGTACGCGCCGGGGTACTGGATCCACGAGGGACGCACCGAGACCGCGGGGACACCGTGGCGGCGCGCGGCCGCGCCCGCCGCCGCCTCAGCGGTCACCTTCGAGAGCCCGTACGGGTCCTCGGGGCGGAGCGGGTGGGCCTCGGTGACCGGCAGCTCGTCCGGGAACGGCGTCGGTTCGGCGAAGAAGAAGCCGTACGCGCCGTCGCTGGAGGCCTGGACGACCGGCGCGTCCGCCCGGCCGGCCGCGTCGAGGACGTGTTTCGCCGCGAGCGCGTTCGTCTCGAACACCCGGCCTTCGGGGTGCGTGCCGGCGACCGGGATCGCCGCCCAGTGGACCACCGCGTCGGGGTCGACGGCGGCGACGACGTCGAGCGCCTGGTCGCGCTCGGCGAGGTCGGCCGCCCGGAACGAGACGTGCGGGGCGGGGTCGACGCCGAGCCCGGGGTGGTCGTAGTCGACGACGACGACCTCGTAGTCGCCGGCGAGGCGGTCGACGACCCAGCGCCCGGACGCGCCGCGGCCGCCGGTGACGAGGACTGTCTCCATGCGTCGGCGTCGCCGTCGCGGGGGAAAAACGCACCGTTGCGACGAAAATCGCACCGCCGCGGGCGGGTGGCTCCCCCCTCCGTCGTCCCCGGCTCCGGCAGGCTTTAACGCGCCGAGCGGTAACTTGGAGGCATGGACTGGAAGACAGACTGGGGACTCCGTGGACGGATGGGGTTCACGATGTTCCTGCTCTTTGCCCTCTACGTCGTGTTCATCGGCGTCCTGATCGAGGTGTTCAACGTCGGGATCATCTTCACGCTCGCGATGTTCGGCGCGTTCTCGCTCGCGCAGTACTTCTTCAGCGACAAGCTCGCGCTGCGGAGCATGGGCGCCCACGAGGTCGACCCCGACGAGTACCCGGACCTCCACCGCCGGGTGGAGCGACTGAGCCAGCAGGCCGACCTGCCGAAGCCGACGATCGCGGTCGCGAACACCCGCGTCCCGAACGCGTTCGCCACCGGCCGGAACAAGAAGAACGCCACCGTCGCGGTGACGACCGGGCTCCTCGACAGCCTCGACGCGGACGAGCTCGACGGCGTGCTCGCCCACGAGCTCGCCCACGTCAAGAACCGCGACGTGATGGTGATGACCATCGCGTCGTTCCTCTCGACCATCGCGTTCTTCATCGTGCGGTGGGGCTGGCTGCTCGGCGGCGACAACCGGCAGGGCGCGCCCGTCATCGTGGCGATCGTCGCGTCGCTTCTGGTGTGGGTGATCTCGTTCCTGCTCATCCGCGCGCTCTCGCGGTACCGCGAGTACTCGGCCGACCGCGGCGCGGCGCTCATCACCGGGAAGCCCGGCGCGCTCGCCTCGGCGCTGATGACCATCGACGGCCGGATGGACAGGGTTCCGGAGGAGGACCTCCGCGAGGAGGCGGAGATGAACGCGTTCTTCATCATCCCGATCAAGGCCGGCTTCGTCGGGAAGATCGCCTCCACGCACCCCTCGACGGAGAACCGCATCGAGCGCCTCCGCGAACTCGAAAAGGAGATGGAGACGGCCTGATACTGAGCCGAATCTGAATTTCCGGGCAGTCGGTTACGAACTGTTGAGAGCGGATCGGTGATGAACACCGCCGAAGCCCCAGCCGCGAGGGCGGCGCACGCTCGCTGCGCGCCTCGCTCGGTCGCTCGCGCTCCCTCGTTCGGTGCTTCCGTCGCCTGCGCCGCCCTCGCGGCTGCCCCTTCGAGTCCCTCCCGGCACAGCACCGCGGCCTCACGCCTCCCCAGCCTCGCGGTTCGCGCTCTCCGAGCGCTCACCGCTCCCTCGCGCGTGCCCCTCGCGGCCGCCTCCGGCGGCCACTCGGAGGCACGCGCCACCGCAGTTCGGTGTCTCAGTAATCGCGGGACGGCCGCGTCGCTGGTCGGTGTGAGCGGACTGAGGGGAGTAAGCCCCCTTCGGTTCGTCCCGACATTCGGCTGAGCGTCCGCGCCGCGGCCGGACTACCTTGTGGCGCGGACTTGCACCGGCGAGGATTCGCCGTTCCATCCGTTCCCGCCCGTCGGTCCTCCTCGGGTTAACTCCCTTCCCTCGCGGGTCGGTTCGCGCGAATCACGGGTCGGGGCGGGGGGTGTCGTTGCTGTTCCAGAGCCAGCCGTCTCCGACTCCGGGCGTGTGCCCGGTCGCCTGTCCGGCCGGTGGGGGGACTTTCCTCATGCCAGCGGCACGGGAGTCGGGCTCCCTCTGTCCGATCCGTCGTTGCGCCCGCCGGCGAATAAGCGGTTCGGTCGGGCGCCTCTCGGCCGAGACGGCGCGAGCGCCGCGAGCGCGGTCCCACAAGGGAAGCGTTCAAGTCGTCAGCAACGTAATGGACTCTCATGTCCGAGGCCCAGACCGTTCAGCTGTCGTACGACGACGGTGCACGAGCGGTCGAACTCGCGCGGGAGGCGGTGGAGTCGTTCGTTCGACACGGGCAACGCGAACAGCCCGGGAGCATGCGAGAGGCGTTCTACGCTCGCACCGGCGCCTTCGTCCGCCTCCAGTCGACGCGGGGCCGGGGCCGACTCCGCGGCTGCGCCGGCGCGTGGGACACCTCCGATCAGCTCGGCCACGCCATCGTGGAGGCCGCGATCAAGGCGGCGTCCGGCGACTCCTGCGGCTCCGAGGTCGAGCCGAAGGAGCTCGACAACATCACCGTCTCGGTGTTCGTCGTCTCGAACACCGTCCTCACCAACGACCCGGCCGAGGACCTCGAGATCGGCACCCACGGCGTCGCCGTCGACAGCGGGAACGCCCACGGCTGGCTCTACCCGACGGTCCCCGTCGAGAACGGCTGGTCGGGCGCGGAGTTCCTCTCGCGCACCTGCCGGAAGGCGAAGCTGTCGCCCACCGCGTGGCAGGACGAGGACACGATGGTGACGCTCATCGAGGGACAGGTCTTCCGGGAGCGCGCCGACGGCGGCGCCGTCGAAGAGCTGTAACCGTCCGCGTCGCGTTCCTTTTCAGTCGTCCGCGCCGTACCCCACCGCCTCCGCGTCCGCGAGCGCCCGCTCCGCCGCCGCCGACAGGTCGGCCGCGTCGCCGTCGACGACCTCTCCGTCACGGATCACCGGCTCCATGAGCGATTCCGCACCGTTTGGGCCCGACCGGTCCGCGAGCCCGACCGCGTGGCCCCCGTCGGCGGTGCGGTAGACCGCCTTCGCGCCCGAGAGCTTCCCCCGCTTGGCGGCCGGCTCGCCGTCCACTTCGACGATGTCGAGCGCGAAGTCGACCGGGTCCGCGTTGGAGACGTACCCGCCGACGCCGAACCCGTCGACCACGTCGCGTAGCGCCCGGAGGTCCGCGGGACCGAGCCCGCCGGAGACGTACACGTCGACGTCGCCGCGCCCCCGGACGTCGAGCTCCCACTGGACCTCGCGGACGATGTGCCGGAAGTCGCCGCGCCGGGAGCCCGTCGTGTCGAGGCGGACGCCGTCGAGGTCGTCGCCGAGCGTCTCGACGGCCCGCAGCACCTCGTCGACCTCGTCGGAGTAGGTGTCACACAGCGCGATCCGGGGCGCGTCCGCGGGGACGCCCTCGTCGTAGGCGCGCCACGCGGCCTCCTGCTCGCCGCGGCCGAAGCAGATGGCGAGCGCGTGGGGCATCGTCCCGGACGCCTCGCGCCCGAGCAGCTCGCCGGCCGCGACGTGCGAGAAGCCGTCGAACCCGCCGACGAGCGCCGACCGCTCGACCGCCGCGGTCATCGCGGGGTGGACGTGGCGCGCGCCGAACGAGAGCACCGACGCGTCCGGCGCGGCGACCCGGCAGTCGAGCGCCGCCGTCGCCATCCCGGAGGCGTGCGAGAGGAAGCCGAGCAGCGACGTCTCCAGCCGCGCGAACGCGCGGTACGGCCCCTCGATCCGCATCACCGGCCCGCCGTCGAACAGGCGGCCCTCCGGGACCGCGTCCACGTCGACGCCGCGACCGGCGAGCAGTTCGACGGCGTCGCCGAGCCCGGCGAACACCTCGAACGCCCCGTCCGGGAACTGGTCCGCGGTCACCTCGGCGACGACGCGGGGGTTCCGCCCCGCCGCCTCCAGCGCCGCCTCGGTCCGCTCGAAGTACGCGTCGGTCGCGCGGCCGTCCCGGATCGCGACCGCGTCGACGATGTCGAAGTCGCTCATGGCCGGGCGTTCGACCGCGGGGACGAAAAGCCACCCGTGTCGCGCCGCCACCGCCGCGCCCCCGCGACGACCGCGGCGCCGGACGTGGGGCGAACGAACCCCTAGACCGTCCGTCGCGCGACCAGCGCGAGCGCCGCCACGAGGGCGACGAGCGCCGCCGGGACGCCGAACCCGGGGGTGCTGCCCTCCGTACTCCCGCCGTCGCCGCCGTCGCTGCCGTCACTGCCGTCACTGCCGTCGCCGCCCTCGTCGGTGGTATTCTCGTCGTCGTCGGTCCCGTCGCCGTCGGTGGTGTTGCCGTCACCGCCGTCGGTTCCGTCGTCGTCGGTCCCGTCGTCCGCGTCCGGGAGCGCGAGGTCGGCGTCCGGACGGAGTTCGAGGACGCCCGCCGGCGAGGGCGCGTGCGTTATCGTCACGCTCGTCCCGTCCTTCTCGACGCCGTACGCGCCGGGGAAGTCGCTCTCATCGCCGATCTCGTACACGGTCCCCGCGGCGTACTCGTCGTCGCCGTGCGCGGTCAGCATCCGGACGTAGGCGTCGCGGAACGCCGCGGCGTCCTCTTCGGTCTGCCACTCGGTCGCCCAGACGTAGCCGTCGCGGTCCCCGTTCCGGTAGGGGTACAGCTCGTCGCCCGCCCAGCCGTCGGTCACCGGGTGCGCGTAGTTGTAGCTCGCCCGAGTCTGGAGCTGGGCCTCCGCGTCGAGGTGGATCTGGACGTTCTCGCGAACGGTCGCGTCGGGCTCTAACACGGCGTTCCGGTACTCGAGGCTCTGGTACCAGAACATCACGAACATCGACGCCTCGCCGGCGGTCTCCGCGCCGCCGACCCCCTGGTCCGCGTACGTCTCCCACCCGCCGGTCGCGGCGTCCTCGAACGTGACGTTCCCCTCCTCGTAGTCGGGGTTCCGGTGGATGACCTCCGCCGTCGAGGCCGGCGGGTCGTTCATCGTCTCGTTGACGGCCGCCCAGCCCCCTTCGTCGCGGAGCTCGCGGACGTACACGGCTCCGTCGCCGTACGGCTGGAGGACGGTCTGGAGGATGCCGAAGTTGAACTCCTGGCCGTCGCCCCCGCCTCCACCGTCGCTCTCGGGCGCCTCGGCGCAGGTCCAGTTGGCGTCACAGCGGGCGGCGTAGCGCTCCTCGACGTGGACCGCCTCGCCCTCCACGACGCCGTCGACCGCGAGGTCGCCGTCCTGGGTCGCGCCGACGTAGCGCGGGTCGGTGAGGTCGTGGTACTGGTCTTGCATCGCGTGGAGCAGCTCGTGCGCGAGCGTCGAGGGGTCGATGTCGGGCGACTCGCCGTCGGGGACGACGATGACGATCCGGTCCTGCGAGGGCGAGTAGAAGCCGGAGACCGCGCCGCCGAACACCGAGTCGATCTCGTCGTTCGCGTTCGTCTCGTCGCCGACGACGAACAGCGCCTCCCACACCTGGTCGTTCCAGCGCCGGAACGCCTCGGAGCCGTTCCCGCTCGCGGTGTCGTTGGCGTACTCGCTCCGCGTGACCGTCTCGACCGGCACGTCCTCGCGGAAGGGGCGCTGGCGGACGTGCTCGACCCGGGCCATCGTCAGGTCGGTCAGGGCCGCTAGCTGCGTCTCGTTGAGGCCGTCGGTCTCCGCGAAGTCGACGGAGTCCTCGTAGTGGGTTCCGTTCCAACAGCCCACCAGCCCGGTCCCGTCGCCGGCGTCGCACGCCTCGGCCGAGACGGAGGGCGCTGTCGGCCCGCCGTCGGACGCGGCGGCGACCGAGCCGGCGTCGGGGGCGGCGGCGACGCCGGCGGTGAACGCGACACACAGGACGACGACAGCGGCGACGACCGCGGCCGCGGTCGGGAGGGTGGGAACCCGTCGCATAGGAATCGTATCGGACGCCCCGGTAAGTAGTTTGTCGGTTCCTTCGCCGCCGCGGCCGGCGAATTTTTCGGACGGGTCCGCGGCGCGGACGACGCTTTTTGCCCCCCGCGCGCTAACCGTCGGTATGGCGTTCGATCCGACAGCAACCGCGGTGGTCGTCGTCGACATGCAAAACGGGTTCTGCCACCCGGACGGGAGCCTCTACGCCGAGCCGAGCGAGGCCGCCGTCGAGCCGGTGACGGCGCTCGTCGACCGCGCCCGCGAGGCCGGCGCGTCCGTCGTCTACACCCGCGACGTCCACCCGCCCGAACAGTTCGACGAGACCCACTACTACGACGAGTTCGACCGCTGGGGCGAACACGTCGTCGAGGGGTCGTGGGACGCCGAGCTCGTCGCCGACCTCGACGTCCGCGACGACGACCACGTCGTCGAGAAGCACACCTACGACGCATTTTACCGAACGGACCTGGAGGGGTACCTCGACGCGCACGGGATCGACGACCTGCTGATCTGCGGCACGCTCGCGAACGTCTGCGTCCTCCACACCGCCGGCAGCGCTGGCCTCCGGGACTACCGTCCGGTCGTCGTCGAGGACGCGCTCGGCTACATCACCGCGGAGCACCGCGAGTACGCCGTCGACCACGCCGACTGGCTGTTCGGCGAGACGGCGACCCGCGCCGAGGTCGCCTTCGCGTCCGAGTGACCGGCGGCGAACGTTCCGGATTTCCGTAATTATCGCGCGCGGAAATCGGCGTGTAATCCTTTTCACCGCTCGCCGGAACCGCGAGGTATGGACATCTCTCGACGGGGCGTGCTCGGCGGCCTCGGCGCGGCCTGTGCGGTCGGCGCCGTCGGCTTCGCGGGCGCGGCCACGGTGACTGACGGCGAGGCGCTCGGCGGCGTCGGCGGCGACGGCCCCGGGCCGACGGGCGGCGACTCCGACGCCGCCGCCGGCCCGCGGTCGGCGGCCGTCGACCCGGACGCGCCGTTCGTCGCGCGCCTGACCGGCGACGACGGGACCGACGCGCTGCTGTTCGACGCGAGCGACCTCGACCGCGTCAAGGGGGTCTTCGCCGAGGAGGGCGAGTACCTCGTCCAGGTCGCGCTCCCCGACGCGGGCGTCGAGTCGTTCCGGACTCGCCTCGACGAGGCCGGCGCGACGGACGACCCGGCGGCGTTCGTCGTGTCGATGACGCTCGACGGGACCGAGGTGCGGCGCGTCGAACTCGACCGCCAGACGGTCGACGCCCTCACCGGCGCCGAGTGGGAGGGCGTGTTGACGCTCCCGTTCGGCGAGGAGTCGGTCGCCCGGTCCGTGTTCGACCGGCTGGCGGACGACTGACGCGTCACCGGACCGACGCTGACTGGTCAGGGTCGCGGCGGGCGATCGTCGGATAGCGTTTTGCCCCTCGACCGCGTACTCCGCCCGTGAGCGACGAACCCGCCCGCGACGGTGGCCGCCCCTGTCCGGTCTGTGAGACGCCGATGTACCACCGCCACTGTAAGTACGTCTGCCCGGCTCACGGCGTCGTCTACGACTGTAGCGACACGTTCTACTGAGACGGCGGTTCCCCCGCGCGCCGCGGCGGTCGCCG
>Ga0209917_1000608_pt1 | contig 14883 bp, 13 predicted proteins | sample SalPon2_C_H2O_MG_FD_185710 | JGI IMG/M metagenome (GOLD analysis project Ga0209917, IMG submission 185710) | Salt pond water microbial communities from South San Francisco under conditions of wetland restoration - Salt Pond MetaG R2_C_H2O_MG... | ecosystem: Environmental > Aquatic > Non-marine... | reverse complement strand
TCGCCGGCACGAGCCCCGAGGACCTCGACGACATCTGCGACGACGTCCGCGAGATCGCGGACTCGACGGGGGTCGCCCTGTCGGGCCCGATCCCGCTGCCGACGAAGACGCTCGAGATCCCGTCGCGTAAGTCCCCGGACGGTGAGGGGACGGCGACGTGGGAGCACTGGGAGATGCGCGTCCACAAGCGTCTGATCGACATCGACGCCGACGAGCGCGCGCTCCGCCAGCTCATGCGCGTCCAAGTGCCCAACGACGTCAGCATCGAGATCGTTCTCGAAGACTAAGCGCTAGGGCGTCCGTTTCGCTCTCTTCGTTTTTCTCACGGCCGCTAGCGACGCCGCCACCGTTCGATTCGTCGCACGCGGCGGCCGGCGCGTACTCATCGCACGTCGAGAAGTCCAAGCCGTCCGGCGACGAGCCCGCAGAACGCGCCGGCGGCGTGTGCGAAAAGCGCGACACCGGGTGCGGCGGTCGCCAGCGTGATCGCGAGCGCACCGACGCCGAACAGCACGAGTTGTGCGCGCGCCGAAAGCCGGAGCCGGTCGAAGAGCGTCGTACTGGCGACGTTGCCCGCGAGGAGATACCCGCCGAGCGCGAACACCGCGCCGCTCAAGCCTAACACTGCCGAAGGTGGACCGAGTAGACCGCCGAGCGTCACCTGTGCGGCCGCGGCGAGCGCGCCGGTGGTCACGACGAACGCGTGAAACCGGAGCCGCGACGTGCGACGTTCGACGAGCGGGCCGACGAGAAGCAGCGCGACCGCGTTGGCGACCAGATGGCCGACGGACGCGTGCGCGTACACGCCGGTGAGGAGCGTCCACGGCGCGACCGAAAGGGGGGTCGACAGCGCGAGCGCGCCGACGATCCCGACGGCTCCGAGCGCGAGCTGTGTAAGACCGACGAGGACCGCGATAGCGAGGGTTTCGAGCGTCGCGCGCATTGGGAGTGATTCGAGCCGGACGGGCTTAAACGCGGCCGAGGCGGTCAGATCACGTCGTCCGGATCGTGGGAGCGAGCCATTCGATCGGCCTCGGCCGCGTATCGTTCGCGGTCGGCCGGGTCGTCAACGCGCCCGACGTTATCGGGGTCGGGCGTGACGGCCGCCGTCGTGTCGCGCACGTCGGAAAAGGAGGTGAGCGCGCGCTCTTTGCGGAAGTACCGCTCGCCGTCTTCGGTGGCGTAGGTGAGGATCACCATGTTCTGTTCGTCGTCGGAGTACGTCCGCTCGACGAGCCACATGCGGCGGGAGTCGGTATTAGATACAGTCATGTGTAGTATTTCGAATTGTGCACACAAATAGGTTGCCGACGAACGTGGGGTCGCGAGCGGAGAGTCGGCGAATCGCCAGCGTTATATGATTTAGGCCGCCCTAAAGAATTGTATGACGGGCCGGGCTGACGCCGTTCGACTCCGCGATCGCCTCACCCGCGGCCGGCTCACGCTGGGCGGGACGGGTCTCGTGCTCGCCGCCGGTGGGTGGGCGGTTCTCCGGTACGTCGATGTGGACGCGATCGTCGCGACCGCGGCGGCCGCGGACCCGACGCTCCTCGGCGTCGCGCTCGTCGCGTACGCGCTCTCGTGGCCCCTCCGAGGGCGGCGGTACGGCGACGTGCTGGCGGCCATGGACTCGCGGCTCCGAACGGGCTTTCTCACTGCGGCCGTGTTCGCGAGTCAGACGGCGAACCTGATCGTCCCGGCGCGGGCCGGCGACGGCGTCCGCGCGTACCTCCTGAAGCGCAGGCGGGACGTGCCGTATCCGACCGGAGCAGCCTCGCTAGCGGTCGAACGCGCGTTCGACCTCGTGGCGATAGCGACGCTCGGGGGGCTCGCGCTCACGGCGCTCGCCGTGGGGGATCGGTCGATCGACACGACCGGAGGCCTGACGCCGCTGGTCGCCGCCGCGGGTCTCGCCGCCGTCGCGGTCGTAGTCGCCGGGGCGACGGTCGTGTTCGCCCGGAGCGACCGACGCCTCGGCCCCGCGCTCCGCGACCGATTCGCCGGGACCCGGCTGGCTCGGCCGGTCGACGCCGCGGTCCGGTTCGGCGCGGCGGTTCGCGTCGTCGCGGCGCAGCCGCGTCGCCTCGCGACGGTGTTCGGCTGGAGCCTCCTCGTCTGGGGGATCGACGTCGCGACCGCGGTCCTCGTGTTGGCCGCGCTCCTCGGCGGGTTCGACGGCGGGGTCGCGCTCCCGCTCCTGCTCGCCGTCGGAACGCTGGCTGTCAGCGCGGGCAACCTCGCGAAGGTGTTGCCGCTCTCGCAGGGCGGCGTGGGGCTGTACGAGGCCGCGTTCACCGGTCTGGTGGTCGGAACGACCGCAATTCCGGTCGAGACGGCGCTGGCGGCGGCCGTCCTCGATCACGCGCTGAAGAACGCCGTCACGCTCGCCGGGGGTGCCGTCTCGGCCGTGTCGCTCAACGTCTCGCCGACCGACCCGGCCGACGAACCGTCGAGCGACGGACGGGCGGGCGAGCACGCCGAATCAGCAGATTTTTAGGCTTACCTAAAAACTGGAGGGTATGGACGAACGCCGCGCGCGACGCGATGACACCGACATCTGCGTCATCGTACCGACGATCCGCGAGTACGAGTGCCTCCGCGAGTACGTCGCAAACGCCAGGGAGCACGGGTTCGACGTCTCTCGGCTGCACTTCGTGCTCGTCACCGAGGACTTCTGTGACGTCGCGGCGATGCGGTCGATGCTCGACGGTCTGGATGTCTCCGGCGAGGTGTTCGACGGGACGCGCCGCGAGGAGTGGTACGCGGAGCAGGACGTCGCGGAGTACGGCCACGTCGTGCCGGCCGCCAGCCACGCCGAGACGAGCTTCGGACTCCTCTACATGTGGGCGAACCCCCGATTCGAGTACGGGGTCTTCATCGACGACGACACGCTCCCGCACGACGACGCGGATTACTTCGGGCGACACATGGAGAACCTCGCGTTCGGCGGGTCGATCGAACGTGTCCGCTCGGACGAGAACTGGGTGAACGTCCTCTATCAGAACGCCGACGAGCACGGCCTCTACCCGCGCGGGTACCCCTACTCCGCGATGGACGAGACGGTCGAGACCGACGCGACGGAGATCGAATCCGGCGCGGTCGTGGCCTCGCAGGGACTGTGGACGAACGTGCCCGACCTCGATGCGGTCCGGATCCTGATGGACGGCGATTTGGAGGGACAAGCGCAGACGCGAACGAGCGCCGAGGACTTCGACGAGGACTTCGTGGCGGCGCGGGGCAACTACCTCACGGTGTGTTCGATGAACCTCGCGTTCCGCCGCGAGGTGATCCCCGCGTTCTACCAGCTCCCGATGGACGACAACGAGTGGGACGTCGGACGGTTCGACGACATCTGGTCGGGGCTGTTCCTCAAGCGCGCCGCCGACGTGCTCGGCAAGCGGATCTACAACGGCGGGCCGCTGTGCGAGCACAACAAGGCCGCGCGCTCGACGTTCGACGACCTCGCGAACGAGGTGGCGGGGCTGGAGCTAAACGAGCACGTCTGGGAGGTGCTCGACAGCGTGGAACCGGAGGTTCAACGGGCCACTCAGACGGCGGAACCGTCTGAGGACGGCGTGGCAGACGACGCGGACTCCTTCGAGGCGGTGTTCGCGGCGATGGCCGACGCGCTCGCGGAGGGAGACTTCTCCGAGTGGAACAACGGGGCGTTCCTCAACCACTGCGGCGAGTACATGCGAGACTGGCTCGACTGCCTCGACGCGCTCAACCGAACGCGAGCACTCGCGGACGACTGAACCGACACGAATAAGTTGTTTTAGGTTAGCCTAAAGTACATGACGAGACACGAATCCGATGGACGAAGTGGACGGGACGGTGACGAGAGAGAACCGAGCGGACGCGACGTTCGGCGGCGGCGGTTCCTCGCGGCCGCGGGTGCGGTCGGTACCGTCGGTATCGCCGGCTGCACGGGCGGTGGGGACGACAGTGGCGACGGATCGGACGGAGACGGTGGCGACGGGGAGTCGTCGATCGGCCAGATCGGTTCGGGCCGCGAAGGGCGCGGTGCTCCCGGCGGGACGCCGATGGCGGAGATGCCCGCGCTGGAGGGCGAACTCACCGTCTACTCCGGACGCGGCGAGTTCCTCGTCGGCGAGCTCGTCAGCTACATCGACGACCTGTACGACGACCTCGACCTGACCGTCCGGTACGGCGGTTCGACGGACCTCGTGAATCAGATCACCAACGAGGGCGAGGGATCGCCCGCGGACGTGTTCTACTCGGTCAACGCCGGTGCGCTCGGCGCGCTCGCCGACGCGGGGCGAACGCGGGCGCTCCCCGCGGAGGTGGCCGAGATGGTTCGCTCCGAGTTCCGTACCGAGCAGTGGGTCGGCACCTCCGGGCGGGCGCGAACCGTCCCGTACAACACCGACGAGTTCGACGGGAGCGACCTCCCGAGCGACATCATGGCGTACCCGGAGGAGTTCTCTGGCGACCTCGGCTGGGCTCCCTCCTACGGTTCCTGTCAGGCGTTCGTGACCGCGATGCGGCTGATCGAGGGCGAGGAGGCGACGCTCGAATGGCTGGAGTCGATGGTCGAGTCCGGTGCCACGGCGTACCCGGACGAGTTCCGGACGTGTCAGGAGATCGCCGACGGCGCGATCGACGCGGGGTTCACGAACCACTACTACATCCAGCGCGTGCTCGACGGCAACTCCGAGGCCCCGATCGCCACCGCGTTCACCGAGGGCGACGCGGGCACGATGTTCAACGTCGCCGGCGCGGCGGTCGTCGACACCGCGGCCGACGCCGACTTGGCCGCGAACTTCGTCCGCCACCTGCTGTCGTCGGAGGCGCAGGACTACTTCGCGCGGTCCACGTTCGAGTACCCGCTCATCCCCGAGGTGGAGCCGATCGGCGACCTGCCGACGATCGACGAGCTCGACGTGCCGGACATCGACCTGGCGCAGCTGTCCGATCTGGAGCCGACGATCGACCTCATGCGCGAGGCCGGCGTCCAGATCTGAGCGGTCATCTCATCGCCCGTGTCCACGCGCCTCTCCGATCTCCGTCCGCGTCGGTTCGCGACTCGCCTCCGTGAGCGTCTCGGCCGCGCCGATCGGATCACCGCGGCCGCGGCGCTCGTCTCGGTTGCGGCCGGCGTCCTGACGTTCGCGGTCGCCGCCACCGTCTTCTCGCACCACTCCGCGAACCACGACGAGGGGGTCTACCTCACGCAGGCCGCGCTGCTTTTGAGCGGGCAACTGGAGTTCCACGCCGGGGCGCTGGCGGACGCGTTCCACCCCTGGTTCTTCATCGAGGACGGCGGGCGGCTCTATCCGAAGTACAACCCCGTGCCGGCGGCGATGTTCGCGGTCTCGATGTGGTTGTTCGGCGAGCCGCGCGTGACGCTCGCGGCCGTCGCCGCCGGCAACGCCGCCCTGGTGTACCTGCTCGGCTCCCTCGCGGTCGGTCGGCGAGCCGGGCTCGCGGCCGCGGTCCTCTTCGCCGCGTCGCCGATGGCGATCGCGACGAGTTCGGCGTTCCTGCCGTACGCGCCGACGACGTTCTTCAACCTCCTGTTCGGAGTGACGTACCTCCGGAGCGTCCGGGACGAGTCGCTCGCGGCCGCCGGCGTGGCGGGCGTCGCGATCGGGATCGCATTCTTCTCGCGGCCGTACACCGCGGTGTTGTTCGCCGCGCCGTTCATCCTGCACGCGGTGTGGCGGATCGGAGCGACGGTCGCTGCGGACGGCCTCGCGCCGGTCCCCGGTCCCGTCCGCAGGCACGGACTGACGGCGGTTTTCGGCACCCTGTTCGTCGCGGTCACGCTCGCGTACAACGTCCGGATGACCGGTTCGCCGCTCGTGTTCCCCTATCAGGAGTTCGCGCCGATGGACGGACCGGGCTTCGGCGAGCGCCGCATCCTCGGCCACGAGGTCGACTACACGCTCGGACTGGCGCTGGAGTCGAACCGGTACGCCGTACAGGAGATCGCGACGCGGTGGGTCGCCGCCGGGCCGATCGGGACCGCGCTGGCCGCGGTCGGCGGCGCGGTCGCGGTCTGGGGTCGGCGCGCGAACGGACGGGCAAACGGCCTCCCGATCACGCCGGGAGGAGGAGCGGACCGCCCCGAGCCGGCCGTGTTTCGGCGGACCGCGAGAACGCTCCTCGGCGGCGTCGCGGTCTCCGTCGTCGTCGGCAACCTGTTCTTCTGGGGGACGCACAACGCGCTCGCCGACCTCGCGGATCCGACCGACGGGCTCGCGTCGCTGTTCGGTCCGTTCTACCACTTCGACCTCTTGGTGCCGCTTTCGATCTTCGGCGGGCTCGGCGTCGTCGCCGGGTGGCACGCGCTCTGGAGGGTCCGCGATCGGCTCGGGAGTCGCGGCGTCTCGCCCGCGGTCACCCGCGTCGCTTGCGCGGTCGTCGTCGTGAGCGCGGTCGTCGTCGCGGGCGTCGCCGCCGTCGACGCGGCCTCGGAGCCGATAGAGCGGAACGCCGCCGTCGACGCGAAACACGAGGCGGCGTACGCCCCGTTCGACGAGACGACGTTCGAGGACGCGCTGGTGTTCGTGCCGACGCCGTACGGCGAGTGGCAGAACCATCCGTTCCAGTACCTCCGGAACGGGCCGGGGCTCGACGGGGACGCCGTGTACGCACTCGACCGCGACCCGGTGGAGAACTTCGCGGTGCTGGACGCCTATTCCGACCGGACGCTGTACCGCTACGGTTACCATGGCGTCTGGACCCCAGACCCCGGAGCGCACGTCACGCCGAAGCTGGAAGCGCTCGACCGGCGGTCGGGCTCGCGGGTCGACGCCGCGACGACGGTCGGCGTCCCGGACCGCGTCGCTCGCGCTCGGGTGCGTGTTGACCCGCGGCGAGGCACCGGCGACGGACCGGAGTACGCCGGCTACAGCGTGACGGCTCCCGAGGAGTCGCTCGCGGTCGACTGGGCGGTGACGCCCGAGGGGGTGCGTCTCGCGGGGGTACCGAACGCGACCGTCCCGTTCGACCCGGACGGCGACGTGGTCGCCGTCACGGTGACGCTCGTCGACCCAGCGGGCGCGACGTTCACCTACCGACAGGAAGTGACGGTCCGGGCGGTCGACGGAACGGGCGTCGGCGACGGCGAGGGCGGCGTCGAGGCCGTCTGGCCGCCCGAGCGATCGACCTGTCGACTCGTCACGGAGTGCGGGAACGAGGGGACGTACCTCCCGAACGAACCCGACACCCACCCCGAGTGGGTCGTCTTCGAGACGAACGCCGAACCGAACAACGGCTGAGACGAACGGTTCTACGCTTCGCGCGGTGGTCGGTCGTGCCTGCTCGGTCGTGTACGAGCGACCGGTGAGGAATCGATAAACCCGGATCGGCGGGGCCGCTGCTCACGGGTGTAAAACAGTCGGGTGCGGCGGTCCGTGATGCCCACAGTAGTGGACCGCCGTCCGACGTCCGCGTCGGGGTCGCGCCGGTCAGAACCGGCGGAGCTGTTCTTCGAGACAGACGGTGACTATCGACTTCGCGATGGCGGCCCCGCCGCCTATCGGGTCGAGCTTCGTCTCGCCGAGCCGCTCGGCGTAGGCGATCGGGCGCTCGCGAACGTCGTGGCCGCGCATCAGCGGGCGGATGAGGAGCTCGGCCGAGAGCCCGGTGTTCTCCGTCCAGCCGATCTCCTCGATGACCTCGCGGCGGTACGCGCGCATTCCGGTGGTGGTGTCGTGGACGCGCTCGCCCATGAGGAGGCTCGCGACGGCTGCGAACGCGTGGTTACCGAGGCGGTTGAACGCCGGCATCGCCTTCGCGCCGTGGTAGAGCCGGTCGCCGCTCACCACGTCCGCGCCGTCGTTGATCTCCGCGAGGAACTCCGGGAGCGCCTCCATCGGGTAGGTGTCGTCGCAGTCGGTCGTGACGACCACCGGCCGATCTGGCGTCAGTATCGCTTCGCGGACCGCCACGCCGTACCCCTGCGGCTCCTGTTCGATGACGCGCGCGCCGTGCTCGCGAGCGATCTCCGGCGTCCGGTCGTCGGAGCCGTCGACGCAGACGACCTCCGCGCGCCCGTCCGTGACCTCCTCGATGTCGGCGAGCACCGTGCCGATCGCCTCCTCCTCGTTGTACGTGCCCATCACGACGCTCAGGTCGTCGAAGGTGTAGGCGTCGGCGTCGGTGCTCGCGTCGGTAGTGGCGTCAGTGTTCCCGCCGTCGGCGGGGGTGACTGGCTCGGCGGCGGCGTCGCCGCGGTCTGCGTTGGTGTCGTCGCTCGCGGCGAGCGTCTCTGCGTCGACGGCGCTCGCGGCACCGTTCGTCGAGTGCGCTGAATCGCTCATTACCCGCATCTCACGTCGCACGCACTTGAGTTTTTAGGTTTGCCTAAAACAGGAGCGTCACGCGTCCGCGAGCCGCGCGTCGACATCGTCGGCGACGCGGAGCGCGAGCGCCGCGATGGTGAGCGTGGGGTTCATCGCGCCGCTCGTGGGGAAGACGGAGCTGGAGGCGATCCAGCAGTTCGACAGGTCGTGGGTCCGGCAGTCGGCGTCGACGACGCCCCGATCGGGGTCCGCGCTCATCCGCGTCGCACCCATGTGGTGGTAGGCGGGACCGGTGGCGTCGGGACCGGCGACCCACTCCACGTCCGCGCCGAGTTCCTCCAGGATCTCGACTTGGATCTCGTTCGCCCGCTCGATCGTGTCGAGCGCGCGGTCGCCCACCGTCCACTCGATCCGCGGAACCGGGTTGCCGTGGTCGTCGGTGCGGTCGTCGGCGAGGGTCACGCGGCTCTCCGCGTCCGGAAGCTGCTCGACGAGCCCGCCCATCGCGACGTGGTTCCCGTAGCCGTCGCGCAGCCGCTCCAAGAGCGGATCGCCCCAGTCGTCGCCCGACAGCGCCATCTCGACCGGAGAGGGACCGGCGTAGTTGAAGAACTCCAGTTTGAACGGGGCCTGCGTCGCGTCGGCCTCGTCGTAGAACTGGTCGCACGCGCTCGTGTAGAAACCGACGTGGTTCTGTCTGGTCGGTTCGTCGAGCGTGCCGCCCGCCCCGGCGAACAGATGGTCCATGAAGAACTCGCCGACGTGGCCGCTCCCGTTCGCGAGCCCGTCGGGATAGCGGTCGGAGTCGGAAAGCAGGAGCAGCCGCGGGGTCTCTACGCCGCCGGCGGCGACGACGAACGCGTCCGCGGTCTGTCGGTGCTCCTCGCCGTCCGGCGTCGCGTACACCGCGGCTGTCACCCGGTCCTCGTCGTCGTGGTCGAGCCGTCCGACACTCGCGCGGTCGATCACGGTCGCGCCCCGCTCTTCCGCGCGCTCGACGTGGACGGTCGCGTCGTACTTCGCCCCCGACGGACAGACGGGCTGGCAGGTGCCGTAGCCGACGCAGGGCGACCGTCCGTCGTACGGCTCGGAGTTGCGCGCGTTCGGCACCGAGTGCATATCGATCTCCAACTCCTCGCAGGCCTCGGCGAAGAGCGAGTCGCTGTGGGAGGGCTCGAACGGAGGCATCGGGTGCGGCTCCTCGCGGGGCGGCGCGTACGGGTTGTCCGACGCGCCCGCGACCCCCAACTCGCGCTCCGCCTCGGCGTAGTAGGGCCGGAGGTCGGCGTAGTCGATCGGCCAGTCGGGGCCGACGCCCCGCGCCGTTCCCGAGTTGAAGTCGTCCTCGTGTAAGCGCATCACCATCCCCTGCCAGTGGAGCGTCGACCCGCCGATACCCTTCACGCGGGCGTGGTTCAGCGGATACGCCCGCTCTCCCGCGTTCTCGTGAGCGTCGCGCTCGCCGCCGACGCCCCACACGTCCGGGCGGTCGTAGAAGGGGCGGATCGCCCGCTCCTGTCTCGCGAGCCGGTCTGCAGGGTCGAAGCGCGGCCCGGCGTCGAGCACCACGACCTCGTGGTCGGCGGCCAGCCGGTCGGCGACGAGCGCGCCCGCCGGCCCCGCACCGACGACGCAGACGTCCGCGTCCGAGACGGGAGTGCGGTCGATATCGGCGACAGCGGGGTCGTCTCCGACGCTCTCGGCACCGCTCACGGTGGTCCCCGCGTGTAGCTTTCGGCACCGCCCGCGTACCCCTGCGGGTTCTCGATACCGACCAGTTCACCGCCCGTCGGGGAGGCGTACAGCGCCAAGAGCAGTTCGTTGACGACGTAGTACCGGACGCGCTCGGCCGTCGTTCCGTCCGGATTCTCGTCGGCCGTGGCCGTGCCGAGTTCACGGAGTAGCGACTCGCGATCCGCCACGGAGAGGTCGGCGATCGGGGCGTCGTACCACGACCGCGACGCCGCCTCGACATCGGCGACCGCCGCCCGGATCCCCTCGTCGTGCGACGAGCCGTCGAGACGACCGTCGAGGAAGCCGTCGACGAACGCGTCGACGCCCGAGACGGCCCCCGGGTAGACGACGGCCGCGACCGCCCGCATCGTTTCGTGGACGGCCTCGTCGTCGGGGAGCCCCCCGGTACCGGAACCCCCCTCGTCGGCCGGGCGGTCGTCACCGCGTCTCGCGGCGTCCCCGTCGCCGGCCCGACGGACGCCGAGCGCGACGCCGCCCGTCGCGCCGATCGCGGCCAGTGCGGCCGCCGCGTCGCGTCGCGTCAGTTCCATAGAAGCTTTTAGGTTACCCTAAACAAATATATCCGTCGGAGCGCGCCCGCGGGGGAATCGGAACTGCTAACGGCGGGCGCGCTCTCGCTCGATGCGAGCGATTCGTTCCCGGACAATGAGCTTGAGACACCGGATCCGTGATCTGTTGACCGACGGCGAGGGGCGGTTGCCGCTCGGGCTGACGCTGATCTGTGCGGCGATCGCCGCGACGCTCGTCTTTCCGCTCGTGTGGCTCGTCGTCGAGGCGACGACCGTCGAGCGCGGGCGCGCGCTGGATCTCCTTTTCAGCGTCGACACCGCGGACATCCTCCTCAACAGCCTGCTGTTGATGGGCGGCGTCACGGCCTTCTCGATCGCGATCGGCGTGCCCCTCGCGTACCTCACCGTCCGGACGGACCTGCCGTTCCGGCGGTTCTGGTCCGTCGCGGCCGCCCTCCCGCTCGTCGTGCCGAGCTACGTCGGGGCTTTCTCGTTCGTCTCCGCGTTCGGGCGACGCGGCGAGTTCCACGACGTGCTCGCGCCGCTCGGCGTCGAGCGAGTGCCGGAGATACACGGGCTCTCCGGGTCGATTCTGATCATCACGCTGTACACGTACCCGTACGTCTACCTGACGACTCGCGCAGCCCTCCTGTCGTTCGACACGACGCTCTTAGAGGCGGCGCGGACGCTGAACCACGGTCGAATCGCGGCGTTCCGACGGGTGACGCTGCCGACCATCCGGCCCGCGGTGGCGGCCGGCTCGCTGCTCGCGGCGCTGTACGCGGTCTCGGACTTCGGCACCCCCTCCATCATGCGGCTCCCGGTGTTCACCCAGCAGATATACGCCGAGTACAACTCCTTCGGCAGCGACTACGCCGCGCTGCTCTCCATGCAGCTTCTCGTCGTCGTGCTCGTCGTGCTCGCGCTTGAGTGGGCGGTCCGCTCCGAGCGATCGGGGAGCGGCGACGACGCGGGCCAGACGACCGACCGGGTGTCGCTCGGCTGGCTGCGGTGGCCGGCGACGCTCCTGCCGGCCGGCGTGTCCGGGGTCGCGCTGCTCGTTCCGCTGTGGATCCTCGGACTCTGGCTTGTCCGCTCCGAGGCCGGCCGCCGGCCGTCGATGGCGTTCGAGCCGGTACAGGTGCTGAACTCGGTGTCGGTCTCGGCGGCCGCGGCCGTCGTCGCCGCGCTGGCGGCGATTCCTATCGCGTACTTCGCCGCGAACCACGACTCGCCGCTCGCGACGATCTTCGAGCGGGCGACGTACGTCGGGTTCGCGGTCCCGGGGATCGTGTTGGCGCTCGCGTTGGTCTACTTCGGGTCCGGATATCTGCCGTGGATCTACCAGACGCTCCCGCTTCTGGTGTTCGCGTACGTCGTCCGCTTCCTGCCGCAGGCGGTCGGGTCGAGCCGGACCGCGATCTTGCAGGTCGACCAGCGGCTCGTCGAGGCCGGGAGGACGCTCGGCGAGTCGCCGAGCGGGGCGTTCAAGCGCGTGACGTTACCGCTCACGCGCTCGGGGATCGTCGCCGGTGCCGCGCTCGTCTTCCTCACGACCATGAAGGAACTCCCCGTCACCCTCGTGCTCCGACCCTCCGGGTTCGAGACGATCGTGACGCAGATCTGGCGGGCACAGGAGACCGCGCTGTACCAGTACGCCGTCGTCCCCACGCTCATCCTGCTCGTCATCTCCGGGTTGTCGATGGTCGTCATCCTCACGCAGGAGGGCGGCGAAGAGGGGCTGTAGGGGGGTACCCCGCTCGCCCCGTGTAGATTCCACACGTACTTATCCGACACCGCCGCACGAACGCGTATGGATCTGGCCGATTCGCACGTGCTCGTCACGGGCGGCGCGGGGCTCGTCGGAAGCCACCTCGCCGCCAGCCTGCTCGACCGCGACGCGACCGTCCGCGTCGCAGACGACCTCTCGAAGGGCACCCGCGACCGGGTGCCCGAGGGGGCGGAGTTCGTCGAGGCGGACATGACCGACGCGGACGACGTCGCCGAGGCGGTCACAGCAGACCTCGACGTCGTCTTCCACTTCGCCGCGTACACCGACACGAACTACGACGACGACCGCGTCCTCTTCGAGGAGAACTCCGAGATGACGTACAACGTCTTAGACCGGATGCGCGAGGTCGGCGTCGACCGGCTCGCGTTCACCTCTTCGTCGACCGTCTACGGCGAGGCCCCGCGGCCGACGCCCGAGGACTACGGTCCGCTCGAACCGATCTCCATCTACGGCTCCTCGAAGCTCGCGGACGAGGCGCTCATCTCCACGCACGCGCACTCGTACGGGATCCAGTCGTGGGTGTTCCGCTTCGCGAACATCGTCGGCCCGCGCCAGCGCGGCAACGTGGTTCCGGACTTCATCCAGAAGCTCGACGCCGATCCGACGGAACTAGAGATCCTCGGCGACGGCCGCCAAGAGAAGTCGTACATGCACGTCACCGAGTGCGTCGACGCGATGGAGTTCGTCGTCGAGCACGCCGACGACGACCTCAACATCTACAACCTCGGGACGCGGACGACGACCTCCGTCACGGACATCGCCGACATCGTCAGCGACGAACTCGGCGTCGACCCCGAGTACGGCTACACCGGCGGCGACCGCGGCTGGACCGGCGACGTACCGAAGATGCGCCTCTCGATCGAGAAGCTCACCGAACTCGGCTGGGAACCGTCCGTCGAGAGCGACGCCGCCGTCCGCAGAAGCGCGCGAGAGCTGATCGACGAGATCGTCGCCTAAGAAGACGGAGACGGGTCGCCTAGCCAGTCGTCTCGACCGGTATCTAGCTCCTCACTCGAAGCGGACGCCGAGGTCGTGGAGACCGTCGTTGTTCGACGCGACGTTGATGAGAAGCGGCGTGAGACCCTCGATCTCGGGGGCGTTGGCGATTCCACCGGCGTCAAGCGGACGCAGCCCCTCGATCCCCTCGGCGACGTCGATCACCGTCGCTTTCGCGTCCTCGTCGTCGCCGATCACGAGCGTGTCGATTCCGAGGTCGGCGTCGAGGTTCGCGAGCCGCGCGGCCGCGAGGTTGTGGAACGCGCCGACGACGGCGACGCCGTCGGGCGCGGCGTCGGCGACGATCTTCGTCACCGAGCCGGCACCGGGCTTGTGGTAGTGGAACCCCTCGTCGTCGCGTTTCATGCCGGTCGCCGGAGAGACGAGCACGTCGCCGGGATCGAGGGCGTCCGCGATCGCCTCTACGGTGTCGCCGACGTGATACGGCGGCACCGCGAGGACGACTACGCGCGCGCCGGCGGCGGCGGTCGCGTTCTCGGCCCCCGCGACCCCGGCGTCGAGCCCGCGGCTGTCCAGTTCGGTCGTGTACTCTTCGGCTTTCGTCTCGGCTCGCTCCGCCTCGCGCGAGCCGACGGTGACCTCGTGAGACGTGTCGGCCGCGAGCCGGAGCGCGAGTCCCTGTCCGATGTCGCCGGTGCCGCCGAGTATCGCGATGTGCATACCGATCGTGGGGTCGCTCCGTCCTTAGGGGTTCCGTGACCGGCCGTCCTCGCCACAGTCCGAAACCAGCCGTGGGGAGCGACTCAGGCGGCCGCGTCGATCGCCGACTCCAGCGACGCGCGGTCCTGTGCGCCGACGAGGCGCTCGACCACTTCGCCGTTCGCGAAGACGAGGAGCGTCGGGATGCTGCGTGCCCCCACCTGTTGGGCGATCTGCGGGTTCGCGTCCACGTCGACTTTCGCCACCGCGGCGTCACTCTCGCGCGCGAGCGCCTCGATCGTCGGCTCCATCATCTGACACGGCCCGCACCAGTCCGCATAACAGTCGACGAGCACCACGTCGTGCTCCGCTATCGTGCGCTGAAGCGCCGCCGGTCCGTCGACCTCGATCGGTTCGTTCGGGGTCGCTTGCCCGGGTTCCTCGTCGGTGTCCTCACCCGACTCCTGCTCGCGGAGCTCCCGCAGCTTCCGTTCGCGGATACGCTCCCGTTCGCTCAGCTCTCCGTCACCGTTCGACGCGTCTGCACTGTCGCTCATGCGAGAGTATTGGGCCTTGTGGACAATATACCTTCCGGAGGCGACGCGACCGGTCACGGTCGCCCGAGATCGATCCCCGCGGCGGCGAGGTCGACGTGCTCGGCGACGAGGTCCGCGGCGCGGTCGTACGGGCTCCGCGCGTCGTCGGAGACGGGGTTGTGATCCGACGGACGCGACCGTCCCGCCGCGTCGAAGACCGTCTCGACGAACGCGTCTCGGACGTTCGCGTTCTCGAAGAGGCCGTGGAGGTACGTGCCGAGAACGCGGTCCGTCGCCGCGCTCTCCGGACCGAGCGGCCGGGCGACCGCCCCGGTCGGCGACGACCGGCCCATGTGGATCTC
>Ga0209917_1000606_pt1 | contig 14893 bp, 17 predicted proteins | sample SalPon2_C_H2O_MG_FD_185710 | JGI IMG/M metagenome (GOLD analysis project Ga0209917, IMG submission 185710) | Salt pond water microbial communities from South San Francisco under conditions of wetland restoration - Salt Pond MetaG R2_C_H2O_MG... | ecosystem: Environmental > Aquatic > Non-marine... | reverse complement strand
AGAACGCCTCGTAGCGGCGGTAATGGGCCTCGAGTTCGTCACCGGGGATCTCCATCATTTCGGTCCAGCCGTGGTTGAAGAAATCGAAGTTCGCCTGGACGTGCGTGATCTCTCTCGCCTCGGCCTCCGAGTAGCCGGATTCGAGCGCGGCGAGGTAGCTGTCCATCGTCGCGTCGAAGAAGTCGTCGAGGTGGTCGCGCCGCTGCTCTCGGCGTCCCGCCTCGGCCTTGTCGAGAAAGATCTTCGTGTGCATCTTCACCAGGCCGTAGCGGGCGACGTCCCGAATGCCGGGGGTCGTGAGGGCCTTTTTTGACGCCCAGTGCCGCGGGTTCTGGTAGATCTTCATGTGTTCGCTACGCGGTGCAGCATCTTGAACGCCCTGCAACCGGAATCGGGCCACAGGGGTCGGGGGCCGCGGTGGGGGACGGGTACTGAACCCGGACTGAACGGGGCGGCGGCCGAGCGCCGGGATAGACAGATGGCAATTAACATTAACCCGGATGGCATACACGCCTCCATGTGTGCGTCCCACGTAATCATCGGTGACGGCATCGCCGGCGCCTCCGCGGCCGAATCGATCCGGGAGGGCGATCCGGACGCCGAGGTCACCGTCCTCACGGAGGAGGGCGAAGCCCTGTACAACCGCATCCTGATCAAGGAGTTCGCCAAGGGGAAACTCCCCGAGGCGCCCGTCTCGATCCACGACCCCGAGTGGTACGACGAGCGCGACATCGATCTGCACCTCGACACCGTCGTCACCGAGGTCGACACCGACGCCCACGAAGTGTACACCCACGGCGGCGAGACCTACGAATACGACAAGCTCCTCGTCGCGACCGGCGGGACGCCGACGCAGCTCCCGGTCGACAACAGCGACGCCGACGGCGTCCACCACTTCTGGACGTTCCAGGACGCCCGGGCGATCAAGGAGAGCGCGGCGGACGCCGAGAAGGGCGTCGTCGTCGGCGCCGGACTCCTCGGCATCGACCTCGCGGCCATCTGCGGGGCGCAGGGCGTCGACGCACACTACCTGATGCGCGGCGAATCCTGGTGGCGCTACGCGCTCTCGCCCGAAGGCGCTGAGGTCATCCACGAGGCCATGGAGGATATCGGCGTCACGCCGGTGTTCGACTCCGGCGTCGACCACTTCGAGACCGACGAGGACGGGCACGTGACGGCCGCCGTCGACCCCAACGGCGAACGCTTCGAAGCGGATTTCGCCGGGGTCGCGATCGGGCTGAATTTCAACACCGAGTTCCTCCGCGGCAGCGGGGTCGAAACCGACGACGGCATCCTCACCGACGAGTATATGCGGACGAACGTCGAGGACGTCTACGCGGCGGGCGACATCACCCGGTTCCACGACGTGATCGTGGGCGATCGCGCCCAAAACGGCGCGTGGGGATCGGCGAAGGAGCAGGGGTCGATCGCCGGCCAGAACATGGTCGCCGACGGCCCCGAGGCGGAGTTCTCGTGGGTCTCCTCGTACTCGATCACCCACTTCGACTTCCCGTTTCTCTCCTTCGGCCACCCGACCCGCGGCGACGACTCCGTCGAGCGAAAGTACGACGACGGAACCTGGCGTCGCGTCGCACTGAAGGACGGCCGCGTCATCGGCGGCGTGCTCGTCGGCGACCTCTCGGCGCAGTCCGTGCTGAAGAAACTCGCGCGGCGGCAACTCGACGTCTCCGATCGGACCGACCTCCTCTTGAAACAAGGCGTCGACATCGACGCCTTCGAGGAGCAAGCGACGACCGAGTAGGGGTCCCGCCGGGGGGCCGGGTATCCGACCCGATTCCAAAGTGTTTTCTCCGGGCGACCCCCCGATTGCGGCATGGACGGCGGCGGCTCATCAGACATGACGCTCGCGTTCGAGTTGGAATCGCTCAAGGAGCTCGCGAACCCCGAGGCGGTGTTCTCGGACGCCCGCTCGTGGAGCGAGTACGTCGGCGTCATCTCCGAGAAGCCGACCTACGTGGTGACGAACTTCACCCGGAAGAAGCGGATCCGACAGGACTTCTTCTCCGGCCCCCGGGGGCGCGAGGAGAGCCTCGACAACGTCAAAGACCAGTTCCAGACCGACCGCCACGTCTTCGTCGGACAGGGCGAGGCGGACGAGGCGCTCGCCGAGGCGGCCGGCTGGGAGTTCCTCCCGATCGAGACGGCCGCCGAGGCGGCCGGCTGGTCGCTCGCGACGGACGACTCGGAACCGGAAGCGGAGGACGTCGAACGCCGCGACGACTGGCCCTGATCGGTCCGACGGCGGTCCCGGTCGGACGGCGATTCGGCTACGCTTAAGGAGGCGGCGGACGCGGACGCGAGTATGGGTATCGACATCGGTCAAGCGCTCCGGGAAGGAGCGTCCCGCACGACCGGACGAAACGGCCTGATTCTCGCGGCCGTGTTCGCCGGTATCGCCCTCCTGACCACGGTGTTGTTCCAGTCGCTCATCGTTTCCGCCGCCGATTCGGCGCTCACGGCGTTCCAGAGTGCGTCGCCGCAAGAACTGGGGCTCTCGCCGACCGAGTACGACGACGCCGTCTCGGAGTTCGAGACGGCACGCGAGCAGGCCCGGACGGCCGCCCCCCTCGCCGTGGGGATCCCCGCGGGGGTGGCCGCGGGGGGATTGCTCCTCTCGGCGCTCGTCGCCGAAGCCGTCTCGATCGCCGCCGTTCGCGTCTTCGCGACCGACGAAGCGGGGACGGCGACGACCGATCTCGTCACTGATAACGTGCTGCTCGCGACGCTGAACGGATTCGTCGGCGGGATCGTCGTCTGGGGGCTCATTCTGCTCGGCTCGGCGCTGTTCCTGCTGCCGGGGATCGCCCTCGCGGTCCTGTTTTACTTTCTCAGACAGGAGATCGCGATCAACGACAAGAACTTCGTCCAGGGGATGGCGGACTCGTGGCGGATCACGAAGGGCAACCGCATCGAAGTGTTCCTCCTCGGGGCGCTCCTCGTCATCGTCTCGCGGCTCGAGGAGGCCACGTCCGCGGTCGTCGGCGTCGTCTCGACGCCCGGAGGGACGGTAGTCGCGGCGATCGTCGGCGGGGGTTTGGCCGCCTTCGGCGCGGCGGTCGCGACGCGGGCCTACGTCCAACTCGTCGAGACCGGGGACGCGGTCGAATCAGATGCCGACGACGAGTTCGAGGACCCCTACGACGCGGCGCTCGGCCCCGACGACCTCTCGCGGTGACCGGGCGGTCTCCGCAGGTACCCGTCGGTGACGAGCGATCGAGGACGGCGGGCGAACGCTGGATTTAATCGCCTCGGACGCGCACGCTAGTTGATGGCAACGCCGCGCGTTCCGGGTGACGACGACCGACTCGAACTCCCCTGCGGCGAGACGGTCCGCCCCGTCGATCTCGACATGGGGATCCGGGAACTCGACTGCGCGTGCGGCGAGCGCCACGCGCTCGTGGTGGACGCGCATCCGATCTCGCGGTTCGTCCCCGAATCGATCGTCGACGCGTTGTCCGAAAGCGTCGAGACCGACGACGAGTTCGAGGCGTTCGGCACGCCGCACCTCATGGGGATGGTGCTGGAGGAGTTCCCCGAGGAGGTTGCCGTCGCCGACGTCGCCGACGACGGCCGGGTCGGCTACGCGATGCTTTGGATCGCCGACTTCGACGGCCGCCGTCTCCACGAAATCGTCGTCGAACTCCTCGTCGAGTTGATGGAACACGCCGCGAGCCACGGCGACGCCGAGACGGCCGAACGCTTCGAGAAACAGATGCACGAGTTCGACGTCTCGGCGTTCGTCGAGCAGTACCGCCGCGAGCGGTCCTTCGACTCGGAGTTCGACGAACCGGTCTGAATCCGACGCTGCGGGTGCGGCTGTCAGACGGTCGACCCCGGCGCGTTCGCCCGGTTTCCCCGGTGTACTCGTATGACATTTGTCTGACGGATACTTATGGTATGAGAGGCCTTGTGTATGCACATGCGCATACGCCGCGGCGAGTTCGAGCGCATCCGATCCGTCCTGTCGGAGGCCGATCCCGACGAGCCGCTGACCGCCCGGGAGATCCTCGAGCTGCTCGAGGACCACGGCGAGGAGTTCGACAGCGCCCACCGGATCGCGACGGTGCTCGGACGCGAGGCCGACGCCAACGGCGCCGACGTCGAGGTCATCAGGGACCAGCCGTACCGCTACCGGATCGGCGGCGAGCGGAACTGAGACGTCCGGGAACGAGCGGGCCGCCGCGAATCGATACGGGATAGCCGCCGGCGCGTGGGATGTCGACGGCGGGGGATCCTCCGTCGGAACCCTTACTGGCGAGCCGAAACGGGGTCGATACTCGAAAAGCAATCGGGACCCGGAGGTCGGGTCGAAGAATATAGCGGGAGGACGATTTGAACGTCCGATCTCCGGGTTATGAGCCCGGCGGAATCTCCTGGCTATCCCATCCCGCTACTATCACGTAACTCGGTGCGGCAATTAAGGGTTGTGATTGACCTGCCGTCCGTGGGATCCTCCCGTGGTAGCACGGCTCCTTACGACTCGTGTACGCGCCACGTCAGCAGGCTCTCGGTGACGTAGTTGACAACCATGCCGCAGCAGATGCCCGCGCCGCTGGCGGCGAGCAACCACAGGTCGACACCGAGCGCCGAGACGTCGACGTGGAGCCGCCGGTAGACGGCCGAAAAGACGACGAGTTGGACGGCGATGCCGCCCACGCGGACGACGTTCGAGGTGGCCAGCCGACGCAAGGTGTGTGCCGTGCCCGGGCGGCCCGATTCGGCGAAGGTCCAGCGCTCGTTGAGCGCGAACATGACGACGATCGCCGTCTCGATACCCAGGAACTTCGCCACCTCCGGGGTGGTCCCGGCCGTCGCGAGCGCGAGCAACACGGCGTTGTCACAGATCGCGCCGACGGCGCCGACGCCGGCGAACCGGACGAACCGGAAGGGCGCGTACAGCGTCTCGCCGAGTTTCGCGAGGGTCATCGGTGGGGACGTCTCACCGTCGTTGTCGGTGCCGGTCGACGAGTGCGGGCACGTCGTTCGACCGTGCGATGGCCCGGTGAAAGGGGCTGTTCTGGAGGCGTTTCGCGCGGTGGCGGGTCACGAGGAGGGCTTTTCCCATCGAGAGGGTCGTCCGGAGCGGGTCGACCGTCGAGCCGGGGCGATCGGCCCAGACGATCGGCACTTCCCGAACCGACAGTCCGAGCGCCCCGGCGACGGCGAGGAGCTCGATGTCCCACGCGAAGCCGGGCTCGTAGAGGTGCCCGCGGACGGTCGCCCACGCCTCGGCCGTGAGCGCCTTCGCGCCGCACTGGTAGTCGTACAGCGACGAGTCGAGCGCCCGCCGGGCGACCCACGCGAACCCGTCGCCGAGCAACCGGCGGACGAGCGTCCGGTGGCCGACGACGGTCGAGTCGGGGTGGCGTCTCGACCCGGCGGCGACGTCGGCACCGTCGAGCGCCTCGACGACGCGGGCGAGTTCGGCGGCGGCGGTGCTCCCGTCGGCGTCGGCGAAGGCAAGGCGGTCGGTCGACAGCGCTTCGAACCCCGCCGTGACCGCGGCCCCCTTTCCGCGGCGGTGGGAGACGGCGTTCACTTCGAGAGCGGGGATATCGAGCGCGGAGAGTGTCCGCTCGACGCCGGTTTCAGGGGCGTCGAGTTCGACGCGGATCGTCCCGGGATCGAGGCCGGCGTCCAGGTCGCGGAGGTACGACACCAGCCGCTCGGCGTTCGGCCGGAAGGCCGGCACCACGACCCCGAGGCTGTCCATACGGCTCTCTCCCCCCGCCGTGCGCAAAAACGATTCGGCTTGCGCCGCCGATACCGGATCGGCTCGGCCGGCGTCGACCCACAAGGAATATACGGCCCGACACCGCCGATACGCCCGATGGAGTACGGGCTCGTTGCCCTCTGGCTCGCCGCCTATCTGCTGATCGGGGCGCTTTCGCTCCCGCTCGCCGGGGCGGCGTTCCCGGCGGTCCGGAGTCGGGGAGCCGGGTTCGCGATCCCGATCGGGCTCGTTACGCTCGCCGTCGTCGGCTATCTCGTGGGGCATCTCGCCTTCGGGCTGCCGGCACTGCTCGCCGGCCTGGCCGTCCTCGTCGCCGCGAGCCTGCGGCTCGGGATGCCGGAGGAGCCTCCCTGGCGACACTACGCCGAAATCGCGACCGTCTTCGCGGTCGCGTTCCTGTTTGCGGTCTCGATCCGGGCTGTCTCGCCCGCCATCGCGCCGCTGCCGCTGTCGGCCGGTGAGAAGTTCCTCGACTACGGGTTGCTTCGGTCGCTGCTCCGGAGTCCGGCGCTGCCCCCGGAGGATATGTGGTTCGCCGGCGAGACCGTCCAGTACTACTACGGCGGCCAGATGCTGACCGCGTTGCTGGCGACGCTGACCGACACGGCCCCGCGGTTCGCGTACAACCTCGCGTTGGCCGGCTTCTATGCGGCACTCGTCACCGGCGCGTACGGGCTCGCGGGGGCGGTCGCAGCGGACCACGGCGCGCCGCGCCGCTTCGCGGCGGCCGCCGCGGCCTTCTTCGTCGGGCTCGCCGGCAACCTCCATACCGCCGTTCGGGTCGCGGCCTGGGCGATTCCCTTCGATGCCCTCGCTACGTTCCCCGGCATCGGGTCCGGGCACGAACTCCGTTCGTGGACGCCAACGGCGTTTTCCTACTGGGATTCCAGCCGGGTTATCGCGGGGACGATCAACGAGTTCCCGCTTTTCGCGTGGCTCAACGGCGACCTCCACGCCCACATGATGACGACGCCGTTCACGCTGCTCGTCGCCGGGCTGTGTTACGCGTACTGGCGAACCCCTCGGGACGAGATCACCCGCAGACGGGGACTAGTGCTCGCAACGGCCCCCGTCGCCGGCGTGCTCGCGATCACGAACACGTGGGACTTTCCGGTGGCGGGCGGACTCGTCTTTCTGACGGTCGCGTTCGCACCGGCCGACCCGGCGACGCTGCTTCCGGACCCGATCCGACGACGGGTCCCGACTGCGCACAGCGGATTCGGCGTGGAGCTCCGACGGGACGGGCTGGCACTCCTCGCGGCGGTGGCAGTGCTCGTCGTCGGGGCACTGCTCGTCGCCCCCTTCTGGCTCTCGAGCGCGAGCACCCGGAGCATCGGTCTGTTCCCGCCGAGGAGCGATCTGTGGCCGCTCATCGTCGTCCACGGCGGCTTCCTGACGCTTTTCGTCCCGTACGTCAGCGGCCGCCTGGCCGGCGGCACCGACGGATCCGCGGGTCACTCGATCGCCGTGGCCGCGGCGGCTGCCGCGATCGGGGGGGTTCTGGCGTGGGTCGCCGGCTTCGCCGCCCTGGCGCTGTTCGGACCGCTCCTGTTGGCCGCGTGGCTGGCGCTACGACGGCGCTCCGACGTGGGGTTCGAGACGCTGTTGGTGATCGCGGGGCTCGGCCTCGCCCTCGTCGTCGAACTCGTCTACGTCGTCGAGCCCCAACAACAGGGGACGGAGCTGGAACGGTTGAACACAGTGTTCAAGGTGTACTCGCAGGTGTGGGTCGTCTGGGCGCCGGCGGCCGGCGTCGTCGCCGCTCGGCTGTTCGATCCCGCCGGGGCGCTCGAAACCGTCGACACGCCGCGGTGGCGGTGGGCCGGGACCGCCCTCGTCGGCGTCGCCGTCGTGGCATCCGGGCTCTACGCGGGGTTTGCTGTGCCGGCGCACCTCGGGAGCGATCCGGTCGGGAGCGAGGGCGCGACGCTCGACGGAACGGCCTACGTCGACGCGACCTATCCCGAGGAGGCGGCGGCGATCGCGTGGCTCGACGACCGCGAGGGACAGCCGACGATCGTCACCGCGGCACCGGGGGGCTATCGGTGGGAACCGAGCGATGGCGAGGGGGCCGCCGCGCCGGCGAGCCTGACCGGGATACCGACCGTGCTCGGGTGGATGCACGAAGAGCAGTACCGCGGCAGCGGCCCCTACGAGGCACGCCTCGACGACGTGACCGAGATCTACGAGGGGAACCCCGAGCGGCAGTCGGAACTGCTCGATCGCTACGGCGTCGAGTACGTCTACGTCGGGCCGGCTGAACGGGCACGATACGACCTCACGATCGAATCGCACCCGCGACTCGCGCCGGCCTTCGAGGGCGACGAGACCGTCGTCTACGCGGTCCGTCGTGAGTGACTGTCGTCAGTACTGACAGGCGGCGGTCTCCCCTCCGGCGACCCGTCCGCCGCGCTCCCGCTCGCGGATCGCCGGCGATCCGTCAGCGCATACGTCGGGTGGTCCCGCTATCGATTATAAAATCTCGCCCGACCGCCCGATCTCGGCGGATTGCTCCGCGACTTCGAGCAGCCCTTGCCAGGTGTTCAGGCCGGCTCGGAGGGCGACGAGGTCGGTCGCGTCGATGTCGATTCGGACGGTCGCGTCCGCGACTGTCAGCGTGGCCGTCGCCCTGTCGTCGTCGATCCGGCCGATTTCGCCCGCGACGGCGTCGGCGACGAGCGCGGCCGCTTCGGGGGATCGATACCGGAAACGCAGGTCCGCACTGTGCACGCTACTGGACGTCTATCTCTTTGATGTCGCGGCTCCGCTCCTTCAACAGCACGCGGTGGCCGCAGTACGGACAGCGGACGCCGCCGTACTCGTCGAGCTCGACGTCTCGCTTGCAACGGGAGCACTTGTAACTCATCTATTCGTCGTCGCCGATCGCGGCCCGGATGGATCGTTTGACGGTCTTTCCGGCCGGCGTCTCGGGACGGTACGCCCCGCCCGTGAACGTCTCGCCGGTCTCCTCGTTGACCCAGATCCCGGTGCCGACGCGGGTGACGTCGTCGCCGTCGACGCTCGCGTTCTGCGTGTCGCCCTCGATCTCCGCGACGCGGCGACGGGCCACCCGTCCGTAGCGCGCGCCGAACCGACCGGCGCTCCCCGTCGTATCACTGTTGGCCATAGTGTACATATATGGCCGCAGCGAACTGATAAACCCCTCGTTTTGTCGGCGACACGCCCGAGATCGAGGCCCACGGACGGTCGCCCTCTCAGTTCTTCAGTTCCGACTCCGAGAGCGCGTCGTTGAGGTCGGCGCGGACGTGCTCGCCGAGTTCCCGGTCGCCGGCGGTCGTGACGATCCGGTTTTCCTGGACGCTCGAGCCGTCGCGGATCAACAGCCGGACGTTGCCGTGTTGGTCGGCACGGGTCGCCTTCGCCCGGACGCCGGTCCGCGACCCGGAGCCGCCGGCGTCGATCGGCCCCGGGATGATCTTCTTGACGTGGGGGTGCTCGGCGACGGTTTCGAGCGCTCGGCGGCCGTCGCGACCGCCGATGAGCGTGCTGTGGCTGCCGCCGAGCTTTTCGGCCACGGTCGCTTCGACGACCTCCAGTGCGGGGTCGCCCCGCTTTCTGCGAACCGCCTCGATCGGGTCGTCGTCCTCAACCCGGTAGAAGGGATGGTGGAGTTCACCGCGGACGGCGGCGATCACCTCGCGGTCGCCGGTCGCGTACACCTCCTCCGGGCGCTTTCGGCGCGTCTCGTCGGCGACCCGCCCGGCGAAGTTCCGGAGTTCGGTCGGGGCCCATCGCTCGTCGGTCTCGCGCGTGGTCGTCACCGTCCGTTGCCCGACGATCTCGTCGTCGAACAGCGCGGTTACCGTCGCCCGCTCGCGGTTGCACTCGATCACGACGGTGTCGGCGTTCGGGGTTCGACAGACCAGACAGTAATCGCCCGGTCGGTCGAGCGGCGACGCACAGCACCGACACTCCATAGTCGATGGGAGGCGGTCGAGCCCGATAAGCGGGGCGGTTCGAGGGAGGCCGGGGACCCCATCGGGACGGATACCGTCGGATCCGGAGCGGATCAAGAGAGGTCGTCGGGGTGGGCTTTCAGGAACTCCCGGGCCAACACGGTCGCGTAGCTCCCCTTCGGCAGCGAGAACCGAAGCGTGAGAGGATCAACGGCGACGTCGAGATCGGTCCGAAGCAGGACCGCCCGCCGCGTTCCCTCCGAACCGAACTCCCCCGGCCGGTCGAAATCGCCCCGTTCGAGACCGAGGTCGTCCAGCACCTCCCGGACGATTTCGTGAGGCGCCCCCGATCCGAACTCGGTGTCGGTGCCGACGAGCGGCGCGGTGACGAACGCACGGCCCCGCTCGCAGTGTCGCCGGATCGTCCCGACCTGCTCGGCCGCGACGACCTGTGTCCGGCCGGGATCGGGAAGGCCGTCGCCGTCGGCGAAACAGACGACGTCGCCGGCGACCGGCGTCCCGAACGGGAGCCCCCTGCGGAGCCGCTCGGAGAGGACCCGATTGAAGACGTACGACTGGGCGGCGTTCGTGAACATCGCCTGGAGGTTCGTCGGCAGCGTCTCGAGGGCCGCCCGGTAGTCCGCCGGCCCGTCGGTCCCCTCGGCCAACCGCCCGGCGATCGCCCGCTCGAACCGGAGACCGCCGGGGAGGAGTTCGTTCGCCCGCTCCCACTCGCGGCCCTCGCCGAGTCGCTGTCTCGCCGCCCGCGTCCGCTCGGGTTCGCGCTCGCTGGACTCACAGACGTAGCGGACCGCGGCGTGTTCCCACTCGCCGCGGACGACGTCGAGGCCGACGCGGTGGGTGATCGGCCGCATCGAGCCGAAGCGCTGTTGGCCGAAGTAGTTCGGAACGGCGGCGTCCCCGTCGGCGGCTCCGCTCGCGTCCTCGAGCCCGAAGCGCCGGAGTTCCGCGGCGATCGGGTCGGCGTTCCCCGGACGCGCAGCGTCCCGGACGACCACCTCGAAGTCGTTGCCCGTGAGGTCGCCGAACAGCACCGGACGCCCGGCGCGCCCGAGCAGTTCGACCCTCGCCCCGTCGATCGACGGTAACTCGTCGTCGGGGTGCTTGATCGAGAACAGCTGCGTCGTGACGGCGTGTTTGTCCTTCGTCCCCGCCCACGAGACGCGCTCGCGGCTGACCCCGAGTCGTTTCGAGAGCGTCGACGCGAAGTCGTTCGTGTCCCACCCCCGCAGCGTCGCCCGGAAGACGAGATGGGGGTAGGAGCCGACGTCGGCGTCGAGCCCGCGGAGGTCGGCCCCGAACGCTTCTTGCTCCTCGACCCGGAAGTCCCCGGGGCGATCCCTGAGGCGGCCGCCGGTGCCGTCGGTCTCGGAGACGTAGTACTCGATTCCGACGGCCGCCTCGGTGGGGTGTGCCTCGCGCATACGTCGGGTGTGTGCGTCGCCGGACAAGCCAGTTTGTATTCGGCGCGCTCCCGTGGAGCGATGCCCGAATACCAAGGGTCTTTTTTGACCTCCTCGAACCGTCGTCATGCACCTGTTTGCGCCGTTCGAGTGCCGCGACGTGACGGCGAGAAACCGCGTGATGGTCTCGCCGATGTGTCAGTACTCCTGTGAGAACGAGGACGGACTCGCGACCGACTGGCACCTCGTTCACCTCGGCAGTCGGGCCTCGGGCGGGGCCGGCATCGTGATGACCGAGGCGACCGCCGTCACCCCGCGGGGACGCATCTCCCCGCAGGACCTCGGCATCTGGAGCGACGACCACGCCGAGGCGCTCGAACCGGGCACGGAGTTCGTCGCCTCCCAGGGCGCGCTCTCGGGGATTCAACTGGCCCACGCCGGCCGGAAAGCCTCGACGTTCCGGCCGTCGGAGGGCGGCGATCCGGTCCGCGGCGAGTCCGGGTGGACGCCCGTCGGCCCGACCGAGGAGCCGTGGCCCCACGACGAACCGCTCGCGACCGAACGGCTCGACGCTGCGGGCATCGAGCGCGTCAAGGAGGCGTTCGTCGACGCCGCCGTCCGGGCGATCGGGGCGGGCTTCGACGTCCTCGAGATACACGCGGCGCACGGCTACCTGCTCCACGAGTTCCTCTCGCCGGTGACGAACGCCCGCGAGGACGAGTACGGCGGTGACTTCGACGATCGGACCCGGCTACTCGAGGAGGTCGTCACGGACGTCCGGGCGGCGATCCCCGATGGAACGCCCGTCTTCGTTCGGATCTCGGCGACCGACTGGCTCGCCGACCGGCGCTCCTGGACCGTCGAGTCCTCGGTTCGTCTCGCGGAGAAGCTCCGGTCGCTCGGCGTCGACCTCGTCGACGTGAGCGCCGGCGGGATCCACCCCGACCAGCAGGTCCCCGAGACCGGACCCCACTACCAGGTCCCCTACGCCGAACGCGTCGGGGAGAGCGAGCTCCCGGTCGGGGCCGTCGGCGGGATCACGACGCCGGAGGGTGCCGACGAGGTGATCCGGAACGGGCGCGCCGACCTCGCGGTCGTCGGCCGCGAGCATCTCCGGGACCCGTACTTCGCGCTTCGGGCGGCGGAGGCACTGGGCCACGACGCGCCCGTCCCGAGACAGTACACCCGCGGGTTCCAGTAGGGGTCAGGTCAATAGAGGCTCAGATCGCCGGTCACCTTGTCGACGATGTTCTCGGGGCCGGGGCCGACGGCGAGCGTCGTCACCGTCCCGGGGTCGAGTTGGGTGTGGCCGGCGTCGCTGACGATCGCGTGGGGAAGCCGCTCCTGGCGGGCCCTGTCGGCGAGTCGGCGCAGTTGTGCCTCCCCGGAGCCCTTCAGAACGATCTTCTTCTGTCCGCCGGATTTCCATTCGCGCCGGGCGTCCGCTCCGGCGTCCTCGTACGCCTGCAGCGACGCGTGTGCGACCTGCGCGGCGAGTTTCCCCGTCCCCATCCCGATGTCCGTCCGCGCGACGATGGCCTGTTTCATACCTATCCGCTCGGGCGAGCGGGACCTGAACGTTCCGGACGCTACGTGGGCCGGACGGCCGGGGCGGCCGTCTCGATCCCCGTCCGGTCGGCGAGATCCTCGGCGGCCGCGGCAGCGACCGACGCGGGCGAGAGTTCGGCCTCCTCCCACGCCGGAAGCCGGGTGTCGGGTCCCGGGCGGCCGACCGTGTCGGCGTAGGCGTCGATCTGCGCCAGTTCGTCCTCGCGGTCGTACTCGAGGCCGTTGAACCCCGAATCGAGCGCGTACGCGTCGACGAGCCGTTCCGCGGCCGCCCGGTAACGCGACTCGAGGGTCCCGTACGCCGGCTGGTAACCGTTGTCCTCGACCGCCCGGAGCAACGCGTCGCCGACCTGTTCGGACATATCGGAGAGCCCGCTCGGCCCCGAGACGGAGCGGTGGTCGTGTTCGTGGATCCCGAGATCGACCTGTGCCGATCCCGCCGCGCCGACCAGCCGGAACGCCTCGCCGAGCGTCCCGACTTCCAACCCCCACCCGCGCTGGACCCGGAGCCGACGCGCGAGCCGTCCGGTCGCCGCGAACTCCCCGGCCAACGCGTACCGGAACGATCCGAGGAACTCGAGCACCGGATCGCCGTTCTCGGCCGCCAGCGCCTCGACGAGCGGCCGGTAGAACAGCCGGAACAGCCGGCCGTACAGCCGATCGTTCTCGACGCGGGCGTAGTAGCCCTTCGAGAACGCCGCCCCCCGGGCCAGCGGGAAGAGCAGTTTGGGGACGTGGCGTTCGTCGTAGCTCTTCGCGTCGGCGTCGTGAACCACGACGTACTCGCTGTCGCTCGCGAGCCCGAGCGCGAGCCACACGTCCCGACCCTTGCCGCGCGCGCCGTCGAGCCCCGCCTCGGAGAGGCGCTCGGAGAGGCGGGGGCCGTCACACCAACACACCGACAGCGGGAGATCGAACCCCGAAAGCCACCGGACGACCGGATCGACGCGCTCCTCGGAGGCCCGAAGCGGGACGACCACGCGCTCCGGGGAGACGGTCTCGAGCGCCGAGAGGACGCGTTCCGCCGCCAACCCGGCGTGTTCGCGCTCGGTCATCGGGACGACGACGGTTGCGCTGTCCGTCGGGGCGTCCGGGCGGGCGTCCCCGAAGTCGTGGAGCGTCTTGATTCGCCCCTGTACGTATTCCATCGTCTCTCGACAGGGCTCGGACGTCGAAAAAGCCCCGCCTTGCGGCATCGTGTGCGTACGGGGTGACGCCCCTCTCTGTGGCGGTCAGTCCGTCTCGCGGTAAGCGTCGATCGCCGCCCGGTACCCCTCGCGGTAGGTCGGGTACCGGAACTCGTAGCCGAGTTCGCGAACGCGGTCGTTCGAACACCGCTTGCTCGTCAGGATGCGTCTCCGGGCGGCCTCCGAGAGCCCCGCGTCGTCGAGACGTTCGGCCTTCGTCCGCTTCGGCGGCGCGTCGACGCCGCACTCGTCGGCGAGCCAGTCGGCGAACGCCCACTTGTCGACGGGCTCGTCGTCGACCGCGACGAGCAGTTCCGAGTCGGTCGATTCGAGCATGAACCGAACGATCCCGGCGGCGTCCGCGCGGTGGATCATGTTCAGATACCCCTCCGTCACGGGGCCCTCGAGGTAGCGTTCGAGCCGATACCGATCGGGGCCGTAGAGGCCGGCGAAGCGAGCGACCCCACCGTCGATACCGTACTCAGCGGCGAGTTCGCGGGCGATCCGCTCGGCTTCCGCGAGCACCCGCGTCTTCTCGGTTGTCGGATCGAGCTGCGTGTCCTCGTCGACGAACGCGCCGTCGTGGTCGCCGTACACGCCTGTACTCGAAGTGTACACGAGCCGCTCGGGGGGCGACTCGCGGGCGCCGAACGCCTCGATTGCCGTCCGAAGCCCCTCGACGTAGACGCGTTCGGCCGCCGCCGCCCCCCGGCCGCCGGAGGAGGCCGCGAAGACGAGCGCGTCGACGTCGGGGACCGCGGCGAGGTCGTCCGGGTCGGTCACGTCGGCCCGGACGGCCGCCGCGCCGGTCGCCTCGACGGCGTCGATCCCCTCCGGCGAGCGCCGGACGCCGACGACGTCGTGGCGCTCGCGGAGCTGTCGGGCGAGTTCGAGGCCGACGTAGCCGCAACCGAGGATCCCGACGCGCATCGTCACCGCGCCCCGTCGATGTACTGCGACAGCAGCGCGAACTCCCGCAGCGTCATCGGGAACCGCCCCTCGATCTTCGAGTGGATCTCGCGGGCCTCGAGTTCGCCGTCG
>Ga0209917_1000602_pt1 | contig 14922 bp, 12 predicted proteins | sample SalPon2_C_H2O_MG_FD_185710 | JGI IMG/M metagenome (GOLD analysis project Ga0209917, IMG submission 185710) | Salt pond water microbial communities from South San Francisco under conditions of wetland restoration - Salt Pond MetaG R2_C_H2O_MG... | ecosystem: Environmental > Aquatic > Non-marine... | reverse complement strand
TTGACGAGATACTCGACGTCGTCGCCAAGTACGTCCGTCTAGCGAAAAAAAGGGACGAGCGCGACCTCGACCGCGTCAACACACAGGTCCGTGAAGAGCGACGGCAGGAAGCGACCAAAAAGTGGCGTCTTCAACCAATCAAGAAATTCAGAGAAGCGAAAAAGAAGGATGGCCGGCTAGACCATGACCTGAATGATATGGAGCGTGGCATCAGGCGCTTCGAAGACTTCCTACTCGGCGGAATCGATGCGGACACGGAGTCACGGATCCTCGGCGTCCGTGACGCAATCGACAAAGATATCGAAAAGTTCCGTGATGAGGTCCTCAAAGACTCAGACCTGAGGAACAGCACAATAGCCCACAGGCTCGGGTATTTGAATCAGTTCTACAACGAACTTGAGGCCAAGTACGCTGTAGCCGGCAATCCAGTCACAGAACCACTGGCCGACTTCCGCGATAACCACGACACTGACGCAAACCGGCCACATATTCCATTCGACCGGATGCAGGTATTTCTCAACTGGCTAACCCACCCATTCAGCCGTTGCTTCTGGTTGGCTGGGTTCAAGCATGGGACACGCGCATCAGAGGTCATCAATTACGATCTTCGATGCCTCCATATTGACCACCCCATCTTCTGGAAAATCATCGACGAACACGACGTGACGCTAGACCCCCGAATCCGCGACAAGCCAGACACGATACTAGTCTATGAGGAGTTCAACGAGGGCGACGAGATCCCGAACGAGGACACACCGGGCCCCGAGACTGAAGGTGAGATCAGGAACAAAGCCGCTGGGAACAAACGCAAGGAAGAGGGCGGCAGTGTACTCCCACTCGATAGCGAGTTCAAGACAGCGTTAATCGAATATCTGCTCGTTCGGCCACCAACCTACGGCCGTACTATCCACCCTCTATTCGCAATCGGTGGGAATAAAAACGTTGCAAGACGACCAGATTACAACACGATCGCCCAGAGACTCTGGACTCGGAAAAGTTACGAAGATAGTATCCAACGCTTCAGCGAACAGGAGGCGATGGAGAAGTGCCCGACCTGCGGAGAGACGCTCATCGAAGAGAACCTCGCCAAGGCTGAGGAAACAGGCCGCCGGTTTCGTTGTCGGCACTGTACCAACCAGTTCTGGCGGTCAATTCACTGGGACACCGGTCTCGACACCGAGCAAAAGGTGACGTTTCACGAGGCCAGACACTACTTTACTAACGGCCACGACCCCCGTGCGACGAAACTCCACGACGGAGCAATTCCAGACAAGATACGGAAAAAGCGGATTCGGGGCGACTCCGACAACGACGGTGATACTGAGGACGGCACGTACAAAGACAAAAATTACGAGAATTACGATGGAGATATCCGTCAGCCGTATCTTGACGGCATCTACAAATTCAACATCTACGACGACCCGATTCCCGCTGTCGGTGAAGGGTGGGATGCATGAGTAAATCAGTAATCGAGGAATACGCCCACAGCTGCCGGATCGTCGAAGAAGAACGTGAAGAGGATTACAACCAGTATCACTAGAAGGGCCGATGGGTCTCATCAAGTCTTTCGAGAACCCGGACAAAGCTCGGCTCTACGCCGACGTACAGACGGTCACAGGCGGCTTCAGAGAGGAGAAGACCGGAGAACTGGGCCGCACCACCGGCAGTCGCTCGCTCCCGTGAGGACGTCCTCATGGCCTACTACGCGGCCCAGCCCACCATGTCGATGTAGTGGGTATCCGCACAGTTTGATCTACCCGAGGATCGCGTTCGGGCATACGTTCAGTCACTTCGCAATCGAGCCGAGCAGATACGTGCTGAAAACGGCGGCTAATTGCTCTCTTTAGAGGCCATGGTATCGGTCTCACTCTCGTAGTCGGTAGATGACAGCCATGACTCTTGAACTACTGTACCCACTAGTCGAAAGAATCCGGGAGATGTGGCGTCAATTCGAGCCTGCCGTCAGCTGATCAGCATCAAGATCCCTGGCCAAGTAGTTGCGACCGTCAGCAGTAAGCGCATAGTATCCATCGTTACGTCGGTCCACGAGACCATACTTGGCAAGCAAACGGCACCTCTCTCCGACGTAATTTGGGTGCGAATCGATATTTCGTCCAATAACCGCGGGTGGAACCTCGCCAGTGTCAGCCAAATCGGTGTCGCTTTCGCTCTCGACGTCGGGGCGACATCCGGGCTGTACTCGCTGGAGTTGCGATAGGTCAGTTCTCCCGCTCCCACCATTCATCGATTTCTTGCGCGCCGATGTCGACGGTTGCGGTGATCCCGCACGAGCAGTGGATGCCGACGGTGCCGGGGTGCGTCGTGATCGGGCCCTTCTCCTCTCCACAGCCCGGGCAGTTGACGCGGAAGATACCGCCCATACACACCGACCCGTGTAGTCTGGGAAAGCCGCTCTGCTCAGCCTTAACCAACGACCGGTGGTAGAACCGCCTGCTGTTGGTTAAGGCCGAAACCGCAGGACGGTGAGGATCATGGGGCCAGTGTTCAGGATAGTCTGAGTTATCCTGAAATCTGAACATACTCCCACCGGAAACCCAGTATCCACCACGCTTACACCTGCGAGAAGCCGTTCTTGTCGTCCTGAATCAGTGGTCAGACCGCCGAAGATACACTTCGATAGTGGAGTGTTTACGGGAGACACCTCATTTCGTCTGTTTGTATAGTGTATGTCGCAATACGGAATCGCTATTTTTCGCTCTCAGGGAGGTCGTCGACGAGGCCTTCCTCCTCGACCGTCTTCCGCAACTCGTCGGGCGACATATCGGCTAGCTCTCGGGCGCCCAGCAGCAGCGCCAGCGGCCGGAAGTAGCGGTTCCGCCCACCGACACGCTGCTCATCGAGATCGACGCCAGTCTCCTCGAGGATGTCGAGCGACATCCGTCGGTACACCCGCTCCAGTTCCTCCCGGACCGCTTCATCGAGGTAGTACGTATCGTGCTCCCGTTGCGTTACTGGCTCCAGCTCCGACACAGTCGTCTGTTTCGCCCCTTCTGACTGTGTTACCTGTTCCGCCTGTGGTGCCTGTGGTACATTATCCACCTGTTTCGTCTGTTCCGTCTCGGTCTGTGAGTTTGTGTCCACCATATCGGTCTCCTGAGCCGTCTCTGTCGTCTGTTCGTCCTGTTCCACCTGTTTCGCCTGTGGCGGTTGGTCCGACTCAGGCGTCTCTCGCGACCGGCCTCGACGTCGGCTCGGTCGGGAGTCACGCTTTCCTCGGACGCGCTCGATCCGGTCCTGCGTCTCTTCGTCGAGCTCTTCGTCCTCCTGGTCGTCGCCGTCGACATTGTCGGTCATGCCGTCACCTCGAGGTCGAACGCCTCGATGACGTGGTCGCCCAGCTGCCCGAACGTCTCGGTGACGTCGGCCTCTGGCTTGTGTGCGAAGATCGACTCGCCGGCATCGTACGCGTACGAGAGCGCGACCCGCTCCGGGACTTCGTACACTGGCACGTCGTTGAAGACCTCTGCGAGGAACGCCGTCATCTCGTCAGCGGCGTTCGTCGACATCCGAATCCGGTTGGTGACCGCCGCGATTTCGTCTATCTCACGACCGGTGTCCGTCTCGAACGCCGCAATCTCGTCGAACAGCCGGTCGACCGCCCCCTTTGAGGACGCCTCTGCCGTCGCCGGCACAATCAGGTTCGGCGCCGCGTACAGCGCGTTCTTGAACATCGGGTTGTGCCCCGGCGGGGCGTCGACGATCACAAGATCATACTCAGCGTCGACGCGAGCGACGGCGTCATCGAGCAGGCCGTACCCGTGGGCATCGGCGCCGACTGTCGCCGGCGTTACCAGCTGCGTCATCGATTCGAGTGCCCAAGTCGCAGCCTCGACCGCGTCCAGATCGTCAACGACGTCTCCGTTGTGTAGCTGGGCGAGGAAGTGCGCCGCCGAGAGTTCGAGCGTCGAGCCGAGCATGTCGATACTGCTCGGGAGGAGATCGGCTTCGGCGCCCTCACAGAGAATGGACGAGACTTCGCTCCGGGCGTCGATGTCGAGCAGGATGTCGAACAGCGTGGGCGGCTCGGCCTCGTAGGCGTCCAGGTGTCCAAGCGCCTCGGTGAGGTTCCCCTGTGGATCGGCGTCGACGGCGAGGACATCTAGCCCGCGATCGGCGAGGGCGCCGACGAGGTTCGCAGAGACGGTTGTCTTTCCGACGCCTCCCTTCGCGTTCGCGACGACGAGCCGTGGCGGATGTGTCGCCTGTTCCGCCTGTGGCGGTTGTGATACCATAGTCGGGACAGGTATCCCTGGCGGCTTAAGTCTACGTCAGACGAACGGTCCGGATCGATGTTCTGGACCTGTCCTCTCTGTGGGATAGTACTCATCTAGAATACTTCCCGATGGGGAGCTATGAACGATTTTCCAATTAAGCTGGATATGGCGACGCCCCGCTGAGGCGGGTGTTGCGTCTGGTAGTGGCCGTACAAGGAGTTCGTCAATATGGTTCGGCGGGCCGCGTGGACGGCCCTCGCGATACGTCGGGCCGTCCCCGCGAACCGGCCACCTGACGACCAGTTCTACCGGTAGTCACTGACTGAGCAGGCGTTTTTCGAAGTGGCAACGCTGTGGCGTCAGCGACTGACCGCCTCCGACAGCGACATCCCCACGTTCGCTCAGCGTTGCTCAACCGTTACCGACGACTCCTCGCTACAGAACAGGTAGCTCAGGTCAGGCTAACCGGTGGTAATTTGTAAGGTACTGAGTGTAGGGGATTCACGAATTGCTCAGTACAAGGAACTCATGTACCAGTGAACCCGCAGATTTACTTGCCACCTGTCAGGAACGTCGCGCGAGATACAGAGGGAGAGTACAGCACTCAACAACGTGCTCTGGTCGTTCGGCTACGTACGCTACGAGTGATAAGGACGAATCAGTATTCACCTGCTCTGAATTACTAAGTAGAGCGGGATACGTACTAATTGGGACCTGAAAGCACCGGACCCAGCAAAAGGATGAATTACTGTAGATGGGAACCGTGGCCCGTCACTGCCCCTTATCGATGAGAGTCTGTAGTTGCGGAGTCGGATCACTCCGGCCCTGAGTGAGTCGGACGACAGAGTCAAATCGGCCTTTTTTAAGCGCCCCGTATGAAGAACTAATCTGGATGCGATCTTTGCCAGCAACCGCTAACCGAGCCATTGTAGCCAGTTCTGCTGGCTCGTATCGCTCGAATATCTGTTCATTGTCGAAGAGCCCTTGATCAGATATCCTCGCGAGCTCCCGATACCAGAACCCGTAGAACAAGATCTCGAGACCGGGCATGAACTCTCCTGGGAGCGCGAGTTCCCTCCCCACACGGTCGCCTAACGCTGAGAGTTGGTCCTCAAGGGTCGATTCGTGCTCTCTGAGACGGGTTTTGACTTGCTCGCCCTCGATCAGCAGTTCACCCAGCAGCGGATTGGTGATCGTCATCGCCTCGTGATATTGCCGAACAAACTCAAACCGCTCGACAAATGATTCGTTATGCCACTCCATCAGAGCCAACGTAACTGCAGGATAAATAACAAAGACGTCAGATAACTTGTCGTCCTCTAATACCTCTACAGTCGACTCAGGGTGTAACGAGTGGATCTGGTTGACGTAGGTACGGATTCGGCAGAAGTAACGAGATCTGAAAATCTTCGAGATCCGCTTCGCACACAGCGAGTGGAGGCGGCCCACGTTGAGATTGGTTTCGAACGTGATGTCATCATCTTCCACTTGATCAAGCTGCGTAGCGAGCGACGACCTGATCAACCCTCTGGTCACGTAGTACCAGAGATTATCGAAGTGGTCGATGAGTTCCTCGACAGACACTACCGTCGGTGGGTTTTCTAGGATCGATTCGATCCGCTTTTCAGCGTAGTCCATACCGTCCTTGACGCCGAGATGAGGCTTGCGGCTCGTGCTGGTGACGCTTGTGATCCCGGTCGAAAATGCTGACTCACTGTCCTCAATTTCCGTTTGTTGTTCTTGTTTGACTTCGTCTGTTTGCTGTTCGTGCTTTTCTGAGAGACGAGAGACGGCTTCGGTAAGAACGCCCGGAGCGATACCGACTCCAAGGAAGAGAGCCTCATCAACCAGTGATTGCATGGATTCGCGCCCGCCGTCTCGGAGGACATCCCCGACCTTTCGAGTTCCCTTTGTTGGCTCGGTTGTAATCTGTCGATAATTGGATCTACCTTCGTCAGGGACATCCAAGCAAACGATGGCCTGAGCCCACGATTCTGGGAGTCGAAGAGTTACCCCATCTTCTTTATCATCGGCGTCTCGAGTCCAGACGATGTCGGATCGCTCCTCGGAGAGGGATTCGATCGCCAACTCCGTTCCATCGTCGACCGCTGGTGCGACGAGCCGAACGATGATTTTGTCGTCTTCGACCTGTTCGACACGGGCATCTACTAACGAAATGGTCGGCGATGAATCGCCCGGGCCAGAGATAGCGTAGTCGGCAAAATCAAACGTGTCTGGGTCCCGCTCTGCGCTGGGAGCCGCTGGGAATGACGATTGGCTCCAGAGTTCAGGGCCCGAACTGTCGGTCTCTTCGTAGTGGAGGAGAGCAGCTTCGAGGTTGCCCGTCGCGGCTGTCTTGAGCAGTGCCTGACCGGTGATGTTCGGACTGCCGTAGAGGGTTGCCGTTCCCCAGGGACCCTCGAAGACGATCCCCTTGGCATGTATCCAGCGGGCTGTGTCGTGGTCGAGTAGTCGGAACGTTACCGAGTCACCGAAAGCATCGACAGTTGAGTCTGGATCGAGGTGGGTATTCCCATCTGAAACCAAGATCTCGTACTGGTCCGCATCGATGGTCGCATCGATCCCCAACAGCGTCGTCTTACTACCAAAGAACGGGGCAAACAACGTAGCAGTGGTGATGTCTCCAAGCCGGTCACAGACTTGCTCAAGGATCGGTGTCTCCAAGTTATGGAAAAAGCCCCCCTGAACAGTCCGAGAGGGTGTTCTCTCTTCGAGCCATTCTGTCGTTTGGATTGCCCGCTGTATCTCAGTCCGTGGGTCATGACCCGAGACGTACTCCTGAGAGAGCTGATCGATGAACGATCGGACATCCTGTGTCACTGCGAGTTGTTCTGGTGTAACTTGTTCCGAGTCGGCAGCGACAGTCGCAGTCTGTCCCAACTGAGCGGCCGTCGTATACTCGCCAAGGGTGATATTCGCAGACGTAACACCCACATGGCAGGCCGCCTCTCCAGCGAGGAACGTGACCTTTGGGTGGAACGTATCTTCGACCGCGACAGGCTCCAAGTAATAATGCTGGCCGATAGCACGACTCGTGAGTTGCTGCTGGCGTGCGAGCTTTTCGTATTGATGATCATCCATGAGGACGACCGGTGTTGCGACTCCAGCGTCCTGTAGAGAGTCGATCGCATAGTTACTGAAAAAGAGCGGCTCGAATGGATAAGTCGTACACACGGCGTGCTCAGCTTCGGACTCACCGAGTGTGTCGATCAGATTCACGAGTACTCCCCCCGAAACCTATTGATCACAGCTTTCCCATCGACTGTCGGGACCCAGAGTCCGGTGTCCGATTGATATCTTAATAATCCAGCATCCCGCATGAGGCGACGAAGATCCCTGTACCGAAGGTTACCGGTACTTGGGCGGGCAACGCCGCCAGCAGCAAAGAGCATGTTGTCGCCACCGCCGCTGTATTCTCCGGCATCTGCACCAGTCCCAAACACGAGTGAGATAGAGCCGCTCCCGAGGCGATCTTGAACGACATCGTCGTGAATCGTAATAACTCGCTCGTCGAAGAGCCGACGTGCAAGCGTTGCTAATGGAATATCTTGGTCGAGGCGCTCGATGTAGCGACTGGTCTGGACGAGTGATGACTGGCGATCACCGAACCGCTGTTCGACATACCGCTTGAGGAGCTCGTTCTTTTCGACCAGTTGCTGATACTGTTCGATGGCAGCGACCAGTTGGACTGTGCTGCGTCCGATCAACCGACCGAGGGCATCGATAGCTTCACGACGAGTGGTGGCTGATTCGACCGCGCCACGGCTGTTCTCCGTCGCTTCGATAAGTGTGCGTCCGTTTAGCTCATCATCAGTCGTTGGTCGCCAAGTCCCGATCATATTCGACTTGAGCCACCCACGAAGATCAGCTAATGTTTCGGACTTTGCATCAGTTGACTCTGGAACGGTGACATCATATTGTGATGGGGCCACCGTACCGGCGACAAGCAACTCCCGCGTGACGGCACCCTGACTGAGTCGGTCATCCTTGAGTGTCGTATTGGACTGAAGCGATGACTCAATTTCAGCTGCGATCGGAGCTGATTCGATTTGGTTGAGTAATTCTTCACGAGGCACGCCTTCAGGCGCTTCGCGTTCGAGATGTTTCGATAGCCCCCATAGTTGCGCCCGGAGTGCATGGGCCAACTGTCCCTGTAGATGATAGACACGCCCCAGCGGTCGGAAAGGGCTGAACCGATCGATATCGTGCTTATCGTAAGCGAGAGTCGAACCGTCATCCGTCGTCGCAAGGATTTGATGGGCCCGAAGGATCGCGAGACACCATGCTCGACGCAGATACTGGATCTTGCTGTGAACTGAATCTTGTAGATCGTTTGCGTATTGTTCGTCGGACCCGATGTATCGATAGTGCTCTCGAACGGGAATATCTAAACTCGATGGCCAGTCGTCCAATTTGACCGTTTGAGCCTGTTCGTCCCAGCTGACCACACCGAAAAGAATTCGCTGGAGTGTGTCCTGTTCGTGTTCGTTGTCGGTGCTGGTGAAAATACCTTGGTGGGTGAAGGCATCGGCAAGGTCGTCGAGTAACTCAATGGAGACCTCATCATCTCTGACGGCGGATACTATCGGTTCGAAGTACTGCCCCGCGATTTCGTCAAGACCTTGTGCAAGCTCATCTCCAGCCCCCGTGAGTGCGAACTCGCCTTGCTTCAAAAAAAAGTTCCCTAGGGTGGATTGAAATCGCCTGATAGCGTATGGGCTGTTATCTAAGAGTGCGAAAGAATCTAGATCGATTGTCTCGCCATCGTATAATGAATCGTCTGAAATGTTCGAACTTCCGGTGACGCCCGATAAGCCGTCTTGCTGTTCTTTTTTGCTCAACTGCCGATAATAGCTAGCCAGTCCTAGGATCTCTTCGATCCCTTCGAGAAGATTCCGTTTGTCTGCCTCCGGCAGATCAGCGGTGATAGATGAATTAGAGACACGATACATCGCCCAACAGAAGCTGGAGAAATATCGGCCTCGTGCTCGGACGTCTGTCGTGATCCCTCGAGAGATGGTCTGTTCCATGCGGATGCGGACTGTGTTCGCCCGAAGCGGCTGCTCGGGCCGACCTGTTTTTGAAAGGCGTTCATTCCACTGGGGTTCCAGAGACATTCAGTTCGCATTTTAATTGGTTGGGTTATAGAGGTATTCCCGGTCGATCTCCAGATTGCGGTATACTGTCGTGAGTTCACACGAAGAAGAGCGTGAAATACTAGAATCAAACAGTCCTCGAACGCGGCGGTTCGCTCACCTGTTGTGGTCAATATACTCGGCTTCCCATTCAGTCCGAGCTTCAATCTCTCTCGTGCCCCGGCGGGTAGTGGTGTACTCGTTGGTCCGTCGGTCGCGCTGGCTCTTCTCGATGAGTCCCTTCTCAACGAGCGTGTCGAGGTTGGGATAGAGCCGCCCATGGTGGATTTCCTTTTCGTAGTAGTCCCCGAGCTCGTCTTTGATCGCGAGTCCGTGGGGGTCATCAAGTCCAGCAACTACGTACAGCAGATCGCGCTGAAAGCCAGTGAGATCGTACATGTCGCAATTTTCGCATTCGAGAATAGTGAGAAATTTGTGGGATCCAAACCGTTCCGACGTGAGACATCTCCTGTTAGGCATCTCGAACGACAAGTACCGGTTGGTCTACCTTATCGACGACATGTCCGGTTATTCGGCCAAGGATCCGCTCACGAAGTGACGGTTCAGACTCGCCGACGATCAATACATCGTACTCTTGAGCGGTCGTGACGATTGCGTCTTCCGGTGAGTCCCCGCGATCAACCTGCCATTCAACGCGGTCGGGAGCAATCCCGTTTTCAGCCAGCCGATCACGGGCACCTCTGAGGAGTAATTCACCGCGAGATGCCTCCCCATCTGACTCGGCAACGTTGTACAGTGTAGCCGTAACATCGCTTTCTCGCAGTAGATCGACAGTAAACGAGATGATTTTGTCGAGGTTTTCGTCGCCCCGCATGGGGACGAGTACACGAGTAAGTTCCTCAGCATAATCACCGGGTGTAAGAACCGCATCAATATCATATTCAGCTGCGACGTGGTCGATCGTCTCATCTTTGTCATGCGTGAAGACGACAACGGACTCAACCTCTGCGCCTCGGTCGGCAAACTGAGCGACAGCATCCTCAATTGCGGCCGTCGCTTCGTCTTCGTGATTTGACCGGACCTGTTCCGGTGCCGCCTGACTCGGAACCGGATAGTAGCCGAGTATGACGATGTGCAGGGGCGCAAGCGTCTCAACCAGCGCCACCGGCAGATTCTCGGCTTCGGCGGCGTTTAGCGGGATTAACACCGTCGAACCCCCGTCGCCGTTGTGTGGATCACCGTCTGCCATATCTTACCACTGATTCCCACTCCGGTTAAATAGAGGGGACGTGCCGACTACTCATTGTGCGCATCCCGAGGTATATATGCCGTCAACTCTTCACTTTTCGTAAGATCAAACGGTGAACAATACCTGTATAGCTCCGTATGACCGGAGCACCTCCCTGCTGGTGAAATAACGTGAGTGAGAGTCAACTCGATCGGACGCTCGGCTTCACCGAGGCGATGACACTGGGCGGCGGGACGATGATCGGCGCAGGGATATTTATTCTGCCGGCAATTGCAGCCGAAAGCGCCGGTCCGGCAAGTTCGATTTCCTTCGGTATCGCAGGCTTCGTCGCGTTGCTCGCCGCGCTTTCGTTAGCGGAACTAGCGACAGGTATGCCAATTTCAGGAGGGAGTTACCACTACGTCAACCGCGGGCTCGGGAGTCTCTTCGGCAGCATCGTCGGGTGGGGGATGTGGACCGGCCTGATGTTCGCAAGCGCCTTCTACATGGTCGGATTCGGGCAGTATATTGTTGAATCAGCCCCGTTTCTGGACGGGCGGGCGCTTATTGTTTTGGTCGGACTCCTTGGTCTCAGTCTCATCGTCGGGGTGAATTACTACGGTACCGAGGAGTCTAGTGGCGCACAGAACATCATGATCGGTACCGAGTTCGTCGTCGTGTTGATATACACCGGCGTCGGACTCTTTTTCATTGAGACGGCGAACTTGGTTGACTTCGCGCCGACCGGTCCCTCGGGGATTGTCGCCACAACAGGGATCGTTTTCGTGACGTTCCTCGGGTTCGAGATTATTGCGACCGTGGCCGGCGAAATCAAAGAGCCGGGCAAGCTCATCCCGCTGACGATGGTGCTCTCCGTCGTCGGGGTGACGATCCTTTATATGATTATCATGATCGTCTCGACCGGTATCATTCCGTATCAGGAGCTCGGTGGATCGCTGGTCCCCGTCGCCGACGTCGCAGTTGTGTTCGCGGGGTCGGTCGGCGTGATCGCTATCGTCTTCGCAGCGGTTATCGCGGCGATTTCAAGTTCGAACTCCTCCATCTTGGCAGCTTCACGGGTGTTGTATGCGATGGGCCGGGACAACCTAATGAGCGACTGGCTGAATGAGACCCATGACCGGTTCCACACACCCCATCGAGCGGTCGTTACGACCGGGGCAGTGACGGCGGGGCTGATCGGCATTGGGTTGGAGGTTGAAGCCATCGTCGCGCTGCTGGCCGAGGTGGCGAGTTTCAGCTTTCTCGTAACCTACGCGCTCGTCCACGTCGCACTAGTCACGTTCCGACGGGCCGACCCGCCGGAGTACGATCCCGACTTCAAGATACCTGAGATCCTGTACCCGGTCGTGCCGATTCTCGGCGTGCTCGCGTCGGTATTCGTCATCACACAGATGGCACGGATCGTCCAGTTCGTCGGTTTGGGTATTATCGCGCTCGGCGGGGTATGGTACCTCGTCTACGCCAGAACCAATGCGGTTGAGGAGGGGTTACTTCGTGACGCGCTTCCCGGACAGGAGCCGACGTACACAGTGCTCGTCCCCATAGTAAATCCGAGGACACAGCAGGGGCTGCTGGAACTCGCTGCGGCCAACGCGTCCAAAAACGCGGGGAACGGACCGGTAGAGATCATCGCGCTCAACGTCCTTCAGGTGGCTGACGACACGCAAAAGAACGTTGAGGTTGACCGTCTTGACCATCAGCGTGAATTACTGGAGGCGTCCCGCAGTATCGCGGAGGAAATAGATGTTCCCCTTCAGACTCGTGCTGTCGTCGGCCAAGATGTCAGCAGAACTATTCTCGAGGTGCTCGAATCGGAGGAGGCCGACCACGCTCTGCTCGGCTGGCGCGGGTCGTTCGGCCAAGGCGAGTACGCATTTGGGCCAAATCTGGACGGTCTTCTCACTGATGCATCAGTAGACGTGACGCTGGCTAAATTCCGAGAACAGCCCATTAATGACGTAGTAGCACTCGTCAGCGACGGCCCGAACGCTCCGACAGCGGTACGTCGAGCAGCGGAGTTTGCGGCCCTTAGCGGGGAGAACGCACGACTGAGGCTGATCAACGTTCAGTCGGTCAACGAAGAGAAAAGCAGGGGAGAGATAGACCCTAGCAACACCGCTGTAGAGCGAGGCGAGGAGATTATTGAGGGAGTTGCCCGACAGGCCGGTCTTGACCCCAGAGAGTACGACACGTCAGTGCTGGTTGGCGAGACAGTCGAATCGGCAGTTACTGGCGCAACCAACCAGCGCGATTTGGTCTGTCTCGGACTGTCCGATCGGTCTGACCTACTGCGAGATCGGTCCGGGTCGATCGCAGAACGGATCCACGATCAAACACCGTGTAACGTTGCCATCGCGAAAAGCGGTCGAAGAAGCTCAGGGGACAATCGGACTTCCGGCGACTAAACCGACACAGAGCAAGTCCCGAGGCATTTGGCCGACCTCCGCTTAGAGTCCACCCATACCGTGCGGATGTTTCGGTTTTGCGCTGAACTATTAGCAGCAACATGGCGTTGCCGGGGAAGGGGCAGTTCCGTGACGCACCCATGACCACTCACGAACCGTACTGCAAGCTGGATGTCTATACAGCGAAGAGAGTCATTGCGGATGCAGCCGATAAGTTTGGGTTTTCGGCTCCTGCTCGGAACATCCAATCGCACTCTTCAGACACACATCTTGATCGATTCGTGCTTCGTATTGAGTATCGAGGGTTGTACTGGTTCAATCAGATACACCGGTAGTTATGAGAAACATGGCACGCCCATTTAGAATCCCGATGTTTTGTTGGATCAGTTAGATGGAATTCTGATTTTTATTCTATTTTGACTACCCTCGAAAGAGTTTCTTTAGATCGTCGGCCGTAGCAGGGTCAGTTGCGATGAGATACCGGTGACCAGATGTGACAACCGTCTCACCGTCGGCTAGCGTCTCGTCGTCCATATCGGCAATGACTGTCGCGTCGCTCGGGATGAGAATGTCTGCGAGTGCCTTCCCGGCGGCAGGGGCGTCGTCCGTCGCTTCCAGCGCAACGACCTCGAGGTGGGTATCGAGATCAGTAAACGGCTGCACTGGCGCGCCAAGCGCCTTGTCGACGGCAACTCTAGCGCCAGCGTGTTCGGGAAACACGAACTCGTCGACGCTCTCTGAATCGTCGTCTGTAGTCGGTTCGCGATAGAGCCGAGCAATAGTCCGAACTGACGGCGCAAGCTCTCGGGCACTCTCACAGATCGCAACATTCGTGTCCGTACTCTGCGTGAGGGCGAGGATGGCATCTGCGTCCGTGATGTCGGCCGCTCGAAGCGTGTCCTCTTCGAGCGAATCACCTTGGATTACGGTCGTGTATTGAGTGGTGTCTTCCCGCAGTTTGGTCACCACGTCCTCGTCGTGTTCGATGAGGATCGGTTGGTGGCCGTACTCGAGAAACAGCTCTGCCGTTTTTCGTCCCACTCGCCCGCCACCGGCAATGAGTAGCCGGTGGTCTTCGTCTCGATACATATCTTATTGGATGACGATAATCCGGAAAAGAGTGGCGGCACGCCTGTTCTAGTGGCTGAAATCGCGAAATTCCACCGTTTGCGGAAGCCGCAAATCGGGGAGCGGTCCGACGTGACCGTCGATAGCGGGTCCATTCGGCCGAGAGTGGGGTTGATACCGCTGTCCCGCATCAGCAATTCTCGGTAGACGTTGCTTGAAACGGAGATCTAGCTCTAGAGGAGCGTACAGTTGACGGAGGCCGAAACCGCTCGTCGCTCTTAATCCCCTGAAAGTCAAGAAATCGGTAGTGACGAACTGTCCCCGCCCCGAAGTGACGACCGGGAACCGGTCGGGTATCGAAGGCGTACGCGTCGACAGCTGTCTTCGCGGAAGTGGGTACCAACAAGAGAGGTAACCCATGGTGTTCACATCTAACGGTCGAACGGGGGAACAGCACATTGTAATCGCAGGTGCGGGACGCGTAGGCCATCGCACGGCGCAGGTACTCGACGATTACGGACACGCGGTCTACCTGATCGAGCGCGATCACGAAACCGCCGATCAGGTTACCGACCGCCACACCGGTATCGTGGTCGAGGGCGACGCCACGGACCCGGAAGTCCTCCGGCAGACCGAGCCCGAAAATGCGGACATCCTCGCCGCTCTGACCGGTGATGGAACGACGAATTTCGCGATCTGTGCCGAGGGAAAACACCTCGCCGACGACATCCGAACCGTGGCGCGAGTCGACGAGCCGGAGCAGGCAGACACGGCGAAGGAGTTCGTCGACGAGATCATTTATCCGGAGCGGGCGGGCTCGAAGGCGGCGATCAACCGGATTCAGGAGA
>Ga0209917_1000598_pt1 | contig 14997 bp, 17 predicted proteins | sample SalPon2_C_H2O_MG_FD_185710 | JGI IMG/M metagenome (GOLD analysis project Ga0209917, IMG submission 185710) | Salt pond water microbial communities from South San Francisco under conditions of wetland restoration - Salt Pond MetaG R2_C_H2O_MG... | ecosystem: Environmental > Aquatic > Non-marine... | reverse complement strand
TCGACGTACTCGGTCTCACCGGATCGACCCAGCTTCAGCGAGAACTCACCCTCCAGAACGAAGTACAGTTCCTCCTGCTCGCTGTGGGCGTGGTACTGGATCTCCTCGCCGGGGTCGAAGTACCACACCGTCGCGCGCATCTCCGAGAGTCCGAGGTGTTCGCCGACGGGTCTGATGTCGAGGTCCGGCGGGACCGATTCGACCTCGGAGAGATCCGTCACCGGTACGTCGTCGAGGTCCACTACGTCGTACTCCATGCGTCCAACCCCCACGGGACGCGGGGACAAAAATACGGGTGTCTCGGGCGTCGATGGGCCGTCGGTGGGCCGGTCGAGTGCCCGATGCCGACACACAATTGAGTTATTCGACCCGGTCGTAGAGGGCGTATGTCCGACGGTGTACGCGGTGTCGGATTGGACGACGATGCTCGGTGTGCGCACTACGGAACCGAGCGGGACGTCGTCGCCATCCGGTTCGGTTGCTGTGGGGAGTACTACGCCTGTTTCGAGTGCCATCGAGCGCTCGCCGATCATGACGCGGTGCCGTGGCCGGCCGACCGACGCGACGACCCGGCCGTCCGCTGCGGCGTCTGCGGGACGTCGATTCCCGCACCGGCGTACGTCTCGACCGACAGCTGTCCGGAGTGTGGGGCGGCGTTCAACCCGAACTGTGAGACACACTACGGCCGCTACTTCGAGTGGCTCGAGTGACGATACCGGCACCCCCGGCGGCGACGCCCCGCCTCGTACGGGGATTTATATACCGACGCGCGGCCAGACGCCCCACGACGTGACGAGCGGCCGACGGCCGGTCGAGGCGGGAGCGCGGCGCGCCGCCGTCGGACGGGACGAATGCGCCGCCTGCACGCCATCCGCGAGGGATACCGTTTTGCCCGCGCCGCTCGATCCACCGACATGGACGATTCCGAACTAGCGTGGCGAACGCTCGGCTCCGAAACCGAGTACACGTGCCCTGGGTTCGACGTCGTGCGCGACGACGTGCGACTCCCCGACGGAACCGAAACCGAGTTTCACTCGGTCTCGGAACCGCCCTCGGTCGTGGTGTTGCCGTTCACCGACGAGGGCGACGTCGTCGTCATCCGCGAGTGGCGCCAGGCGGTCGATCGGGTCAACTACGGGCTCCCCGCCGGCGGCCTCGAGGACGGGGACGGGGACGTCCGATCCGCTGCCCGTCGGGAGCTACGGGAGGAGACGGGCTACGAGGCCGGTGCCGTCGAGCAGATCGCGACGTACGAACCGGCCAACGGGCTCTTCGATTCGGTCTTTCACTACGTCGTCGCACACGGCTGCGAACCGGCCGCCGAGCAGGACCTCGATCACAACGAGTCGATCGCCGTCGAGACGGCGACGTTCGAGGACCTCCGGTCGCGGGCCGCGGTCGGCGAACTCCGCGACGGCCGGTCGGCGCTGGCCGTGTTGCAGTACGCGGTCCGGACCGAAAACTGACGAGCTATCCGTCGATCTCGACGGTCTCGATCTCGACGTCGTCTGTTGGTTCGTCGTTGCGACCGGTTGGCAGCGAGCCGATCTCTTCGACGACGTCCATGCCGTCGATCACCTGGCCGAAGACGGCGTGTTTGCCGTCGAGGTGGGGCGTCGCGTCCAGCGTGATGAAGAACTGCGAACCGTTGGTGTTCGGCCCGGAGTTGGCCATCGAGAGGATTCCGGGGCCGTCGTGGGTGAGGTCGTCGTGGAACTCGTCATCGAACTGATAGCCCGGCCCGCCACGGCCGGTTCCCGTCGGGTCGCCACCCTGGATCATGAAGTCGTCGATGACCCGATGGAAGACGACGCCCTCGTACAGGGAGTCGCCGCGTATTTCGCCCGTTTCGGGGTCCTCCCAGGTGTTGGTCTCGAGTGCGGGGTCGGCGTCGGCCGCGGGATCGTGTTCCGCCAGTCCGAGGAAGTTCTCGACGGTTCGCGGCGCGCGTTCCGCGAACAGTTCGACGGTAATGTCGCCGTGGGTCGTCCGCAGCGTTACGGTCGGGTTGTCCGGGTCGGAGACGGCTCTGTCGTCGCTCATACCCCACGCAGGGGTGGGCGTCGCAAAAGACTGCCGACTCCCCGTCCGGGCGTCGCCAACCCACAGTCGTTTAGTTCTCGGGCGAAAAGACACGCCATGGTTCGGGACCCGTCGGTCGAGGACGAGCCCCCGGACATCGACACGGTACTCGGGGCGTTACACGACGAGGACTGTCGTGCCATCCTCACCGAACTAGGCGACCCCCGGACGGCGCGATCGCTCCTCGACCGGTGTGACATCCCCCGATCGACGCTGTACCGAAAGCTCGACCGGCTGTCGGAGGCGACCCTCGTCAGCGAGGGAACCGAGATCCGCGAGGACGGCAGCCACGCGACGCGGTACCGGCTCAACTTCGACGACGTCGTCGTGACGCGAACCGAGTCGGTCGGCCTCGAAATCGAGATCGATCGGCCGGCCCGAAAACCGGACGAACGCCTCGCGGACATGTGGTCCGAAGTACGGAGAGAGCTGTAATCATGGTACATTCGACATCCAGTTTCGAGGTCCAGCTCGCGATCGCCATCGTCAAGACGTTCATCCTCCTCGTCGGCGGCGTCGTCACCTATCTCGCGTTCAGCGCGTATCGACGGACTGAGGACCGATCGCTCGGCCTGCTTGCGACCGGATTCGGCCTCATCGTCGTCGGCGTGTTGCTGGCCGGTCTCACGTTCGAGTTGCTGAGCAGCAGCCTCGGGATCGGCATCCTGATCGAGAGCCTCTTCGTCCTCTCGGGGCTCTCGATAATCGCCTACTCGCTTCGGGTCCGCTAGAACGACCGGAGCGCGTCCAGCCGTGCCGCCGGCTCGTCCGACGCCATGGTCTCGCGGGCCGTTTCGAGCCCGGACTCGATATCCTCGGCGTCGCCGCGGGCGTAGATCCGTAACGCGGCGTTGACGGCGACCGCGTCGGCGAACTGATCGTCGCGCTCGCCGCGGAGGATTTCCTCGGTGATCGCCGCCGACTCGGCCGCGACGTCGTCGACCCCGAGGTCCTCGCTCTCGAAGTCCATGCCGTATTCCGGCGTTTCGATATCGAAGTCGGTCAACTCGCCGCCGTGGTCCCAGACCGCCACCTTCGTCGAGCCGGGACGGACGTCGTCGTACCCCTCCAGCCCTTGGAACATCACGACCCGCTCGACCTCGGAGGTCGCCGACGCGTCGACGGTGTCGATGATCCGCTTGGCGTACGGGAGGTGATAGAAGCTCCCCAGATGGACGGACGCGCCGGCGGGGTTCGCGAGCGTCTCGATCGTGTTGAGGAACGTCCGGACGCCCATCTGGTCGCGGCGATCGAAGAGCGCGTCCACGCCGGGGTTGAACTCCGGTTGGTAGTAGAACCCGAACCCGACCTCGTCGACCATCTCCGCCGACGCCTCGGGGGCGAGCTCGGTCCGAACGCCGAGTTCGTCGAGCACGTGCTTGTAGGCGTCCTGTTTCTGCGTCGGGACGCGGTCCCCGGAGTGGACGACGACCGGGGTCCCGGCTGCGGCCGCGACGAGCCCCGAGGCGACCCCGAGCAGGGCAGTCCGCCCCTTCCCGTCGTAGTTCGCCCCGCAGTCGACGGGGTCGCAGTCGGGGCGGGATGTCTCGACGCCGTCGGCCATCACGTCGATGTAGGCGGCGAGCTCCTCCGGCGTGTTGCGCTTCCAGCGGTTCGCGAGGAGGAACGCCCCGAGCGTCGTCCGGTCGGGCTCGCCGTCGAGGATCCGCTCGAACGCCTCGCTCGCTTGCTCGCGCGTCATGTCGTCGGCGGATTTGTGTCCCGAGCCGACGACTTCGGTCATCAGCCGTTTCAGCGGCCACTCCCCGTATCGTTCCGTCGCTTGTGCCATACGACGCGTTTGGCCTTCTGGAACAAAAACCCGTTCCATCTTCCCATACCGGTGGAATCCGGGCGTACGCTGGGCGAGACATGTCCGACCGAACGGCGGCGAAGCCGTTCGTGACCGACGAAAACTAAACCCCCTGCCCCGTATGAGTGGTAATGAGTACGCCGGCCACCGACGGCGACGATTGGCGAGCGGCCATCGACGCGACCGACGCGGCGATCATCGACGACTACCAATCTGGGTTCCCGGTGGCGGAACGGCCGTTCCGACGCGTCGGCGAGGCCCTGGGAATCGGCGAGACGGAGGCGCTCGAACGCGTCGAACGGCTCCGCGAGGCGGGGATCTTCCGCCGGTTCGGGGCGGTGCTCAACCCGCCGGTCATCGGTTCCTCGACGCTGGCGGCGGTGCGAGCCCCGGAGGACCGCTTCGAGGAGATCGCCGAGGCCGTCAACGACCACCGGCAGGTGAACCACAACTACCGCCGCGACCACGAGTGGAACATGTGGTTCGTCGTCACGGCCGGGTCCCTCGAGACGCGCGACCGGATCGTCTCGGAGATCGAAGCCGAAACCGGCTGTTCGGTGCTGGTGCTCCCGATGCTGACGGACTTCTACATCGATCTCGAGTTCCCCGTGGTCAACGGCGACCGCTTCGCCCGGGAGTCGATCGACTCGACGACCGTCGACGCCACGCGGATCTCCGAGACGGCGGCCGCGGACCTCTCGGCGCTCGACCGGCGGCTCGTCCTCGAGATCCAGGAGGGCTTCCCCCTCTCGAAGACCCCCTACCGGGACGTGGCCGCCGCGGTCGACGCCCCCGTCGAGGACGTCCTGAGCGCGATCGAACGGCTCTCGGCGGACGGCTGCATCAAGCGGATCGGCTGCGTCGTCAACCACATCGTCACCGGCTTCGACTCGAACTGCATGGTCGTCTGGGACGTCCCCGACGACGACCTCGATGCTCTCGGGGAGGCGGTCGGGGAACTCCCCTACGTGACGCTGTGTTATCACCGCCCCCGCCGTCCCGAGCAGGGATGGGGGTACAACCTCTTCACCATGATCCACGGTCGCGACCCCGAGGCGGTCGACGGAAAGATCGACGAGTTGGCGGCCGAACACCTCCCCTTCGGGCACGAGCGGCTCTACTCCACCGAGACGCTCAAACAGACCGGCGCGCGCTACGAGGAGATCGTCGGCGGGGAGTGACCGTCTCCGCCGGTCCGGGATCGCGTCTCCGCGCCCGCCGCGATTCGGCGGCGAGATATCGTATATAAACGTTTTCAGCGGTTCGCGGGACTACCACGGACAAATCTACAAGAGGCAGTACCACCACACGCTCACGCATGGAGATACGAGGTGTCGACGACGCCGACCGAGAACTCCCGGAGGTGCTCCGGGAGTTCGACGCCCGGGAGTCGATCGAGGGGCTCGCCGTGTTCGTCGCCGCCGGGAGCGAGCCGACACCGGCCGATCTGGATCCGGTGTTGTGTGACCTCTCGACGCCGGTGTTCGGCGGCGTCTTTCCGGAGGTCCTCTACGCCGGCGGATCGACCGCCGAGGGCGCGGTGGTCGCCGGGCTCTCTGTTCGACCCGACGTGACGACGGTCACCGGGATCGACGACCCCGGCGTCTCGTTCGAGGCCGCGCTGCCCGACTCGGTCGCGGCCGGCCGGTCGGCGTTCGTGTTCGTCGACGCCTTCGCGGACCGGATCGACGCGTTCACGCGGAGCCTGTTCAACAAGTACGGCCTCGAGTACGACTTCGTCGGCGGGGGGGCCGGGACGCTCGAGGACGGCCGCCGGCCGTGTCTGGTGACCGACGAGGGACTCGTGGGGGAGGCGGCGGTGGTCGCGACCGTCGAGGCCTCGACCGGTGTCGGCGTCGAACACGGCTGGCAGGACGTCGCCGGGCCGTTTCGGGTCACCGAGTCGTCGGGCCGGACGGTGTCGTCGTTGGGTGACCGGCCGGCATTCGGGGTGTACAAACGCGTCGTCGGAAGGGACTCGGAACGCGATATCGACCGGGAGGCCTTCTTCGAGATCGCCAAATCCTACCCGTTCGGTATCAGCCGCCTCGGGGGCGAGCGGATCGTCAGGGATCCCCACGCGGTCACCGACGATGGCTCGCTTCGGTGTTTCGGCGACGTCCCCGAAGGGGAGATGGTACACGTCCTCACGGGCGACCCCGAGTCGCTGATCTCGGCCGCGGAGGGGGCGTACCGCGCCGCCACGGCGGGCGAGGGGCAGACCGCGGACGCGAGCGTCCTGTTCTTCGATTGTATCTCTCGGGCGCTGTACCTGGGGGACGACTTCGAGCGCGAACTGGCCGTCATAGGCGGCGAGGGCCACCCCGATCTCGGAGCGTTGACCATCGGCGAGATCGCCAACGACGGCCGCGGCAACCTCGAGTTCTACAACAAGACCGCCGTCGCCGCCCTGTTCGAGGAGGGATGACAGTGGGACCTCCCGAGACCGAGAACCAGGTACTATCCGGGACCGAGATCCAAGTGCTCTACGAGATCGCGCTCTCGATCGAACCGGAGTACGACCTCGAGACGACCGTCGAGAGCGCGCTTTCGACGTATCTCACGAAGCTCAACTGTTCGGGCGCGGCGGTCCTCGAGCGGCGAACGGCCCCGAGCGGGATCGTCACCCACGAGCCGGTCGCGTCCATCCCGGAGCACGACCGGATCGTCGATCTCATCGAGTCGGTTCGCGAGCGGCTTCCCGACGATGACTGCCCGGAGGCGTTCCCGGTCGTCGAACCCCGGGGTCAAGAGCGGTACGTCTACGTCATGTGCTTGGAGGGATTCGGCGTGCTCGTCCTCCGGAAGGACGGCGAGCCGCTCCCCGAGCGAGTGGTCTCGGCGCTACAGCGGGTGAACGGGAAGCTGGCGAACGCCTGCAACTGGTGGGTCATCGAGGAACTCGACCGGCAGAACGAGCGGCTCGAACAGATCGTCCGCGCCATCTCCCACGACCTCCAGAACCCGTTGAGCGTTCTCAACGGCCGCCTGGAGCTGGCTCGTGCCGAGAACGACGGCGAACACCTCGAGACCGCTGCCGAGATGGTCGACCGGATGGACCGACTCGTCGACGACCTCCTCACGATGGCCAGACAGGGGCGAACGCTCAACGAGACGCGTCCGGTCGAACTCGAGACGGCGTTCGAGCAGTGCTGGGGCGTCGTCAACACGCCGGGATCGGAGGCGACCCTCGTCGACGATCTCACCGTCGTCGCGGACCCCACCCGGCTCCAACAGTTGCTGGAGAACCTGCTCGATAACGCCGTCGACCACGGCGGGCCGGCGGCGCGCGTCGAGATCGGATCGATTGGCGACGAGGGGTTTTATGTCGCCGACGACGGCCCGGGCATCCCGCCCGAGAAGCGGGACGCCGTGTTCGAATCGGGACACAGCACGACGGCAGAGGGCAGCGGGTTCGGACTGGCGATCGTGCGCGAGATCGCCGAGGCACACGGCTGGGACCTCCGCGTCACGGAGAGCGCCGAGGGCGGCGCCCGAATCGAGATCACCGGCGTCGACACCGAGTGACCGGTCGCGGGCCCGGTGTCTCTCATAGGCGTATCGCTACCCGCTCTCCGGCCCGGTGAACTCGATGTCGCGAAGCCAGACGACCCAGACGGTCGCGAGCGCGGTGGCGTAACACAGCGCCCAGACGGCGGTCCCGGCGATGTCGTAGCCCGCCCCCGTCAGCAGGTAGTCCGTCACGCCGGCGACCGAGATCGTCCCCGCGAGCAACACCACGCCGATGACCCAGCCGGGGAGGTCGGCGTCCGCGTCGAGGATCGACATACACTCCGTAGTCGGCCGGGCGTTTCGAGCCTTCCGGTTTCGGTCGGCATCGGGCGTCACTCGTCGCCGGGTCCCTTGAGCCCCTCGACGCGTTCGACGAGGCCGTCGAGCCCGGCGTTGATCTCCTCGATGCGCCCGCCGACGCCGTCGGCCGGGACGGCCCCGTCAGGCGTCGGGTCGACGAGCCCGTCGTCCTCGAGCATTCGGAGGGAGTACCTCGTCTTGTGCTCGTCGATCCCGACTTCCTCGGCGATCCCGGCGATTCCGATCGGGTAGTGCGAAAGCACGGCCTCCAGGACGAGGAGGTCCCGTTCTTCCTTCCCGAGCTGTCTCGCCAGCCGCTCTATCATTCGAACACCGATACCGACCCGACGGTCAAAACGATGTCGGAGTCTCTCGCGGGCGAGGAACGCCGATCCACGGCGTCCGTGGGCTCCCTGTCGGGCGTTCGCACGATTTGTCGGGGGCGAGGCGGAGCGGTGTCGTGAGCAAAAAGCATATCTCCGGGCGGATCGGAGTATATATATCAGAATGAACGAGGTTCAACTCGAGGTCGCGAAGGCGTACCCCAACGACTCCGGACGGGGGATCGCACGCCTCGATCCGGACACCCTGCTCCACCTCAAGCTGTCGCCGGGTGACATAATCGAGATCGAAGGCGCCGACACGACGGCGGCGAAGGTCTGGCGGGCCGACCGGCAGGACTGGAACACCGACACGGTCCGGATCGACGGCTTCACCAGACAGAACGCCGACGTCGGCATCGGCGAGCGCGTCACGATACGGAAGGCCGAGGCGACGAAGGCCGACAAGCTCGTTCTCGCCCCGCCGGAGGAGGCGTCGGTGCAGTTCGGCTCCGACGCCGCGGGGATGGTCAAGCGGCAGATACTCAAACGGCCGGTCGTCGAGCGCGACATCGTCCCCGTGATGTCCTCGACGAACCACCCGTTCATGCGGTCCCCGGGGCAGGCCATCCCGCTCATCGCGGTCGAGACCGACCCGGACGGGGTGTGTCTCGTCACCGAGGACACGGAGGTCGAACTCCGCGAGGAGCCGATCGCCGGCTTCGAGAAGACCGGCGGCGGCATCACCTACGAGGACATCGGCGGCCTCCAAAACGAGATCCAGCGCGTCCGCGAGATGGTCGAGCTGCCGATGAAACACCCCCAGATATTCAAGAAGCTCGGCATCGAGCCGCCGCAGGGGGTCCTGCTGCACGGCCCGCCAGGCACCGGCAAGACGCTGTTGGCGAAGGCCGTCGCCAACGAGACGTCGGCCTCCTTTTTCTCCATCGCCGGCCCCGAGATCATCTCGAAGTACTACGGCGAGTCCGAACAGCAGTTGCGTGAGATCTTCGAGGACGCCACCGAGGAGTCGCCCTCGATCATCTTCATCGACGAACTCGACTCGATCGCACCCAAGCGCGAGGACGTGACCGGCGAGGTCGAGCGCCGCGTCGTCGCCCAACTGCTGACGATGATGGACGGTCTGGAGTCGCGCGGACAGGTCATCGTCATCGCGGCGACGAACCGCGTCGACGCCGTCGACCCCGCCCTGCGGCGGCCGGGGCGCTTCGACCGCGAGATCGAGATCGGCGTCCCCGACGAGACCGGGCGCAAGGAGATCCTCCAGATCCACACCCGCGGGATGCCGCTGGCCGACGACGTCTCACTGGACACGATGGCCGACGAGACCCACGGCTTCGTCGGGGCCGACATCGAGAGCCTCACGAAGGAGGCCGCGATGAAGGCGTTGCGCCGATACCTGCCCGAGATCGACCTCGACGAGGAGGACATCCCGCCGAGCCTCATCGACCGGATGATCATCAAACGGGAGGACTTCCGCAGCGCGCTGAACGAGGTCGATCCCTCGGCGATGCGGGAGGTGCTCGTCGAGTTGCCGAAGGTGTCGTGGGACGACGTCGGCGGCCTCACCGACGAGAAGAACCAGGTCAAAGAGTCCGTCGAGTGGCCCATGAACAGCCCCGAGAAGTTCGACCGGATGGGGATCAACCCGCCCGCGGGGGTGCTGTTGTACGGCCCGCCGGGCACCGGGAAGACGCTCATCGCGAAGGCGGTCGCCAACGAGACCAACGCGAACTTCATCTCGGTTCGCGGCCCGCAGCTCCTCTCGAAGTGGGTCGGGGAGAGCGAGAAGGCCATCAGACAGACGTTCCGGAAGGCCAGACAGGTCTCGCCGACGGTGATCTTCTTCGACGAACTCGACTCGCTGGCCCCCGGCCGCGGCGGCGAGGTCGGCTCGAACGTCTCCGAGCGGGTCGTCAACCAACTGCTGACCGAACTCGACGGCCTCGAGGACATGGACGACGTGATGGTGATCGGCGCGACGAACCGCCCCGACATGATCGATCCGGCGCTCATCCGGTCGGGGCGGTTCGATCGGCTCGTGATGATCGGCGAACCCGACACGGAGGGCCGCGAGCAGATCCTCCGCATCCACACCGGCGACACGCCGCTGGCTCCCGACGTGAGCCTCCGCGAGATCGCCGAGATGACCGGCGGCTACGTCGGCTCGGACCTCGAATCGATCGCCCGCGAGGCCGCGATCGAGGCGCTCCGCGAGGACGACGACGCCGACGGCGTGGAGATGCGACACTTCAGGCAGGCGCTCGAGTCCGTCCGGCCGACGATCACGGAGGACATCCGCAACTACTACGACGACGTCGAAGACCAGTTCCGCGGCGGCAGCCCGGACGGTCGCCGACAGAGCGGCGGCCGGATCGGCTTCCAGTAACGGTCCCCGTTTTCGTCGCGTCGGCGCCCCCGAAGCGACCGCCGGTCCCGCGCCGCCGAACCGTCGCCGTTATGACCGGTCCGGCCGGCCCTTCAGTATGGTGATCCTACACACCTGTCTGAACGTTTCGGACGTCGAACGATCCGTCGAGTGGTACACGGAGAACCTCGAGTTCGAGGAGTCGTGGGGCTTCGAAACCGAGGACGGCGAGACGGTCAACCGCTACGTCGCCGACGACAACGGCGTCGAACTCCAGCTCTCCGACACCGAGGGCCAGACGCCGAGCGAGGACGGCGACCGGTGGGACCACCTCGCGGTCAAGGTCGACGACGTCGACGCGGCCTTCGAGGCCATCGACCACCACGGCGTCCGGAAGGAGCCCGCCGACCAGCCCGCCGCGGGGGCCAGGACCGCCTTCGTGCTCGATCCCGATGGCCACGCGGTGGAGTTGATCGAACCCCTGGATTGACATCCTCCCCGCCCTAAAGGGCGAGGATTCCCCGAAGGGGATATTCAGGTTGCGCGTTTCCTCGGTTCTCAGATACGCTTTCGCGTGGAACGTCGAAGGTCGCCGTCCAGTTGTGACCAAGGACGTGCTTTTCAGCGCGTACAGCCCTATCAATGGGGCCTTCCTCCCCGCATACAGCGGGCGTCAACAGCGTGGAACTACGTTCCACGAGCAATCGGGCGTAGTCGTTCGAAAGGCGCTCTGCGCCTTTCGTGATGACGAGAGAGCATTGCTCTCTCGAACCACCCGATGACGACGGCTGGTTATTCAACCAGCGAGGTAGCACGGTTCGCGTCAGCCGAACTGCTACGCCGTGCATGGTTCACCCTCCCGTTGTGCAAGTTCTTCCGAAGCGTTCAGGTCTGCGTGGCGTCCACGATCACACTCCTCACAGTAGAAGTGGTCGCCATCACGGGTGCCGAGCGACCGACACGTCGAGCAGGTCTGACTCGACTTGTACGGGTCAACCTTTTCGACGCGGATACCAGCACGTTCGGCCTTATACGTGATGAACTGTTGGAGTTGGTGGAAGTGCCACGAGTGGACGCCAGACCACGAACTGTTCTCACGGATACCTTCGAGGTTTTCCATCCGAATGACGGGGTTCTCGAACTGTTCCGCGAACGTGATGAGGCGACGGGAGAGTTTGTGGTTCAAGTCTTTGATTCGACGCTGCTCTTTGTCACCTACACGGTTACGTGCGCGAAGCGCACCCGCTTGTGAAAGCGAATCGCGTAGGGAACGATATTTGCGTCGAACGTACTTCGCCTCACCACCCGACACCAGCATCGACTTGTCCTCACCATACGCCGTCGCAGCAAGGATATGGCGTTCGCCAATATCGACACCGATGGGCGTCTCACCCGACGTGTCGGCGTCGTATTCGATGTTGAACGTACAGTACCAGTCGTCTCCACGGCGGTAGACCTGTAGACGGGTCTTGTCGGCGTCCCCCTCGATCAGTCGGTCTACGGGGCCGGCAATGTCGTCATACACCTCTATCGGGGTGTACCACCATTGGGAGACGCACGGGAAGCCGACGACGACTGTACCGTTCTCGGTCGTGTCGAGTCCCCAGTTTTGGTTGTTGACGGCGAACGGCTGGCTCTCTCGGTATCGAACCTCTCCGTCCTCGCTGTGGTCAGATTTCGCCTCACGGATGGCTTGGTTCTGGATCGCCGAGTAGAGGTCGTTGTCGATGCTGGCCGTGGTCACGGACTTGTCGAAGTCGCCGTTCTCCCATCCGTCGATGCAGAACTGCTTGGTGTCACGGTAGAGTCGAGAGGCGTATTGCCACTCTTTCCGCCGTGAGAGAGATGGGTTGTGGAACTTCGCGGTGACGGTCACCGTGACCATTACAAATGTAATTAAATCTGATGAGTTAACTATCTGTTGGAATATCAGGCCGTGCTATAGTCGGTGGTTTGTGTAGCCGATTGTCGGATTCATCCCCGCCCTAAACGGCGGGGCTTTCTCCTCGCACTTCCGTAACGCGGCCTACTTTTCGATCCGAACCCGGTTTCGGAGCGTCTCGCCGGCCTCGAGCCGCCCCACGTTGTCGGCGACGATGTCGGCGAGACGCCCGTAGTAGTTCGGCGTCGCGCCGGCCGAGTGCGGCGTGACGAGGACGTCGTCGAGCCCCCACAGCGGGTGGTCGTCCGGCAACGGTTCGGGGTCGGTCACGTCGAGGACGGCTCCCCCGATCCACCCCCGGCGGAGCGACTCGACGAGGGCGTCCGTCTCGATCACTTCGCCGCGGGCGACGTTGACGAGGACGGCCTCCGGCGGGAGCGTCGCGAGCGCCTCGGCGTCGACGAGGCCCCGCGTCGACTCGGTGAGCGGACAGCAAAGCACGACGAACTCGCTGCGCGCCAAGGCGTCGTGGAGCCGTTCGGGGCCGATCACCTCGTCGGTGGGGCCGCCCGACTCGGGGCTGCGGCGCACGCCGACCGTGGTGACGCCGAAGGGATCGAGCCGCTCGGCGATCCCGGTTCCGATGGCTCCCAACCCGACGATGGTGACGGTCGAACCGGCGAGTTCGCCCGGCGAGACCGGCTGCCACTCGTCGGTCCGGGCGGCCTCGTGGAGCCGCCGGGAGAACATCAGTATCGACCCGACCGCCTGCTCGGCCGCGTTCGGGGCGTGGACGCCGGCGGCGTTCGTCACGGCGACGTCGTGCTCCGCGAGGGCCTCCAGCGGGAGGTGGTCCGTCCCGGCGTACGCACAGGCGAACACCCGGAGCGCGTCGGCGTTTGTAAGGATCGACGGGCGCACGTCGAGCCCCGTCGCGACGTCGGCGTCGGCGATCAACTCGCGCTCCTCGTCCGGCGTCCGCGCGTGTCTGACGGTGTGGCCGGGCAGGCGTTCGGCGAGCGCGTCGGCGTAGGACTCGGTCGGGAGGCCGTGGACGCCCTCCCGGAGGACGAGCAGTTCCATGCGTCGCGTTTGGTCGAGGGGGTATTTCAAACCCGTCGGCGGGCGGCGATCAGGCCGACGGCACCACCACGACCACCGGGACGTCCACCCCCTCGACGACGCGGCGGGCCGTCCCGCCCAACCCGGGACCGGATCCGGGCGCTCCGGCGTGTCGCCCGACGACGACGGTGTCGGGCGAGCGGTCCTCGACCGTCGCGAGGATCGCGTCGGCGGTGTCGTCATCGCCGCCGCCAGCGTCGAGTCGCGCCGTCTCGACCTCGGCGCGTCCGAGTAGCCGGGCGGTCGCGACGTTCAACGCGTCCGCGGCGTCGCGGGCCTCGTCCGTCGGGACGGTCACGACGGCGACGGCGTCGTCCCCGTCGAGGCGCGGTTCGAGGTAGTCGCAGGCGGCGGCGGTCGTGTGTACCGAGTCGGTGGCGATCAGAACCCGCATGGGGGCGCTTCGGCGACGCGACGCTCGAACGTTTCGGTGGGCCGGCGGTCGCGGGGCTCCCGAAGCGTTCGAGAGATGCCGGCGACCGCCGTGGTGGCGTGGGGCTCGTCGGGACGGACGACGACGCCTCCGCCTCGATCGTCGCCGACGCTCGAGCTACTCGCCGGCGAACTCCGGTGACTCGTCGGTCCCGAAGGCGGCGTGTCCGCGCGCGAAGTCCGTCGTGTTCGTGAGTTCGGCTATCTCGTCGGCCTCGTCGGCCAGTTGGGTCTCGAGGGGAGTCCCGAAGCTCCCGGCGAGCAGCCGGCCGGCCGCGGCGTAGGCCCTCGTCGGGCCGGCGGCGAGGCGGGCGGCCTCCTCGGCGAGTCGGTCCCCGAGGTCGCCGTCGGGGACGGCTTCGGTCGCGAGCCCGATCTCGGCGGCCTCCTCGGCCCCGACCGGTTCGTCGCGGAAGACGAGCTCCTGGGCGCGCCGGAGGCCGACGAGCCTGGGCAAAAAGTACGTCGACCCGCCGTCGCCACAGAGGCCCATCCGGGGGTAGGCGAACTCGAAGCGGGCGGATTCGGCCGCGAGCACGATGTCGCCGCAGATGGCCGGCCCGAGGCCGCCGCCGGCCGCGACGCCGTCGACGCCCGTCACGACGGGCTTCGGCGCCCGGACGAGTTGGCCGACGAACTCGTGGAGTCCGGCGGCGATGCGCCGAATCCGCGCCTCGTCGGAGCCGTCGCCCGAGAGCGCTCCCAGGTCCGCGCCCGCGCTGAACGCGTCGCCGTTCGCGGTCAGGGCGATCGCCCGGACCCCGTCGTCGCTGGCGAGGGCCCGCGCCGCCTCCGGGAGCTCCTCGGCCATCCGATCGTTGAGCGTGTTGTACGCCTCCGGGCGATCGAGCGTGATCGTCCCGACGCCTTCGGTGACGGTGCAGTCGATGGTCTCGTAGGCCATACCGCTCCGGTCGCGGGGCGGCGGTTTATTGGTGGCGTCCGGATCGGCCGTCGAAAGCCCGAACCGGTCACTCGAAGCGTTTCTCGACGCTCTCGGCGTGGGCCTCCAGCCCCTCGGCGCGGGCCAGCGTCGTCACGGTCTCCCGGAGGTCGGCGAGCGCCTCCCCGTCGAGTTTCTGGACGGTCGTCGACCTGAGGAAGTGATCCACCGAGAGCCCCCCGGCGACGGCCGCAAGCCCCC
>Ga0209917_1000596_pt1 | contig 15014 bp, 13 predicted proteins | sample SalPon2_C_H2O_MG_FD_185710 | JGI IMG/M metagenome (GOLD analysis project Ga0209917, IMG submission 185710) | Salt pond water microbial communities from South San Francisco under conditions of wetland restoration - Salt Pond MetaG R2_C_H2O_MG... | ecosystem: Environmental > Aquatic > Non-marine... | reverse complement strand
AGCCACCGGTCCCAACCAGCGAGAGGGCGCTGCCCAACAGCGACCCGAGCGTCGAGATGGTCCCACTTTCCAGAATGGCTCCCAGGAGCAGCAGTATCCCGGGTGGCAGGAGTGTCATGACCCCGACGACGAGCCCGTAAACGAACAGGAGACCGAACGCCTTCGCGCCGTCGATGGTGAGCCTGGCGAGTTCGTACTCGCCCCAGTCAGGTGGGCTGTCGGTCTCGCCGACCATGACCCGCCGCATGACCGCCAGCAGATAGCCAAACAGTGGAAAGACCGGGATGAAGACCACAAACCACAGAAACGTCACGCCGCCTCCGATCGCGATCCGTGCAATCCAATCTTTTCCCTCCGTCTGATAGCGGAGCGGTTCTATCATCCTATCGCAGCAAACAGTGGACGTATGTAAATAATTTGCGCCCATCTACAAACAATCTACAAGATAGACTCACGCTGCAACGTAGAACTGCATGGGCGACTGAGCTTGTCGGCTACGACGCCGATACTCGCGTCGTCCACTCCTCTCTATAGACGTGTGACTCGGCGATGTTCGGACCGAAGATGAATTGGCTGGGGAGTTTTGACCCCAATGACGGCCGAGCCGTCGGTTGGAGTGGGCCAACTCGGATTTGAACCGAGAGCCTCCCGGTTATCAGCCGAGCGCTCAACCTGATTGAGCTATTGGCCCAGGTGAGCGCAATTGGGTATTCCCGAGGGGTATAGAAAAGGGTGACGTTTCACCACCGCGGTGTCAAACCGCCACAGGGGAGCCTACTGTCGGCTGCGTATCAGCACCGCGCTGCTCAGTTGTCTTCGCGTTCCTCGAAGTCGACGTCGGTCGCCTCGTCGGGGTCGAAACCGCTCCCGCCGGCGTCACCGCCACCGCCCGAGCCGCCAGGCCCGGCAGCGCCCGGACCGGCCGCCCCTTCCTCGTTGGGGAAGCCGCCGACGTACACCTGGCCGGAGGCGAACCCGCCGGTCTTGGCGTCGATGTACGGACGGACGACCCACCGTCGCACTGCTGCGCGGATCGGATAGCGGGTGGGCGGCAGCGCGAGCAGCAGGCCGACGAAGTCCGTGACCAGCCCGGGCGTGAGGAAGAACGCGCCGGCGGCGACGAGCAGCCCGCCGTCGATGAGCTCGTTCGTCGGCACCTCGCCGGTCGCGAGTTTCTGCTGTATATTCCGGAGGGTGGTCCGTCCCTCCGCCCGGACGAGCAACATGCCGACGAGGGCGGTGAGGACCACGAGCGCCACGATGACCAGCGGCGGGACCGGATAGACGACGCCGGTCGCGAGTGCGACGAGTAGCACCGCATCGAACAGCGGAATGAGCAACAATAGGGCGATAGCCCGGAGCATACCTACGATTACAGGGCCTGGCTCAAACGCTTTTGGATAGCGAGACGCCGACCAACGGGAGGCGTCTCGACGAAGCGCAGCGGCGGGTGTAACGAGCCGCGAGCAGCGAGGCGTCGACCGCAGGGCGACCCGTCGAACAGCGAGCGGGGAACAGAGGGGTCTCGAAGCGAAACGGGAATAGCGAGGGTGGACCGAAGCGACCAGCTCCGTCGTGAACGGAGCAACCCATGGCGTCCTGGAGCGGTGACGGTCGACTGCGGGACACGCACACATCGACAGCGCCCTGCGTCGCTCGCGCCCTACCGCTCGTGAACCCGCACTGTGACCGGCTCCGTCGGCGAGAGCGTGATGCGCATTGCGAGGTCCAGCGGCGACTCGGTGACGGTCTCGAAGCGGTATCGCTGGGCGAGCGTCGCGATAGCGAGTTTCGCCTCCATGCGGGCAAAGCGCATCCCGATGCAGTGGCGGGGACCGCCGCCGAAGGGGTAGTAGGCGTAGTCGGGGAGCCGGGCCTCGAACTCCTCGGTCCAGCGCTCGGGGCGGAAGGTGTCGGGGTCGTCGTACCAGCGCCCGTCGCGGTGGACGAGCCACTGTGGAATCGTCAACTGAGCGTCCGGCTCGACGTCGTAGCCGCCGAGTGCCACCGGTCGGGTCGGCTGGCGGAAGGTAGTGAACGCGGGCGGATACAGCCGCAGCACTTCGGTCAGCACGTCGTCGAGGTAGGGGAGCTCGAAGAGATCCGCCGGCGTGGGGTCGGCACCGTCGAGCGTGTCGTCGAGTTCGGCGTGAAGTTTCCGCTGGGACTCGGAGTGGTGACCCAGCAGGAACCACGCATACGTCAGGGTCAGCGCCGTGGTGTCGTGGCCCGCCACGAGGAACGTCAGCAGCTGATGGCCCAGCCGTTTCCGGCTCATCGTCTCGTCGTCCAGCGACAGCAGCAGGGAGAGCACGTCGTCGCGGGCCTCGCGATCGGCGGCGCTCTCGGCCTGGCGCTCGGCGATGATGTCGTCGAGCGTCGCCTCGAAGGTCGCTCGCGCCGACCGCACGCGGCGGTTCGTCGGGGTCGGCACCGCGAGCGGGACGTACGCCGACGGCGAGCGAGGGTCCAGTCGCTCGCGGAGCGCGTCGAGCAGCGGCTCTAACGCGGCGGCGGTGCGGTCGATGTCCACGTCCAGCAGCGTCTTCCCGAGCACGCGCAGGGTGTACTCGCGCATCTCGGGCAGGACGTCGAACCGCTCGCCGTCGGTCCAGCCGTCACCGGTCGCGGCGGCGAACTCGCGCATCGACTCGCCGTAGGCGGCGATTTTCTCCCGGTAGAAGGCCGGCTGCAGGGCGGTGCGCTGTTCCTGCCACTCCTCGCCTTCCAGCAGGAACAGCCCCTCGCCGATGTACTCCCCGAGCGAGCGCTGGAGCAACGCGCCTTTCTCGTAGCTGCGCTCGTCAGTGACCAGTATCTGCTCGACGAGGTCCGGGTGAGTGACGAAGTAGCCCGTCGTCCCGGCGACGTTGTAACCCACGACGTCGGCCTCCATTGCGCCCACTCGGTCGTAAAACGCGAGCGGGTCCCGCAGCATCGAGAGGGTGTTGTCGACGAGCGGGACCCGGCCCGGCCGCGGCGGTTCGTCGCCGGGCGTGACTGGTCCCGGGTGGTCCACCTCCTGAGTTGCCATTGGCCGATCTTGGGGCGGTGGACAGTTCGGTCTTTCGTCGCTACACAATCTCGTGGCCCGACGACAGCAACTGTTAGGACGGTGCTCCCGAAAGTGGACGCAACTGCGCGGTGGACCGACGAAATGAACGGACCCGAAACACTCCTCGTGCTCGTCCTCGTGGGCGCCGCTGGCGGCGTAGTCGGCGGCATCGGTGGTCCCGGTGGCATCCCAGTCATCATCACGCTGAACGTGGTCGCGGCGCTGCCGTCGACGGTGACGGCCGCAACCGCGAGCACGGTCTTCGTCGTGGCGACGGTGACGGCCACCGCGCTGTACCGCTACAGCGACGGCATCGAGTGGGGACTGGCGGTGCTGGTCGGCGCCCCGGCGGTGCTGGGCACGCACCTGGGCACGCGACTGGCACCGACGCTTTCGCTCGCCCGCTTCGAGTCGGTGCTGGCCGGGACGCTCCTGCTGGCCGTGGCCGGTATCGTCTACCGACAGCGGCGAGCCGACGGTCGGTCCGCCGCGAGCGGCGAGGGCTGGCGAACGAGGGGACGGGTTCTCTTCGTCGGCGGCGGGAGCCTCTCCGCCGGCGTCGCGGCCGGTATCACGGGTATTGGCGGCCCGGCGCTCACCGTCCCGCTCATGCTCGTCGCGGGCATCGCGCCCGTCACCGCTATCGGCGCGGGGCTGGCAAGCGGGGTCCTCATTACGGTCAACGCCACGCTCGGGCACGCTATCCAGGGGACGACACCGGCAGTCGCCCCGGCGCTGGCGGTCGGTGTCCCGTACGCCCTCGCACAGGTCCTGGGCTGGCGCTACGTCCACAGCGTCTCCGAGCGGACCGTCGCCTACACTATCGCCGCCGTCGCGGTCGCCGGCGTGGTCGTCATCGTCGTCTGAGATCGGCAGGGGAGCCCGGCAGACGGTCGAGGCGGGGCGAGAGGACAGCCCCTATGTATGCCCATCACCGACAGCCGGTATGGACGAGTTCGCAGCGGAGACAAAGGTGGAGTGGCGCGAGTGGGGGCCCGAGGCGTTCGAGCGGGCCGCCGACAGCGGGACGCCGCTCCTGCTCTCGCTGACGGTGCCCTGGAGCCCGGAATGTCGGGCGATGGACCGGGGCGTCTTCGGCGAGCCACGCATCGCGGCCAACATCAACGACGGGTTCGTGCCCGTGCGTGTGGACGCCGACCGGAACCCGCTGGTCCGGGAGCGCTACACCATGGGCGGGTTCCCGTCGACAGTGTTCCTGACGCCCGAGGGGGAGGTCATCAGCGGGGCGACGTTCCTGGGACCGAACGGCTTCCGCGGTATCCTCGACTCAGTGCGTGAATCGTGGGATGCAAAGGGCGCGGCCGCGGGGTCGGTCCCGCGGCAGTTGCAGGACGAGGCCCCGCCGGCGGGGACCCTGGGTCCGCGCATCGAGGAACACATGGTCGAGCAGTTGCTGGGCGCGTTCGACGAGGACTTCGGCGGCTGGGGTAGCGACGTGAAGTTCCCGCTGGCCCGGACTGTCGAGTTCGCGCTGGTCCGGGCTCGCGATCAGGCCACGCGCACGCTCGAAGCCATCCAGACGCACCTGCTCGACACCTACGACGGGGGCTTCTATCGCTACGCCACGGGTCGGGACTGGTCGAACCCGCGCCGGGAGAAACTGTTAGACGAGAACGCCGCCCTCGTTCGGGCGTTCGCCCACGGCTACCGCTACACCGGCACCGAGGCCTACCGGGACACGGCCATGCGGACCGTCGAGTATCTGACCACCGACCTCTGGACGGGCGACGCCTTCGCTGGTAGTCAGGCCGGCGACGACGACTACTACCAGGCCGGCGCGACCGAGCGGGAAGACGCCGATCCCCCACACGTCGACACGACCGTGTTCGCCGACCGGAACGGCCTCGCGATAGACGGGCTGTTGTGGGCCCACGCCTACACGGACGACGAACGGGCGAAGCGCTACGCCGAGCGCGCGCGTGAGTACGTCTGTACGCAACTCGTCGACGAGGACGGCGCCGTGATTCACGACGACGACGCCGACAGCCACCGCGGGCTGCTCGTCGACCAGGCCGGGCTGCTCCAGGGGCTGACGACGAGCTGGCAGGTACTGGGTGAAGGCGGGCCCGCCGAGGCCGTCGCCGACTGGACCGTCGACCACCGACAGCAAGACAGCGGTGCGTTCCGCGACGGCCCCGACGAGGGGGCGGGACTCTGTGGCCGCTCGCTGCATCCGCTGGACTCGACGGTGGAACTGGCCGACGCGCTCGTTGACCTCGCTGCCCTGACCGGCGAGGACAGCTACCGCGAAGTCGCCCGCGACGCCGCCGAGTCCTTCGCCGGCGCCGCCGAGCGGATGGGCGTCGAGGTGGCCGGCTACGCGAGCGTCGCTGCCCGGCTGCAGGACCCACAGCGGCTGGTCGTCGGCACCGACGCGGGGACGGACCTCCACCGGGCCGCGCTGCGGCTTGCCGACCACGAGACGACGGTGGTGCCCGATCCCGACGGCGACGGCGTCGCTCGCCGGTACGAGGGCGAGACGGTCACCGCCGAGGGCGCGACCCCCCCGGAACTCGAGGCGGCGCTGACCGGCGGCGAGTGAACGGAACCGCCGCATGAAACAGTAAACGGCCGATTAGTTTTTGTCTGTCGGTCGAGATAACGGGGTATGGCGAGTCTACGAGACCTGGGTCTCTCCGAGTACGAGGCCCGTGCGTTCCGGTCGCTGCTTTCGACCGGGCCGACGACGGCCAAGGACCTCTCTCGGGCCAGCGACGTGCCGATGGGACGCATCTACGACGTGCTCAACAGTTTGGAGACCTACCGGCTGGCGCGCAGCCAGACGGCGAGCCGCCCGAAGAAGTACGTCGCCGTCGAGCCCGACACGGCGCTTGACCGACTGCTTGACGACAAGAAGGAGGAACTCGAAGCCAAGGCCCAACAGTACGAAGACATCGTCTCCGAGCTGGGCGATCAGCTCGAGGCCGGCGACCACGTCGACGAGCCGTTCTGGACCGCCGCGGTCGGCCCCGAAGAGACGCTGAATCTCCTGTTGGAGCGGCTGGCAGCCGCCGACGACCGCATCGTCATCGTCGGCTCGCCGCCGGCCCAGCAGCTGGACATCGTCGAGGCGACCGAACGGGTCGTCGACAGGCTGGTCGCCGCGCTCGAACGCGGCGTCGACGTCTCCTTGCTCGTCGAGCGCGACCTGTTCGAACGGCTCCCCGAAGGGGCCAACCGCGCGTACTACGAGCGGCTCTCGGCCTACGAGAACTACAGCGCCCGCCACAGCGAGAGCGTCTCGACGACGTTCGAACTCATCGACGACACGGAGGTCTGCATCGAGGTCCCACACCCGCTCGGTCGGGACGAGACCTTCGGCGTCATCGACCTGAAAGACCCTTCGTTCACCGCCGACGTCAGTGAGGCGTTCGCCGATCACTGGGCCGAGGCAACGCCTGTCGGGCCGCCGTGAAACCTGTCGCCGCCAGAGCCCGTTAGTCGTCCGCGGCCTGCACGTCCTCGCCGACCTCTCCCCGCAGGTCTTCGAGCTTCGCCACGCGCTCGGCGTGGGCGTTGTGCTGGTGGATCGACTCGTCGTTGGACTGCTCCATGTAGACGATGGCCTCGTCGGGCAGGTCCGGGAACCGGTCGACGACGCCTTCGGCCAGCGCCCGCACGCAGTCCTCGACGAACTTCGCGTCCTTGTGGGCCTCGAAGGTCATGTGGTCCTCGTCGGGCCGCTTCGCGAGGTTGTAGATACGCGCGCTCATCGAGTCCCGCGCCACCTCGATGAGTTCGTTGAGGTCGACCTCGGGCGCGCCGTCGCTCTCGACGGTGAGCGTGGCGTGGCCCCGCTGTGAGTGGCCGGCCTGGGGCATCTTCTGGAGGAAGTCGTCGATGACGTCGTCCTCGACGGCCATGCTCTGGAGGGTTTCACGCGCGCGAGCGGCGGACATCCCCTGCGAGCAGGGGCAGACGGTCATCCCGGTGACCTGGGCGCCAATCTCCTCGCTGGTGCCGTCTTCGGTGGCCGTCGCCGAGGCGATGATCGTCGCTGTCGACTGGGTGGCCATCTCGCTTTCGGGTGTCAGCTCGTGGGTGACGTAGTCGGCTTCCATCCGCACCTCTGCCTTCGTGGTGTAGTCGTGCTTTTCGAGGAGGAGCTCCGCGGCGTCCCCGCAGACGTCCTCGACGCGGTAGGCCTCCTCGGAGACCGCCGTTTCGAGCGTCTCGTCGATGACCTCCATGTTTCGCGACATATCCGCCCCCTTCCGCCAGGAGGGGAGATCGACGAACACCTTGAACTCGGCCATGAGTACGATTGGGTCCCGGTCGCGCCGACCCAGTTTGACGAGTTTCTCGACACCGGTGACACCGACGCGATTGAGACCGACCGTCACGTCCGGACTCGACGCCTGCACGTCCGGGAGTTGCTGACTCATTAACCAGGCTTAGGACGAGACTCGGTTATTGCTTTCGGAAGTTACAGGCCGTGAATAGACGGGGGCCGACCCCCCAGCAGTGCCCGATAACTGGGACACAGCTACGGCGACCCGCTCTCAGTCGGCGGTCGGCGGGCCCGGCCGGTCGATATCCTTGAACGCCCGGTCGAAGTCGGTCGGGTCGAAGCCCGATACAAGCTCAGAGAGCGCCGCTTCCGCCGTTTCGATATCCGCTTCGAGCGCACTGAACTTCTCGCTCTCGGCCAGCTCTTCGAGGGACTTGCTCTGGACGAGCGCGGCGCGTTTGGCCGTCAGCGCGTAGTACTCACGGAGCTGCTCGTCGTAGGTCAGACACCGCACGAGGTGGTCGACCGTTCTCTGCAGTGCCCCCTCGGTGACCGGTTTCTGCACGTAGTCGTCGAAGGGCATCTCGATGATATCGAAGTCGGCCTCCTCCCCCGTCACCATCGCGACGCGCGTCTCCAGGCCCCGCTCGCGGATGGCCCTGAGCACCTCGCGCCCCGAGAGCTTCGGCATCCGCCGGTCCAGCAACACGATGTCGACTGACGGCGAGAGCGCGTCGAGCGCTGCCGGCCCGCTGTACACTGTCTCGACGTCGTACTCTGCCTCCAGTTGCGATGCGTATGTCTCCGCCAGATCGACGTCGTCGTCGACGACGAGTATCTGGGACCCCCCGGATTCTGACATTGTCTCGGCTACTAAGAGACACAAAGATAACAAAAGGGTTGTGGCAAGTACCGCAGGCTGCTGTCACTGGCTCACTCGCGAACTCACCGCAGGCAACGCTCCGCTACTCCCCCACGATGTCGTCGTATCGCGCACCCGTCTGCTTGAGCGTGGCCGTGGAGTAGAGCCGGTCGTGGTCGACGGGGAGATACGCCGTCGAGAGCTCGTCTATCTTCTCGTCGACGGCGTCGGCGTCCCGACCGTGAATCATGGTAAAGAGGTTGTACTGCCACTCCTGCTCGGGCCGGCGAGGCCGGTGGTAACAGAGCGTGACGTAGGGGAGTTCGCCGACGCGCTCGCCCAGCTCGTCGAGCCGGTCGTCGGGGACGTCCCAGACGACCATACAGTTGTTGTCGAAGCCGGTGGTGATGTGGTTGACGACGCAGCCGATCCGTTTGATACAGCCGTCGGCACGCAAGCGCTCGATTGCCGCGAGCACGTCTCCCAGGTCGGCGTCGATTGCGTCGGCGATATCCCGATACGGCGTCGCCGAGAGCGGGAATCCTTCCTGTATCTCCAGCAGGAGTCGGCGGTCCAGCTCCGAGAAGTCCGCGGCGGCGTCCTCGCTGATACGGGTGGCGCTCGCGTCGGTTCCATCGATCGACTCTCGGGCGAACCGATCCGAGTTCACGACCGGGAACTCCAGGTCGATGTAGTAGTCGGTCAGCATCGGGAGGACGAGCACCGAACAGCCAGTTCGGGCCTCTATGTCGGCGAGAATCTCGTCGCGCTTCTCACGGGAGCCGGCGGTGACGACGAACCACATGTTCCATTCGTGGTCGCGGGCGTAGTTGTGATTCACCTGCCGGTAGTCGTTGATGACGGCGGCGACCTCGTCGAAGCGGTCCTCGGGCGCGGAGACGGCTGCCAGCGTCGAGGAGCCGATGACCGGTGGGTTCAACACGGCGCCAAAGCGCCGGAAGATACCGCCCTCGCGGAGTCGTTCGACGCGCTCGAGCGCCTCGTCGGCCGAAACGCCGAGTTGCTCCCCGACCGCGTCGAAGGGCCGTTCGCGGACCGGGAAGTCGCTCTGGAACCCGTCGATGAGCGCGGCATCGACGTCGTCGATACGCTCCCGCCAGTCGCCCGCACGGAGGCTCATTGACTCGGTTTAGGATTGGACGTGTGTATCGTTTTCGGGAACGCGCCGTGTTCCCGCAAAATGAGAACGAAACGGAGGGGCTTTGAAACCGCAGTCCTAATCGGCCCGCATGGCACAAGCGACCCGCGAGTACGGCGACTGGCCGCTGAAACGGCTGATGACCGAAGTCGTCGGTTCCGGACACAAGTCCGCCGACGACATGAGCCGCGCACAGTCCCGGGAAGCGTTCCAGCGCATCCTCGACGGCGAGCCCGACCACACCACGCTGGGCGCGTTCTGGCTGGCCAACCGGTGGAAGCGCAACACGCCCACGGAACTGGGCGCGTACGTCGACGTGATGGCCGAGGAGTCGGTCGTCACCGCCGAACCCGACGCCGACCCCGTCGACTGCGGCGCGAACTACGACGGGAAGGGCCGGTCGGCCATCCTCGGCGTCGCCGCCGGAGTCGTGGCCGCCGCCGCGGGGACTCCCGTGGTCGTCCATTCGGGCGACCGCGTCCCGACACAGAAACAGGACGCCTACAAGCACGTGCTCGACGAACTGGGCGTCCGCACGGAACTCGACCCCGCCGAGAGCGCCGACATGGTCGACGACGTGGGCTTTGGCTTCTACTATCAGCCCGCGTTCAACCCCGGCATCGACGCGCTCTTCGACCGGCGTGACAACATGGGCGTGCGTTGCTTCGTCAACACCGTCGAGACGCTCGCCAACCCCGCCGGTGCCAGCGTTCATCTGGGTAGTTTCTACCACCTCCCCTTCGCGAAGAAGATGGTCCGAACCCTCCTCGAATCGGAGACGACCAGCCTCGAACGGGCGCTGTTCTTCCAGGGGATGGAGGGGTACGACGACGTCCGTCCCGGCGAGACCGTCGTCGCCGAGTGGCCCGTCGCGGGCGAGGAGTCGGACGACGAGGACATCGCGGACTTCGAGATTCGAACGAGCGAATACGGGATGGACGTGACCAGCGACGACCTGGCCGTCGAGGACGTGGCCGGCGACTCGGCCGCCATCACCGAGGCGGTCCTGACCGGCGAGCGCACCGACGGCTTCGCCGACGCAGTCGCGCTCAACGCCGCCCTGCGCATCTACGCCCGTGAGGACGCTGACAGCATCGAGGACGGACTCCAGCAGGCTCGCACAGCCATCGACGACGGCAGCGCTGCCGAGGCGCTTGCGGCGCTCCGGTCGTTCTGAGCCGGGACGGGTCGTCCCCGGGCCGGTGTGACGACGCAGAGCCGGCGAGCAGTTCTTATACGAGGAGCCGTTACCTCTGGTGAGTCTTACTGGCAGGGAATAGCCCCCTGCACGGCGGACCCCGTGATGCCAGCAAACCCAACGATCAAGCAACTGTACGAACAGACTATCCCGTCGGTCGTCTCGGTGTACGTCGCCGACGGCGGACCGACCAGTCGCCAGCGCGGCGGGGCCGGCTCCGGCTTCGTCTACGACGACTCCCACGTCGTCACGAACCAGCACGTCGTCGGTGACACCGACTACGTCGAACTCCGGTTCCACGACGGCGAGTGGCGGACCCGTGCTGTCGTCGGCTGCGACCGCTACACCGACCTCGCGGTGGTCCACGTCTCGGACTTCCCGGACGGCGCGGCGCCACTCCCGGTGGCGGAGACGAACCCCGACCCGGGCGAGCGCGTCGCGGCTATCGGCAACCCGATGGGGCTGGACGGCACCATCACCGTGGGCTACGTCAGCGGGACGAACCGATCCAATCCCACGGGAACCGGCTTCACGATTCCCGAGACGATTCAGACCGACGCGGCGGTCAACCCCGGCAACAGCGGCGGCCCGCTGTTGACTCTCGACGGCACCGTCGTCGGCGTCAACCGCGCGAAAGGCGGTGACAGCATCGGGTTCGCAATCGCGCCGGTCATCGTCAACCGCGTCGTGCCCGAACTCGTCGCCGAGGGCAGTTTCGCAGCGGCGTATCTCAACGTCCGGACGATCGACGTCTCGCCGACCGTTGCGGAGGCCAACAGCCTCGACGACACCGGTGGCGTCCTCGTCGTCGACGCCGGCCGGGAGTCGGACAGGACGCTGCGGGGCTGTGACCGAGCGCTGCGGGTTCGCGGGCGCGAGGTGCCGACCGGTGGCGACGTCGTCGTCGGCGTCGCGGACCGAACGGTTCGCTCGACGGAGGAACTGACGAGCTACCTGCTGACCGAGGCCGCGCCGGGGGACAGCGTCGAACTGACGATACGCCGTGGCGGGGCCACGTTCGTCGACAGCGTGACGCTGGGCGAGCGGCCGCGACCCGGGTCCCGGTCACAGTCGTCGGGCCGCGGACGCCGCGGTCCGCGACGACGCGGCCCGATGGCGAACGCTCGCTGACGGTCGCTGCCGGAACTCACTTTCCAGTTCGGACCGAACAGCGGGTGATGACCCGGTCCGACACCGCCGACGAGTGGACGGCTCCCGCCGAGGGCGACGACTGGCACCACGACACGGTCGAGACGAACGGCGTCAGGCTCCACGTCGTCACCGCCGGCCCCGAAGACGGCGACCTGGTCGTGTTGCTGCACGGCTTCCCCGAGTTCTGGTACTCCTGGCGCCACCAGATTCCGGCGCTGGTCGAGGCGGGCTATCGGGTGGTCGCGCCGGACATGCGGGGCTACAACCGCTCGGAGAAGCCTTCCGGCGTCGACGCCTACCACATCGACGAGCTGGTCAGCGACGTGGCCGGGCTGGTTCACGCCTTCGACCGCGAGACGGCCCACATAGTGGGCCACGACTGGGGCGGACTGGTCGCCTGGCAGACCGCCATCGACCGGCCCGGCGTCGTCGACCGGCTGGCGGTGCTGAACGCGCCCCATCCCACGAAGTACGAGCGGGCGCTGCGCTCGAACCCGGCGCAACTCGCTAAATCGTGGTACGTCGGCTTCTTCCAGCTTCCGGAACTACCCGAGCGGACCCTCGGCGCGCTGGACTTCGAGGCCATCGAGCGGATGCTCGGCGACGGGACGGTCCGACCCGACGCCTTCTCCGAGACGGACATCAAGCGCTACAAGACGGCCTTCGACCGGCCGGGTGCCCGGACGGCGGCGCTCAACTACTACCGGGCACTTGCCCGACGGAACGCGAAACTGACACTCACGGGGGGCGGCGTCGGCGACCTGCCGGTCCGTGCGTCGACGCTACTTATCTGGGGCGAGCGGGACGCGGCGCTGGACGTCTCGCTGACCGAGGGGCTCCAGGAGTGGGTTCCCGATATCCGGGTCGAACGGCTCCCAGAGGCAAGCCACTGGGTGCAGTTCGACGCGCCCGAGCGGGTGAACGAGCTGCTGGTCGGGCACCTCGAATCGGCTTGACGCCGCCGCTCAGGCGGTCGAACTGTAGCTGCCGTCGGGGGAGCTGCTCGGCGTCTCGACGAACTGACCGCCGCGGGCGGTGTCCATCGCGTCGGCGATGGCGGTGCCCGGTTCCTCACCGGAGACGGCCGGGAACGCCCTGGCGTAGCCGAACTGGGTCACGAGGTGTAACACCTCTTCGAGCGAGGCGTCGTGTGGAACACCGACTCACGGCTCGCTCCGACTCGCGGCCGTCCCGCTCGCTACTGCGGGGTCGCCCACCCCGCTCTCGCCGTTCCGCTTCGAGACGCCCCTTCGGTCAGTCTCGCACCGCCCGCCCCGCAGTGGATTGTCAGCTCACGGACGGGTCTGCTCCCGTCTCGGTACGAGAACCCTCGGCTCCAGTGGGTAGGCTTTTGCCCTGCCGCATCTTCTCCCTCGATATGAGCGACCTGACAGCGACGCTCCACACGACAGCGGGCGACATCGAAGTCGAACTGTACGACGACCGCGTTCCCAACACCGTCGAGAACTTCGTCGGACTGGCCGAGGGCGCCGACGACTACGACGGGACCGAGGTCGGCCCCGGTACCGGCGCCTGGGAGGACCCCGACAGCGGCGAGAAGCGCATCGACCCGCTGTACACCGACATCGAGATCCACCGCGTCATCGACGACTTCATGATCCAGATGGGCGACCCGACCGGCACCGGCCGCGGCGGTCCCGGCTACACCTTCGAAGATGAGTTCGATGACGACCTGACCCACGACCGGGCGGGCCTCCTCAGCATGGCTAACCGCGGCCCGGACACCAACGGCTCGCAGTTTTTCATCACGCTGGCCGCCACGCACCACCTCAACGGGAAACACGCCATCTTCGGCGAGGTCATCGAGGGCATGGACGTTGTCGAGGAGATCGGCGCGACGGAGACGGACCCGAACGACGCGCCCACCACGCCAATCCACCTCGAATCCGTCGAGATCCACCGATAGAGACGCTGCCGGCCGTCCGTTCGTCACGATGTTCGCGCGCCTCGTGACGGCGAACGCCGCCAGTTCGTGACAGCCGGCAGCATCATTCGCTCCGGCTGGGCGTCCCCCGAGTCGTCGACCGACGACGCGGGAACCGCTTTCTGAGATATCGCACGAGGGGGAAGAGCCGCTCGCTCAGCTGGCCGCGGACGCCCGTCTCACTGGCATAGATTAACACGGGCACGTCCCGCTCGGCGGACAGCCGAACGACCTCGTCGGGCGTGCTCCCGAACAGCGCCTGCTTGAGCCAGCGGTCCCGGGAGGCGCCGACGATGAGGACGCCCCCGTTGTCCGCGGCCGTCTCGACGAGCCCCTCGGCGACGGAGTCAGCGAAGACGTTGGTGACCGCGGTCTGCTCCACGCCGGCGAGCGCGTCCAGGGTCTCCCCGGACGTCTCGTCGGTCCCCCGCTCGCCCGAGGAGACGTTGATGAGGTGGAGGTCGCTGCCGAGTCGCCCGAGGGTGTTGACCATGGGCAGTAGCGCCTGGTGATGTGGCCCACCGCCGGCGCCGATGTTGATCGTCCACAGGTCGTCCGCGGCCACGGTCTCGTCTGCGAAGAACAGGTCACACGGGGCCTCGCGTTCGACCGTCTCGGTCACGTCCCGGTGCCGTTCTGGGTACCCCATCAGGACGAGGTCGGCGTCGTCGTCGCGGGCCGTCTGGACGATGTCGAAGGCAACGTCCTTGCAGGTGTGGCCCTCGACGACGTAGTCGACGTCGAGGCTGGCCCCGTCCAGTTCGTCCTCGATTCTCTCGGTCCGCGCGGCGGCGGTGTCTTGGACCGTCTCCCACGGGGTCTGGTCGGGCACCTGGGTGACGTTGAGAACGTGGACCAGCGGGGGCTCGTCGGCGACTGACCCCAGGGCGCCCGCCAGTTGCACGTAGCGGAGCGCTCTATCCGGCCGGGCGACGGGCACCAGCACCCGGTGGCGGTCCGCCGCTTCCTCGCCAGCGGCCTCTCCGCCCGCTGTCGCGGGTTCGGGGACGACCTCCTGAAACAGCTCTTCGCGGCCGGGCGCGCCGCCCCAGACTACGTAGCCAAGCACCAGCGCCGCGGTCAGGACGAGCCCGGTGACGACACCGTCTATCGGGAGGTTGTAGATGAGCCCGAGGTTCGCGAGGATGCCGACGACGGGGACCACCGGAACGCCCGGAACGGTGAACCCCCGCTCGATGTCGGGAAACCGTCGTCTGGAGACGACGAGCGCGACGTTGACGACCGCGAGCGGCAGCAAGAGGTTCAGCGTCGCGAAGCCGGTCAGCGCCGTCAGGCCGAGGTTGAGCCCGAACGGCACAGCCCCCTCGGCGGGGAAGAGGCCGATGAAGACGGCGATGAGGACGACGATGAGCGCCGTCGCGGTGGCGACG
>Ga0209917_1000594_pt1 | contig 15015 bp, 23 predicted proteins | sample SalPon2_C_H2O_MG_FD_185710 | JGI IMG/M metagenome (GOLD analysis project Ga0209917, IMG submission 185710) | Salt pond water microbial communities from South San Francisco under conditions of wetland restoration - Salt Pond MetaG R2_C_H2O_MG... | ecosystem: Environmental > Aquatic > Non-marine... | reverse complement strand
GAACGCCATCGACCTGGCGAACCAGGCTCAGAACTCGGCCCAGCAGGCCCAGCAGAGCGCACAGACTACCCAGACGCTACTGTACGCGGCCGGTGCTGTCGTGCTTCTCCTCCTGCTCGGTGGCGGGGGCTTCTACCTGTACAGCCAGTCCCAAGAGGACGACTACAGCAAGCTGTAATGCGACTCGTCGTCCCCGTCTCGGGGTCCGACCCGAAAACCCGTCTCTCCGCCGTTCTCAGCTCCGAAGAGCGCCGCGAGTTCACCGAGGCCATGCTCGCGGACGTGCTGCGGGCGCTCGACGCGGCCGGCCACTCGCCGGAAGTCATCGCCACGGCGCCAGTGACGTGTGACGCGCCCGTTACCGTCGACGAGCGCGGGCTCGATGCGCTCGTCAACGCGTTGCTCGCCGAGGCCGACGGCGAACTGGCCGTCGTGATGGCCGATCTCCCGCTGCTCACGCCATCGACCGTCGAGGCGCTGTTCGAGCCCGACGCCGACGTGGTGCTGGCGCCCGGCACCGGCGGTGGAACTAACGCGTTCGTCTCCCGCCACCCCGCCTTTCGGGTGAACTACCACGGCGCGTCGATTCGGGACCACCGCCGAACTGCTCGCGAAGTCGGGGCGACCGTCACGGAAGTCGATTCGCGCAGGCTAGCGACGGATATCGACGAACCGGGGGACCTGGCAGAGGTCCTGCTCCACAGCGACGGGGCCGCCGCCGACTGGCTCCGGGACGCCGGCTTCGAACTGGTCGTCGACGACGGCCGCGTGACGGCCGACCGTCGGTGAGACGGATCGGTGTCGCTACGTCTCGGCACTCGTCAGACCGGAGTCGGCAAGACCGATATGCAACCACACTAGTCCGCGCGAGTGGGTCGCCGGAGGCGAGACGCTTACAATCTTCTGGCCCGAACTCACGAGCGTGCAGTACGACCGGCTTACCAAGGGGGTCGCGGTCGTCTTCGGCGTTCTCACAGCCGTGCTGACCGTCGTGGGGATTCTGGCAAGCCCGGCCGTGCTCTTTCTGGCGCTGATGTTCGGGGCCTCGACGTATCTGATGTACTACCACATCAGCGGGAAGATGGCCGCCAGCGTCTACGAGCGCGTCGAGCGGCGGGCCGCGACCGGCGCTCGCGGCGGCTTCGGCGCGGGACCGCGCGAGGAGTGGGACCCACCGCGTGGCGGCCGGGCGCGCCGGGCCGCCGAACGCGTGCGACAGGAGCGTGCCCGCCGACAGCAGGCTCGACGCGGGGGACAACAGGCGGGACGACGCCAGCGCGTCCAGCAGCCCTCCGGGCCGACGCCCGCGGAGGCCTACGCGAGGCTCGACCTCGACCCCGGAGCCGACGAGAACGCGGTCAAGCAGGCCTACCGCGAGCGAGTCAAGGAGACCCACCCGGACACGGACGGCGGCAACGAGCGCGAGTTCAAACGGGTGAAGACGGCCTACGAGACGCTCACCGACGACTGACCTGACCGCAACGATCAAATCCGTGCCGACGCCACTCCCCGTATGATCGAGACGCCGCCGCTGGTGGTCGATATCGACGGCACGCTAACCGACGACTCCCGAGCCGTCGACCCGCGCGTGTTTCCAGTCCTTTCTGCGTGGCCCGAGCCGGTCGTCGTCGCGACGGGCAAGGCGATGCCCTACCCCATCGCGCTGTGTGAGTTCCTCGGCATCGACTACACCGTCATCGCGGAGAACGGGGGGGTCGTGTTCGTCGAGGCCACGGACACGCTCCAGATAGAGGGCGATAAGGCGGCGTGCCTCGCCGTCGCCGAGGCCTACTGCGATCTGGGCCACGAGCTGGGCTTTGGTGAGGTCGACCTGGCGAACCGGTGGCGCGAGACCGAGGTCGTCGTCGACCTCTCCCAGCCCGCGGAGCCCTTGCGACGCCTGGCCGAGGAGCACGGACTGGAGTTTCTCGACACCGGTTTCGCCTACCACGTCACCGACGCCAGTATCGACAAGGGAACGGGACTGGAAGCGGTCTGTGCCGAGTTGGGGCTCGAACCGGCAGCGTTTCTCGCGGTCGGTGACTCGGAGAACGACGCGGAGATCTTCGATCTGGCGGGGGAGTCGGTGGCGGTCGCCAACGCCGACGAGACGGCGCTGGCTCGGGCCGACCGCGTGACTGAAGCCAGCTACGCGGACGGCTTCCTGGAAGCGGTCGAGGCGTACCGATAGGGGCGAACTGGCGACACCGGCGACGCGGCGAGCAGCGGGGCTGGTGTCACACGGCGGCTGGACCCCGCTTGCTGTCGTCCCTACATAGGCCTCTCTGGCCCCGGCTTCACCTATGAACCGTCGCTGTGAGAGACAGAGACACCCACCGCACGCAACAGGGAGAAGCGACCCCATAGCCGGGGAAAGCTTTTATTTGCCCCTCCGTAACGGACTCCCATGAGCCCCGACCGGGCCGTCCTCCAGCGCGCGCTGGACCGCGGCGAACAGGAGGGCGGCAGCGTCGAGTTCAAAGAACGGCTCACCGAGGACCTCCACCTCTCGGAGGGACGGCTGGAATCGCTGGCCGCACAGCTTCGCCACCGTGTTCTCTCTGGAGAGGGCGAAGCCACCTACGTCGTCGGGGTGACCGACGAAGGGGGACTGGCCGGTATCTCGCCGTCGGAGTTCTCCGAATCGATGGACGTCCTGAGCCTGCTCGCCGAGGAGGCCAGTGCCCACATCGAGGAGGTACAGACCTGGGGTGTCGATCGCGACGCCGACGGCACCGGTGAGGGCGACGCCACCCAGGGCATCGTCGGCGTCGCTACGATCCGTGAGGGTACGGTACTGGAAGACGACGACCACATCGTCGTGGGGACGGCGGGCCACGTCGACCACGGGAAGTCCACGCTCGTGGGATCGCTCGTCACCGGCGAGGCCGACGACGGCGAGGGCAACACGCGGGGCTTTCTGGACGTCCAGCCCCACGAGGTCGAACGCGGCCTCTCGGCTGACCTCTCCTATGTCGTCTACGGTTTCGACGAAGACGGCCCGGTACGGATGGACAACCCCCATCGCAAGACCGACCGAGCCCGCGTCGTCGAGGAGTCCGACCGGCTTGTGAGCTTCGTCGACACCGTCGGCCACGAGCCGTGGCTCCGGACCACGATTCGCGGGCTGGTGGGCCAGAAACTGGACTACGGTCTCCTCACTGTGGCCGCCGACGACGGCGTCACGGCGACGACCCGCGAGCATCTGGGCATCCTGCTGGCGACCGAACTCCCGACCATCGTCGCGCTCACGAAGACCGATCTGGTCCCTGACGAGCGGGTCTCAGAGGTCGAGCGCGAGGTCGAACGGGCGCTCCGGGAGGTCGACAAGACGCCCCTCCGGGTCGCGCGACACGGCGTCGACGCCGCCATCGAGGAGATCTCCGAAACAGTCGTTCCCGTGGTGACGACCAGCGCCGTCACACAGCGCGGGATGGACACGCTGGACGAGATGTTCGAACGGCTCCCCAAGACGGGTGGCGAGGTCGGCGAGTTCCGAATGTACATCGACCGGACCTACAACGTCCAGGGTGTGGGCGCCGTCGCCTCCGGCACCGTCAAATCCGGCGAGGTCGAGGCCGGTGACGAACTCCTGCTCGGGCCGATGCAGGACGGCCAGTTCCGCGAGGTCGAGGTCCGCTCTATCGAGATGCATTACCACCGCGTCGACGAGGCCAAAGCGGGCCGTATCGTCGGTATCGCGCTCAAGGGAGTGCGGGAGGCCGACATCGAGCGCGGGATGGTGTTGCTCCCCCGGGACGCCGACCCCGACCCGGTCCGGGAGTTCGAGGCCGAGGTGATGGTGTTGAACCACCCGACGCGCATCGGCGACGGCTACGAGCCGGTCGTTCACCTGGAGACCATCAGCGAGGCCGCGAAGTTCTACCCCGATGAGGGACAGTTACTGCCCGGCGACGCCGGACAGACCACGGTTCGGTTCAAGTTCCGGTCGTACCTCGTCGAGGAAGGCCAGAAGTTCGTCTTCCGCGAGGGTCGATCGAAGGGCGTCGGGACGGTCACCGACGTGCAGACTACGGAGCGCCGTTAGGGCCGCGCCGTCAGCCGACCGCTTTCGATGTCGCGTGACGCTGTTTGCCGTCGGCACCAGCGACCGCGCCGGACGGCATCTGGGTGTGGGCGCTGTCGCCGACGGCGGCCAGTCGGTATCGCCTATGGGGCCGGGACGAAGCGGTCGCCCTCGCGAGCGAGCGAGCCAAAGACCACTGCCCAGCCAAGCAGCCGCTCGACCCGCTTTCGCCAGGTTCGCTCCCACGCCGGGTCGCGCTCGCGCTCCCAGCGCGGAATCTCCCCGCGCACCGCCTCGAACGCACCGTTGTGGCTGTCCGCACCCGCGTCGACGGCCGCGAGGAGTTCGGTCACCGGAAACACCTGCTCGCGGAAGGCCGTCGCGAGCGTCTCGCGATCCAGCGGGTCCCGAGTGCGATGATAGCCGCGTTCGGTCTCCGCGACCAGGCCGAGCGCCCGGATGAACGTCAGGTACTCACGGGCCCGTTCGCGGTCGGCCACGTCGGTTGCGCGCCGGATGGACACACAGCAGTCGCTCTCGGCGTCGGGAACGAGCGGTACCGCCAGGCGAACCGTTCGGAGAAACTCGAGCGAACGCACCGGCGGAGCGACCTTGTATCGCATCGGCGGTGCTCGGTTACAGCCCGAAGCTCTCGGCCAGGACGTCCTCGTGGGTATCGCCGACGACGTGGGTGTCGCCGCCGACGACGTCGACGGTCACTTTCGCCGGGCCGAACAGTTCGACCGGCAGTTCGGCGAACTCCCAGTCGACGTCCTCGAAGACGCCCTCCAGCGGCCGGCCGTACTCTGCACCCGCTATCGAGGGGAGCTCCTCGACGTTGTCCACCGGCTCGTCGACGACCAGGTGTACCTCGCTCCCGTAGGCCAGCGCGTCCGTGGTCCGAGCCATCGCTGCCGCCTCGTCCGCGGCGACGGGGGCGACCGGTGCCCGGCCGTTCGCCGAGAGCACTTCCCCCGGGTCGAAGCCCAGTTCGGCCAGCCGGAAGACGGCGAGTTCGGCGGCCCGCGCCGCGCCCACGACGCTGCCGGTGACACTCGCGGTCGCGAAGGCCGGCAGGAACACCCCGGTCTCGGGGACCCCGGTACGCTCGGCCACCTGCGCGGCGACGGTCTGATCGGGGAGCTGGTCGCACTCCACCGCGAGGACGGCGAACTGTTCGTCTTCCCGGTAGCCGACGCGGCCGAAGATATCCTCCTCGGCGACCAGTGCACGGGCCGGGCCGCTGCCAAGTCCCTCGAAGTCGTCAGTCGCCAGCTCCCAGCCGCCCTTCTGGGAACACAACAGTGCCAGCGCGGGGTGGTCAGTCGCCAGTTCGACGTGTGTCAGCGGTGCGTCGCCAACCTGTCCCATCTTGCTCTGGACCGTCGCCAGCCCGGCGGTCTGGAGCTCCGCGAGTACCAGACCGGCCTCGACGGCGCCGGGGACCTCGACACCGAAATCGAGGACGGCAGCGTCGCCGTCGAGTGCGTGGACGTCTATCGTCAGTTCGTCGGCGAAGCTCACGGCCTCGTCGACCAGCTCCGTGGCCATCCGGTTGAGCGTGTTCATAGCCGGCTTTATCTATCCATCCATTTAACGGCTACTTTCGCCCGTACCACTGTGGGCTCCCCGCCCGAGTTCGTCTTCGACCCGGGTGACTTTCTCGCTCGCCCGCTGGTCGACGCCGCGCTTGTCGTCGATCTTCAGAAACGTCTCGACGCGGTCCGATTGGGTGCCGACCGCTTCGTGTGCCGCGTGGGCCGCCGCAAACAGTTCCTCGCTGTCGTCGGCCTCGATGACGGTGCCCATCGGCGTCGTCTCGTATTCGACGTCGAACTCCTCGAGTGCGGCCACCGCGTCCGCGACGTAGGGGGCCATGCTCTCCTCGACAACCGGTGCGACCGACAGGAATCCGATGCAGGTCATACTGCTATCTGCGTGTGGCGTGCTCCTAACGCTGGTGCTTGTCGAGGCCCTGTGAACCGGACGCAGACGTTCGTCTTCACTCGCTGCTCGCGGTTTCACCGCTCGTTGCGGGCACCGTGACTCCTCTAATTCACGGCTACAGGACGATTTGGTCTCGAAACGCGACTCGCTCCGCTCGTCGGTTTGCGTCGACAGAAATGCGCTGGCTGGGATTTGAACCCAGGTTGTGACCATGGCAAGGTCACGTGATACCAACTACACTACCAGCGCTCACTTCGTTTGCCCTGACCCTCGCGACCACGTGGGGTCGCTCAGTACCAGTGCGCACGTCGCCTCTCTGCATTCCAATCTGGCGGGGGTGATAGTAAAAAGCCTTGCGTTTCACAGGGAAAATTCGGGGGGCCGCGTAGGTATTGTGTCACCACCTGCCATGTCGATTGGATGCATACCGACTGCTTTCGGAAGCGGCAAGATTTGGGTTGGTGATTCAGGTAGGAGGGGGCTCGTAGTGCCGTGTGAACGCGTCCCATCGCACGCGCGAAGCGGGGTCTTTTTACCGTAGGGCCGGAGTAGTATCGCTACAGTCTAGTGGCGTGACGTGGAAGCGTCACGGCATGACGACCAGCGTACTCGTGCCCGACTCCCTCACACGGGAAGCCGAGGACCGACGCGAGGCGACTCGCAAACTGGGATACGTGGCCCGCGCGGCCACCGTGTTCCGGGTCGACCGGCTGACAGTGTATCCGGACCCTGACGGGGCCGGCAAATGGGAAGACGGGTTCGTCGAAACCGTGCTGCGGTACGCCGCGACGCCGCCACACCTCCGAAAGGAGATGTGGGGCAAGCGGGACGAACTAGAGTACGTCGGCGTCCTGCCGCCGCTCCGCGTGCGTTCACAGACCGGCTCCGGATCCGAGGGTTCGGGGTCGTTAAGACAGGGAATCGTGACCGAGGTCGGAGCTGATGGGCGCGTCCGGGTCAATTGCGGTATGCAACACCCGATCTCCCTCCCCGTTCCAGACGGACTGGACGTGGGTGAGGGCGAGCGCGTGACCGTCAGGGTCTCTTCGCGACGGCCGGTCCGGGCGAAACTCGTCGACGCCCCCACATCGGGGTTCGACGTCGTTTCCGCGGACCTCGACATGGCACTCTCGCGTGACGACGCCGGACTCACCATCGCGTCATCGCGATACGGTGAGCTGGCGTCGACTCGTCGCTTGGGCGAACTGGCCCACCGACGGACCCGCGAGGGCGGCATGACAGTCGCCTTCGGGGCACCCGAGCGTGGGTTACCGTCCATACTCGACGTGGACCCGGACGCCGTCCGGGGAGACCAGCAGAACGACGAATCCACAGGGTTCGACCTCTGGCTGAATACGGTTCCGAACCAGGGCAGCGAGGTCGTGCGAACTGAAGAAGCGATGTTCGCCTCTCTCGCCTGTCTAACCCTCACGGAGTAAACGAATGCCACAACCAAGCAGACCACGCAAAGGCTCGCTGGGCTTCGGCCCGCGCAAGCGCTCGACGAGCGAGACGCCTCGCTTCAACAGCTGGCCCTCTGACGATGGCCAGCCGGGCGTCCAAGGGTTCGCCGGCTACAAGGCGGGCATGACACACGTCGTGCTCGTCAACGACGAACCTAACTCCCCCCGCGAAGGGATGGAGGAGACTGTCCCGGTGACAGTCGTCGAGACGCCGCCAATGCGCGCCGTCGCCCTGCGTGCGTACGAAGACACGCCGTACGGTCAGCGTCCGCTGACGGAGGTCTGGACCGACGAGTTCCACTCGGATCTCGATCGGACCCTCAACCTGCCGGAGGACCACGACCCGGACGCTGCTGAGGAACAGATACGCGACGCTCTCGCGGCCGGCACCCTCGGGGATGTGCGACTGATTACGCACACCGTCCCCGACGCCGTCCCGAGCGTCCCGAAGAAAAAGCCCGACGTGATGGAGACTCGCGTCGGCGGTGGGTCCGTTTCGGACCGCCTCGACCACGCCCTCGAACTCGTCGACGACGGTGGCGAGCACTCGATGAACGACGTCTTCCGCGCCGGTGAGTACACCGACATCGCGGGCGTCACCAAGGGCAAAGGGACGCAGGGTCCCGTCAAGCGGTGGGGCGTCCAGAAGCGGAAGGGCAAACACGCCCGCCAGGGCTGGCGCCGACGCATCGGCAACCTCGGCCCGTGGAACCCATCTCGCGTGCGCTCGACGGTCCCCCAGCAGGGGCAGACCGGCTACCACCAGCGCACCGAACTGAACAAGCGCCTCATCGACATCGGCGAGGGCGACGACGCCTCCGTCGACGGCGGCTTCGTCAACTACGGCGAGGTCGACGGGGACTACACGCTGGTGAAGGGCTCGGTGCCCGGCCCGGACAAGCGCCTGGTGCGCTTCCGGCCCGCGGTCCGGCCCAACGACCAGCCGCGCCTCGACCCCGAGGTGCGCTTCGTCTCCACGGAATCGAACCAGGGATAATCCATGCAGGCAACTATCTACAATCTGGACGGCGAGGCCGACGGCGAGGTCGAGCTCCCCGATGTCTTCGAGACACCGGTGCGCTCGGACCTCATCGCCAAGGCCGTTCGCGCCGCCCAGGCAAACCGAAAGCAGGACTACGGTGCCGACGAGTACGCCGGCCTCCGAACGCCGGCAGAGTCGATGGGTAGCGGCCGCGGTCAGGCACACGTCCCGCAGCAGGACGGCCGTGCCCGCCGCGTCCCGCAGGCTGTCAAGGGCCGCGCGGCCCACCCGCCGAAAGCCGAGAAAGACCGCTCGCTCGACATCAACGACAAGGAGCGCCAGCTCGCCGTTCGGTCGGCACTCGCCGCCACGACGGACGCCGAACTCGTCGCCGAGCGCGGCCACGAGTTCGACCGCGACGAGGTCCCCGTCGTCGTCTCCGACGACTTCGAGGACCTGGTCAAGACCCAGGCGGTCCTGGGGCTGCTCGAAGCGCTCGATCTCGACGCAGACATCGAGCGCGCCGACGAGACGAAGATCAAGGCCGGGAAGGGCTCGATGCGCGGTCGGAAGTACCGCCGCCCCTCCTCGGTCCTCTTCGTGACGAGCGAGGAGCCATCGACCGCCGCCCGCAACCTCGCGGGCGTCGACGTGGCCACCGCGCGAGAGGTCAACGCAGAGGACCTCGCGCCCGGCGCCGCGCCCGGTCGGCTCACCGTCTTCACCGAGTCCGCAGTCGCGGAGGTGGGCGAGCGATGACCTGGGACGTCATCAAATACCCACACGTCACCGAGAAGGCCATGAACGACATGGACTTCCAGAACAAGCTTCAGTTCATCGTCGACGACGCCGCCGGGAAAAACGAGGTCGCCGAGGCCGTCGAGTCCCAGTACGAAGTCAGCGTCGTCAGCGTGAACACGCAGAACACGATGGACGGCGAAAAGAAGGCCGTCGTTCGCCTCTCCGAGGACGACGACGCCCAGGAAGTCGCCTCCAGAATCGGGGTGTTCTAACGATGGGACGACGAATCCAGGGACAACGACGCGGTCGCGGGACGTCCACGTTCCGGGCGCCCTCGCACCGCTACAAGGCCGACCTTCAGCACCGGAAAGTCGAAGACGGAGACGTTATCTCCGGCACCGTGGTCGACATCGAACACGACCCGGCTCGCTCGGCGCCCATCGCGGCCGTCGAGTTCGAGGACGACGACCACCGCCTCGTGCTCGCGCCGGAAGGCGTGGGCGTGGGCGACGAACTGCAAGTCGGCGTCAGCGCCGAGATCGCTCCCGGGAACACGCTCCCACTCGCGGAGATTCCCGAGGGTGTGCCGGTGTGTAACGTCGAGTCCAGCCCCGGTGACGGTGGCCGCTTCGCCCGCTCGTCGGGCGTCAACGCCACGCTGCTCACCCACGACCGCAACGTCGCGGTCGTGAAGCTCCCATCCGGGGAGATGAAGCGTCTGGACCCGCAGTGCCGTGCGACCATCGGGGTCGTCGCCGGTGGCGGCCGAACGGACAAACCGTTCGTCAAGGCCGGCAAGAAGCACCACAAGATGAAAGCCCGCGGGACGAAGTACCCACGCGTCCGTGGTGTCGCGATGAACGCCGTCGACCACCCCTTCGGTGGCGGCGGCCGACAGCACCCCGGCAAGCCCAAGTCCATCTCCCGCAACGCCCCACCGGGCCGCAAAGTCGGGGACATCGCCTCGAAGCGGACCGGTCGAGGTGGTAACGAATGAGTTCAGAGTACCAAATCGGCCACGAGGGGGAGTTCTCCTTCCGGGGCCACACGCTCGACGAGCTGCAGGATATGGAGCTCGAGGAAGTCGCGGAACTGCTCCCCGCTCGCCAGCGGCGAAGTATCGAACGCGGTCTGACCGAGGAAAAGCAGAAGCTCCTCGCAAAGGCCCGCGACGCCGAGGAGGAGGCGACGGCCAACAACCCCATCCGCACGCACCTGCGCGACATGCCGGTGCTGCCGGTGATGGTCGACCTCACCTTCGCCGTCCACAACGGTCAGGAGTTCGAGCGCGTGCGCGTCGAGCCCGAGATGCTCGGCCACTACCTCGGTGAGTTCCAGCTCACCCGCACCTCGGTCGAACACGGTCAGGCCGGTATCGGGGCGACACGCTCCTCGAAATTCGTACCGCTCAAGTAATCATGGGAATCAGCTACTCAGTCGACGCCGACCCGGACGCCACCGCGAAAGCGATGCTTCGGGAGCGGCAGATGAGCATCAAGCACAGCAAGGCCGTCGCCCGCGAGATCAAGGGCAAGACGGCCGGCGAGGCCATCGAGTTCCTCGAAGCGGTCGCCGCCGGCGACCAGCCGGTCGCGTTCAAACAGCACAACTCCGGCGTCGGCCACAAGTCGAAGGTCGACGGGTGGGACGCCGGTCGTTTCCCGAAGAAGGCCAGCGAGGCCTTCATCGACCTGCTCGAGAACGCCATCGGTAACGCCGACCACCAGGGCTTCGACGGCGAGGCCATGGAGATCATGCACGTCGCCGCCCACAAGGTCGGCGAGTCGCAGGGTCGGAAACCGCGTGCGATGGGCCGGGCTTCCGCCTGGAACTCCACGCAGGTCGACGTCGAACTCATCCTCGAGGAGGTCAGCGAATAATGGCCGACGAACAGCAGTTCATCGAGGACGGACTCCAGCGGACCCAGATCGACGAGTTCTTCGCAGACGAACTCGGTCGCGCCGGCTACGGCGGCATGGACGTCGCCAAGACGCCGATGGGCACGCAGATCGTCCTCAAAGCCGAGAAACCGGGGATGGTCATCGGCAAGGGCGGGAAGAACATCCGGAAGATCACGACGGAACTCGAGGAGCGGTTCAACCTCGACGATCCGCAGATCGACGTCCAGGAAGTCGAGGAGCCGGACCTCAACGCCCGCATCGTCGCGGACCGCCTGGGCAACGCCCTCGAGCGTGGCTGGTACTTCCGCAAGGCCGGCCACACCACCATCGACCGCATCATGGAGTCCGGCGCAAAGGGCGCCGAAATCGTCCTCTCCGGGAAGGTCACTGGTGCGCGCTCGCGCGTGGAGAAGTTCAACCGCGGCTACATCAAGCACAACGGTGAGCCCGCCGAGGATATCGTCGACAGCGGTGTCGGCGTCGCCGTGATGAAACTCGGCACCATCGGCGTGCGCGTGAAGATCATCCCGCCGAACGCGGAGCTCCCCGACGACTTCGAGATCTACGACGATGTCGAGGTCGAGGACTACGTCGCCGACACGGACGGCGAGTCCGTCGAGGAACTCCTCGAAGGCGAGCCCGAAGAGGCCACCGAGGCCGAGGAAGCGGCCGACGAGTCCACAGCGGACGAGGCCGACACGGCTCCTGACGAGGAAGTCATCGAGGAAGAAGTCGACGTCCCCACCGACGATGACGTCGAGGACGTCGACGTCGACGAACTCGAAGACGCCGTCGACGAGGAACTCGACGAAGAGACCGAGGCCGAAGCCGAGGAGCTCATGGACGAGATGGACGACGCGGACGAAGAGGAGGCTGAGCAGTAATGGCCGTCCTCCGCGTCCAGGAGATCCGCGACATGACTCCCGCCGAGCGGTCGGCGGAACTCGAGGACCTCAAGACGGAGCTGCTCAACGCTCGCGCCACGCTGGCGGCGGGCGGCGCCCCGGACAACCCGGGTCGCATCAAGGAACTGAAGAAGGCCATCGCCCGCATCAAGACGATTCAGGGCGAAGAAGGCGACCTCCAGTCGGAGGACGAATAATGCCACTGACACCCGAGACGCTCACACGACACGAACTCGTCGGCCTCGACGTCGAGGTCGTCGCGGCGTCCAACCCGGACGCCATCGGCATCAGCGGCAGCGTCGTCATGGAGACGACGCAGCTGCTGACCATCGAGCGAGACACTCGGGTGTGGCACGTGCCGAAGGACAGCGCGACGTTCGCGTTCGCCCTCCCATCTGGACAGACTGTCCGGGTGGACGGCGAGCGCCTCGTCGACCGTCCCGCTCGACGCACAGCGAACGCAGGTGATTCCAAATGGCGCTAGGACTGAACGTACAGGAACCGGAGACGGCCTGTTCCGACCAGAACTGCCCCTTCCACGGAGAGCTCTCCGTGCGCGGGCAGACACTGAACGGAGAGGTCGCTTCCACTGACATGGAGAAGACCGTCGTCGTCGAACGCGAGTACGACGTGAAGGTGCCCAAATACGACCGCTTTATGAAGCGGCGGAGCCGCGTCCCGGCTCACGCACCGGACTGTCTCGACCTCGCGGTCGGTGACACGGTCACGATAGCAGAGTGTCGACCGCTCTCGAAGACGAAGAGCCACGTTGTCGTTAGCGTGGCGAGCGAGGACGGTGAGCAATAATGGAGGCGATGAACGCCGACGTCACCCAGGGCCTGGAGAAGGGCTCGCTGATCACGTGTGCCGACAACACCGGCGCGCGCCAGCTGAAAGTCATCTCCGTCCACGGCTACTCGGGGACGAAGAACCGCCACCCGAAGGCGGGGCTGGGCGACAAGATCACGGTCTCGGTCACCAAGGGGACGCCCGAAATGCGTCGCCAGGTGCTCGAAGCCGTCGTCGTCCGCCAGCGCAAACCCATCCGCCGTCCCGACGGCACCCGCGTCAAGTTCGAAGACAACGCGGCCGTCATCGTGGACGAGAACGAGGACCCGCGCGGGACCGAGCTGAAAGGTCCCATCTCGCGGGAAGTCGCGGAACGGTTCGGGAGTGTCGCCTCCGCAGCGACGATGATCGTATAGACCAATGACACAGCAACCAGACAAACAGCGAACGAGTCAACGGGACGCGCCGCTGCACGAGCGGCACAAGCAGGTGCGGGCCACGCTCGCCGAGGACCTCCGCGAGGAGTACGGCCAGCGCAACGTCCGCGTCAACGCCGGGGACACCGTCGAGGTGCTCCGTGGCGACTACGCCGGCGAGTCGGGCGAGGTCCTCACAGTCGACCTCTCGGATGCCGTCATCCACGTGGAAGACGTCACCCTGGAGACCACCGACGGCGAGGAAGTGCCCCGTCCGCTGGACTCCTCGAACGTTCGGGTCACGGACCTGAACACCGAGGACGACCGCCGCGAGGCGCGTCTCGAATCGGAGGATGATACCGCATGAGCAACCATCAAAAGCGTCTGTCGGTGCCAAACAGCTGGCCCGTCGAGCGCAAGACGGCAACGTTTACGGTCAAAGCCGGTGCCGGCCCGCACGGTGAGTCGGGGGTCCCCCTGCTCATCGTCCTGCGGGACGTGCTGGGCTACGCCGACAACCGCAAGGAAGCGCGCTACGCGCTCAACGAGGACAACGTCCTGATCAACGGGAAGGCGGTCTCCGACGAGGAACGGCCTGTCGGGATGTTCGACATCCTCGCGTTTACCCAGCGTGAGGAGTACTACCGCGTCTTCCCCGGCGAGGGCGGACGGCTGGCGCTGACGGCCATCGAGGCCGACGCCGCCGAGTCCAAGCTCGGGAAGATCGTCAACAAGACCAACGTCGCCGGTGGCGACGTCCAGCTCGCCCTCCACGACGGGGAGACGCTCCTCGTCGAGGACGGCGACCAGTATTCGGGCGGCGACTCCATCGTCGTCGACAACGAAACGAGCGACGTCATCGCCCACTTCGAGTACGAAGAGGGCGCGCTGGTCACCGCCGTCGATGGCGCCCACGCGGGCGAGATCGGCACGGTCGACGAGATTCAGGTGACGCCCGGCTCGGCCCAGAACAACGTCCTCGTCGAACAGGACGAAGACGAGGGCTTCGAGACGGTCGAGGAGTACGTCGTCGTCATCGACGAGAACTTCACGGGTGATGATGATGAGTAGTGACACTGACTCGGCCGACTTCCACGAGATGCGCGAACCGAGCATCGAGAAGGTCGTCGTCCACATGGGTATCGGCCACGGTGGCCGAGACCTGGCCAACGCCGAGGACATCATCGGCGAGATCACGGGCCAGAGCCCGGTTCGGACGAAGGCAAAGCGGACCGTCGGCGAGTTCGACATCCGCCAGGGCGACCCCATCGGCGCGAAGGTCACGCTGCGTGACGAGGCCGCCGCCGAGTTCCTCGAGACCGCGCTGCCGCTTGCCGAGCTGGCCGAGAGCCAGTTCGACGACACCGGCAACTTCAGCTTCGGCGTCGAGGAGCACACGGAGTTCCCGAGCCAGGAGTACGACCCGTCCATCGGAATCTACGGGCTGGACGTGACGGTCAATCTCGTCCGCCCGGGCTACCGCGTCGCCAAGCGGGACAAGGCGTCCCGCTCGATTCCGTCGAACCATCGACTCAACCCGGCCGACGCGGTCGCGTTCATCGAGTCGACCTTCGACGTCGAGGTGAGCGAATGAGCGAAAGTGAAACCCAACAGGCCGAAGACGAGCGCACCGGCCAGCTCGAGTCCTGCCAGCGCTGCGGGCGCGAGCAGGGCCTCGTCGGCAAGTACGACATCTGGCTGTGTCGCCAGTGCTTCCGGGAGATCTCCCGGGGCATGGGCTTCAGGAAGTACAGCTAACTATGACAGGAAACGACCCATTCGCCAACGCACTGTCGGCACTTAACAACGCCGAGAGCGTCGGGCATCTGGAGCAGACGGTATCG
>Ga0209917_1000588_pt1 | contig 15075 bp, 14 predicted proteins | sample SalPon2_C_H2O_MG_FD_185710 | JGI IMG/M metagenome (GOLD analysis project Ga0209917, IMG submission 185710) | Salt pond water microbial communities from South San Francisco under conditions of wetland restoration - Salt Pond MetaG R2_C_H2O_MG... | ecosystem: Environmental > Aquatic > Non-marine... | reverse complement strand
CAGGAGAGTCCGATCCACGTCGCGGCAATCGCACCGAGATAGAACTGTCCGTCCCCGCCGATGTTCCACAAACCCGCTTTCAACGGGAAGTACACGGCAAGGCTGATGATCAGTAGCGGCACAGTCTCGAGAATGATATTCGTGATACCAGAGACGCTGGTGAACGGCTGTACGAACATGATCTGGTAGACCCAGAGTGGGTTATGCCCGAGTAACAGAAGGAAGGCAGCACCTGCTACAAGTGCGGCGACGATCGTAAGGATCGGCGACGACCACGCGAGCCAGTCCGGAGTCTCGGTTCGGGGAGTGATTTCTATCGGGTTCATTTGTTAGGACGCAACTCCGACAGATTCGCTGTCCGACTCTTCGGCGGTGCCTGAGGTCATCAAACGGCTGATCTTTTCGCGGTCGGCTTCGTCCGCCGAGGTTCGATGCACAATCTCGCCATTGTACAGCACGACGATTCTATCACTCATCTGGATGACTTCGTCGAGTTCCTCGGAGATGAGGAGAATCCCGGTGCCCTGTTCGCGTTGTTCCAGTAGCACGTCCTGGATGTATTCAATCGCGCCGACGTCAACGCCCCGAGTTGGTTGACACGCGATCAGCGCGGTTGGTTCCCGATGTATCTCTCGAGCGATGATGAGTTTCTGGAGATTCCCGCCGGAGAGGTTCTCTGCACTGACTTCGGTGTTCGGGACACGGATATTATACTCCTGTATCATTTGCTCGGTGTGTGCCCGTGCTTCATCGAAGTTCAGAACTCCTCTGCTGTTCGTGAATTCCTGGCGGTCCTTGATTATTAGATTCTCCATCACCGTGAGTTCTGGAGCACAACCGTACTTCAGTCGGTCCTCGGGGATGTAGGAGACACCCGCTTCGATAAAGTCACTCGGGGTCTTCAGGATGTCGTGGTCCTGGACGATGATATCACCCGACTGTGGTTCCCGGACTCCGGCGAGACACTCCGCGAGTTCGATCTGGCCGTTACCACTGACACCCGCAACACCGACTATCTCGGCCTCGTTGATCACGATATCAACGCCGGACAACGCGGTGAATCCGTGATCGTCTTTCGCATGTAACGACGACGCAGAGATTGCCCGCCGCCCAGACGTTGTCTCATCTTTGACGACGTCGAACGACACTTCCCGACCAACCATCATTTCGGCCAGGTCACGCTCGGAGATATCGGCTGTTTCGACCGTGTCGATCATCTTGCCGTCGCGGAGAACGCTGATGCGGTCAGTTATCGAGGTGAGCTCGTTCAGCTTGTGCGTAATAATAATAATACTGAGGCCGTTGTCGACGAGTCGCTCGAGTGTTCGGAACAGCTGTACAGTTTCGGTCGGTGACAGCACAGCAGTTGGCTCGTCGAGAACCAGAATATCGGCATCCCAGTACAGCGCTTTAAGTATCTCTATCCGCTGTTGCTCACCGACTGTCAGTGTCGAGACTTTCGCTTCCACGTCGATATCCATCCCGAGATCGTCTGAGATGGCGTTCAGTTTCGCTTTCGAGTTCGCAAGATCGATAGATAAAAGACCGGCAATGTCGCGAACGGTCTCGTTCTGTACAAGACGTTCGAACCGATCCGTAATGCGCCCGCTGCGTGGGGACTCCAGCGGATTTTCCTGTCTTCCCAAGACGCAGTTCTGCAGCACTGACATACGTGGGATCAGCATGAAATGCTGGTGGACCATCCCGATGCCGGCGTCGATTGCATCCCGCGGTGACGTGAAGTCCTGTGGTACTCCATGCAGACAAATATCGCCGCTATCTGCCGAGTAGAGCCCGTAAAGAATTTTCATCAGCGTACTCTTGCCGGCTCCGTTCTCACCAAGCAAGCCGTGTATCTCACCCTCTGCGATAGCCAGATCGACATCGTCGTTTGCAATTACATTCCCTGGAAATGTCTTCCGAATGCTTCTCATTTCTAAAATTTTTTCTTCTTTTACCATAGGTATGTACCACCGTTTGGGAGGATTTACAAATATATATAAGTTCCTATCGTTGGAAGTATAGCGTTGGACGGCATCCCGTCGTAGAGGAACTAGTGGCCATTCTGAGATTTTTTAAGATATTTGTTCAGATCAAGTGTTGCTGAGTCATCGTGTATCTGTTTCTGGTGGCACTGGGCCGGTGTTCTTCTTAATCATACAATCGTTTTGCTATACTAGTAAAACTAGTAATATACTATGATATACTCGTCTAAAGGTTTAATAAATTGGGTAATTATGGCAGATAGCAAGATAATTTTATATATAACATACCCTGTAGAGGGGGTATGGCAAGCAAAAGCCGTAGGAACTTCCTACAGAGCGCCGCCGCAGCAACTGGAACCGTACTCCTGGGATCGTTAGCCGGATGCAGTGGTGGCGGTGGAGAGAACGCAGGATACCGTGTCGCGGCGATCTCCGTCGGCGACACGAGTGATTACTGGAACATCGGTCATACGAACTCTGTCGATAGAGTAGACGAGGAGTACGGCGATGTCGAGATCACGTTTCAGGCAAACGTCGCGCCGTCAGATGCAGAGAGCACACTACGATCGTACGCCGATCAGGGGTACGACCTGATCTATTCGGTGGCTGTTGACTTTCAGGAAGCGACGAAATCGATTTCGAGCGAGTATCCCGATATCGCCTTCGAACACGTGGCCGGCTCCGAGACCGGTGAGAACATGGGCCAGAACTACGCCCGGTTCTACGAGGGGTGCTTTGTCGCTGGGTACGCGACAGCCCTCACTCTCGAGCAGAACGGGATTTCGGACCCTCTGCTGGGGTACGTAACCGCGTTTCCGATCGGGCCGACGCTCCGGCGAATTAACTCCTTCGCCAACGGTGCGTATCAGGCAAATCCAGACGTAGAGATGGAGGTCAATTTCATCGGTGCGTGGTACGATCCACCAACGGAACGGCAAGGGGCAGAAGCCCTCATCGACGACGGTGTCGACGCACTGTACAACGGGACAAACTCCGGGACGATCGTCCGAACCGCGTCCGACAACGATGTGTGGTCGGTGGGGATGTACGATTCGATGGCCGGTGAAGCCGAAGATAAGTACATCACCTCGGTCATGCCTCAGTGGGACACGATGTACGACGCTTCGATTGGGCGCGTTCTAGACGGCAACTGGTCGCCCGGAACGACCTGGAACGGGTTCAAATACGGATGGATGGATCTCGACGAGTGGGGGCCAAACGTCCCGACAGAAGCGAAGGACTCGGCGGACGAGTTACGTCAGCAGATCGTCGATGGCGAGCTAGATCCGTTCGTCGGCACGATTTACGAAGGGTACCACGATGATAGAGAAGAACGGACGATGAACGATAACGACGAATTTCTGTTGACCCAGGTTGAGGAGTTCGTCGAGCCTATCCGGGGCCAGGTTCAGTAACCAACCCGACCTAACCGTACTTTCTCTAACGGCAACTTCCTCGGACAGACCGTGCGCCAGTCGTGCCGACAGGTCACTCTCCAGCGAGCGGTATCCGCAGCCGCCGTGCAGTAAAACCATAGCCGCAGTCACGAGCGGTGAGAGCTCTGACAACGACTGCTGCCGTGAATGACTGGCTGGGAATCTGACCGGCACCGTGATGTCATGCATCCGGGTATGGCTCCAGCACTAGCAAAAAAACGGGGGTACTGCCGTCAGCCCAGAAGACCGACCTTCGAGTGGGCCGACAGCTCATTGGCTCCCGAACCCTATCGAGTGAGATACTGGTTCCGAACTGGCCACTCCGGTATGCGCACTGTCGTCGCCAGAGGGGTGTAAGCTGACACACTGGCTGTAATCTCTTGCCGCCCGTTTCGGTGTCCTGCTCGAATTTTTCGTGCTCAGGTTCGTAACTTTCCTCTGTGAGCGGTAGCGGTCGGTACGACACCGTCGGCCGCTCAGTACCATAGACCGACGGCACTGTTCGACCGAATGCGACAGCCGGTGGTCAGTATCGCTGAGCAGTTATTGATCGAGGTGATCCTGTACGTTGGCATAGACCTCCGGGCGGGCAGAGATCTCTTCGAGTTCGTCCGGAGACATCGTGAGCGGTTCATACAGGTCGGTCTGTCGCGAGATATCGTCACCGTCGTGCTGATAAAATCGCAACCCGCTTGACAGTCCCGGGACCGCTTTGTATTCGAAGACGCTAACGCCTTCAGTTCGGTTGCGGAGGTGTTCAAGTCGATCCATCTGCAGGTCAGCAGAGATAATCGCCGCCTCATCGGACTGTTCGAGAACCTCTTCGGGGCTTGCGATCAGCCCGATCAACGGCTCGATTCCCGGTCGCTCAGCATACCGGTGCTGATTGACCGCCGTGTACACGAGGTTCTCTATCGCTCGTGACTTGGTCAGTTGCTGCCACGGTCTGCGGAGCCCGCCGACAGGCCAGCCAGAAGGGAATAAGATCATATCTGCACCTTTCAATGCGGCCACGCGAGTGAGCTCGGGAGCGAACATCTCGCTACAGATGATTATGCCGACGTTCCACCCCAGCTCGGTTTCGATGACGGGGATCTCCTTACCGTAAGCGATTTCCGAAAAGTCACACCCCGATGGGAACACCTCACCGGCCTCATACAGCGGTGGCCCCATGGGCATCCGTCGACGGGACACTCCGAGTTCTTCGCCATCAGGTCCGATTACGAACTGTGAGACGTAGTACCCCTCGTCGCTGCCGTCGAGCCGTCCGTACGCCACGTGCATGTCAAGTTCGTCGGCTTTCGCTTTGATCCGCTCGTCGGGATTGTAGCCTTCGGGGTCAGTAAAGTACGGTCCCGGATACCCCTCCGGAAAGCATAGGAAGTCGATACCGTCCTCGCTCGCATCTTCCATCGTTTCGAGGGCTATTTCGACGTTTTTCTCTTCCGCATCTTTGTAGCTCCGTGGCTGGGCCATGCCCAGTCGCATGTCTGGTATTGTCTCCATTGCGCCAGTGAGAGGTTGTCCATTAGTATATTTATACTTTCTGTCTCAAATCTACCACAATTGTATAAAAATATGGAATATTCCTCTCACTTCAGGAAGTGAGATAATATATTAACACACCCCCGACTCGTTGGAGCGAAGAGAGGTCGCCTTCGACAGAACTCACTGTCCGATCTTTGGAGATAGGCGCACTGGGGACACGGTATTCCCGACCAGCAGGATGTGGCTCATATGGCAAAGCCAAGCCTGATCATCCTGGACTGTGCCACCTAGTTACTATTCATTGGATAGCAGGAGGTGTCATCGGCCATCTTCCGGTCGCAGTCAAAAGTAACTATTTGTCTTGCCGCCCCCTAATTTTGTGTATTTTCAAAACATACCAGATAAAGTTATATATGTGGGCATTATCTGGGAGTGTAGGTTGACAATGACAACCAGTAAGACCGAGATTTGGCCAGAAGGCGTGACACACGAAACCGACCAGTACCCGCCGGCAGTGGGTGCGGGTGACTGGGTGTTCCTCTCGGGACAGATGGCTGTGGACGACGACGGCGACATCGCGAAAAAAGCGAGAGTCGCTCCTGAGTTCCCCTATTACGAAAGTGGACACACCCTCCAATCGAAGTACATACTCGACCAGATCGAAGCAATCGCGACCGACGCGGGTGGGTCGATCGATGACATCGTCCGGATATATCAGTGGTGGGAGGCGCCCGCGGAGGATCAAGCGTGGCTCGACGCCAACGGCTGGACGTCCCACAGCATCACTCGATACTTGGAACAACTCTATGGCGACTATATTGTGGACAAGAGCCCCGGTAGCACAGGCATGGGGGTAAAGGGCCTGAAAGGAGAGGACCGTATCCTGATGGTCGACGGAATGTTGCACACGGGCGATGCGGAGAAGAGTGCCGTCTCGACGGTTCCGGATATCCCCCAGCCAGACGCAGATTACTCCGAGGTCGTCGAAAAAGGCGGGTTCGTGTTCACTGCCGGTGAGGTACCAACGGACTTCGTGGGTGACTGGGGCGTATCGGAGTTGAAAACGGATAGATCACCTGATCCCCACTCGACCCACCTGTCGGCGGTCGCACCTGAGGCCCGGACGAATCCGTATCTGTGGTACGGTGACGAGATTCGGAACCACACCGAATACACCCTGGAAAAACTCGATGCAATCGTTCAGGAAATCGACACGCCGCTCGAGAACACTGTCAAGGCCGAGGTTTACCTCCCGGACCCGACAGACTTCGTCGGTTTCGAAGAGATCTGGACGGAGTGGTTCCCTGAGAACCCACCCGCACGAATCGTCGCCCCGCATCAAGGTTTAGGCCTCAAGGGGAACCGCATCGAGATCGCGCTGCAGCTGGTTCACCCAGAAGCGGATATCGACGTTGAACACATATCGACAGACGACGCACCGTCACAGGTGACCCACCAGCCACAGGCAGTCCGAGCCGGTGACTTGCTGTTCATCTCCGGACAGATGGCAATCGACGAGTCCGGGCAACCGATGTCCGAGTCCGGCGCACAAGCCCAGATGAGCGAAATCCTCGACAACACGGCCGCAATCTGTGAAGCGGCAGGAACGTCACTAGATAACGTCGTCAGCACCAAGTGCTTCTATGCCGATCTGTCCGATTACGTCGGTGCCATGGAAGCACTCACCGCCCGGTTCGACGAGGGGAACCGGCCAGCGAACATCCCCATGGAAGTCGGTAACCCGCTGCTTGTTCCAGGCTGCGACGTGTTAGTGGACGCGGTCGCATACGTTCCGGAGTAGCGGCCAGTCAGTGGCGCCAGGTGAGGTTTTTCCAACCGGATTACCCGTTGTGACCAGTGCGGACCGACACGAGCTACCTTACGGCCGCCCGTAGTGTCATCAGGTCGGTAGTGCGTCGATTTGACGCCTGCATCAACGGAACAATCAGGCCCAGCGTGTTCGCCGGCTCCCAGCCGGACGAAGTTGCCCGTACCGTCGATTGCGACACAGTTTCCCGACACTGCTTGGCGACATCAGTCGGCCTGTGCCAGTACCGCCGGGGTATCCACACAGCCTTCGAGCGGATATGGTACCACCGACGCGGTATCGCCACGGCACAGTACGGTTGAGACTGGTTGACGTGGGAAGAACCCGTCTCACAGTTGGATGAGCTACTTTCCGGTTTTCACTGTCCGGCGAACCCACGCCCATCGAGATGTTGCTTCCCACATAGCCACCACCTTACGAGTAGCCGAGTCGTCTCACACCGGTATCGGGCTGGATCCACACGTACGGTTCGGTAACACCGAACTGTCCCAGCATTACACTGCTAGTAGTGTAATGGATGTCGGTGTGGTTAGTCAGACTGCCGCTGACTGTTTTATGTATATCGTCGTCGGACTGAACGGCCCCGTAGCGGTTCGGTATTACCGAACCGTAGCGCTCAAAATCGACGTGATACAGTCCTAACGTCGGCGCGAGTATCACACTTGTCCGGGAGTCGTCGCATCCGTAGCCAGAGTCGGTGTCAGTCACCCTCGATATGCACCCAGCAGACGACCGCCCTCCCCCTTCCGAAGAGGTGCTGTTTTTATTAATTTGCTCTACAGCCACACGTACGGTCAAAAATATAAGATAAGTCAAAAATAACCAGTATGCGATGGAGTTATAGTTGGGAACATCAAAGGTGAGCTGAGGATACTACAGTGCCAATAGAAAAGACGATTATCAGTGTGCCTGGCCTCCCAGACCCCGCGGATGCGGAGTTCGACAGATCATACACGCAGTGTGTTACCGTCGGTGACTGGGTGCACCTCGCTGGACAGGTTGCTATCGACGAAGAGTGGGAAACCGTCTCACCCGATTTCGAGCCGCAAGTGCATCAAGTGTACAGCAATATCGAGATGGCCCTCGACGCGGCTGGTTCGAGTCTTGGGAATATCGTCCACCAGACCGCGTGGCTCACTGATATGCGGTACGCCGAAGAGTTCCTCGAACTCCGGGCAGAGATTCTCGGTGACGACCCGGCGGATCGATCGACCAGCTCGATGATCGGCACACAGGGGCTTGCGCGTGACGACTGGCTCGTCGAAGTCGAGGTCACCGCAATCAAAAATAACGGAAATATCAACAAAACTGTCGTCGAGGTCCCGGAGTTGGCCGACCCAGCGACCTCAGACGGGTTCGATCGGTCGTACGTCCAGTGCGTGCAAGCTGGCGATCGTGTTTACGCCGCTGGCCAGGTTGGCGTCGATGCTGAATTCGACGCAGTTGACTCGTCGTTTACTTCCCAGACAAAGCAAACGTACGATAATATTTCGGCCGCACTCGCTGCCGGTGGGGCAAGCATCGGAAACATGCTGGACCAGACCGCATGGCTCACAGATATGAGAAACAGCGACGAGTTCCTTGATCTCAGAGGCGAGGCAATGGGGAGCGACCTTTCGACAAGCACGCTTCTCGGCTGCTCGCAACTCGCCAAGCCGGAACTGTCAGTCGAGGTCGAGTCACACGCGCTCCGCGACGACGCAGATGTCGAAAAAGAAGTTGTGAGTGTCCCCGGGATCCCAGATCCGACGACCACACAACAGGAAGACCAGTCCGCAAGCACGCGCTCGTATGCACAGTGTCTCAAAGCCGGTGACTTCGTGTACCTGGCAGGACAGATCGGCGTTGACGAATCGTACAATGTCGTCTCGCACGATCTTGAGTCTCAAACTCGGCAAGTGTTCGAGAACATCGAGACGTGCCTCGAACACGTCGGTTCCGGATTAGAAAACATGTACCACATGCGGGGCTATCTCACAGATATGGAACACACCGAGGAGTTCTTGGATATCCGACGGGAGATTATCGGAGACGACGTGACTAGTAGTACGGTCGTGGGACATGAACTTGCCTGGCCGGAACTCCTCGTCGAGGTCGAAGCCAAAGCCTATATTCCGAACTAACCACTCCGTGCAGCGTACGTCTCGACGAGAGATACGATATGCTAATTGCTTCTCTCCCGTACCGTTCGGCCCATGATCCTAGCACGGGCAGGCGCACACGACTGGGCAGGGCTAACCGGAGATAATCAAGCCTGATTACCATATTTGTCCATAAAGTTCCTCGTTAGTACCGCAATACCTGTCAGAGTACGTCAAAAACACTAATATCGTATGCTGTTACACTTTCATTGTGAAGCTAGTTCAAACTATACCCAAAGCCGAACTGCTGCGTCTATTTTCCGTGAACGTGCGGTACCCGCAACGATTGGTGGTGGCAACTGAAGTATGATCGGTCGCCGTTGGTACGTGATCCTCTTGTGGTTGTACGTTGCATTAGCGTGGGGTGGGTCGTTCGTCGCGATCAACATCGGACTCGATTCACTCCCACCGATATTCTTTGCCGCGACCCGGTTAGACATCGCGGCAGTGATGGTCTTACCACTCGCGTGGGCACTCGGGTACGATCTGGTCCCCGAGACACGCAGTGGGATAGTTGGTATTCTGGTTATCGGCGTTTTCATCGTCGGAATAACAAACGTGTTCCTTTATATTGGGCTGCAGTACGCGACCAGTGCAGTCGGTGCAGTGCTAATCGGCATGAACCCCATTTTTGCTGGCCTCTTCGCCTGGGTGCTTGTGCCCGAAGAACGACTCAACCGCGCAGGGATCGTGGGACTACTTATCGGTATTATCGGTGTCGGAATCATCATCGATTTCCGGCTATCAGAGCTCATGGCAGGGAGATTGAACCAGTTTTTCCTCGTCGCCGCAGCAGCGACGCTGGCGTTCGGAAGTGTCATCACCCGCCGGATCGATTCACCGCAGGCACCGCTTCCGGCGATGGGATGGGGACTCGCATTCGGTGCGATCACCCTCCACGTATTGAGTATCGTCATCGGCGAACAAGTCCCACTCGGTAGCGACACGTGGACGATGTCCCTCTGGTTGTCGATAGCATACGTCGGCATACTCGCTACCGGCGCTGCCTATCCAGCGTACTTCAGAGCGCTGAAAGAGATCGGATCGGTCAAAACGAACCTGGTCTCATACGCAGCACCGGTCATAGCGGCGATTGTCGGCTGGTTAGTGCTAAGCGAACCGATCAATCAGACCACAGTCGCCGGGTTCTCCCTCGTGCTAATCGGGTTTGCGATTATAAATTACCGTGCCGTGGCAGCGACGTTCGCCAGCAATAAAATCGTATAATATAGACCCCACTCACTCGCACAATCGTTTCGAACGCACCAATAGCGATTGACTGTCCCGAGACGACAGACAACAGAGACTGGCCCCAGTTCAGCTATCGGGACCGAAGCGAATCAGGAGTTCGAGCTCATTTGTTGCCTCGAACAGGCGTTCTGCGAGTGTCTCATGTAAATATGCGCCCCGCATCCGCTGTTCAGGGCCCGGTATACTGATGGCGCCGAGCACACTCCCGTTTACTACTACTGGTACAGCGATACATCTGACACCTTCCACTTGCTCAGCTTCAGTAATCGCATATCCTTGTTCTGCAGACTGTTCCAGGTCATCGTAGAGGACATCTCTCTCTACGATCGTATTTTCGGTTACAGGCTCGAGCCCTTTCTTTTCGATTATGTTATCAACTCTGTCCTGTGGGAGACGAGACAGTATTGCCTTGCCCGTTGCACAGGAGTGCATCGGCAACGAACTGCCGAGCTGTCCGGCAGTCTGCAGGGCACGCTCTCCCTCGGCAGTGTAGATAAAATACATACGACCGTACTCTTCAGCTCCGAGCCAGACCAGTTCGGTTGTTTCCCGAGCTAGTCGGTCGACAATCGGCATAGCTCGTTTGACGAGGGGATTTCGCCGTTGCGCGCGGATTCCGTACCCCAGAAACTTACTTCCGAGGTGATACTCCCTATCTTGTTTAACGACGTACTCATTTGAGATAAGTGTCTGCAGATGTGCGTAGGCAGTACTTTTCGCTAGCCCGCAACTGTCAGCAATCTCCTGAAGTTTGACCCCATTTGACCGCTTTATCGTTTCTAGCACGTCAAATACTGTCTCGGCAGTCTTGACCGTTCTATCTTTTTGATTTCCCTGCGACATTGAGACTCGTAAATCCCAAATGTATAAAAACCTCTACTTTTATCTAATAATAGTCTATTAATATCCTATATAGTAGCGATAATGTAAATGCGAGCCGAGTCATACCCACAGACTCAGCATACGTGTTCGACAGCGAGCGTGAGGTGTGTCACACGAAAGAGCTCCCAGGGTCGTAGACAGGCAGATATCCTGCCTGCGGTACAGGAAGTCCAGGCCACGCCGGGGAGGATGTTATATTTCCGATATCCGTCGGTACTCGTCACTGAGAGCCTGCGCATCCTCGTTGAGCAGGGCGACAACTAAATACGACGCGTGGCCATCGAAATAGGAGACCAAGCGAGCAATCCGCTCAGAATCTATCGCTTCGAGCGAATCGAGTAGCATGAACGGGACAACCTCGTGGACATCGTGCACGAGATAGCCTGCGAGCGCGAACACGAGACCAGTCACTTCTCGCTCACTCTCACTGAGATGGTCGATGGTATCCTCATAGGTCGCGCCATCTTCAGCGGTTCGAACAACGTGGAGGTCGAAAGAACCACGCTGGACTTTTTTCCGTCCTTCCCTGACTGTTTTTTCGGTCCGCTCGATCCAGATACGAGCCAGATTTCGATACTGGAGCACGTTGAGGAGTGCGTCCATGTGGTCGTTGAACTGCTTGACCGACTCCTGTTCCAGAGTTTCGATGCGCGTTCGAAGTTCGGTCAGCTGTTGGCTGACTTCCTCGATTTCAGTTTCGAGTTCTTCTTTCTGTGCAACCTCTGTTTTGATCTCGTCGATGTCACTCTCGATGCTCGCGAGTTCGTCACTGAACCGCTCGCGTTCGAACTCCAGTTCGTTGATTGCTTTATGCAGCGAGAGCACCTCACTTTGCTCCTGTCCCTGTAAATCTTCCACCCGAGAATCGAGATCACTGATGACATGTACCTGTTCCTCACGCTGCGTCTCAAGAGATTCGATAGTCGATTTGCGAGTGTCGATTTCGGAATCGAGGTGCTGTAAGCGCTGTTCAGCGTTGGTCCGCTCCTGGCGGACACTCTCTATCTCCTGTTTCTCCGAACGGATATCGTCGATCTCGGCGCTGACATCGGAGCGCTCGCTCGCTTTCTCCTGCCTGAGTGTTCGCAACTGAGCTATCGTATCCTCGATCGCATCAGTCTCGACTTCGCTTCCGCAGGTCCAGCAGACCGTCGTGTCGGTGAGGAGCTGATCGGAGACAGACCTTGTTTCGCTCTCCGACGTGAGCACACGGTGTAGGTCAGTATCTTGTCCCCCAAGCATCCCCTCGTTGAACTGGATGATGCGCTGGAGGTTGCTGACAGTGGAATCGAGTGACTGCTTGTGATCGCGGAGCGTGTCCAACTTGGCTTCCAGTTCACCGAGGGCACCGCTCTCAACGTCTGGGTACTCCGCAAGCTCCCGCTCTACGTCTATGCGTTCACTCGTGAGTTCTTCGAGGCTCGCACGTTCCGTTTCGAGCTGAAATTCGATGTCGTTGAGCTCCGAGCGCGCCGTCTGCAGCTCTGTGACTACCGCGTCGAACTTCGATTCCTGATTCTGTGATTTCCCGACGGCGATGTCTGCGTCGTCAATCTCTGCCCGTTTCTCTTCGAGTTCCTCGGTTATGTCTTCGATCCGGGTCTGGAGTTCGGTCCGCCGCTGTTCGAGAGGTGGGAGTTCGTCCGAACGACGCTCGATATCGTCTATCTCTTGATCGAGGTGGCGCTTCGCTGATTCAAGCCGCTCGATTTCAGCGTTCATTCGCTTTGTATCGACAGGTCGCATGATGATTTGACGCAAGTCGTCAGCCTGGGTGACGGCTCGTCGAGCATCATTATTTTCCAGTAGAAAGGCGAAAAGATCTGCGAGGCACGAATCGTCTAACACAGGGTCGCCACTGAACTGTACTGTATGGTTCTTCCGTGAGAGGAAGCGCGTGTACTGATCTCGGTCTGTCGTGAGCTTGACACTCCCCTCCTCTGCGTCCCCCTTGAGAGAGGCTTTTTTGCTGCCGGTTGCCGCGATAAGTGCCTGTAGGAACGAGGTCCGATTTGTCGCGTTCCTTCCAGTGAGGACGTTTACCCCGGGTGATAGTTCGACCGAGGTCTGGTCAATACCGCCGATATTCTGAACAGTAACTTTGAGTAAAGCGTCGGAGGCTTCGATATTCGATGTTGGCATAGTAATTGTATTGGCACGATTATCGATTAATCGTTCGGTCTTTACACGTATCACGAACAAGACCCGAACTAGTGACCTAAAACGTAGGATTGTGAGTTGACAAGTTCGATTCAACAGCACACAAGCACACAATCATCATCGACAGATGCACCCACCCTCATTTATAAGTTCTACAGCATCATACTCTCTGTCACATTTACCACATCTGACACGAATCTCGGAGAACACATCGAAATCATCGAGTGCGATCTGCCCATTGCGTGCCAGCTGTGATATCGTGTTTTCTGTCACCAGAACCGTTCTGTTACGAAGTTTTTGAAGAGTTCCAGTACTCGTTGCTATCAGGTCCGTCTGGGAGCTTTCGTACTCTACGTTTCGGTACTCTGTTAGATATGTGTGTATAGCCTGGTGGGATACGAAGTCGGACTTCAGGTCGGCTACGTCGATACCGTCTCGCTCCATCTCGCGTTCTTTCTGAACACGTTCGCCGGCGCTCACGTCACCATTCAGTGTCTCGTAAAGGTGTACAACATCACGGTTTGTCGAGGTCACCCCGGCCCCGATCAGGACTGCCCGAAGCAGGCGCTGGTTTGTCAGGTCGGCAAGCCCGCGCAAGCTCATCCGATCCCCACCCTCACCACTCCAGCGCTGTTCAAGTTCTATGCCAAATCCGTCTAATCCGTACTTCTCTATAATCCGTGCAACTTTGCTATTCCTTCCGGGCGCCTCTGATCGAGAGTCAGTCATTAGTTGCGTATACTGACATTCTCCACAGCTAAAACCGTGAGGTTCACCCTCATTAGATTGAAACCACCGAAACAAAACATATTTTCTGAGTCTGTCTTTCTACAAGTTAGTTTGGTTACACTCAGGTGAATTTAAGCTAAAAGAATGTTCTGGAATATGTACAAAAAGTATCTACTTCGTTGAGCAGAGTCGGCAGGATGCCTCCGTTGGTGCCATTGGTCAGTGATCTGGGTGACTATAAAATGGGCAATGGTGGGTAAGGGTAATATAGGCGTGAGCAATAGTGGGTTACGAGATGAAAGTTGACGCTGAGAAACTCCAGACCAACGAGACCGACGACCGGGGGCGGGTGTATCTCGGCACTGAGTACGCGAACAAACGCGTCACGGTGGCTGTCGTCGAGGTTGAATCCGAGACTCCCGACGAGGAGGAACTGGCCGCCGCGTATCGTGAGGCGTCCGAAAGCGCCAGTGAGCTTGCTGATGAGTGGGGCGGGGCTTCGGACGAGGCGTGGTCGGGACTTGATGAATGAGCGACGACTCCGAGATTCGGCGTGGTGATGTCGTTATCGTTCGACTCGACCCCGCCGAGGGGCACGAAATGCGGAAAACACGGCCGGCAGTGGTGGTCCAGAACGATGTCGGGAACCGGAACTCGAACACGACAATCGTCGCACCAGCGACGGGGACATACAGAGGCTATCCGTTCGAAGTACTCGTGGAAGCGTCGGACTCACCGTTCGAGAAAGACTCCTCTGTGCGGCTCGATCAAATTCGAGTCGTGTCCGTCGAGAAGCGAATCCATTCGGTGGCTGGCAGTCTCGACGACTCGACAGTGGACGGGATTGACGAGGCGCTCAAATTGAGCCTCGGACTCAACTGATCGGGAGACCCTTTGGGAAGACATCGCTGCCAGTTCTGTATGCATTGAGAGCGCTGGTCTCAACTCTTGCTGTTACAGCACAGGTGAGACCACCACCGCCGTTCCCTCCGCTTCCAGCGACGACGATCACATCACCATCTCGAGCGTTGCACACGTGCCAGGCGAGTATACGACCGGCATTTTCCATCATCTGGAGCAACTGTAACTGCCTTGTTTTGCCTGCTAGTGGCGGCAGTTTCAGACGCTCAGACGGAAATATTCCGTTAAGCTAACCCGGAAATGGACGCCGTCTG
>Ga0209917_1000587_pt1 | contig 15090 bp, 7 predicted proteins | sample SalPon2_C_H2O_MG_FD_185710 | JGI IMG/M metagenome (GOLD analysis project Ga0209917, IMG submission 185710) | Salt pond water microbial communities from South San Francisco under conditions of wetland restoration - Salt Pond MetaG R2_C_H2O_MG... | ecosystem: Environmental > Aquatic > Non-marine... | reverse complement strand
CGAGACCCGCGGTGGGATCGTTCTCGTCCGGTTGGATCGGGCCGCACTAAGCGCCGATCTTGAGTTGGTCGCGTCGTGGACCGAACGGGATGGCGAGGCCTACAGCCAGCGGCTTCGGATCGAACTGCCCGACGCCCCCGAGTCGTACGCCCACGACGGCGTCCGGAAGGCGATCACACTCTCCCGGTATGCCCGTGAACTCCGCAGTTGGGCCGAGACCGTCCATACAGCGTCGGATCGCTCCGCTGCCGTCGACGACTGGCTGCTCGAGGACGGTCGCAGCGAGCACGAGCGCGACTCGGTACCGTTGGCTGTTCCCGACGATGCTGCGGCCCGATTCCAGCGGCTTCGGGCGTATCTCGCCGACGAGATGGTAGCGCTTGACGACGAAACGCTCCAGCAGGAACTCGATCTGCTGACGAGGCTCTGTAGCGACACAGTGGTTGAGTCGTCTAAACGATCAGAGTAACGCTCGTGAGTACCTATCGCGACGGGCCCGCTGTTGCGGATCCGCACCTGAGCGTTAGCCGAAAACCCTGCCTCACCGAGGCGGCTTCGAGTATCACTCGGCGAGGCGGGGGATCCGGCTGACGCCATCAGGCTGCGTCCCCGTCGCGAGGAGTCCGCCCTCCTAGGTCTCGTCGATAGCATGGGGATGCACCTACTGCCTGGGATGGGCGGCGGAACACGAGACGGCCCCGATCGTTTCGAGAACTCGTAGCGGACTTGGTACTCGGTTCCTGTTCGTCGTAGTACAGCCACCGAGAGAAGACGTCGTTGAGATCAGCTACAATCTCGAAGGTTCAATTGAATTGTCCTATTCATTCGATGATCTGTCGATCGGCGGACGCAAGTCATGCCGCCGGAAGTCGGTTACCTCGCCGGACTCGAAACGTACTCGATATAGACGTGCGTCCTGTGTATCACCAGTGACGGTATCTGCATCATCGGTGAAAACCGCGATAATACGTCCGTGTTCGCCGTGATACGGCTCATGATCTACATCCATCTGATCAGGGATGTCGACCCGAACACGATCTCCCTCAGTAAACTGTTGCATAGCGTAGATATCACAGCTAGTAGACGTTACTTCTTATATAATCGTCTATATCTCCATCAGTAGCCTCCGGCCTTTTTATTATGAATTGATCACGTCCGATTATTTCATTAGAGACACAGAATGAAAACCGTATCCTAAGTATGCTTATTTAATTCGCTCTACGACCCGTTTCTTCACCTTCGTTGGTATGCTCTTCAAAAATACCTCTTGATTTTCAGGATCGATAGCAAGCCCGGAGTCACGCAACCGTAAATAATTCAATTCTTCTGTTTGTCCGGTTGATTTCATTTTTATATCGAATCCTGAGGGCTTCAGATCAATCTGATATTCCCCACCACGCTGCTCTCCAACGATATCAATAAAACATCGACTCCTATCAAGATGCACAAGTGGCTCCCTCGTGACTTTGTATATGCAGTCATGATTTCTTGTAGGTGTTTGCCACTCAACGGTGATCTCACTGTATCCGTCCACCGCATCAAAAAAATTCTCAACTACGTCTACAACAGTTTCCTCGAAGTTATCGTCATCAATCGCTTGGATCTCGTTTTCATCCCAAGTCACGAGCACACCCGTCATACGGAACGTTACAATTTCCCATCAAATGTCTTTTTCGTTCATACACTTGGACGCGCAGACTGCCATATCTACGTGTTCTATGAGGAGTACAACTAACAGAGTCGTTACTTACACGCGAACCGGTGTGGCCCCATCGGATTCGATTAGAAATTCACAGAGCCGGACGAACTGTGACGCCTCGGAGCGACCGAGTAACACACCCAGCTCAAGATAGCGGCCGAATCCGTAATCCGTGACGTTAGCGCTACCGACGTAGACGGATCGTCTGTCAAACGACATCACCTTCGCGTGGAGAGTGAACGCTGGGTTCTGACCGTCTTGGCGCTGGTCACTGCGTGGGACGTCCGGACCCCAAACCGTGTAATCGATCGTCGTGAGATTGTCCTCAACACCACGTTCCCGGGCGTGTCGCACGAACTCGGCTATCACCGAATAGTTGTGTGAGTCGGTGTCTTGGAGATATCGGGTCACTATCGTTACGTGAACTCCCCGCGCAAGCGCATCGAGCAAGACGCTCGCGAGTCGATCGAAGCCGCTGTGTTCGAAGAAGGGTGACAACAAATAGATCTGGTCGTTGCTCCCTTTGACTTCGGTGGCTAACGTCGACATGAGACCGTCCATACCGAACGCTGCCGGCGTCGTGTCCGCGAATGATGGGTCATCCGGGAACGTTACCAGTGGTGTCACTTCGGTCGCTGGTTCCCGCTTGCGATACGATGATATGACTTCTATAGCGTGTCGTGTGGCGTCGAATGACTCTTGAAGGGGATCGGACTCAACCGTGTACTCGCTTTTTGCGACCGATCCAACGTGTGATTCACGCCGAATCGCTCCGGCTTGATCGAGCTGGCGGAACAGATCGCTCGCCGCGTCACGGGAAAGCGCCGTCTCACGCCCGAGGACCGCTGGAGTGATGCTTTCAGATCGTCCGGCAGCAATCAATAGATGTCCCTCGATCTCATTGACCACCGCCGGGTTGTGCTCAAGAATGTCCGCGATCGCAAGCGCCCGTTTGGGCCCGGTCGTATCCCTAGACATCTATCGGGTGGATGTCGTATTGCTGTATCTTTGATGTGTCCTCGCCATCATTATAATTCCCAGAATCCCCGGATCTCCCGATCCGTGTTGGGGCGGCTTCCATAGAGATAATCCCGGGACAGCACTTGGTTGAAATACGAACAGCTGATTTCACTGACGTGCAGACAGGAGAGACACGCCCCACCCCGTTGGGAACAGACCGGATCCATCATGCAGTCGTTCCCATGGGCGTGAGCCTGCCCGAGCAGGTTATCGAGTTGCTGTTCGACCATCGTTGTCATCCCGCCGATATTGAACTCCTCGCGGTTGTTGGTGTAGATAACCATCGACAGCGCCCGGGGAAACAGAAACTCGCTGAGATTCGTCCGATCGAAGCCGCTGATGGTGCTGGCCTGCTTGAGCAGGATATGCGAAAGCGTGTGCATCAACTCGAAGACGTACTTCGTGACCTGGCCCTCAACGTCGTCGTCGGTTTTGGTGTCAAACCGGCCGTATCCGTCGACCGGATCGAGATGATTCAGTAGGAACGACCGCTGCTCGGCCCGGGTGAGGCTCTCGATCTCGGCCCGGGCCCGATCGATAGCCGCCTCATCCGGATTAGCCGGAACGTCGGGTAACGTGACTGGCCCGCGAACCGCGGTAGGATCGCTCGTCGCTGGCAGGTTGACTGCTAGCCACAACAAGACCTCAGCTGGATCCAGATCGAACTGCGTCGCCTCAGTCTCCGACATATCGACGAAGATCGGGGTCCCATCACCGCTGCTGGCGTTCTGTGAAAACGCGTTCAGCATCGCTTCGTCTTCCTCGCGGCCGCCCCGCGTATATCCATAGACGAACGTCTGGACCGGGAAATCCTCAATTACCCGGACAGCGTCTATGCCGAGCCGTTCCAAGACGTGGGAGTACGTGTCGATTTTGTCCGCTTTCTGTGGGAACCCGCTGGACAGTGCGTTCTCGCGGAGATCATCCAAGGAATGTGTGGTCAGATCTTCCAAACTGAGTACGTACTGGAGCAACTCATCGCCAGCGTCGGTCATTTCATCGCTTTCCTCGCCCGCCTCGAGGACGATCAGCTCCCGGAGCAGCTCGCCGATCGTTTGGCTGTCGATCTCTCCTTGTTCTCGGAGCCACGCTTCGGCTTCGTCAAGCGATTCGACGCCGTCCACAGTCTGGTACACCTCGATCTTCCGATCATCGTCGATCTCGGCACCCTCAAGCGATTCGTCCAAGTCGACGGACTGGAGTCGACTATCCGTGAGGTCCAGCAGTTTTGCGAGTGCACGTTGAGAGCCACTCTCGCTCCCGCGAAGGTGACCGATATCTGCCGTATTCAGATTAACCGTTGTCAGGTAATGGGGATAATAGGTCGATCCTGCACGATGGACGGTGGTGTACATGCTATCGTCGTCCGCATCGTTGGCCGACGGAGGAACGTAGTCACAGCCACACTGCTGTCGATAGCTGACCTGTGTACTCCAGTTACAGCTGCCGACGTCACACCGCCACAGGAAATTCTGTGCTCGCTGGCTGTTCTGGTCGTCAAGCTTGATATGTTGGTCGCCGTGGTTCGGACAGCTCCCCGTGTAGAGGCGAGTTATCTCGCCGCAGCTGTGCACGCTGACGAACTGATACTGCTCTAGGTCGCCGTTACACCCCGATCGCTCACACGTCAGTGTTTTGTTCTGTTCGTTCAGGTCGTCCGCCGAGTAGTATTCGTGGGCCTTCCCGCAGACTCGACAGGAAAATGTCGTCGGGAACGGCTCAGCCCGAACTTCGTCCGGCTCGGCGAAATCGTAGTTATCCGGGCTGTTTGTGGTGAATCCCTCATCTCCCCCCTCCCAGTTTTTCGCCCGAGCGAACACCCGATCGGCGATGTACTGTCGATCGACCTGCCCGCTCGCGTCGGTCGTTTCGAGTCGAGTCACCTTCCAGATGCCGCGCTTGTCACTGTAGTCGAACGTGTTCCCCGGAAGGAATTGATACAGGATCTGCTGGCGGCTACGTTCCATGCTCATTGGTAATCACCTGTTGTCGAAGGTTTCGAAGATCTCCCGGTAGGAGTACTCCGAACGGATACTCAGTTGATCGTCGACATCGCGCAGACTCCGCATCGGCGAGCGTTTGATCCGATCGCTCGTCCACTGGGAATCGTCGAGTCGAAGCTGTGAGATCGCCTCATGCGTCAGCTCCTCGACGTCGTTCATGAATTCCTCGTGGTCGTCAACGTCGCCGTACATCTCCCGCAGCTGTTGTGTCAGGGTCTCTTCATCGACGGAATCGACGAACTCCTCGGCGTTATCACCGAAGTACAGCATTCCAGCATCGTCGCGGTACATATAGTGGTTGAGTAGCAGTCCCATGAACTGTCCAGGATGGGTCTGCTTGACGCTGTTTTTCGCCCACCGGTTGATCGGGACCGGCTCGACGAGTCGATCGAGGAAGGCGTGGTACTTTTCAAAGAAGTGATAATGACTCAGGTCACGCTCCCGGATCGGGTGCGCAACGTTGAATACGAGCCCCGGCTTCGAGCGACCGGCACGCGAACTCGCCTGGATGTACTCGGCGGTCCCGCGCGGCATCCCGAAGAACGTCATCATATTGAACCGGTTGACGTCCACGCCGTGGGCGATCATACTCGTCGCCGTGATCGTATTGAGCCGGCTGACGAGCAACCACGCCAGCCCCTCCCGGACGTCCTCGCTCGCTGCGGCCCGCTCAGCGTCGAATTGATCGCTGTCAACCACTTCGTTTGCTTCGTCGAGACTCCCCTCCAGCGTCTCCCGAAGCGCCATGACGTCCTCGCCGATATCCGATTCAAGAACGCCGTTTTCGATGAGTTTATCCAGAATCTGCCTGTCAGCGTCCGCATCCCACGGTTCCTCGACGGTGTCCAACACCTCCATGATCTTTTCGAACCCGGTTCCACCAGTCATCCGTTCGGAGGCCAGCGACGGTCTGTCATCCTTGCGGAAGTACATATCGAGCTGCGAGACGATCGATTGGTCGAGACGATCGCCATCCTTCTTCGAGAGAAGATACGTGACACTCGTGCTATAATAAGACAGCAACGACAGGATCTCGTCGATGCTGTCCGCTTCCGTCGGCTGGTCCGTATCCGTTCCCTTCAGCGTCGAGCCATCCAAGAACGCGGACGGCTCGTTTAGCGCCGACCGGAACAGATCCTGTATCTCTTGATGGTAATAAAAGAGGAGGTCGATGATCGAGTTGATGTGGGTTTTGCCGTGCGGGACGAGTCCGATGTAATATCGCTGCGTCTCGGCTCGCTCTTGGGCATAGAAGTTCTCCCGAAGGTACGGACCGGGGGACGGGAACCGCTCGGCCGGTCGCAAGAACAGGTTGTGTACTTGATCCTCGAACCCGGTTATTGTCGCTGTCGGGGCGATGACTTTCGTCTGTCCAGCACCCGCGAAGTCCTGCAGCGCGTCGATACCCGTCTCGTAGTGCCCGTCGAAACTCCCCATGCTTTCTTCGAGGAGATGCAGCTCATCGGGGACCATAATCTCCGGAGCTGGATCATACGGTTCGACCGGGGCGGCAAGGTCGCTGAACTCCGCCCGATCGATCGAGCAGCCGTACTTTTCGGTACACTCGTCGAGACTCGCGAACCCGTGCATCGGACATTCACAGTCCATCTCACCGGTAAGCAAGTGAGCGACTTTTCGCTGGTAGCCGATCGCGGTGATCTTATCGATCGTTCCGGCGAGGATGGTCGGCGCATAGCGGTAGAGTTCGTTGTCGACGACGTGGATCGGAAGCTCGTCCTCCGCGTACGGCTCCGCGACGTCCTGTGGTCGGCTCTGCCACGGGCAATCAAAGGAACTCCCGGTACAGTAGTGGGCGAGCCGATGGTTGTGGCCATCGTCGTCTTCGGTGCTCACACGCATCTTCACCTTCGCACCGCAGGCCGGGCAGCTCGGGACGACTTTGGCGTCCTCCCGAAGCGACTCGCCTTCGGGGCCCTGATACCGCCGGTAATTGTCGTTATCGTAGCCGGTCAGCGCGTTGGGTGTATTCGCCTTCCCGACCAAATACCCCACTGAGAACGACCGAGAGGGGTGGGTACCGATATCCTCCTGTTCGCGCCGGACGAGGTCCGCGTACACGACTGTTTCGGACATCCGCTGGAGCTGCTGGAGCGAAAGCAAACGGAGGGGGAACCGCGTCCACGCCGCGACGCCGAAGTCCTTCCCGCGGATCCGGTCGAAAAACATACTCCAGACGGCGACGCCGAGGAACGCCTCGGTCTTGCCTCCGCCAGTCGGGAACCAGAGCACGTCGACGATATCCAGCGCCGAGTCTGCATCCTCGGCGAGGTCCTCCGTGTCCCCATCGCGCCACTCGACGTCGTCCCACCCATCGTGCTCCCGGCTCGCGATATCGGGGAGCTGGGTAACAATAAAAACGAGTTGGAAGAGACGCCACCCTGGAAACTCGTGCATCCGATCCATCGATTCGTTCATCAACTCGAACGCGCGCCCGACCGTTTCGGGATGTTGCCGAAGGCAGCGCACGCCGCGCTCGAATCGAATTATTTCCCGTTCGAACGCCGCCCGATCCTCGTTGAAATCCGCAAGGTCGCCGTCGTCCGGGTCGTCGTCCCAGTCGTCACGCTTTCGGTACTGCTCGAGTGCGTCGTCGTACTCCCCCGTGAGGTACTCCCGCATCTCCGTTGCGACGGCATCGAGAACCTCGAGGCCGCCCCCTTTGAGGTCGGTGAGCGTCTCGAAATGCGGCTCTACCTCCCTATCGGCGGATTCGTAGACGAGCTGTCGGTACTCCGGGATGAACTGCGTCTCGAGGTGAGTCGCAGTCGGGTTGGCGGCCGGCGCTCGCCGCCCAGGTGGTCGCCCATCCTCATCGACGGCTTGGTCGTCTCTGTCGGGTGCTGTCACGGTACAGTTCCGACCGTGTCCCCACAGATCGCGGTTGTATCGGAAGTCCTTGGGGAGCGGATCGAAGGTGAACGGAACGAACTCCAGTTGACCCGTCGTTTGCAGATCCATATTCACCTCGAACAGCGTCGGATCACGGATCGTGTAGATCGCGTCCTCCTTCGATTGGAGTGCGGTATTCGAAACCTCGAAATCGACTATCTTGCTCCCGTCGTTGTTTTCACGATCCGGGGTTACCGATACGTTCAGATCGGCTCGCCAATTCGGTAGTGCGATCGTCCCTTCGTCGGCTCGCTCTCGCAGGTAGCCGTTGAAACTCTCCGCGTCCGCGAGTGCGGCTGGCGGGACGGTGTCGTCATCCTCGGTTTCGGCGTACAGATCGTAGTTTTCCTCGGCGATTTCCTTGGCGTCTCGAAAAGCAGCCTCGAATGCATCCGTGGCGCGTTCGCTGACGATATCGGGTGTGTTACGGCTCCGCGTTAGAACCGCATCGGCTGGGATCCGAATCCGGGGAACATCCAATTCGATACGCTCGAACACGGGAAGCAACTGATCACCCTCGTCGTCGTCATCCCGGTCGCCTAATGCGACGAAGGAATCCCGATTCACCATCTCGTCGTAGGTCGGGTTTACGCGCACCCAAACACTGGCCGTGACCTCGAGCAGCAGTTCGTCAGCCCCGTCGTTGCCCCTGAGACGGACGGTTGCCCCCAACCCGCTGGGTTCCATCTTCGATTGCAGATCGTCGTCCGGATCGTCGAGTTGTTCCTCGCTGCCCGGGCTGAGTGCGCCGGCGAAGAACCGCTCGCTTGGGAAATCCCGATGGATTCGATCGTCGATATCACCACGGACGCGCTCAAGTACGCGCTTCCGGAGGTGTCGGGCGATTCGTTCCTCGTCCGACGGCGGTCCATCCGTATTCGGTCGCGTATCGGAATCCTGTTGTGACATAGCTATTCAATGGAATGTATTCACGGCTCGGACGCCGTCATCACGGAGGTGGACCCCCAGTTGCTCGGCTCTGGAGGATCTCGGGGACACGACGGAGCAAGATCCTTTCGCGGGGATCCGTATGCTGAGTTTCTGTGGAGGGCCTGCGGCATGTGGTATCAAAACCATCGAACTATATTCGGTCGACTTCCCCAATGCGATTAAACCCTTGGGTGCTTCGGGTTGAACTGTCGAGTATCTGCTTGGACACTGATGATCGGTGCCATAGCGGTCTGGATTCTTTTCTGTGCCTATGCGGTTCAAACGGAGCAGTAAATGACGCCGTTCGGAGCCGAGATCAATCCCCGAAGGCGTCGACGACAACAGCCATGTTCACGAGATCGGGTTCATCGGGGACGACTTGTTGTTCCTCGTCAAGTCGGTCCATCTCCGCACTTTTTTTCTCCCGTAGCTCGGCAAGCTCGCTGCGATGTTTCGCGAGCACCGCGCTCATATCCTCGCCCGTACGGTCACGCTCTTCGAACTGCCCGATCCGTTCTTCGAGCTCTTCGATTCGGTATTCGAAGTAGTTCTTGGCGTGCTCTCGGCGAATACGGACCTCACGCTCTCGGTCTGTGCGTGCCTCTTGTGCGAGCTCGTCGATGAGCTCCCACGCTACGTCGTCCGCTGTCGAGGTGAGCTGTTCGGCCTGCGCAGTCACGGTACTGATCGAAGGATACCCATCGATAGCCGATGGGGGCAACCCACCGGTAATATCGATGTTCTCTGTTTGGGTTGTTCCGTCAGCGGTGACGTAGACCTGCACGAGTTTCTCAGTCACCGTATCACCTGTCCCCGAGAGATATCCAATCCGGTAGTGACAGAGGAGCCCGGGTGTGTTCAGTTCCTCCCCGCCAGTGAGGACAGCCGTCTGTCCACCCACAGCATCCGTGTCCAGACAGTACGCCATCATCGCCCGAACGACAGGGTGATCGAGAGTGATGAATTCGAGCGTGTCGTCCGCAAGCGCGTTCTCACGGTCAAAGGTCGCACCGTTATATCGGCTCGCGATATCCTCACTGGCGATCCGATTGGGGACAACCAGATCAAACACCTCAGCACCATCGTCAGCTGGGCCGGGACGAACGTTCTCGAGGCCACCGCCGAACTCCTGACAGACGGTCCTGACGAGATATTCGATGTCTTCGTCGCTGACCGTATCGGTAGCACTTTCCTCGACAATATCGAGGATGTCTCGGTCGTCCTTGCTCAGATCAAACTTGTCCCGGATGAGGAGCTCTTCGTCGACACGACGGATCGCCTCCTCTTGATCCTCGACGATCGCGTCGAGGTCGTCGACGACGGTATCGGGGCTCTGGCCGGTCGCAAGCGCGGACATGATCTGCTCCTCCAAATCGATATCTTCGAGGACGAGCCCGAGGACGTCCGAGCTCATCCCAAGCGTTTCCTCGATCTCGTCGATCTTTTCGAGGAGCCGCTCGAGGATGATGCTCTCCCGAGTGTCGTTGAAAAACAGGTTTCGGATCTCGACGGTCTCCTCCTGGCCGTAGCGGTGGAGGCGTCCAATGCGTTGGTCGATCCGTGTCGGGTTCCACGGGAGATCGTAGTTCACCATGATGTGGGCGAACTGGAGGTTCAATCCTTCTCGAGCGGCGTCTGTTGCCAACATCACGTTGGCCGGGCCTTCGAACTTCTCGAACTGCTGTTGGCGCTGCGACTGGGAGAGATCGCCGTAGATTTCCGCGATATCCCTGTTTCCGAACACCCGGCTCTTGAGGTACTCGAGAGTGTCTGTGTATTCGGTGAAGATGAGGATCTTCTCGTCAGGGTCCTCCTCTAGGATCCCCTCGACGTACTCTCGCAGCTCCTCCGCCTTGGAGTCCACTTGGATGGTCTTTGCTTGGTTGTAGAGGTCGCGGACGATCGAGAGCTCCTCTTGGATCTTCTCCGGATCGCTGGAAGCTACGGCACTACCAAGCTCCTCTTCGACGTGCTCACGCTGCGTCTGCGTGAGCATCTCCGGATCCTCCCGGTACTCGTCGAGTAGGCTTCTCGTAACTGGGGAGAGGTCGCTTGGGTCGGCACCGCCCGCCTTGATCGACTCCATCCGGTTTCGGAGTGATTGCTGAATCGCATAGATCGAGGAGACGAGACGTTTCTGGTAGAGAACCATCGCGAATCCGGCGGCGTCGTTTTCCTCCCGGCTGGCGAGGTTGTAATGTTCGGTTATGTACTCCGTGACGTCGTCGTAGAGCTGTCGTTCCTCCTCGGTGAACCTGACCGGGAGTGTCTGAATGTTCTTCTCGGGGAACATCGGTGACCCGTCCGCTTCGTACATCTCGTCTTTCAATCGACGGATCATCAGGTCGCGCAGTCCCTCTTTATTGACGTCGTGCTCGTCGCGGAAACGATAGGGGTCGAGTAGCGAGATCATGAAGTAGAACTGATCTCGCTTCCCGTTGTGCGGAGTTCCAGTGAGGAATAGTAGTCCGTCGGAGGTTCCTGAGACCACCTCCCCAACCCTGTATCGATCCGTTTTATCGATGCCGCGCTTCCCCTCCCGGCGAGCGGTGAGGTGGTGGGACTCGTCGAACAGAGCCACGTCCCAGTCCTCTTGGACGTTGTTCAGCGCCGAGCGCATGTCCTCCTGTTTGGCGAAATCGATAGAGGTGATGATGCGGTCTTCGTGCGACCAGACGTTCTCGGCGGGGTAGGCGTCCTTTTTTGCCTCGACGTAATCGCGGTCGTAGATGACGTAGTTCGTGTCGAACTTCTCTCTGAGTTCTTCCTGCCACTGCGTGGTAAGCGGCGCAGGGGCGACGATAAGCACGCGGTCAGCCTGCCCGCGGGCGGCGAGTTCCTCGATGACGATCGCTGCCTCGATCGTCTTTCCGAGGCCCACCTCGTCACCGATGAGATAGCGATGGTCATAGGAGGTGAGAATTTCGTGTGCGGCCTCCACTTGGTGGGGGGCGATATCGATGCGGTTGTTCTCTAGGGCGACGAACCGATCCTGTCGATGGGCGAGATCGAGTTGGGCGGCCCGAGTACGGAGGTTGAACCGATCCGGATCATCGAACTCGCCTTGCTCGAGCAGCGCGTCACTGCTGTCTATCAGATCAACAACAGCCGCAGGGAGTTTTTTTGAATTGTCGTCGTCGGTCAGGATGTGTAGCAGGCAGTTCCCGGACAGTCTGTGGGTGGTTTTTACGAGTTCACCTTCGCCGCCCGCGAAGCTTACCCGGTCCCCAACCTCGAAGCCGCATGCGCAATCGGACACTGCGAATGCCGATGTAGCGGCTGAACTTAACTTCTCGGAACATTGTCCTGTAAACGAAGAGAGTGAGTTTCAGCAGTGGCCTTTTGCAGGATGGACATTATAAATAGGCTATCATGCAGCATGCGTTCCGCGTCGGAGAGGCCTATCGGGACACGGGGAGCTTCAGGAACGCGGAAGACCAGTTCCTGCGGTGGATCCGCGGCCCACTGAGTAGCGGCATCAAAAACACGGGCGGAATCCGCGACCTCGGTGCGGATCGCTCTGAGACGCCCGCGGCGCTTGTTCTCGTCTCGAACGATGCCGGCGTCTCCCAGCACGACGATCCGTGGGAGGATACGCTGGCGGTCAATGCTGGCTACGTAAGCTACTGGGGTGACGCCAAGGAGGATCTCCGGTATGACGAGTCGGCACAGAACAAGAAAATCAAGGATGCGTTCGACAGGGCGGCCTCGGGACGACGCGAGGAGGTTCCTCCCGTACTGGTGTTTCGGAAGCCCGAGAGCGGCGTCGTCGAGTTCTGTGGGCTTTGCGTCCCGGATCACTTCGAGGTGCGTACCTATCAGGACGATTCGGGAGCACAGATACCGAACTACCGCTTTCATTTCTCCATTCTCAACACACAGGCCGTTCCGGTCTCGTGGCTTCACGAGCGTGCCCAGACGAACGACGACGACCAAGCGCCCGATGTCTGGACACAGTGGGTCAGGGAAGGGGAGGTCTCCCAGTGGCCGACTGGCGAGACGCTCGATACGGGAGGGGAGATTCGGCGCTACGAAACGACCGAGACGATGGTGAGTGACGCGTTCCGGGCCGAAACGTTCGAACGGTACGGCCATGCCTGCGCGATGACCGGTATCCGTGAGGCGTCGCTACTCGAGTTGGCACACATACTGCCGCGAAGCCAGCACCCCGACCTCGCAGAGCACGCTGAGAACGTGCTCGTGTTGAACTCGCTTCATCACCGGGCGTTCGACGCTGCGCTGTTCACAGTCGATAGTGAGTATCGGATTCAGACGAGTCCATCCTTCGAGCCAGCACATCCGTTCCTTCGTGCGACGATCACCGACAAAGAGGGCGAGTCGATTGCGTTTCCGCCGAACGTTGAGGTGCGACCGGGATTCCTCGAGGAGCTGAATGCCGGGCTGTCGTGGTTGTAGTGTAGTAGATCGGGTCAGTCGTCAGCGACTGCTTCTTCCACGATCTCGATTTCCTCGTCGGTCAGGTCGTAGAGGTCGTACACAATCTCGTCGATAAGCTGGTCCGTTTTTTTGATTTTCTCGTCGAGTTCCTCGGCGCGTTCCTTCGTCTCGATGTAGCGCCGGAGATCGTCAGCCACGTCGTCGGGGTCGGGTAGGGTCATCCCTTTCAGGCGGTCGATCAGGGAGTTGGTCTTCGTGGCGTTGTCTCGGAACCCGCCGATTTCTTTTTCGACAGCAACAGGGACGAATGCCTCGACGAGTGCAGCCTCCTCGTCGGTCAAGTCTGTGAGGGCGAATGCTTCGTAGAATTCAGTTTCCGTGTATCCGTAAGTGTCTGTCTCGAACTCATCTTCGTCCTCTGGTTTGTAGCGTGCCGTCGCCTCGATGGTGACAGTCGAGCCATCCCGTCTCGTGCGGGTACGCTCAATCTGGTGTTTGTCATAGTCATCGGTGGTGGCGTCGAGGATACTCTTTCTAGTGGGCTGGAAGAGTCCAATATCCGGAAGCTTTGGGCCTTCGCCGTAGTTACCCAGATAATCAAAGAGATTGAGATTGAGGGAATTACGAGTGTCTGTGTGTCGGATTACATTCGTTACGTGATCCTCAAGAGCAGAAGGAATCTCGCTAGGGATACCGATCGATGAGAGATAATCTGTTTTGTATCTGTAATAACCACCACGGAGAACGGTCCCTGTTCTCTTAATGTAGAACCACACCAAGGTAGAGTTCAAAATAGCCAATATTTCTTGATTTGATGCAGTGGATTTTGAGTCTTCACGGAGGATCGGACTGTAAACTGTCGTTGAGTGGAAATACTCTCCGGTACTATCCAGTGTGGCTTCTCCCCCTTTGACAATCTCGGGGATCAATACTTTTTTTCTCCCAAACTTCCCCGATTTTCTCGGACACCAGTGGGCGTACCACGATTCAAATTGTTGGCTTTCACTACCTCGGTTGGTCAATTCGCCCTTATTTTCACACAAATAATCGAACGCTTTCGGGAACTCTTCAGACAGCTCCTGCTCGGTCATTAATTCTCCCCCACCCCAGTAGGGGTATATCAGGTATTGTTCCGTTTCTGGTGAAGCATACCGGTCTATATCATTACCGGAAAGGTATGGTTCGCAGACCTTCTTTTCGACGGTTACTGTCTGGTCAAGACTTCGCGAATATCCTGAAATAACGTCTCGTCCAACTTCGCAGTCTTGTAGCACGAATGTTTTGTCCGCACTAGTTTGAATTCCTACAAATATTTGATCAGTTATTTCAGATAGTGAACGGGCCGTCTTTTCTACCTTTGAGATTACTCCCTCCTCTTCCGGTTTGACGAAATTCCACTTATCGCCACCCGGAATAGAAGTATCCCTAAAATTAACTCCATCTAGAATGTCTCGTGGATCGTCATCAACGAAACCATACTCCGCACTCTTTTTTTCTGTCTTATTAAGGAAAAGCAGGCACGTATACGTAGAAACATCATCAAATATCTGAATCTGACCGAAATCTACAATCTTGGGTGACGTATTCTCCCGTGAGAGGAACTCTCGAAGGGGCTTCCCTCCGTTTGACTCAAAGAATTTGTTGGGAAGAATATATCCAAATCTATTGGCAGATAAATGGCTTCCTTTTTCGACAAACAGATTGTAAATATCAAATCTTTCTCGAGCTGTTTCATAATTCTGCTCGTAGGGGCCTCGTATCTTCTCCTCCAAATTTTGAATCTTTACATATGGTGGATTCCCGATCACTGCATCGAAACCAGCATCCACTTTCCGCTCTCCATCTTGATCGTAGAACGCCATCGGGAACTCTAGCTCCCAGTGGAAGAACCGCTCTTCCTCGGCCATCGCCTGCGCGTTCTTGAACCAGTCCTGTTCCTCGATGTTCTCCCACGCGTCACTGTGGAGCGCTCTAGCCATTCGTTCGTCGGCATCATCGGGAATGTCGAGCCCGAACGCGTCGGCAGTATGGACGTTGGCCATCGCGAGAAGCTTTTTGTAGAGCGGGTCGGCACGCACGTCATCGTACACCGCCTCCATCTCCTTTGCGTCCTCCAGCGTTTCGTTGTCG
>Ga0209917_1000583_pt1 | contig 15148 bp, 18 predicted proteins | sample SalPon2_C_H2O_MG_FD_185710 | JGI IMG/M metagenome (GOLD analysis project Ga0209917, IMG submission 185710) | Salt pond water microbial communities from South San Francisco under conditions of wetland restoration - Salt Pond MetaG R2_C_H2O_MG... | ecosystem: Environmental > Aquatic > Non-marine... | reverse complement strand
CGGTTCGGCCCGAGGGCAGTCCGGATCGCTCTCAGACCGACAACAGCGTCCGGACGTCGTCCCACGACGTGACGACGTGCGCGCCGTCGCAGACGCCGGGGTCGCTGTAGGGCTGTCGCATCAGAACCCCCGCCTTCCCCGCCGAGAGGGCGTCGGCGACGTTGCCGTGGTAATCGTCGATCAGGGCGTCGCCCGCGAGCGCGCCCTTGTTCCGGGGGACTTCGTCGTGGAAGGCGTCGTAGCCGATCCCGTGGTCGTCGAGCCACGCCTTCGAGACGTCGTGGGTCTCGGGGATCCGGTGGGTCGCGATCTCGACGCGGTACTCCGAGCGCAGCGCCGAGAGGGTGTCGGCGACGCCCGAACGGGGCTCCATCCCGCCGAAGTACCACTCCGCGTGGTCGGTCATCAACTCGCCGATGACGTCGCCGATGTGGGCCTCGGTCCCCGGCACGTCGTAGGACCAGTCGTCGATGTCCTCGGGGGCGACGTCGTGGTCGTACTCGCGGCGGAGGTACGTACAGAGCCTCGGGAGCTGCTCGGCGACGACGCCGTCGAGGTCGACGAGCAGCGTCGAACCGGGGTCGAGGGGGCGATCGGTCATTACCGACCGTAGGGGCCGAGATCATTTAAGTAGTCGTGTGAGTCACGACACCTCGACCGTGTCCCCGAGTTCCGGCGCGGTCGCGTCGAAGCCGTCCCCGCGGAGCCGTTCGGCGAACCACGCACAGCTGTCGCCGTGATTTATAAGCAACGGCGTGTCCGCGTAGGCCTCGAGGAACGCCCGAAGCCCGTCGCGGTCGGCGTGCGCCGAGAAGTCGTAGCGCTCGAGTTGGGCGCTGACCCGGAGGTGTTGGCCGTCGATCTCGGCGCTGCCAGTCTCCAGCAGTCGGCGGCCGGGCGTCCCCTCGACCTGATAGCCGGAAAAGCAGATCTTGTTGACCGGGTTGGCGTGGATCTCGGGGATGTAGGTCATCGCGGGGCCGCCCGAGAGCATCCCGGCGGTGGTGATGATGACCGTCGATTCGGCGGCGATGCGGCGGCGCTGGCCGTCCCGGCCCGTCACGGTCCGGGCGTTCGACGCCGCCGCGTCCATGGCGTCGGCGTCCCGGAGGAACCCGGGGTGTCGGCGGAGCATCTCGGTCACCTCGACGCCCATCCCGTCGACGTAGCAGTCGATGCCGTGGGCCGCACACAGAAGCATGATCTCCTGGGTCCGGCCGATGGCGAAGGCCGGGACGACGACGGTCCCGCCCTCCCACAGCGTCGTCCGAACGCTGTCGACGAACCGCGTTTCGACCCGCTCTCGGGGGGCGTGTTCGACGTCGGCGTAGGTGCTCTCGGAGACGACGACGTCGGCGTCCGGACGCTCCGTCGTTCCCGACACGAGCCGCTGGTCGTCGGTGTGGAAATCGCCCGTATAAAGCAGGCGGGTGTCGCCGTCGTCGACGAGGACGTGGGCGCTGCCGGGGATGTGGCCGGCGTCGAAGAACTCGACGCGGTGGCCCGCGGCGGCGAACGGCTCGCGGTAGCCGTGGGTTTCGGAGACCTCGGTGACGCGGCGGCGTTCCTCCTCGGTGAAGGGGCACAGCGGCGTCCCGCCGTGGAGTTTGAGCGTGTCCGCCGCGAGCCGCATCGCCAACTCGTAGCTCGGCGGGGTCCAGTGGATCGGCGGGCGCTCGCGCCCGGAGAGCAAAGCGGGGATCGCCCCGACGTGGTCGAGGTGGCCGTGGCTCGCGACGACCGCCTCGGGCGAGACGTCGCCGACCGGATACCGCGGCGGGTCGTCGGTCTTCGTGCCGAAGTCGAGAAGCAGCGAGTCGTTCACGAGGATCGCGCTGCGGCCGACCTCCCCCGCGCCGCCGAGAAACTGGACGTTCACTGGGCGTCGCTATCGCCTCGGAACGTTTGCACCCATCGGTTCCGGGCGGGGCCGTGCGGCTCCCGGAGTCGGTGACTGACTCCGGCGGTCCGTCTCAGTCCTCGTCGGCGTCGCCCTGCATCTCGTGGAGGCGGTCGATGAGCGACTCCTCGTCGTCGAACTCGAACTCGACGCTGCCGTCGTGGTCGTTCTCGTGGACGTTGACGGCCTCGCTGTCGTCCGTGTCGACGTTCTGGTCCTTCTGTTCGGATTCGTCGTAACTACCGAAGCCCATACGTTTAAAAATACGTGGGCTGGACGGAAAAGCCCCAGGTATCGACCGCGGAGCGCCGCCCGCGGCCGACGGCGTCGGCAGGGCTACCGGACGACGGTGACCGGGACGGGCGAGCGCCGGACGACCGTTTCGGCGACGCTGCCGAGCAGCACCCGACTCGCGCCGGTTCGTCCGTGGCTCCCGATGGTGACGAGGTCGACGTCGTGTTCGTCGGCGTACTCGACGATCACGTTCGACGGCTTGCCGAACTCGATGGCCGTCTCGACGTCGATGCCCCGGTCCGTCAGCCGCTCGCGGACGTCCTCGAGGAGCGTCTCGGCGTGGCCTTCCTGGTTCTCGCGGATCTGGTCGATGTCCGTCATCACGCCGGATTCGAACCCGCCGACCGGGAAGTCGGTCGGATCGACGACGTGTAACGCCGTGATCGTGGCGTCGCCGTAGTGATCCGTGGCGAACTCGAGGGCGGCCGATGAGGGTTCCGAGTCGTCGACGGGGACGAGTACGTTTCGGGCCATGTGAAGGCAAATATGGCCGGGGATATTAAAAATACTGCCGAGTCCACGACGCTGGGACCGGGACGCTCACCCGAACCCGCGGATCCGGAACTCCGCGTAGCCGCCGAAAGCGAGGTCCAACGAGCCGATCCACCAGTTCCACCGCTCGACCGGGCCGCCGTCCGGGGCGTCGGCCAACTGAACGACGACGTGTTCGGCGGTGAGTTCGACGTCGGCGTCCGCCGCGTATCGGCCGCTGTCGGCGAGGTCGCGGGCGTGTCTCGCGACGGCCCGGCGCGACTCGGTGTCGCCGCCGAACGTCTCGAGTCCCGCCAGCAGCGCCGCGTCGTCGAACGTGGCCGCCCCGGCGGCCTCGTCGGGATCGTTCACACCGGGAATAGCGGCCCGGCGGACTTGAGCCCCCGGTTCGCGGCCCGGACGGGAAGCGACCACCGAAATGAAAATCAACACCTATGACGCCCGGGGCTGAAGCGGCGGTATGAGCACGACATCGCCCTTCCTCGGCGGTGGTGATCCGGCGGCGACGGTACTCTTTACGAGGCTGCTCGCCCACGCCTCGATCACCGTTGCGGCCGCGATACTCCTCGCGTTCCTCGCGGTCTACGTCCGGCGCGTCCTCGCCGAGGGGTTCGAGTACGAGTGGGGGTACCTCGCGGTCGGCATCGGAGCCGGCGGCGTCTACGGCCTCTCGGGCATCGCGACCGATCTGACCGGATACGCGTGGCTCGCCGCGTTCGCCGAGGGCGCGGTGCTGTTTTTCATTCTCTTCATCGCGCTCGGGATCCGGGCGATGTACCACGCCGACCGACCGGCGTCGGCCGGCCGGCTGTTGCCGGTGTGGGTCGACGGCCTCGTCGTCGTCGGGTTCGTCGCCGCCTGGTGGGTCGGCTACGTCGCGGCGGGCGAGTGGACCCGCCCCGTCGTCGCCGTCGGGTGGATCGCGGCCTCGGCGTGGGCGCTGTTCTACGCCGTCCGGACGACGCGGGCCCACGAGGGGACCACGTTCTCGGCGATCACGCGGCACCTGCTGCCCGCCGTCCTCTGCGTCGTCGCCATCATCGTGACCGACTTGGCGCGGAGCGTCACCGCGGTCGACGGGGCCGCCGTCGAGGCCGTCTGGCTCGTCGGGACGGTGCTCGTCGCCGCGTTCCTGTTCAACACCGCGGTCGCCATCCGCCAACAGGAAGGCGAGGTCGACCGGATGTACGACCGGACGACGTGGCGACAACAGAGCCTCGACGACTGAGGCGGTCCCGGCCGAAGCCGACCCCGAAGCATCGAACCCCCGTCGGACCCGAACGATTGGACCGCCCTCGTTGGGGGAGTCCGGATCCGAAGACCCTTTTCGAGACGCGCGCGTAGAGACCGTATGTCACGGCAGACACGCCGACGCTTCCTCGCCGGAGCGGCTGGACTCGCGGCCGGCCTCGCCGGCTGTACCGCCGGTGTCCGGGACAGCCCCGACCCCGTGCCGCCGACGGAGACGACCGACGAGGCAGACTCCAGGTACACGGCGGCGTTCGAGCGGACCATCGACTCGGTCGCCTTCGTCGGCGCCGGCGGCGGCAGCGGGTCGGGGTTCGTCCACGACGGCGTCGTCGTCACGAACCAACACGTCGTCGGGGACGCCGAGACGGTCGACGTCCGGTTCGAGAACGGCGAGTGGCGCAGCGCGGGCGTCACCGCGACGGACGTCTACGCCGACCTCGCGGTGCTGTCGACGGACGTTCCGGAGTACGCCCGGCCGTTGTCGTTCGTCGACTCGATCCCCGCCGTCGGGACCGAGGTGCTCGCGCTGGGGAGCCCCTTCGGGCTCGAATCCTCCGTGTCCTCGGGCATCGTGAGCGGCCGGAACCGGTCGCTGCCGAACGAGCAGACCGGCTTCTCGATCCCCAACACCGTCCAGACCGACGCCGGGTTGGACCCGGGCAACAGCGGCGGCCCGCTCGTCACGATGGAGGGGCAGGTGACCGGCGTCGCCGTCGCGGGGGCCGGCACGAGCGTCGGGTTCGCCGTCTCGCCGCTGCTCGCCCGCCGGGTGTTGCCGGAACTCATCGAGACTGGCAACTACGACCACCCCTTCCTCGGGATCCGGCTGATCGAGGTGACGCCGATGGTCGCGGAGGCCAACGGCCTCGACGAACCGCGCGGGATCCTCGTCATCGAGACGACCGAGAACGCGCCCCCGGGGACGGAACTCCGCGGGATCTCCGGCGAGCGGACGGTCGACGGGCAGACGGTCCCCGTCGGCGGCGACGTCCTCGTCGAACTCGCCGGCGAGACCATCGACTCCAACGCCGACCTGGGGACGACGCTGGCGCTGGAACTCTCGCCCGGCGATCGGGTTCCGGCGACGGTGGTTCGCGACGGCGAGCGGCGCGAGATAACCGTCGCCATCGGGACGCGGCCCGAGCCCTGAGGAATCGGAGGAGTCCGCTGGGGCCGGCGGCTTACTCCTCGCCGTCCCCCGACTCCGCGTCCTCCAGCGCGCCGCGCAACTCGGGGATCGTCGCGGTGAGTTCGCCCACCTGTTCGTGGGCGTCGGCGATCCGCGAGAGCGTCTCCTCGAGGGCTTCGATCTCCGCTTCGAGATCCGCGGCGTCCTCGAAGGCGTCGGCCTTCCGGCCGATCGCGAACCACTTTTTCGCGTCCCGGAGGTGCTCCTCGGCGTCGCCGGCGTCGAGCGCCCCCTTCAGCCCGTTGAGCACGCCGAGGGTGTTGTCGGCCTCGGCCTCCCAGACGTCGTCGGGGGCCGGCAGCGACGATTTCGCCGCCGCGAGGCTGGTTTCGACGTCCTCGCGCATCTCGGCGGCGGCTTCGTCGAACAGGTCGTCGTCGTCGAGCGTGGCCTGACTCATACACAACGTTTCGCACGGGGGCGGTTAAAAACACGCCGCAAAGCGAAAGTGGAAGCGGGAACGAAACCCGGCGACGCCGCGGTCACGCCCCCCCGCGCTCCTCGACCCGGTCGAGTTCCATCCGCGGGTAGTCGCCGTCCATCGCCATCGAGGCGACGACGACGCTGTCGCCGTACTCGATCCTGAGTTCGACCGTCATGAACCGCCCCGTCAACTCGGTGTACTCGGCCGACTGCTCCTCGAGGGCGGCCGCCAGTTCGTCCTCGAGGACGTCGACGTCGACGTCGACGCAGAACGGCTGGTTCTCGATCGACTCCTCGATGGCGCGTTCGAGGCTCGCGGCGCTGTCCGGCGAGACGGGCGTGCCCGCGAACTGGTGATAGAGGCTCCCGAACTTGATGCCCGCCTCGAAGCAGGCCGCCTGTGGGGTCGTCGGCTCCATGCGCGTAGTTGGGGGGCGGGCCGGATAAACCGGCGGCTGTCGGCCGAATAAAAATAGAAGCTGTCGCGGGACGCGCGGTCCTCAGTCGTCGGCGGGCGCGGCGTCGCTGCCGCCCTCGGCCTGCTTTTTCGTGTGCGAGAGCTTGCCGCCGTCGGCGAGGATCTGTCGCTCGCGCTCGGAGGCGTCGAGCGCCGCGGTGAGTTCCCACTCGTCGTTGACGCGGACGGTGAACTCCTCTTGGCCGGAGCGGACGGCGTCGGCGACGTCGTCGACGATCTCGATGTCGTCGCCCTGCTCGATCTTCTCGTAGTCAGAGGCGTCGATCTCCAGCGGGATGAGACCGAAGTTGAACAGGTTCGCCTTGTGGATGCGGGCGAAGCTCTGTGCGAGGACGCCCTCGACGCCGAGGAACATCGGACACAGCGCCGCGTGCTCCCGGGAGGAGCCCTGGCCGTAGTTCTCGCCGGCGACGAGGAAGCCGCCGTCGCTGTCGAGTGCGCGCTGGGCGAAGTCCTCGTCGACGCGGGAGAGGGTGAACTCCGAGAGCTTCGGGATGTTCGACCGGTACATCAGGATGTCCTGGGTCGCCGGGATGATGTGGTCGGTCGTGATGTTGTCCTCCATCTTCAGGAGGTTCGGTCCCGAGAGCTCCGAGCCCATCTCGTCTTTCAGGGGCACGTCGCCGATGTTCGGGCCCTTGATGAGCTCGTCGTCGACGGCCTCGTCGGGCGCGATGATGTCGGGGTCCTCCTGACCCATGCCCTCGCTGTACTTCGTCCCCATCTCGAACTCGGGGGCCTCGAGGTCGCCGAGTTCGTCGGCGAGGTCCCGGGGGTCGACGATCTCGCCGGCGATCGCCGCGGCGGTGGCGACCTCGGGCGAGCACAGGTAGACGTTGTCGTCCTCGATGCCGGAGCGGCCCTCGAAGTTGCGGTTGAACGTCCGCAGCGAGACCGAGTCGGAGCCGGGCACGTGGCCGATGCCGATACAGGCACCGCAGGTCGCCTCGGAGAAGTTGACGCCGGCCGCCATCATCTCGGCGGTCCAGCCCTCACGGGCGAGCATCTCGCTGGCCTGTTTGGAGCCGGGCGCGACGACCATCTCGGTCTTCTTGTCGACGGTGCGGCCCTCGAGCATCTTCGCGCCGGGGAGGATGTCCTCGTAGGCGCCGTTCGTACAGGAGCCGATGATGACCTGCTCGACGTCCTCGCCGGCGACGTCGCCGACGGGCACGACCTTGTCGGGCATCGAGGGGCAGGCGATGAGCGGTTCGAGCTCCGAGAGGTCGACCGTGATCTGGTCGGCGTACTCGGCGTCCTCGTCCGGCGAGAGGTCGACGTAGTCGTCCTCGCGGCCGATCCGGGAGAGCCAGTCCTTCGTCTTCTCGTCGGTCGGGAAGATCGAGGAGGTCGCGCCGAGCTCCGTGCCGAGGTTCGTGATCGTCGTCCGCTCGGGGACGGTCAGCGACTCGACGCCGGGACCGGTGTACTCGAAGATCTTGCCGACGCCGCCCTTGACGGTCAGTTCGCCGAGCAGGTGCAGCGCGACGTCCTTGGCGGTGGCCCACTCGGGGAGTTCGCCCTCGAGGCGGACGTTGACGACTTCGGGCATCTCGATGTAGTACGCGCCGCCGCCCATGGCGACGGAGACGTCGAGGCCGCCCGACCCGATCGCGAGTTGGCCGAGGCCGCCGGGCGTCGGCGTGTGGCTGTCGGACCCGAGGAGCGTCTTGCCGGGCGCGGCGAAGTTCTCCTTGTGGACGTTGTGACAGATGCCGTTGCCGGGGCGGCTGTAGTAGGCACCGAACTTCCCGGCGGCGCTGCGGAGGAAGCGGTGGTCGTCGGTGTTCTTGAAGTCGAACTGGTAGGTCTGGTGGTCGCAGTACTGGGCGGCGAGTTCGGTCTGGACCTCGTCCAGGCCGAGCGCCTCGAACTGCAGCCACACGAGCGTGCCGGTGGTGTCCTGTGTGAGCACCTGATCGATCTCGATGCCGATCTCCTCGCCCGTCTCGAGTTCGCCCTCAACGAGGTGATCGTCGAGAATCTTTTCGGTGAGTGTCTGTCCCATATCATCCATAAATCGAGTGTCCATAGATATAAATCCGGCGAGTTTCGCCCCGCGTCGGCAGTTTTGGCCGGTTTTGTCCGGCCAAAACGTGTATTTTCGTCGGGTAATCGGAGATTATAATGAATGAACGTTTAGAAATAACGTCAGGCGAGCCGCGAGAAGGCGAGGTTACCGCTCGTACTCTCGATGTAGATGTCGACGACGTCGCCCTCCTCGGCCCCCGGGACGAAGATCGTGTAGTCGCCGCGGTGGGCGACCCCGTCGCCCTTGCGTCCGGTGTCGGTCACCTTCACGGTGTAGGTGTTGCCGGCCTCGACGTCGTCTTGGCTCTTCGCCGTATCGTCCGTCCGCGTGCTCTTCGAGACGGGGCGGAACGCGCCGCAGGCGTCACACCGGAGCATGAGGTTGCGGTTCTCCTGGACGAGACGGGTGTCCGGGAGGCCACACTCGCTACAGCGGACGTACTCCTCGGTGTAGTCGTCGACGACGCGCTCGAAGTCCCGCGAATCGAAGTTCCCGTTGTACCGGCCGACGCCCTCCGAGAGCTTCCCGGAGGTCGCGAGGGTCTGTTGGACGAACCGGTGGACGTGGTCCGTCTCGCGGTTCAGCGCGTCCGCGACCGCATCGAGGTTGGTAAACCGCGTGAACGCGCCGTCGGTCTGTGCGACCGCGTCGGGGACCGAGAGCCGCTCGCCCGCCGAGCCGATGTCGGGGACGGCTTCCAGCGCCCGGTCGAGGCTGGCTTCGTATTCCATACCGCATCGACGGGCGTGGACGGTAAATGCGTTCCGAGAACGCCCCGGCGTCGGGTGTCGGGGCGTCGACCCCCGCCCGCGCGTCGCCGCGGGGACCGACCGCTCACTGCCGCATCGCCGCCTCGAGCGTGAACCGGCCCTCGTACAGCGCCGTCCCGACGACGACGGCCGAAGCACCGACGTCCTCGAGCGTCCGCACGTCCTCGAGCGTCGAGACCCCGCCGCTGGCCACGACGGGGATGTCGACCGAATCGACGACCGCCTCGACGGGGTCGCGCCGGATCCCCTCGAGTTGCCCCTCGACGTCGACGTCGGTAAAGAGGATCGCGCCCGCGCCCTCGGACTCGTATCGCGCGGCCGCCTCGGCGGGATCGAGACCCGTCCCCTCGGTCCATCCCGAGACCACGACCTCGCCGCCCTTCGCGTCGAGGCTCACCATCACGCTTCCGGGGAACGCCGCGTCGATCTCCCCGACGACCTCGGGCGTCTCGACGGCCGCCGTCCCCAGGATGACGCGGTCGACGCCCGCCTCCAACAGTCCGATCGCGTCGTCGGCCGTCCGGATGCCGCCGCCCAACTGGACGTCGACGTCGACCGCGTCGACGATCGCCTCGACGGCGTCGGCGTTTTCGCGCTCGCCGTCGAACGCGCCGTCGAGGTCGACGATGTGGATCGTCCGCGCGCCCGCGTCGACCCACCGTTCGGCCGCCTCGACCGGGTCGCCGTACGTCGTTCCGGTGCCGCGTTCGCCGCCGACGAGTTGGACGACCTGTCCGTCCTGCATGTCCACCGCTGGGACGACTTCGAATGAGGGGAACACGGCTGTCCGGGGGGTCCGAAACGACAAAAACGTACCCGTTGGGTCGCCGGGCACCGCCCCCGCGTCGAGTGCGGCGTCCGGAGCGGCGGCGGATCGACGGCCGGTGGCCGACGCGCCCCGTCAGTCACTCCGATCGACCCCCCGATAACAGCAAACTTCAACACACCGGAGGCATAATAGTTCGATCGATGCCAACCGTAGAATATCTCAACTACGAAGTACTGGACGACCACGGCTGGGACATGGACGACGACGACCTCTTCGAGAGCGCGGCCGACGCGGGTCTCGATGGGGAGGACTACGGTGAACTCGACGTCGCCGAGGGCGAGTACATCCTCGAGGCGGCCGAGGCCCAGGGCTACGACTGGCCCTTCTCGTGCCGTGCCGGCGCGTGTGCGAACTGTGCGGCCATCGTCAAGGAGGGCGAGATCGACATGGACATGCAACAGATCCTCTCCGACGAGGAGGTCGAAGAGGAGATGGTCCGACTGACCTGCATCGGCAGCCCGGCGGCCGACGAGGTCAAGATCGTCTACAACGCCAAGCACCTGGATTACCTCCAGAACCGCGTCATCTGAGCTGCGGATTCATCACCGACACCGATTTTTTGTGCCCCAACGGCCGACAGCGACGGCCGTCGCCCTCGACCGATCGACCGGCACCGGGTACCGGGGCAATTAACCGCCCGAGCGCCCTTCGATCCGACGATGACCCGAACGCAGGGGCAGTTGGCGGCGCTGTCGCGGTTCGTCTTCCGGGCCCCGGACTGGTCGACGAGCCTGTTTTTCACGCTGCTCGTGGCCGCCATCGTCGGCGTCGCCGCCTTCGACTCCGGGTTCTTCCTCGACGACGCCTACTTCGGGATGCTCTACGTGGGGGTGCCGACTGTCGTCGCCGCGTTCCTCACCGCCCCGGTCGACCGGCTGCTCGGCGGGCAGTTCACCTACAACCGGTCGGCGCTTTTGGCGTTCATCTGCGAGTTGGTCGTCGTCGCCGTCCTCCTCGTGGCGGCGGCGACGGCGGCGCTGGCCGGCGTCGGCCAGCCGTTCGTCCTCGACGCATTGTTGGTCGCGCTCGCCTCGATCTTCGCGCTCAGGCTGTTCGTCATCGTCGCCGTCTCGCGCCGGTCGCCGGCGGCGGCGGCGGTGCCCGCGAGCATCCAGACGGTCGTCGCGACGGGCTTTGTCGCGGCATACGACGGAGGCACGGACTACCTCCTGTTGCTCGCGCTGTGTGCCGTCTACGCGGCCGGCGTCTCGCTCTTCGTGTTCGCCATCGACCGCCCGTGGCGCCGGAGCCTCGACGTGTCGGTGCTCGATTTCGTCCGGGGGTTCGTCGGCCACGTCGCGGAGGGCTCGCGGGAACTCGAGACGTTCTTCGAGCAGGTCGGCGAGCGGGCGGTCGTCCCGGTCACGGTGCTCTCGATCCGCCGGCTCGACGGGACGGAGAAGGCACAGTTCGTGCTCCCGATGGTTCACCCGGGGCCGATCGGCGAGATCGGCGGCGGGAACCTCCCCGAGCGGATCGCGGCGTCGACCGACGGCCTCGCCTTCCCGCCGCACGCGACCGCCGGCCACGACTTCAACCTCGTCTCCGAGCGCGAGGTCGACACGCTCGTCGAGGCCGCCGGGGCCGCCGCCGACCGGATCGAGTACACCCGGGAGGCGACCCCGAGCCGACGCGAAACGGAGGGCGACTCGAAGTTCCTCGGGCAGGCGATCGGCGGGGACCGCCTGCTCGTCGGCACCCACGCCCCGGAGCCGGCCGACGACGTCGCCTTCTCGGTCGGGCTGTCGATCGCCGCCGAGGCGAGCGCCGAGGGGGAGGTGATGCTCGTCGACGCCCACAATTGCAACGACGGGCTCGACGGGGCGGCCTTCGGGCACGTCACCCCCGGATCGGCCCGGTCGTTCGACATGATCGAGGCCGCCGGGCGGCTCTCGGAGCGGCTCGGGGCGGCCGAGCGGGGCGAACTGGCGGTCGGCGTCGCGTCCGACGAGACCGAGTGGGGCCGCGAGGACGGGATCGGCCCGCTCGGGATCCGCGCCGCCGTCTTCGAGGTCTCGGGCCGCCGGACGGCCTACGTGGTGATCGACGGCAACAACATGGACCCGGGGCTCAGAGCGCGGCTCCTCGCGGCCATCGACGCCGACGACGCCGAGGTGATGACGACCGACACCCACGTCGTCACGACCGTCGACGCGACGAACCAGGTCGGGGCGGCGATCGACCACGAACGCCTCGCCGCGGCCGTCTCCCGGCTCGTCGAGGCGGCGACCGACGACCTCGAACCGGTGGAGGCCGGGATGGCGACGGAACGCGCCGAGGTGACCGTCTTCGGGAACGACCGGACCGAATCGCTCGCGGCGACGGCGAACGCGATGGTCGGGATGGGCGGGGTGCTGTTGGCCGCCATCGTCGGCGCGGCGACGGCGGTGAGCCTGCTCGCCTTCGTGCTCACTGGGTGAAAAGACGGCGGGCGTCCGGGACCGAGCGCCGGTTCCGGACGCGGTGTCGGAGCGTCGTCCCCGACGGCCGGCCGTCGGCTCAGTCCTCGAAGAGCTCGTCGACGGCGGCCTCGGCCGCCTCGACGGCCTCTTCGGCGACCATCTCGGGGTCGGGATCGTCGGGGGCGTTGAGGTAGACGTCGACCTCGAGGACGCCCTCGTCGAACCGGACGGTCACGTCTAGGTCGGTCACCTCGGACTGTTTGTACCGCGAGAGGACGAGTCCCTCGGCGGCCTCCGAGGCGGCCTCGACGACCGCCTCGTCGGTCGGCCCCGCGTCGTCCGGGGTCGGCGTGTCGCTCACGTCCCTACGCGCCGCCGGCACCGGGGCCGCCGGGACCCATCGGGCCGCCGCCCGCGCCGCCCTGCAGCATCTGTTGGAGCTCGTCCTGGAGGCTCTCGAACTGCTCGCGGACGCGCTCTTCCTGTTTGTCGAGCGTCTCGACGCGGACTTCGAGGCTGTCGACCTTCTCGTCGAGGTTCTCGTAGGCCTCGTCGTACTCCGTCTCGATGAGGAGTTCGCCGACCTCGCGGTACATCTGGGTCTCGCCCTCGATGCCGTCGAGCGTTTCCAGCGCCGTCTCCGACTCCTGGAGCTGCGTCTCGGCCTGCTGTTTCTGCTGTGCGACCTGCTGTGCTGTCTCCTGGAGGTCCTGGAGCTCCTCGATTTTCTCCTGGGCCTCCGGCGGAAGGTTACCCTGCATACCACCTACGTCGGCTTCAGGACGGAAAAACCCCCACTTTTCCGTCCGAGCGGCCGACGGACGCGTCCGAGGCGGTCCCGCGCCGCCGGGCTTTTTTGTACCGATCCCGAGGGGGCGGTATGAACATCGAGGCCAAACGCGACGCCGCCGTCGCGGACCTCCGGGCGTTCGACGGCGTCCTCGTCGCCTTCTCCGGCGGGGTCGACTCGGCCGTCGTCGCCGCTCTCGCCGCCGAGGCGCTCGGCGACCGGGCGGTCGCCTGCACCGCGAAAAGCGAGACGCTCCCCGCCGCCGAACTCGAGGACGCCAGACGGGTCACAGCGGAGATCGGGATCCGCCACGAGATCGTCTCGTTCTCGGAACTCGACAGCGGGGCGTTCGCCCGAAACGACGACGACCGCTGTTATCACTGCCGGTCGATGCGGCTCGGGCGGATGTTCGAGACCGCCCGGGAACTCGGGATCGAGACGGTCTGCGACGGGACGAACGCCTCCGATCCGGGGGAGGGCCACCGCCCCGGCCTCCGGGCCGTCGAGGAGCTGAACGCCTACTCGCCGCTCCTGGAGGCCGACATCGCGAAGCCGGAGGTCCGCGAACTCGCCCGCGAGTACGGCCTCTCGGTCGCCGAGAAGCCCTCGATGGCGTGTCTCTCCTCGCGCATCCCGACGGGGCTGGAGGTCACCGAGGAGCGGTTGAGCCGGGTCGAGAAAGCCGAGACGCTGCTGCGGACGTGGGGGTTCGAGCAGTTCCGCGTCCGCGACCACGACGGGCTGGCCCGCATCGAGGTCGGGACCGACGAACTCGAGCGCGCGCTCGATCCGTCGTTTGCGGCGGCGGTCCGAGAGCACCTGACGGACGTCGGCTTCGAGCACGTGACGCTGGATCTGGAGGGGTACCGGACGGGGAGCGTCTCGCCGGCGGGGGAGGCCGCGCAGGAAGCGGGGACAAGCGACGAACGGGGCGACGACGTGTTCGGGACGGAGTACCCGACGCCGGGGGAGTGACGGCGTCCGGACGAGGGGTCTCGCCCACGGATCGGCCGACTCATACTGACGGACAAACGAATGTACACACGACGCACGAGGATCACGCCGTTCGACGGAGCGAACGGCGGAGCACTCGTGACCCGGTTTCATGTGATTTCGTCCATCAGTATCAGCCGACGATAGGCAGTTCGACGACGAAGACGGCCCCCTCCGGCTCGTTGTCCTCGACGAAGACGCCGCCGCCGTAGGTGTCGACGAGCGATTGGACCAGATACAGCCCGATCCCGGCGCCGGAGCTCTCGAGGCCCTTCTCGCCCCGCCCGAAGATCTCTTCCTTCTGCGCGTCGGGGACCCCAGGGCCGTTGTCCGCGACCCGGACCTCGACGACCCCGTCGCGTTCGACTGCCGAGACGGTCACCTTCGGCGGCGTCTCGTCGTTGTGTTGGATCGCGTTCGCGAGCAGGTTCCGGAAGACCGACCCGAGCATGTCGTTGCCGGCCACCTCGACGTCGGGGATCGACCCCTCGATGGCCACCACCGCGCCGGGATGCCCCGACCGGAGTTCCTCGACCTGCTGGGCGAGGACGCCCTCGATCGAGACCGACCGGACCTCGGAGTCGGCGTCGAGCATCACCCGCGCCAGGTCGCGGGCGGTCGTCGTCAGGTCGGTCGCGCTCTCGGTGCTCTCTTTGATTATCTCGAGGTACTCCTCGCCCTCCTCGTCGACGTGGTCCTCGAGGAGTTCGGCGTACGCCCCGATCAACTGGAGGTCGTTTCGGATGTCGTGGCGCATCACCTGATTGAGCAACCGGAGGTCGTCGCGCTGCTCGGCGAGTCGCTCCTGTTCGGGGGTATCCTCCGCCATGCGGGAACTACGCGCGTCGGGGTTTATAGTTCTCGACGGTCCCCCGGCGCGGCATCGCTCGAACCCGTCGCGGGCGGGTTCGCGGGCCGTCGGCTTCCCGAGACGACTCGATCCGATCCGGTCCGGTTCGGCTACCGGCGCTCGGGCGCGGTGACGTTCTCGCGGACGACGGTCGTTCCGTCCCCGTTCGCCCGGAACTCGGCGACGGCGCAGTTCTCGAGGTGGTGTGCGGACAGCGCCGTCGTCAGGTCCTGTCCCTTCGCGTGGCCGAGCAGGATACACAGCGGGCCGCCGTGCGTGACGACGAGCGTCGTCCCGTCGTTCCCCTGGAGGTCCTCGAAGCGGCCGACGACCCGCTCGCGGACGCCCCGGAGGGACTCCCCGCCCTCCGGGACGGCCTCCGTCGCCTCGTACGCGGTCTCGCCGAGCCCGAACTCCGGGTACCGCGACTCGACGGTGTCCCGGGTGAGCCCCTG
>Ga0209917_1000582_pt1 | contig 15164 bp, 32 predicted proteins | sample SalPon2_C_H2O_MG_FD_185710 | JGI IMG/M metagenome (GOLD analysis project Ga0209917, IMG submission 185710) | Salt pond water microbial communities from South San Francisco under conditions of wetland restoration - Salt Pond MetaG R2_C_H2O_MG... | ecosystem: Environmental > Aquatic > Non-marine... | reverse complement strand
CGAAACGCACGTGTGGCAACACGATACAAATGTGAAAAGTGTGGCAAAACTCGTAAAACAACGCCGACCGGATAAGTAGGGCGGTACCTTTTTATAGTGGTAACATCGTATGCCATACGAGTATTATAGTATATAAATATATTGGTTTACCTATTCCTCGCGAACGGTTTGATCGTGTACCCACTCTTCTGTGGCAAACCAGTCACAATTGTTACAATATACTCGCGCAACCATTACACCCTCTCCCAAAAATTCCGTAGCACCGTGTGCTAATGATTCTGTACAATTAGGACACGCATTCAACTCTTCCTCGGACACGACGTTTAACTCCATCATTACAAGTTATACTATTATTGGCATATACTTAAAGGTTTGTATTTAAATCGCGTCGATGCTTTTTTATATGGGTAAACCCGTATGGTCATACGAGGATTATGGTATATAAACCCTTCGACGAAAATCGCGAGACGAAAGCCTTATACGGTAACCTCTCCAAAGGGTAGTATGGAGCAACATACTCCAATGCTGGCGACGAACCACTTCAGAAACAACGCCGACCACTACACACAGATCCGCGCACAACTATCAGCAACGCGGCAAAAATTCATGGATTCGGATATTGGCGGAAAAGTCCGACTACTTCAGAAAAGCCACGCATTTGCGGTTTTGTCTGTTCAAACGCCTGTTTCGGCACATGAAACAGCATTCCGTAACCTATTTGCGAACGGTCTTCCACTTTCGGAACAGGAAATTCGTGATTCGATCAATATGACGAATTACTACAAAAATAAAGCGTCTTACATTTGGGATTCACTTCAAAAAGGCCGCGTGTGGGAAGAGATCGCCAATATGTTGACAAACGGAAATATTGATAAGGCACATAAATTCACGCTTGATAACGTGAAAGGTGTGGGTCCGGCGAAAGCACCGTTCGTTTTGTCTATGCTTGGCTTTTCCGAAAAAATGTGTATCGACACAAATGTCGCACAAATAGCAGAAATTGAACCACCTAAGACGGTCGTCGTTGAAAAATACGAAAAAATCGTCGATGGAATTAAAGATCAATTCAAAACGCTCGCTCGGGAAACTGTTGATTCGTTTATGTTTCAATGGGCGCTATTTGATTTCAAACGAAACGAATTATCAGATCATCACGTGTTTTACCGAGAAATGGGTGTCATCTAATTGATAGGATACATCTTAATAATTTGGATATTAATTATATTATTTATCGGCACCTTTTTGTAATCGGTGCCTTTTTATAGTGGTATACTCGTATGGACATACGAGGACTATGGTATATAAAGCCTTCGGTGAAAAAATGAGATCGCAAGCCTTAATATAGTAGCAAATAGAGTAGTAGTATGGAGTCACAGACCCCATACGACGACGCACAACTCCGAAACGCTGGCGCAAGCACGCTATTCGTCGAATACTACGACGAGGCCCCTGCTGGCGCGAGTGCGCGGCGAGAAGTGGAATCAGGACCGTTTTCACTTGATGACCTTGATACAGACCCACAACTCGGCGGCGGATTCTTTGAGGCCCTGTGGGAAGGAGAAACGACTCAAGCGATTCGACGCGCCGACTCCTCGAACGCAGCGATACTCGAAAGGGTCACGGGGATGACACGAGAAGACACGTTCTAAGTAACCCGGTACCTTTTTATATCATAATTCTCGTATGGGCATACGAGTCTTATAGTATATAAAGGCACCGATTGAGCGTATGCCGAAACACTTACGTAAGCGGCTACCCTACACATAGCATGGAGTGTTATGAGTGTTCGGTCGAAGTAGTCCCGAAATCTTATCCTGAAGGAAGATGCCCAGTCTGTGACTTGTCTTACATTTTACCCGACGAGTCATGGGATTGGTTCGATTGTCCTGATTGTGGAAATGAACTCACGTCGCAATATTGTCACGATTGTAACAATTGGTTCGGTGACGAATAGTCGCAAATTGGGTTAGTCCGAAATTGCGCTAGTCGAAAATTTGGTAAGTCGGCAATTTGCGAACCGGAAGACTTTTACGATGCCGGCGCTAACTATGGGTATGTCACGAACCTGTCCCGATTGTGAGACGACGCTCGAAGAAACTGACCTCGAAACTGAAAAGATGCGCTGGCTTTGCCCTGCGTGTGCGCCTGAATTTGTGAAGGCGGCTGCTTTTGACGACTATAGTGGTCCGTATAACACGGTGTTCTAACCCGACACGCTTTTATACTAGTATACTCGTATGTGCATACGAGAAGCATCACATATAAGTGTACCGGGTGTACCCTACCCCTACCTCCTACGGGTATGTATCGTAAGCCTTATTACAGTCGCACCCCTACGGGTAGGTATGGGACGACGAACCCACAACTCGGAGAAAGAGGAACAGTACCAGCGCATCGGCGAAGATGAGCAGGACTCGCCTGAAGAGTTTCAGGATTACGTCGAGATGGAGCGCGAAATTCGCGGCGAATAGAAACACTTAATACAAACACACCCATACTAACATACGCAGATGAGCGAAATCACGTACACCAACGACGAGATGTTCCGCGCATTCAAGAATCGAACCTATGAAGGAACGAACCACCGTGAAAGCCTTGTGCTTGAAGAACTGCCTGACGGCACCTTCGCACTACTGGCATACAACTGGGGAAAGATCGCGGATATCTCGGAAAGTGGTAAAATCCGTGTCTTCGCCGGATGGGCAGATTGGGCACAGTCCCGATTCAACGAGGAATACCCACATGGCGGAGAGGCGACCACCCGTCGCCACATTCGAGAACTCACGGAATACCTGATTCATTCGGGTAGAGAGTTTGAAATGAAGACACAAATGCCAACGGTTGGCGCAGCGCCCGACAGTCTTCGCCTAATCGGACATCGTAACATGATTCCGAACCGAGGTACGTCTGAGGGCCGTACCGAGTAGGGAGGCTTAGGGAAAATCGACGCTACTTTTTTATAGTGGTATACTCGTATGCCCATACGAGAAGTATTGTATATAAACCCATCGATTACATAAAGCGACAGGTTTAAGTCACTACCTATCTAAAGAAGGGTATGGAGGAACGACACTCGGGCGACCTGTACAACGTTCACGAAACCGACGAGGTTACGATAACGACGACTACTGGTGACACCTTTGACGCGACGTGTGTCAATTTTCAAAACCAACACTCTGACCCACAATCTGGGGAAGTAGTCACTATTTCAATTTGGACATTTCAATCGCCGGACTTTAAGTCGGTGATTGATATAGGTATTACTAATGGACTCAAGTCGTCGCCCGATCAAGATGACTTTCCGCGACACCATGAAGTGTATCTCGGTAGTGAAAACCCCTCACTCGGATATGTTGAAACTATCACGATTCACGAACCGTAACACTTAATACAAACACCCACCTACAATAAAATGAGTATGGCAGTCCAACAACGACGCACATACGACGTGTATGAAATTCGAGAATTTAATCCATCGTATGTCGGATGCGTGGAGGCAAGTTCGTACAAGCGTGCGCTGAGTATCGCGAATAACCGATACGGTGCGGAAATAATCGTAGAATAATGGAATATCCACACTTCGAGGTAGAATACGAGGCAAAGGGGCAAAACTCGTGGGAACGACGGATGTACGCACAAGGCCGTATATCTGAAGACATGACTCACGGGCCGCCGTACTCGATCAAGCGAATTGCGGTAAATCTCCGAAACGTTCGATTCATCGTCGAAGTTGAAGATGAATTAGCATTATCAAGCGATTATTTCGGAAGAGCCATAGACGCAAAAAGAGCAGACTAATACAACCACAACTTTTTATAGTAGTATTCTCGTATGGTCATACGAGGAGTATTGTATATAAATGTATCGGCGCTCGACGGATTCCGAAACACTTATACCAATAGCACCCTTCTGTTAGGTTGTAATGGGAACTCGAAGCCAAATCCTGTTTGTGAAGCCTAACGGTGACGCCGCACAAGTATATCAGCACTCGGACGGATACCCCGAAGGTGTCTTACCAAACCTCGCTACCCTTCGCGACGTACTACAGTCGTCGGGTGCGCAAAGAGACGCCGGCTATACTGCGGCAAACTACATCTTTGCCGGAAAGATGCGCAGCGCACAGTTCAACGTTCGTGACCCGAACGACGATTATGCGAGAGACGACGATCTTCGCACAAGTAAGCCGAGTCGCGCACTTGATATCGAAGAGTACGGTAACTTCAATCAGCCGTTTTCACTACTCGGATACGGAATTAGTGAACCCGGTGTACTTAACGGCGATGAACAGTATGCGTATAAGGTGTTCATCAATTCGCGAGATTCAAAAGACTGGGGTGTACAACTCGGTCGTCCAAAAGAGTACGGGGTTACCGAATTTGACGACGTAGAGTGGCGTAATAGTCGGTCGCTCAACTCGGCGCTGGATGAATACGTAGAGTAAGGCGGTACCTTTTTATATTACTATGCTCGTATGAGCATACGAGTATTATGGTATATAAATCTTTCTAACGCAATTGCGACGAAACCTTTATATGGTAACCTCCCCTACTCATAGTTGATGCCAAGAGAAAGTTTCGAGGTCATCGTCGGAGTGTCGTCGGACAGTTGCCGCGAGGAACAGAACGCGATTGCGGAAGCGAGTAGATACCTCGCCTACGCCGATCAGACAGACTCATACGGATACAACGGGCGTGTGTTCGACATAAACACGTATGACGGATACGACCCTAATAGCGACGAGACGCTGGATTGGGGCGTTGGAATACACTTTGAGACAGTCATCGAAAATGAAAACCACCTTCGCGCATTTCTTAGTGAAATGTCACAACTCGCAAAAGTTGAGTCGGTTGAGCGTGTCGGGGGTGAACTGTAATGGTTCTTGAAGTAACCATTTCTCACCTCGAAGGCCGCGATACGTTTACCGGCGACGAAGTTCAGCAAATTGTGGACCTTGATGATACCGACGCTGTTCAGGTGACGTATACGGATAACCGAACTGATACCTTCCCGTTCGCGACTATAGTGAACGTAGACGTACAGTAACTGTTCGGTACCTTTTTATATCATACATCTCGTATGCCCATACGAGTATTATGGTATATAAGTGTATCCCCTCGACGAATAACATCATAAGCCTTAAGTACCCATATCCCCTACTAAGGGTATGGTCTACGAGCGATACCAGATCGATACGGTTGATGGGATTGATACACTACGCGACCGTATGGAAAGCGCCGATACTGTTGAAGATTGGTCGTTTATCCTAAGCGACTACATATCGGCAGGTAACGCAAAGGTTAGTAAAACGACCGCTATTTTTAACATGAATAGCGCGCACGACTGTCCGAATTTCGGCACTCGTGAAAACGGCGAGTCTGATACGGGATACTGTCAAGTTCCGAAAGAGGCGTGCTATGCGGCTAAGACGGAAACCATTTACAACGCAGCGCTTCCGTACCGTCGCCGACAGGAATACCTTTGGGATTGTATTACGCCCGAATTATGGGCAAAGGCGTTCATGTGTCTTAATGAGCGTAAGCGTAACACGTTCGATAGTATTCGCTTTTCGGAAGCCGGCGACTTTCGGAGTAACGCCGATATTGTTCGAGTTAACACTATCGCAAAAATGGTAGATATTCCGGTGTACACATACAGCGCTTCGCATAAACTAAACTGGGATTTAGCGACAGACTTTACCATTAACGCGAGTAATGACCGCGCCGACTACGGCGACCGGCGATTCATGGCATTACCGGAAAATCAAGAAAAGCCTGAAAATACTGTGTGGTGTCCGAATAGTTTACAGCAAAACGCGGGTGTTCCGGCAGAAGATCGAATAAAATGCGGCGAGTGTAAACTTTGCCTTAACAAAGAAGGACCCGACGTGGCAATACACATACACTAAGCGAATAGAAAGACTTATACTAATACGGCTCTTCTATTGTAGTATGAGCGCAGTATTCCCATCAGATGAGCCAGAACCTGAAGAGAACCCGCACGACTTAATCGATAAGATTATTGATAGGGTAATCGGCTAACCACTATCTTTTTATAGCATAAGTCTCGTATGTCCATACGAGGATTATAGTATATAAAAGTACCGACCGCGACTTACCTTATCCCCACTCTTCCGATTCAAATTCGTGTCCACAAATCTGACACGTTTCGATAACTCGTCCGGCTATGTTGTGATGCGAGTGGTATTCGTATTCGCGCCATGCCGCATCACAATCAGGGCACGATTCACGCATACTCCGAAACGCTGTTTTCCACGACGACACGTGATCATCCGAGCGTAGTGCGCCATTCATCGGAGCACCATCGGTTATATCCCACTCAAGTATCACCGTCTCACCAATCTCAAGCGTCGGCGTAATGCCGGCATCTTGTAAGACACGCAGTGTACTCACAGGCGGCGTTCGAGTGTGACAAAGTTCTATTTCCGCGAGGGCTTCGGCTATGGCGTCAGGCGACGGCTTCGTTGACATTCGTAGTGCCATATTACTACTAACGAGAGGGTACTACTTAAGTTCATCGGTTATGGATTTTGATGGGCATCTTTTTATAGTGGTATACTCGTATGCGCATACGAGTACTATCGTATATAAAACTACTTATCATCAAAACCTTATATATCTATCTGACGAACTATTTGGAAAAGTTCGATAGCCTTAAGTAGTACCCTCCCGTTAGTAGTAGTATGGAAGAAAAATCCATGAACCCTGTCGTAAGCCTCGAAGCCTCTAAACAATTCCGCGCCGCCTTCATCGGAGAATTTGAGGGACACCACACCCTGTCGGAGAACAGCGACAACATTCACGAGATTGAGGCAGGAGAAAGCAACTTACCTGACGACTACACCCTTCAGCGAATTGTCGCGTGCTACGAGGGTGTTCAGGTTTGGCTTTTGAACGACGACGGACCTCTTCAAGCATTTTATACGAAGAGTGAAACGTGGGGGGAGCCGGGCGACTTTGTAGAAGTTGCGCGAGAAGTTGAGTCGTATCTGCTCTAATCCGTAACCCTCATAATACTACTGAGACAACTAGCAAAGACAATACCTTTATATAGTGGTATGCTCGTATGCGCATACGACCCTCCCCCTATATAAGCATTCCCCTCAAACAATCAAAGCAACACCTTTAACTACCCACGTCCCTTACATACAGGTATGCGCTCAAAATAAACACACCTCACACGACAGACATGACAGATTGCCGAATAATGACAATTCAGCGAGTAGACACATCTATTCCTCGACAGGAAAGGCTACTGTCAAGAATCTGGCCCTTGTCGGAAATTTAGGCCTTGTCGGAAATTTAGGCCTTGTCGGAAATTTAGGCCTTGTCGGAAATTTGGCTCCTGTCAAGAATTTGGCCCTTGTCGAAAATTCTGCTCTTGTCGGAAACGCGCGAAGCGCAATCGTTAGATTTAACTGAGTGGCTACCCTACTAGAAGTATGGAACCTAACAGAACCTATGTCGGCGTTTCAGGAAATGAGCAGCAGGTTGACGAATTGACAATCCTTCGAGTAAATTACGATTCGGGGATGGCAGAGGTCGTGGAACGCCGCGACGGCGACGGCCCCTTCCACTACGTGAAGCCCTTGTCAGAGATCCAGCGAGAGTTGTCTGAGGGCATCCTGCGGGAATCGTAAAATGATTCGCGAATGGATGCGACGTAGATTGCGCGAGTGGCGAGCGAATCCCCCACAATTTACGCTACGCATTTCCTAAGGAGTAGGTCGCAACCCTTTCTTCATCACACACACAGATACCCGTACCCTATACCCCTACCCCCTACCCGTATACCCTTCTTCGTAATAGTTATATACCCCTATCCCCTACCCGTATATGTACAATGATAGAATACCTACTCGCAATACTACTGATAGTTATGATAACAACGGGGACACTATGTTAAGGTGTCTACGAGAAGGAGGGGCCGCTAATCGACGAATCAGCCTCATACTCATCACGTAATTCGTAGTCGAATCGCTTGAGGTCTTCGATTGTACTTACCATTTCGTCAGTTTGTTTATTAAATTCTCGAACCACCTCATCGAAAGATGTATCAGAATCACCCTGAACATAAATTCGCCCGATGCCATAATCGCATTCAAGTGCTGGTGCAACTTCCAAATTACTTTTCTCAGTATCACTCATTGTATATATACCTTACGACGCTAGTTATATAAGTCTTTCGGTTTCACAATTGACGTATTCGCGGAATTCTCGCGATTCAACGAGTGCGTCAAAAATTTCATCAGCCGGCTCACTCGTGTCAATCCGTCCCCTCCAGCAATGTGATTCCTCGTGTTCAATAGATAGCGTCTCTCCGTCAATCGCAACAGTAAATCGATGGTCGCGCCCATCCTTCGAGACAGTCATCCGAGCCACGCCATCTTGTTCAATTGTCTTCTGTACGAGAACGTCGTTCATACACAACAGTAAACACTCAAAGTATTTATACCTTTCGGTGTAAGTTGCAGAGCAACTTACGAAAGGGTAGGCTGCACAGTTCCGCGAGTCTCCTCGCTAAATCTGTTGGAATCCCATAAGCGAGACTTCACATTCAGGGTCCTCGCGCCCAAATTGCGCAAGCAGTTCGATACCCTCCTCGCGAAAGTCGCGACTGTCATTCTCCAAGTCTGCCGTGTTACGCACAAGGCGCTCATTCTCGCGAGCGTCAGACTCAAAGAATCGGAACTCGTACACGGGCTTCATCGTCGGAGTGTTGTCTTCTGACATCACAACCTATCCTACGAGTGCTACCCATATAAAGGTATCGAAATCTCGTCAAACCGAAAGATTTATATACAATGAGAGCGTAGTGGTATTTGTATACTCTTCCCTATTACTACAAGATAAAATATTACTGGGTAATATTACTCGGTGTTCGAAAGATTTATATAGTGGGAGTGCATATAGGGATATAATGAGGTTCAATTGGTGGCTCAATTGTTCCTTTGTGGGCGACTGGAATAAAAGGTTCCTGCCTTAAGAAACTGAAGCGCGGTTTGCGGAATATACATCCACGGAATACCGAAAGGGCTTATCCATTATTGGAGGCTACTGTGAACCCCCAACAGGTCGTTGGGTTGTGGGGAATAGCAACGGGTTGTGGACAGTTCATAATGGTCGTTTTGCAATTTTATATTGCTCCGTTGATAGATGCCGTAATCCATACCTTAGGCTATTCAATCAAGGGTTGTGGGCGACCAGTCATAGGAATTGTCCTCTGAAACTGAAGATGGTTTATCACTACTATTGTATTGTACTTCTATTATATTGTACAGTTTCAGTTTCAAAGGAGACACCCTGTGACCAGTCGCCCTGAGTGGAATAGTGTAGCCTAACTGTGGGTCGTCAGATGCGTGTATCGTTGAATATATGATGCTCCTTGTCAGAGTAGGTATGAATCACCTAATCGCGGCGTGTTATGTGAGATTGTTTCTCTATGGAGCAATTTCTATATTTAGGGTAAGATTTATATAATGGGTGAAAATCAACTATTTCACCCCTCTTCCAACCTATCTACTCTCCTCTTCTAACCTATCTACACCCCTCTTTCAACCTATCTACTCTCCTCCTCCAACCTATCTACACTCCTCCAACCTACAGGTTTTCCTCAACCCACGCGCCACGATTATCCGCATTGTGGTACTCCATCTTCTCATTCCAAGACAGTTTACCAAACGGCGTATCCATCACCTGATCCAACGTATCTTCGGCAAAGGTGCCAATCAATCCCGGCACAGCCGTATCGCTCACGGAACCTCGCTCGTTATCGATAATGAGAATCCGCGCAGGACTATGCGCTGCTTGCAAAATCACCACGTCGTCAACGAGAGGCTCGCCATCCGTGAACTCGAACTCACCCTCCTCGTACTCGTGCGTTGCTTTAATCTCGCGCCCGTCCATCGTCGGAGTAGCCTTTGTAACTTGAATCATTGTATCTGTCTCCATTTCATTGTACGCGCCATCCATACTTAAGGCTTGCGAATTCATTCCTGAATCACCGCCGTAATCGTCGCGCCGCGATACTCGTTGTACATATTCTCCAATACGTCTTCATTTGGCGGAGTATACCACACTCGCAAAATTGGATACTGCTGATCCGTGAATCGCTGCGTGATTGCGTCAAATCCTGTTACGGTAGCGGTGCCACCCTCGTGAACGATAGTTGCTTCGGTTACCATTGCATCCTAACAGAAGGGACGCGAGTATATAAGACTTATCCTTATATTGTATAAGGAGATATTATTCGTCGTCGTCGCGACTTACGTCACATCGACATTTGGGAAAATCACATCCGGTAAGTGGACGTGGACATTCTTCGTGAAACGCTGCGCCGTCAAATTCGCCGATTTGTGTTGGATTACCCATACGTGAACAACGTGCGCCAACTATATAATCCTATCGCAAAAACTTCTAACAGCCAAACCGTTAATACAACATACAACTGCGCATCCCCGAACAAATACTTTGTTACGTTAACCTGTACACCAATTGAAAAACATAACGCTGCTCCCACAAGCGCCGCGCGATTCATCAAATTCTAAAGTTCTGCGCCGAGGAGCCATACTTTGGCCCAATATCGTCGCTCGCGTCATACTGCTGCTCCTTGCTCGAAGTCGTGCCCTCGTGCGTCGAGTCGTCGGCAATTGCACAATCACACTCCTTGAGCCAGCGCTCCCACTTATCGTGTGAATTACCCGATTCGTAGGTGCCGTATGCCGGAACGGTATCTGCGCGTCGCTGAAGGTTCCACTCGACTGTAGTAAATGCGGGCACAATCGCCTCACCCGCTGCCCATCGCTCAGGGCGCGTATTTTCAGGAATCGGAACGACCATCGTCGGACCATCCGATTCGTCAAATTCCTCAGGCTTTGGCGGAAGTGTAGACAATTTTCCGTCATCAGGGTCTGGCATCGGGCGATACATCTCAGGAAAAATTACCATCTTGTAATCCTGCTCCTCGTCGTCGCGCGGATTCATCGAATCTACATCCTCTACTTCAAATTCCGACAAATTTTCCCACGGAACCTGCGTTCCCTCAGTCTCGATGCAAAGAAGTGGGTCACCGTAAGCGTGTTCCTCCTCGTCAGAACCAGCCACCCTCCAATAATAGGACAAAAATTCATTCGACCCGTACTCATTTTCCGCAATCCGCTCGATACTATTCGTAAACTCGTCACTCAACTCATATGTGCGATTATTTACGGTAACGGTTAATGTCTCCATACAATATCTAATGTGCGTCGTCTACTTAATACTTATGAAAAGTCGAAAAGGCTTTCCTGACTATCGTCAATATTTGCGCGTCGGTCAACCTCTCGAATAATCGCCGCGAATGCTGTTCCAGCAGGCGCGATTTTATATAATTCTACATCTACGTCTACGCGAGCGTCAACTTTGTACACTTGTGATGTTAACCAATCCCATCCGACGTTTTTCTCGAAAAGCAACCGATAGTGGTATCGAGAGTGGTCAACAAATATTTCTGAATCGTCAGCCTCTGTTTGATTATGAAGCCGAGTTTGAATATGTTGCGCACTATTCGTCATCGTGATACCATTCTGTAATCCACCAAATAATCATTCCAAACGATGCGAAAATCGCGACAAACGACGCGATTGCGTGGAGTGTGACAATTTCATTCACAAGAATGTATTGTGAAAGAATAAAGGTTACGACTGCAACAATTGAACTCACAATATACGTACCCGCGCTCATTTTCCCGATTACGTCGTGTAGGCTTATTGTCATACGTTAATCCACGTGTTACTTATGTTATGGTAACATACCTACTTAAATCTTTCGTTTTACTCGTCGCACTCTGCTGCTGTTCTCCACGAAATCGACGACACTTCACAAACACCCGGCTCGGTCGGTCGAGTGTCGTCTGCATCCCACGAGACACATTGTTCGTCGCATTCGTTGCAGTATCGCGTCCACGGATACTTAATCTTCTTCGAGCGCTTCAGTTTCCCAGACTCCCAGCACCCATTTGGACAGGCAAATTTGTATGGACGCTCTGTATGTCTCTTCGAAGCGCAGCGAGTTGGTTCAGCGCCGACCTCGCGGCACACGTGCTTCCAGTTATGGTTGTGCCCCTGACCCGACCCATACTTCTCATACGTCAATGCGTGCGCGACTTCGTGACGAACTGTATCTCGCCAATCGTGTTCACTAGTTATGATGGTTGGCGCGATACGGATAACGTGGTGTCCCCTCGCTGACATAGTGCTATTTGGTTTGATTCGATTGTACTGGCATTGACCGTGCTTGCTCTTGAAGCGAGGCGCGAGAAATTCGTGAATATTCTCTCGCGGCAACACTTCTGGAACCCACGACGGCGCTTCGTCGTATAAGCAATCCACCTCGTGAGAAACTTTTTCGAGACTACTACGCTCAGGCGTGGGTGAATCATTCGAGGCACCCATAACCTGAGCGTGATTATCCAACATCGTGTTGATTAGGTCATCGTTATTGCTCATTGCTCAATACACCGTAGGGGATATACTGTATTAAGGCTTTCGAACCCGTCGTCGAAACAACTAAGTACTCTGTGTACGTACACCACGTATGGTGAAAATAGACTCATTTGATATGGTGAACATAGACTCATTTGAAATACCAATACGCCTTCAATCAACTGATGACAACTCGGTTATACAAACGCCGATTGTGCAAGGATTATTTGAAACAACAACAGGGTATTTCTCAATACTGTGTAAAGAGGGTAACATTAAAGAAGTTCGCGACGAACGACCACTCGCCACCCTACCCGAAAAAGAGCAAGAATCGATAACACTATATATGTATATCCTGTACGCAATGGTATACGGAACAGAAGACTTACAAGATGAAACTAACTGACACAACCCAATACCAGCAAAGCGACGAGTACGAGTATCACAAGCCGCGTGTATCATTTTCGTTCAGCGCGCGCGACAAAAGTAACGGAAAAATTACAGAAAAACAAATAACCTTTTCATACTTTGAAGAATTAGACGAGTGGAATTTGTTTCATTATCTAGAAAAAGAAACAAAAGATACGATGTACGTAACCGACAGGAATTGGCGAATTGTCCACGACGTGCATTGGGACAAGGCACACTCGTCGGGGGCAGAGATAGATATTCCAGAATGCGTCATCGAACGGTTCGAGGAAATGATGGGCCTCGATTCACTCACGCTCACATATTAAACCATAACACTTAAGTAAACATAATACAATGGGTATATATGGTTAAAGTACTTCCATTCCCGTGGTACGGTGGTAAATATTCATATACGTCTTTTGTGTATGAAAATTTAGCAGACACGCATAGATATGTAGAGCCATTCTGTGGTTCTTCAGTAGTTCTAATAAACAAACCACAAGCACCCGTGGAAACAATCAATGATTTGAACAGTAATGTAGTAAACTTCTTTGAAGTATTACAAACAGACAAAGAAGAATTGATAGAGCGTCTGAAATACACACCATATAGTAGAGAAGTTTTCGAAAAAGCAAAGAAACAAGAATATACTGATAATATTCAACAAGCGATATACTTCTTAGTCAGAACCACGCAGTCGTATAGTTGTAATGGTCGCTCATGGGCAAAGTCAACAAAAGTCGCAAGACGCGGTAAGTCTCAAAAGGTTTCATTGTGGCAAAAACGTAGGGAATATGTTGAACAAACAGCAGAGCGAATTGCTGAAGTTCAAATAGAAAACAAAGATGCGAAATATGTTTGTGAAACCTACGATACTGACGAGACAACATTTTATTGTGACCCACCATATCCACCAGATTGCAGAAAGGAAAAATCAGTCTATGACTACGAAATGGGCGAAGATGAACATAGAGAACTCGCCGATGTACTAACTAACCTTGACGGATACGTTGCGCTATCAAGTTATGAGTCTGAACTTCTTAACGAATTATATGATGGTTGGAACATAATCTATGACCGCGAGAAAGAACTCGCTGGGAAAAATACTGGTTCAAGAACAGAAGTGCTATACACCAACTACGACCCAGAAGAAGTTGATACAGTAGAATAAAATCATAACCCTTAAGTCAGTAGCAGCCTTCTGTTGGAATGTAATGAGTCAGTCAACGCAGAACGACGACAAATTCGCAGAGTACCGAACGACTACTGGTGCTGAAGTAAAAACAGCCAACGTTTCTGGAGAAACACATCCCGTCAAAGAAGCACTCGGGACGAATGATGCAAACAAAGAGCGCATCTATGACCCGAAGATTGCTGGTGAGAGATTTGTTCAATTCTACGACGACAGCGCGGCAGCGATTCGAGAATATCTCTCTAATTCAGAGACTGCGTGCATCCGCCGAGCGCGGCGTGAATTAATCGATTCTGGATTTACTGTCCCGAACGGAGTTTCGGATATTCTTCGTGAGGCTCGTGATAAGGTCGGATACGAGCCACTTATTGAAGTGACCTACAATGAGAAGACTGATGATACTCGTTTCATTATTGAGGATAACGGTATCGGAATTTCTGTTGAAGAATATCAGGTTGTTCAACGTATTGGATACTCTACGTCCCATGCTAACGGAGAGCGCTTGGGACAGTTTGGCATGGGCTTTATGTCAGGATTTCAACTAACCTCTGTCGATGGTGCGTTCCGTATGTACACACGTTCGCGACTCACCGAAGAGGCATACAGCACCATCGAGTATGTCGCAAATTTCGAATATCTTGACGGAGAGCCACAGGGGTACGGAACCCGGTTCGAGTTCCCTGAATTTAGCGAATCTGCAAAAGAAATAAGTGTAACTTCAAAGGTCAAGGAATTCGCTGACGGAATGCGTGTTCCTGTCCTCTATCGCCATTTCGACAATGCTGGCGAAGAGACTTCGCTAAGTGATGACTTCCTGCCGACAAATATGGAAGATGACTACGATGATGAATCACTCGTCATTACGTATGAGAACGAATTTTTCAAGGCAGTCATGTCGCCGAGCACGGCTACTAATCGGCGAAAAGGTCACCTCTCGACGTATAATGTCACGATGCCTATTCGTCGAAACACCGATGAATTTGGAAGCAATCCAAAGTTTAATGCACCGTGGTCGTGGGACTTTCGTGGAAAGCGTGAAGACGGCCCTATCGTGAAGTGCGACGAGAATTCTGAGATTGTCGG
>Ga0209917_1000581_pt1 | contig 15187 bp, 18 predicted proteins | sample SalPon2_C_H2O_MG_FD_185710 | JGI IMG/M metagenome (GOLD analysis project Ga0209917, IMG submission 185710) | Salt pond water microbial communities from South San Francisco under conditions of wetland restoration - Salt Pond MetaG R2_C_H2O_MG... | ecosystem: Environmental > Aquatic > Non-marine... | reverse complement strand
TTTGATCGTCACTTGGTCAGAGTCGCTCGTTCCGGCCTCGTTTTCCAGATCGAATCCACCATACCCCCCGTCATCGCTCGGTCTATCGACGTGAGCGTAGACGTCCTCACCGCTGGCTTTCTCTATACCGAGATCGATGACGTCACCCGCCGAAACCGGTATCTCGAACGTGTCGACGTCGTCATCCGATTGAATCGCTCCCGAATGTGTACCAAATGAAACCTCCTCAGGTGTGTCGTCAGCCCATTCGTCGTTTGCAACGACTGCTCCAGTGAAGACGGTGGAGACAAGTAAAATCGAGATGATGACAGAGCTAATCCGAATTACACTGTTCATATAATTGCTCATAATATTACTGCACATAAATACTTCGACAGTTGTAATTACTGACAGTCTCTGTTTGTTAAATAGACCACAGCGCACAGACGGATCGTCAGCAGCTATCCGAAAGGAGCGCCTTACTCGAACACGATCTCGTCACGCTCGGCCACCTCACCGAACAGCCAGTCGGCGTGGTCCAGCGCGTACTCGTGGTGGTCCGCCTCGATGAAGCCGATGGCGTCCTCGACGAGGATTGGGCGGTAATCGCGCAGCCCCGCGCTTGAGGCCGTATGCAGCACGCAGACGTTCGCGAGGGTCCCACAGATGAGGAGGTCCTTGACGCCGCGGGCGTCGAGCCACCCCTCCAGTTGCGTCTCGTGGAAGGCGTCGTAGGTGTGTTTCTCGACCACCAGGTCGTCCTCGCGAGGGGCGAGTTCCTCGACCAGTTTGGCCTCCCAGGAGCCCTCGACGACGTGTTCGCCCCAGCGGTCGAACTCGTCGTAGTAGTGGGCGTCCTCGAACTGCTCGGGCGGGTGGACGTCGCGGGTGAAGACGACACTCGCGCCGGCGTCGCGGGCCCGTCCGACCAGGTCGGAGACGGGGGCGATGACGGCTTCGCTCTCCGGGGCGTAGAGGCTCCCGTCGGGGTGACAGAAGCCGTTCTGCATGTCGACGACCACGAGGGCCGTCTGGCTCGGGTCCAGGTTCACACGCGAGCGTTCGGCCGCGACCCCTACGAACTTTCGGGCGTGTCGCTTTTCACCGTGCCACCCCAGAGTACGCTAATGCGACGTGAGTTCGCGGCCGTCTGCTGTGCTGTGGCACTCCTGCTTGCCGGTTGTCAGGGGCTTGGCGTCGAGGCGGGCGGGGAGACGTCGACCGGGACCGACACGCCCGTCGAGGTCACCACGCTGGAGTTGCGGCAGTCGAGCGACGGCGCGGACGGAGCGGCGGGGAGCGGTGGCGCGGCGGCTCGTCCGGACCCCGAGAACGACCGGCTCGGCTGGGAGAACGGCTACTGGCACGACGAGTCGGTGGCCGTGAACAACACCGACGGGCTGAACGACACCGAGCTGTCGGCCGTCGTCAACCGGTCGATGGCCCGCGTCGAGTACGTCCGCGGGCTGGAGTTCGAATCGAGCGTCCCCGTCACCACCGTCTCGCGGGCGGAGTATCGCGCCCAGAGGGGCAACGGGAGCCACGGCGACGCGCTGGCCGCCTTCGACAACGCGAAGTTCGAGGCGCTGTTCCTCATCGGCGAGGACGACAGCTCCATCGAGAGCCAGGAGAGCACGCTCGGCGACAGCGTCCAGGGGTACTACAGCCCGGCGCTCGACGAGATAGTCATCGTCACCGACACCGAGACGCCCCGCATCGGGGAGGGGACCCTCTCTCACGAACTCGTTCACGCCCTCCAGGACCAGCAGTTCGGTCTCCGGGCGAACGTCAGCACGCGCGACGGCGTCCAGGGGCGCAACGCGCTCATCGAGGGCGACGCACGCACGATCGAGACGGCCTATCAGCGACACTGTGGGTCGAACTGGTCCTGTGTTACTGCCGGCCGGTCGGGCGGGGGCAGCGGGAGCAGCGAGCTGCATTTCGGCGTGTACTTCCTGATGTACTTCCCCTACAGCGACGGCTCGACGTTCGTCTCCGAGCGACGGTCCCAGGGCGGCTGGGATGCGGTCGACGCCGCCTACGACGGCATCCCCGACGGCGCGCGCGAGGTCACGACCGCCAGCGACTATCCCGACTGGGAGCCCCGGACGGTGACGATACCCCAACCGCCCAGCGGCGACTGGGAGCGGGTTCGGCCCTCGACCGACCGCGCCCGGCCCGACTACGCCACCGTCGGCCCGTCGGCCATCGCCGCGTCGATGGTGTACACGCTGTACGACGACTACAACCGGTCGGCAGTGATTCGCCCGGGGCAGTTCTTCAACTACGACGGCGCCAAACTCGACCGGACCGATCCGCACAACTACGATTTGCCGGGGACGAGCGGCTGGGACGGCGGCCGGATGCAAGTCTACACCAGCGACGGTGAGGCCGGCTACGTCTGGCGCACTGCCTGGACGGACGAGCGGTCGGCCGAGCAGTTCGCGGCCGCCTGGGGGCGAGTCATCCAGCACTGGGGCGGCGAGCGCACCGCCGACGGGAACTGGGTCATCACCGAGGCGAGTCCGTTCAGTGACGCCGTCGCCGTCCACGTCGAGGGCGACACCGTCACCGTCGTGAACGCCCCGAAAGAGTCAGAGCTACGCGAACTGTACGATGCATAGGAAACACCTGCTCACGCTCGTGCTCGTGGTCGCAGTCGCGCTCGCGGGCTGTTCGATACCGTTCCTCGGCCACCCCGACGAGCCGCGCGGTGGGGACGTGATCGGCTGGGAGAACGGCTACTGGTACGACGACCCGGTCGACGTGACGACGAGTGACGGACTCAACGAGAGCGAACTGTCGGCCGTCACCGCCCGGACGATGGCCCGCGTCGAGCGCATCCGAGACCTGGAGTTCCGGTCGACGGTGCCGGTCGAGGTCATCTCGCGGGCCGAGTACCGCACCCGCTCGCGTTCGAACGGCAGCGTCGGGCCCGGGGGAGACCCCTGGAACGACCAGGTGTGGGAGTCGCTGTTGCTCGTCGGCGAGTCCCGGGGCAGCAGCGAGGCCATCAGCGACACGCAGAGCGACTCGGTGCTTGGGTACTACTCGCCGGGGCAGGACCGAATCGTCGTCGTCAGCGAGAGCGAGACCCCGGTCGTCGACCGGACGACGTTGGCCCACGAACTCGTCCACGCGCTCCAGGACCAGCAGTTCGGCCTCGACGGGTCACCCGAGACACAGGACACGCAGCTGGCCACCAACGGTGTTATCGAGGGGGAAGCGAACTACATCCAGAACACCTACGAGCAGCGGTGTGGGAACCGCTGGAGCTGTATTTCGAGAGCCGACGGTGAGGGCAACGGTGGCGGCGGTGGCGGCCGCGAGAACCCCGGCGTCTTCACCGTCATCCTCCAGCCGTACGTCAGCGGGCCGGCCTTTATCGACGGCGTCTACGACGACGGCGGCTGGGACGCCGTCGACGCGCTTTACGAGGACTACCCCGCGAGTTCCGAGCAGGTCATCCACCCCGAACGCTACCCCGACGAGACGCCCGTCACAGTGCGCGTCGCCGACCGCTCGAACGGCGAGTGGGACCGCTTCGACCGCGACCCCGTCGGCGACACGGTCGGGGAGGCCTCTATCTTCGCGACGATGTACCACAACGGCCAGACCGAGGCCGACCGGTACAGCTACCGGAGCCAGCCCTCGGAGGGGTGGGCCGGCGACACGGTCGTTCCCTACCAGAACGGCAGCGGTGGCGGCGGCTACGTCTGGGAGAGCCGCTGGGACACCGAACGGGACGCCAGGGAGTTCGCCGGCGCCTATCGCGCCGCGCTGACGGAGACCCACGGCGCCCGGAACCCGAGCGAGAACGTCTACGTCGTCCCCGACGGCTCCTTCGCCGACGCCTTCCGCGTCGTCCGCGAGGGGCGGACGGTCCGCATCGTCAACGGGCCGACGGTCTCGGACCTCGACGGGATTCATCAGTCGGGCTAGTCCAGCAGCCGCAGAAAGCCCATGCGCATGAACCCGGCGGCGGCAGCAAAGAGCGGGACCGTGGCCCAGACGTCGTAGGGCCGGCTCGACAGCGCGAAGTAGACGATTGCGCTGTCGATGAGAAAGAGATAGCAGAGCACCCAGACCGCGGGGCTGGCGCGGGACCGAATCGGCGCCGGCTCCGTCCCCTCCCACCGTCGCAGGCTGTCGAGGACGGCGGTCGGCTCGTCCGAGATATCCGAGAGGGCCGTCCGCTCGACGCCGGGGACCCGTTCGAGCGTCGCGAAGGGAACCCTGTCGGTGAGAAAGCCGACGAACCTGAGGTTCGGGGTGAGCGTGTCGGTCAGGACGAGCAGGCCAGCGGCCAGTAAGAGCCCCGCAGGGAAGAATCGGTACCGCTTGAGCAGGTAGGCGTCGTCGGGGTCACCGGGGTCGTAGTGCACCGTCGCCGTCGCTCCGGGCTGGCGCGCGGGGAGGATGGCCGCGGCGTCCGACCGCTTGTCGACGACGATATCCATCCCGGCGGCGACTCTCGTTCCCGTATAGCGCTCGCCGCCGACGCTGTAGCTGTAAGTGATCTCCGGGGAGTAGATGTAGTGTCTGACGCCGTCTAGATTGTCTTGTGCCTCCGCTCCGCCGGGGTTGGGGCCGTAGGCGGTGTCCCGCTGGATCCCCGTCGAATCCACCGTCCCCGTCGTCGACTCGTAGCCGCTGAACCGGTAGTACTGGCCCGCGAGGAGCGCGCCGCCGGAGACCAGCAATGCCAGCGCGATGAGGAGCCCGAGCACACGCGGCTGGGACGACATATGTCAGCGTAGGCGTCTTTCGTGGAAAAATTTCCGGCCGTGTGCCCTGCTCGCACGACCACCGCGGCGCCACTACCCGCCCGTTTTTTCCGCCGCCGCCCGTAGCCCGGGTAATGACCGAGCGATTCGACGTTATTTCCTCCGAGGCGATCAGCGCCGGGCGGGCGACCGACGCGTACTTCGACCGGACGGTCGAGGCGCTGGACCACGCCGGTCGGAACCCCGACGTGGTCGCCGAGGTGACGGCCGACCAGTTCCCGACCGGCGAGTGGCACCTGCTGGCCGGGCTGAAAGACGCGGCGACGCTACTCGAGGGGCGCGGGCTCGACGCCGACGCACTGCCCGAGGGGACGCTGTTCGACGGCGGCCCCGTCGTGCGCATCGAGGGGCCCTATCGCGAGTTCTGCCGGCTCGAAACGGCGCTGCTTGGGTTTCTCTCGCATCCGACCGGCGTGGCGACGCGCGCACTCGAAGCCCGGCGGGCGGCCCCGGAGTCGACGGTGCTGTCGTTTGGGTCCCGGCACGTCCACCCCTCGCTGGGCGCGATGGTCGAGCGGGCGGCCCTGCTTGGCGGGATGGACGGGTTCTCGAACGTCGCGGCCGGCGACGTCATCGGCCGCGAGGCGGGCGGAACGATGCCCCACGCGCTCGTGATCTGCTTCGGTCGCGGCGAGCAGGAGGCCGCGTGGCAGGCCTTCGACGAGGCGGTCCCGGAGTCGACCCCGCGCATCGCGCTGGTCGACACCTACACCGACGAGGTCGACGAGGCGCTGCGAGCGGCCGAGGCGGTCGACGACCTCACCGGCGTCCGCCTCGATACGACGGGGTCGCGCCGCGGGGACTTCCGCCATATCGTCCGCGAGGTCCGCTGGACGCTCGACGCCTACGGCCACGAGGACGTCGACATCTTCTGCTCTGGCGGGCTCGGCCCCACGCAGTTGCGGGAGCTGCGGGACGTGGCCGACGGCTTCGGCGTCGGGAGCTACGTCTCGAACGCCGACCCGCTTGACTTCGCGCTCGATATCGTCGAAGTCGACGGCGAGCCCGCGGCCAAGCGCGGCAAACTCACCGGGACGAAAGCGGTGTACCGGACCGGAGACGGCGGCCACCACATCGGCCTGGCCGACCGCGAGGGCCCCGCTGACGCCGAGTCGCTGATGGAGCCCCTGCTTCGGGACGGCGAGGTCGTCCGCGAGTTCGACCTCGACGCCGCCATCGACCGGGCCACGGTCGACGCCGACCGCGTCGGCTTCGACAGTTTCGACGCGAGCACAGGGGTTTAGACGCCAAAGAGCGAACGGAGGGGTATGGCAGACCGAATCATGATGGTCACGGCGTACACGACGTTCGACCTCCTCGACGGCGAAGTCGAGGGCCACGGCTTCCAGGAGGAGGCGATGGCGGTGCTGAACGTCACGTCGCCGAAGAAGAACCCCGACCACGTCTCGGTGCAACTGGAGATGGACAACACCCAACTCGACGCCGTCGAGCCCCACGCCGACACGGTGACACTCTCGCCGGACCAGGCCCGCGAGATGGCGGCCGAACTCGAAGAGCACGCCGAGAAGGTCGAGGCCGCCCAATCCGAGTGAGCGCCGCCGTTAGCGATAGTTGAACGACCCGGTAGTTCTTTGATGTGTCGTCTCATACCACGGGGTATGTCGACCGACACGCCAGGCAACCCCGCGGCGCGGGAACTGGGGTACTGCCCGTGTTGTGGCTATCGGACGCTGCCGGAAGGGCAACCCGGGTCCTACGAGGTCTGTCCGGTCTGTCACTGGCTCGACGACCCGACGCAGTTCAGGGACGACGACTACGTCGGTGACAGCAACCACGTCTCGCTGTCGACGGCCCGGGAGAACGTCCGCGAGTACGGGGCCTGCGTCCCCGAGGAGGCCGACACCTGCCTCGACCCCGCTGAGTTCGACCGGGACCCCAACTGGCCCTACGACCGCTAGCCCGCCAGCGTGATATCCAGATATAGCATGACTATAGCGCCCGCCATCAGACCGAGCGTCGCCACCCGCTCGTAGCCGCTGCGGTGGGTTTCGGGGATTATCTCGTCGGAGATGACAAAGAGCATCGCGCCCGCCGCAAAGCCCATCGCGTAAGGCAGGAGCGGTTCGACAGTGGCGACGGCGACGGCACCGAGAACGGCCAGCGGTATCTCGACGACCCCGGAGCGCAGGCCAGCCACGACGGCGTAGAGCCGGCGGTCCAGTCCGGCGTTGACCGCGGCGACCGATACCGCCAGTCCTTCGGGGATGTTCTGGATGCCGATGGCGAGCATCAGGGAGATAGCGCCGCCCAACTGGCTCGGGTCGCTCGCCGCCGCGCCGAAGCCGACGCCGACGGCCAGCCCCTCGGGCATGTTGTGCAGCGTGATGGCGAGGATGAACAGGACCACGCCCGCGAGTCGCTCCTCGTCGACCGGGAGTGACTCGCTGGGCTTGGCCGCGTCGTCGCGCTTGGAGCCGGTCAGCAGGTAGTGGGCGTGTGGGAGCAAACGGTCGGCCTGGTCGAGAAAGAGGGCGCCCAGCGCCACGCCGACGAGCGTCGGCACCGGGTTGCCGTCGGAGTACACCTCGATACCGGGGATGATCAGACTCGTGAACGCGGCGGCGAGCATCACGCCCGCAGCGAAGCCAAGCGCCCCGTTGAGCGCGCGCTCGGAGGGGTCTCGCCAGACGAACACCAGCGACGCGCCCAGGAGGTTCATCCCCGCGATGACCAGCCCGCCGAGCAATCCGAGTACGAGCGGATCGGTGCCACCGACCGACGAGATCGTCTCGGTGAGTCCCGACTGCATCGTCCCGTGGTGTGTCAGCCGGGGGTTTGTAGCTACCGCTCTGCCGGGGTCCGGCTGTGCCGGCCGGGTCAGAACGGCTCGTCGGTCTGTGCGAGCCGACGCATCTCCATCGCGGAGGCGAAGTCCTCACGGGAGACGACGTGGGTCCCGTCGGCGCTCTCGACCAGCGCGGCGCTCGCCCGCCCGGTGTCGAGTTCGACCAGCGCATCGAAGGCGGACAGTCCGGCGGCCAGCCGGGGCAGGTCGGTCACCATCAGGTCGGAAACGGTGTCGGCCTCGCGTTGTGCCTTCGAGAGCGCCTTGAAGTCCGCAACGGTGACGACGCCGACCACCTCGCCGCCCCGCGTGACGGTGAACTCCGTCGCCCGCTCGGCGAACATCCGGTCGACCAGTGCTTCGACCGAGGCGTCGGCCTCGATAGTGAGCCGCGTCGGGCGGGCGATGTCGCCGACGGTCAGCCCCTCCAGGAGGTCCGCCAGCGCGACGGTCCGGGACTCGCCGCTGGCGGCGCCGTAGATGAACAACGCCAGCAGGAGTAAGAGCGGCGAAAAGGAGAGGACGCCGAAGACGGCAAAGAGAATCGCGAACGAGGTCCCGACGCGGGCGGCGATACGGGTCGCCGACGCGTACGGTCGCGAGCGGGCCAGTAGCGCCCGCAGCACGCGCCCGCCGTCCATCGGGAACGCCGGCAGCATGTTGAACACGGCCAGCAGGACGTTGGTGACGGCGAGCCAGCCGACGACAAAGAGCGCGACGGCGGCGCTGTCGGGCAGGACGAGCAGGCCGGCGTAACAGACCACGCCGGTGAGGACGCTCGTAATCGGTCCCGCGACGGCGATGGCGAGTTCGCGGTTCCACTCCCGAGGGAGCTGTTTGAAACTCGCCAGCCCGCCCAGAATCCACAGCGTGATCGACTCGACTTCGAGGTCATAGCGCATCGCGGCCCACGCGTGGCCCAGTTCGTGCAGCGTCACGCTGGCGAACAGGCCCACGGCCGCGAGCGTCCCGATGACCCACGGGGTCGAGCCGGCTCGCAGGACCCCGAGGTCCAGTTCGGTGCCGGCGAGGGCGCCGACGATGCCGGCGTAGGTCTCTATCTGGGCACCGCTGCCGATGAGCCAGGCCAGCACCGGCAGGAACACCACCAGCGAGATGCTGACATTGATCGGGATGCCCCAGATGGTCGTGACGTGGAAGTTTCGCACGTGGGGGATGAGGCGGGGGTCGGAGTAATAACTTCGGCCCGGTGCAAACGCAAGAATCAGGGCGCCGAGGCGCACAGAGCCGTGTATGCCCGACTGGAGCGTCTATCTGGTGACCGGCGAGTCGCTGTCGGCGGGGCGGCCCACCCGCGAGGTGGTCGACCGCGCCATCGAGGGCGGCGTCGGCGTCGTGCAGTTGCGCGAGAAAGAGCGCACCGTTCGCGAGCGCTACGAGATGGGGCGGGAGCTCCGGGAGCAGACCCACGAGGCCGGCGTCGCGTTCGTCGTCAACGACCGCGTGGACCTCGCGCAGGCGCTGGACGCCGACGGCGTCCACCTGGGCGGCGACGACCTGCCCGTGGCGGTCGCCCGTGAACTGCTGGGCGAGGACGCAATCATCGGCCGGTCGGTGTCGACGGTGGACGCGGCCGAAGCCGCCGAAGCCGCCGGTGCGGACTATCTCGGGGTCGGCACCGTCTATCGCACGCAGTCGAAAGCCGACATCCCCGAGGACGAACACGGTGTCGGCCCCGAGCGCGTGACCGACATCGCCGCCGCGGTCGATATCCCGCTCGTCGGGATCGGCGGCATCACGGCCGAAAACGCGAGTGAGGTGGCCCGCGCGGGCGCTGACGGCGTGGCCGTGATTACGGCCATCACGCGGGCCGACGACCCCGAAGCGGCGACGGCGGCGCTTTCCGAGGCCGTCGAGCGGGGGAAGCGAAAGCGGTCGTAGTCGGCGTCGTCACGCAGTCAGTTTCCGCCGCAACCGCCCCTCGTCCACGCGATACTTGAACGCCGGCGAGCCGTCGAGCAGGACGTAGGGCACTCGCTCGCCGTACTCCTCGCGCAGTTCCGCGTCGGTGTCGACGTCGACCAGTTCCAGTTCGACCGCGACGCCCTCCTCGTCGGCGACCCGCTCGATGGTGGCGATAGCCTCCTCGCAGAGGTGGCAGTTCTCGCGGGTGTAGACGGTGACCGAGACCTCGCTCATCACCGGGAGATAGTCGCCCGGCGGTAAAAGGTTCACAGATTACGAGGATTTCTGTACGTAGGGGGTCAAGGTCCGGGTAATGTCAGGTTGGACGGCCGACGAGATGCCGGCGATGGAAGGACAGACAGTGGTCGTCACCGGCGCCAACAGCGGGCTGGGCTACGAGGGGACCAAGGCCTTCGCCGACGCGGGCGCGACGGTCGTGATGGCCTGTCGCAGCGAGGAGCGAGGCGAGCGAGCCGCGACCGATATCCGCCGAGAGGTCAGAGGCGGGAACCTGGTCGTCCGGGTCTGTGATCTGGCAGACCTCGACAGCGTCGCGGCCTTCGCCGAGGGGCTCCGCGAGGAGGCCGACGGCATCGACGTGCTCTGTAACAACGCCGGCGTGATGGCCATCCCCCGACAGGAGACGGCCGACGGCTTCGAGATGCAACTCGGGGTCAATCACGTCGGGCACTTCGCGCTGACCGGCCGCCTGCTCCCCGAACTCCGCGCGAGCGAAGGGGAGAGCCGCGTCGTCACGCAGTCCTCACAGGCCCACACCGCCGGCGAAATGGACTTTTCGGATCTGCAGTCCGAACGCGAGTACGGCAAGTGGTCGGCCTACGGCCGCTCGAAGCTGGCGAACCTCCTCTTTGCATACGAGCTCCAGCGGCGGCTCCGCGAAGCCGACGAGGACATCGTCAGCGTGGCCTGCCACCCGGGCTACGCCGACACCGACCTGCAGTTCCGTGGGCCCCGGGAGATGGAGTCGAGCGTGCGGATGGGGATGATGAAAGTCGCTAACAAACTGTTCGGCCAGTCGGCCGAGCGCGGGGCGCTACCGATGCTGTACGCCGCGACCAGCGACGAGGTGACCGGCGGCGAGTACGTCGGTCCCGGCGGGTTCATGCGGATGCGCGGGGCGCCCGAGTTCCAGACGTCGAACGCCGCCTCGAACGACGAGGCCGACGCCGAGCAACTGTGGGCGGTCTCCGAGGAGCTGACCGGCGTCGAATACGAGTTCGGGTAGCGGGACCACCAGGTTTTCAGGTGCCGACGCGGAAGCGCCACCACCCTATGCAACCGGTCGAGATAGCGCTGCGACTGCTCGCCGGGGTCGCGCTCATCCTCGCTAACGGCTTTTTCGTCGCCATCGAGTTCGCGCTGACCCGGGCGCGCCAGTTCACCGAGTCGGAGTTCGTCGGCGACGGCAACCCGGCACTGGAGCGGGCCTGGGCGATGACGGACGACCTGGAAATCTACCTGACGAGCTGCCAGGTGGGTATCACGGCCTCTTCCATCGCCGTCGGGATCGTCGCCGAGCCGGCCCTGGCCGCGCTGTTCGAACCGGCCTTCGCCGGGTCGCGCCTGGCCGGCATCGGCCTGGGGGCCGCCATCGCCTTCGCCATTATCAACCTCGTCCACCTGACTCACGGCGAACAGACGCCGACGTATCTGGGCGTCGAACGCGCCCGGTTCGTCTGTCGCTACGGCGCGACGCCGCTGTACTGGTTTGCGAAGGTCATCTCGCCGCTCATCGCCGTCGGCGACAGCGTCGCGAAGTGGACGCTGGGGCTCTTCGGCGTCGAGATGTCGGGCGCCTGGCTCGAAACCGAGGAGGACGTCATCGAGACCCGAGGGGACCTCCGCAGCAAGCTCCACGCGACCCTGGAGGAAGGCGATATCGCGGAGGAACGCCGCGAGGAGGTGCTGGCGGCGCTACACGCCGGCGACCAGCAGGTCCGAGACGTGATGGTCCCCGCCGAGGACGTGGTCGCGCTCTCGACGGCCGACAGCGACGCCGAGAACGCGCGCAAGGTCGCGGAGACACCGCATACCCGGTATCCCCTCACCGCCCAGAGCAGCGACGACCTGCTGGGCACCGTCTACGTCCCCGAACTGCTCCGAGCGGCGGCCGACAGCGCAGACGAGAGCGACTTGCTCGCCGGCGTCGCCCTCGAAGCCGTCGCCGCTCCGCCAATGACAATTCCCGCGGACACGAACGTCAGCGACGCCATCGACCGGTTCCAGGCCGAGAGCCAGGAGCTAGCCGTGGTGGTTTCCGACGGGGAAGTCATGGGACTGCTCACTGTCACCGACGCGCTGGAGGCCGTCGTGGGCGATATCCGGGATCCGATGGACGAACAGGCGGGCGTGGCGTAGCGAGACACCGACCGGAGGGAGGTGTCTCGAAGTGAGACGGTGAGCAGCGCGAGCCGTCGAACAGCAGCGAGGTCGCGAGCCTGCGAGCGACCTCGAAGCGACGCGGAGACCGGAGGGAACCGCGAAGCAGTAGCGAGGGCGTGGGGCGCCTCGGATTGCGAGCGGGGAGAGCGACCTCGAAGCGACGACCCCGACAGTGAACGGCGAAGCCGTGAATGAAGCGATCCGCGAGCAGTAACGGGAGTCCGAGCGGTGTCGGCGACGTCACGGCCCGGCCCTACCGCGGCGGCGTGTAGACGTTCAGCGTCGCGAGCGGTTCGTCGCCGTCGTTTTCGATCCCGTGGCGCTCGCCGGCGTCGATGCGAAGCAGGTCACCGGCGTCGAGTCGCTCGGCGTCGCCGTCGACGGTGGCGACGCCCGTTCCCGAGACGACGAACAGCCACTGGTCGCTCTCGGCGTGGTAGTTGTCGGGGCCGCCGACGCTGCGCCCGGGTTCGACGGTCATCTCCGCGACCTGTGCCTCGTCGGTCGCCATAACGACCTCGAAGTAGCGGTCGAAGTCGAGGTGTGTGCGCTCCATATCGGCGAATGGGGCGACATCGGGGAGTGGGTTTCGACAGCGAACCCTCGGGCGTCACACGGGCGCGAGACGGTCGTCTGACGAGGGTATTTACCCGGCGAGCACCTGCTCAAAACCCATGGACGAAGCGTTCCTCGACCTCGAGGAAGTCGACATCGAGCTGGACGAAGCGGTGCTGGAGGCAGTCGACGACAAGGCGTTCGCGGACCACCGCGACAACCGCGACGCCGCTATCAGGGACCTGCTGGACGAGTGGCTGAAACGGCAAGACGGGGACTGAGACGAACTGTCGTGGTCCCGGGCCCGTCCGGGACTGTCGCTGTGCCAGCGTGGCTCATACGGTCAGTTGTAAGCCATTGCCGGGATTTGCCGGATCCGGCCCGGCAAATCACCGGTGACTCGTTACAACAGACCGTATCAGTCGCCGCCGGGTTCGAGAACGACCCGGAAGCGCGCGTCGTTTGCGAGCATCCGGTCGTACGCCTCGCCGACGGCAGTGAGCGGATACGTCTCGATCTCGGGTGTCACGTCACGGAGGGCGCTGAACTCGAGCGTGTCCTGGGAGTCTCTCGCGTGGCCGGACGCCCATCCCTCGACGCTTGAGCGTGCACCGACGAGTTGCTGGGCGTTGACCTCGACTGGCTCACCCGGGACGCCGACGACGACGACCGAGCCGTCCGTCCCGAGCCCACCGACGACGGAACTGATAGCTTCGCTGGCCGGGGCCGTGGCGAGCACGACCGACGCGCCGCCGAGTTCCTGGAGTCGCTGGGCCGGGTCGTGTTCGGTCGTGTCGACGAAGTGATCGGCGCCCAGTTCCAGTGCGAGTGACTCCTTGTCGCTGCTTCGCGAGAGCGCGACGGTTTCGAATCCCGCGGCGTGGGCGTACTGGACGCCGAGGTGTCCGAGCCCACCGATCCCCTGGACGGCGACGAGGTCGCCCGGTCGGGCGTCGGTATGCCGGAGCGCGTTGTACGTCGTGACACCGGCACACAGTAGTGGGGCCGCATCGACCGCATCGAGTTCGTCGGGGACGGCCGCGACGGCCTCGGCGGGGACCGTCACGTACTCCGCGTACCCACCGTCGTAGGTCAGCCCGGTTATCTCACCGTTCTCACACTGCTGGAAGTCGCCGCGCCGACAGGGCTCACAGGTGAAACAGTGCCCGCCGTGCCAGCCGACGCCGACGCGCTCGCTTTCGCCCAGTCGGTCGACGTTCGCACCGACCGCGTCGATACGACCCGCGATTTCGTGGCCCGGCACTCGCGGATAGCTGATGCCGGGATAGGTTCCGTCCTTGACGAAGGCGTCGCTGTGGCAGATGCCACACGCGTCGACGGCGATACGAACCTCGTCCGGGCCGGGCTCTGGGATGTCCCGCTCTACGAGTTCGAACTCCCCACCGGCTTCGGGAACGACGACCGCCTGCATTTGTTCGGGCATCGTCCCTACTGCGGGGCGAACGCGCGAAAAGGCACTGGTTGGATGAGGAGCGGAGGCTACGAAAGAATGAACGCCCGGGGACTGGCACCGGTGGCGGTCGCCCAGTAACAGTGGTGTCGGCCCCCCGGCCGGGGAGTGCCCCGTGGTCCGCCGCCGAGAGCGCTCCGGGAGCGCCAGCGAGCGGGATGGCTCACAGAGCCGGGAGCAAACCGAATCGAACGACCCACAGGGTCGCCATCCCCGCCCCGATCGTCAGGAGGACGTTCTCCGTCCGCCAGGCGATGCCCGCCGCGACGATACCAGCGGCGAGCGTATCGACGGCGACGCCGCCAGTTCCGGGTCCCACTGTGACGAACGACGGAAAGACGAGCGCGGCTAACACGGCGGCTGGCACGAATCGAAGTCCGTGCTCGATCCGCGGGGGAATCTCGTCGAGATACCCGAAGAGGCTGATGAAAGACAGCCGAATCAGGAACGTGAGCACACCGATGACGGCGACGAGGCCCCAGATGACGGGCTCGGCGTAGCTAGTCGCCATTTGCGGACCCCTCCATGCGCGCCTCCGTGAGAAGCCCGGCCAGAATACCGGCTGTCGCACCGACGAGCAAGCCCAGGTTGAGCGGCAATCCGGCAGTCACAACGGCCACTATGCCACCGAGTATCCCGGCGACGGTCGTCGGGCCGTCTTCCATCGCTGGAATCAGCAGGGCAAGAAAGACCAGCGGCACAGCGAACTCGAGACCGAGCGATTCGGGAACGCTCGTCCCGAGCACGACGCCAGCAACGGTCGTCAGTTGCCAGACGACCCACAGCGTGACTGCGACACCGAAATAATAGGCGACGGACCGAGTCGAACCCTCGGTTCGGTAGCGGGCGATAGCGAGCGCGTACGCCTGGTCTGTCAGGAGGTACGCGACTGCGGCTTTCGTTCGACTCGAGAGGTGCTGGAGATGGGGCGCGAGCGAGGCCGAGTACATCAGCATGCGGAGGTTGATGACGACGGCGGTGACGACGACGATCGCAAGTGGTGCGTCTCGGCCGATGAGGTCCAGTGCAGCGAGCTGTGCTGCCCCGGCAAAGACGATCGCAGACAGCCCAACTGCCTCCGGGAGCCCGAGACCCGCGTTCACAGTGGCGATGCCAGCGATGAAACCAAATGGGATGATGCCCAGCAGCAGTGGGGTGACATCTCTGACACCTTGCTGGAACGCCGAACGGTCCATACACCCTCGTTGTCAGCCGTCGGTTTACGCGTAATCATCCGAACCGTCAGTAAGTTGTCATTCT
>Ga0209917_1000579_pt1 | contig 15218 bp, 15 predicted proteins | sample SalPon2_C_H2O_MG_FD_185710 | JGI IMG/M metagenome (GOLD analysis project Ga0209917, IMG submission 185710) | Salt pond water microbial communities from South San Francisco under conditions of wetland restoration - Salt Pond MetaG R2_C_H2O_MG... | ecosystem: Environmental > Aquatic > Non-marine... | reverse complement strand
TCTGTAATACACAGTTCCCGCGAATCGACGCTGACCGTCCCCGGAGGCCTAACCGCTCGGCCATACGACTCCGTACGTAAACTACCAAGCGACGCGAATACCTCCGAAGCCCCAGCCGCGAGGGGAGCACACGCTCGCTGTGGTCCTCACTCGGTCGCTCCGCTCCCTCGCTGCGGTCCTCGCGTCACCTGCGCTCCCCTCGCGGCTGCCCCTTCGAGTCCTCCCCGACAGCGACCGCACGGCGCCTCACACCTCCCCAGCCTCGTCGCTGGCGCCCTCCGCTTCGCTCCGGCGCCAGCGACTCCCTCGCGCGTGCTACTCGGCCGCGAGGCGGCCTCGCAGGCACGCGCCACCGCCGGCGTGGTCGTTTACAAGTAGTCGCCGAGCAGCGGCTCGACGCGCTCTTTCGTCTCCTCGGGGATGGCCTCCGTCGGCGTGTTGACGGTCCCCGCCAGCGACGTGTGCGCGTCACACTCCAAGTCCTCGGGCAGCGTCCGCACGGCCTCCTCGACGGCGGCCTTGATCGCCGCCTGGTTCTGCTCTGCGTTCTCGAGCACCTCCTCGAGCGTCACCTCGCTGTCTTCCTTCCAGACGTCGTAGTCGGTGACGCCCGCGATCGTCGCGTACGCGATCTCGGCCTCGCGGGCCAGCTTCGCCTCGGGGATCGCGGTCATCCCGACCAGGTCCCACCCCTGGCTCTTGTAGAACTCCGACTCCGCGCGCGTCGAGTACTGCGGCCCTTCGATACAGACGTAGGTGCCGCCCTTCACGACGTCCGTGCCGTCGTCGCCGACGGCGGATTCGGCCGCCTCGGTGAGGTGGTCGACGAGCTCCGGGCTGTACGGGTCCGCGAACGGCTGATGGACGACGACGCCGTCGCCGTAGAAGGAGAGGTCGCGGTGTTTCGTCCGGTCGTAGATCTGGTCGGGGACGACGAGGGTCCCGGGCGCTAACTCCTCCTTCAGGCTCCCCACCGCGTTCGACGCGAACACGTGCGTGACGCCGGCCTGCTTCAGCGCGTACATGTTCGCGCGGTACGGGAGGTCGGTCGGCGAGACGCCGTGCTCCGAGCCGTGACGCGGGAGGAACGCCACCTCGCGGCCCGTGTCGCCGAACTCGCCGATCGTCACCGCGTCGCTCGGCGCCCCGTACGGCGTGTCGAACTCGACTTCCCGCACGTCGTCGAGCGGGAGCGCCTCGTAGATGCCGCTGCCGCCGATGAATCCGATGGTGCCCATACCCGGAGTGCGCCCGCTCGCCACTTATACGGACCGAACCCGGCCGGCGGTCGGAGGGGACCCGCCTACAGCAGCCAGCGCACCGCCGCGAGCGCGACCGCGCTCACGGCGAGCAGGTGGACGAGGACGGCACCGACGGGCGCCGCGCCCACCGCGCGCATGTCGTCGATCCGGATCGAGAGCCCGAGGCCGACGAACGCCAGCGCGAACAGCGCGTCCGACACGCGGCCGATCGACGCCAGCGCGGCCGGCGAGAGCAGCCCGGTGTTGGCGACGACCGCCACGAGGAGGAAGCCGAGCAGGAACTTCGGAAACTCCGCCCACAGTCGCCGGACGCCCGGGTCCGCCGCCGACCGCGCCGCGTACGCCAGCGAGTACGCGACCGCGACGCCGCCGAGGAGCGAGTTGCGCGCGAGCTTCGTCACCGTCGCCCACTGGCCCGCCTCGGGCGAGTAGGCGAACCCCGCGGCCGCGACGGGGCCGGTCGAGAACATGCTCACGCCCGCCCAGACGCCGAACTGCCGGCCGGTGAGGCCGAGCCACTCGCCCGCGAGCGGGAACGCGACGAGCGTCGCGGCGTCGAAGAGGAGTATCGTCGCGGCCGCGAACGTGATGTCCGCCCCGCGCGCGTCCAGCACGCGGCCGATCGCGACGACGGCCGAGACGCCGCAGATGCTCGCGCCGGCCGCCAGCAGCGAGGACGTGGGAGACCCGATCCGGAAGAGCCCGCGGGCGGCTATCTCCGCGAACAGCAGCCCCCCGCCGACGACCGCCACCACGAGCGCGAGGACGGTCGGGCCGGCGGTGAGGAACTCCTCCACCGCGACCGCCGCCCCGAGCAGCACGATCCCGGTCTCCAAGAACAGCTTGTCGACTCCCACGCCCGGCTCCGCGACGTCCGGCACGCCGACGGTGTTCCCGACGCCGACGCCGATCGCGACCGCGACGACGAGCGGCTGGAGGCCGGGGACCGCGTCCGCGACGAGCGTCGCGGCGACCGCGCCGCCGGCGAGCAGCGCGAGGCCGGGGAGGTACGCCCGGACCGCCTCGGCGACTCCGGTCACAGCGCCTGTCCGACGAGGTGCGCGGCGACGATCCCGAGCCCCAGCGCGAGCGCCTGCCAGCCCCGGTCGAGCGCGGTCCAGCGGTCGACGACCGCGGGGCCGGTCGCGTCGGCGGAAGCCGCGTGCGTGTCGGCCTCGTCGTTGGGGTCCGGCCGCCCGTCCGGCCCGTCGGCGGCGTCCGATACCATACGTGACGATCGCCGCGCCCGCATTTATAGGGTATGAATCAGGGCTTCGCGGTGAGTGACGCTACGGCGAAGCGCGGCCGCGGGCGACCGAAAGAGGCAGGGTCCGGGAGGGTGTGGTGCCCACAATCGGATGCCCACGACCCAGATCAAAGACTCCGTTCACGGCTACATCGAGCTGCCGGACGAGCTCGTCGAGGGGGTCGTCGACACGCGGCCGTTCCAGCGGCTGCGGTACGTCCGCCAGCTCTCGGCGACCCACCTCGTGTACCCGGGCGCGAACCACACCCGCTTCGAGCACTCGCTGGGCGTCTACCACCTCGGGCGCACCGTCTTCGAGAACCTCCGGCGACAGTCGTACTTCTCGCGCGGCGCGACGACCGACGAGCTCGAGGAGATCCAGCGCACGCTGGAGTGCGCCTGCCTCCTCCACGACGTCGGTCACCCGCCATTCTCGCACCTCTCCGAGCGGTTCCTCGACGAGGGGGTCCTCCGCGAGCGCGTCGCGGAGACCGGGCTGGTCGACGCCTTCGACGCGGCCGGCGTCGGCGGCGCGCCGCTCCGCTCGGCGAACCCGCACGAGCTGCTCGGCTGCGTGATCATCGTCGAGGAGTACGGCGACGCCCTCCGCGCGTTCGACGTGGACCCGTTCGAGGTGTGCGCGTACGTGCTGGGGTACAGCCTCGCGTACGAGCGCGGCGAGCCGTGGCAGTACGGGGTCGGCGCGCAGCTGCTCCACTCTCCCATCGACGTGGACCGCTTGGACTACATCACCCGCGACAACGAGATGACCGGCGCGGGCGTGCTGAGCTTCGACGTCGAGCGCATGGTCGACGCGTACACCGCCCACCCCGAGGCGGGACTGGCGCTCTCGGAGAAGGCGCTCTCGACCATCGGCAACTACCTCGAGGGGCGGATCGCCCTGTACATGTGGGTCACCCAGCACCACAAGTCGGTGTACGCGAACCGGCTCCTCCAGGCCCTGTTGGGCGAGTACGCCGCCGAGACCGGCGAGAGTCCCGTCACGGTCGACGGGATCATCGACCGCGAGCTCGACGACAACGCCGTGCTCGAGCGCCTCCGGCGCGCCGCCCGCGAGCACCCTGACTCGACGCTCGCGTCGATGTACGACCGCTTCCGGAGCCGCCGCTTCCCCGCCACCTGCTGGAAACACCGGATCGCGCTCGCCGACCGGATCGGCGGCGACCTCGCCGGGGACCTCGGCGGCGACGACCCGCTCGACGCGTTCACCGAGTGGCTCACCGAGGGCGACGACCGCCTGGAGCGGCTCCTCGCCGACGCCCTCGACGTGCCGGTCCACGAGGTGTGGATCGACCGCTCGTACGTCCCCGCGTACGACCCCGACGAGCTGGAGGACATCCCCATCGCGTACGGCGGGACGACGCGGTCGGTCGCCGACTGGGGGCTGTACGGCGACCGCGCGTTCGACGTCCCCATCCCCTTCGTGTTCGTCCCCGACGGAATGAAGCGCCGGGCGATCCGCGTGCTCCGCGAGGCGTTCGAGCGGGAGGTCGCGGCGGAAGGGCTCGCGTAGGGTGTCATCGGGCGGGCCGCGACGGCGGCCCCCGCTACTCGTCGCGCGCGGCCCGGTACCGCTCGCGGATCGCCGCGAACAGCGCCCGCCCGGCGCCGGTCCGAAGCCGCGGCTCGGTCGTCGCGAAGAACTCGTCTAAGTCGTCGTACTCGCGGAACGCGTCGGGGTCGCCCCGCTCCGGGTCGTATCCGTCGCCGCGCTCGTAGCGGACGGCCTGGAGGCAGGTGTCGAGCAGGTCGCACTCCTTCACGAGGACCGCCTCCGGCGACTCCCGCGCCTCGTACGCCTCCCACGCGTCCCGCACGTCGTCCGGGAGCGGACCGGCGAGGTCGCGCATCGCCGCCCGCTCGGCGGCGACCTTCGCCTCGCGGTCGACCGCGGACGCGGTCGAGTCCGCCCGGGTCGCCACGTCGCCCGTCTCCGCCTCGGCGACGTCGTGAACGACCGCGAGCCGGAGCGCTCGGTCGCGGTCGACGCCCGGGAGGTCCCCGCGGAAGCGGTCGCCGAGCGCCAACACGAGGTACGCGACGCCCCACGAGTGGGCGGCGACGGATTCCGGTGACTCGACGCCGCGGAGCTGCCAGCCGGTGCGCCGCTCGTCTTTCAGCGCGTAGGCGTCGAGGAGGGCGTCGAGCGCCGCGTCGGCGTCGTCTGCGGGGTCAACGTTGTCGTCGGCGTCGTCTGCGGGGTCAACGTTGTCGTCGGCGTCGTCCGCGGAGTCAGCGGTGCCGTCACTGTCGTCTCCGGAGGCCATCACTCGGTCCGGCTACTCGGCGAGCGCCCACGTCTCGTCGCCGACGGGCACGGCCACGTCCCGCCGGACCATCTCCTCGATGACCTCGTCGAGGCGGCCGGGCTGGGCGACCTCCATCTCGATCCGACCGATGCCGTGGTACTCCTCCAGGTAGTGGCGCAGGTCCTCCCGGGCGAACGCCGACTCGTCGGCGCGCTCCATGGCCCCCTCCGTGAGGTCGACCATGTCCTCGAGGAAGTTCCACGGGTAGACGACCCAGGTCCACTGTTCGAGCCGCTCGCCCACGAAGTCGGGCTGGAACTCGGAGGTCCCGAGGAGCTGGAGCGTCGCGGTCCGGACCGCGCCGGCGTCCCGGTCCTCGACGTACTCCTCGGCCCGCTGGATCGACCCGCCGGTGTCGGCGATGTCGTCGATGATGAGGACGTTCTTCCCCTCCACGCTCCCCTCGGGCATAGGGTAGCGGATCTGGGGCTCGTCGCTCTTTTCGGCGGCCCCCACGTAGTGTTCCATCTTGAGGCTGGTGAGGTCGTTGAGCCCGAGGAAGTCGCAGATACACCGCCCCGCGAACCAGCCGCCGCGGGCGAGGGCGACGACCACGTCCGGCTCGAAGTCGGCCCGCTTCACCGCGTCGGACACGTTGCGACAGAGCCCGTAGATGTACTCCCAGTTGGTGAGCGTACAGTCGAAGTCGTCCGGGAGGTCGCTCATACGAGCGTACCTGCCAGCCGCGCGGTGATAAGGGTTTAGCTCCGCCGCTCGCCCCGGGGCGGCGACAGCCGGAGCATCGCCTCGCCGAACGTCACGAGGTCGGTCACGCCCACCACTCGTTCGCCCCGGTTCGCATACCGGTCCGTCTGCGGACCGGAGTAAAAGGGTCCGCGATCGGCTCGCGGCGAGCGGGCGACCCCGCCGACCGCGACGCTCCCGCCCTCACCGCAGCGCGGAGATGAGCGCGATGCCGCCCGCCAGAAGTAGCGCGAGGGCGGCGACCGGCTGGCCGCCGCCGACGGCGAGCGTCACCCCGTAGACGAGCGCGGCCGCGAGCGCGCCGACGAGCAGGCTCGCCCCCGCGTGGACGGCGACGTTGCGACGGACCCGCGCGCCGCGGCCCACCTGCTCGCCGAGGCCGACGCCGTGGTCGGCGATGTCCCACGCGACCGTCAGCCCGACGGCGGCGACGAGCAGCGCCTCGGCGGGCGCGCCGCGGTAGCCCGCGAGCGCGAGTCCCCCCACGCCGACGGCCGCCCCCCACCCCAGGACGCGCGACGACCGCCGGAACGAGCCGACGAGGAACGCGAGCGCGGCGACCCCGAGCAGCGCACCGCCCGCGGGGCCGGCGACCGCGCCGGCGGTCGACGCGACACCCGCGGCGGCGAGGCTCGCGACGACCGCGGCGGTCGGCGGCCGCGCGTCCGCCTCGTGGAAGTCGACGAGCGCGTCGTCGTCGGTCATCGCGACCACCGCCTCGTCGCGGCCGCGACCGCGACCGGGAAGGAGTCGTCTCCCCACTCCAGCGCGCGGATCCCCGCCGACCGGAGCGTCCGGAGCCGCTGGCGTCGTTCGAGGGCCACCAGCCGCTCGCCAGCCGTGCCGGTCGCCGTGGGGTCCGGCGAGAGGACCGTCACGAGGTGGCCGTGCGCGTCGATCCGCCGGGCGAGCGTCGCCGCGGTGTCGTCGACGAGCGGCGTGAAGAAGAGCACCTGCGCGTCGGCCGGGAGCCGCCGCCGGAACCGCCGGAGCCACAGCGACCGGTAGAACCGCTCGTCGCTCGGCGTCGGCGCCAGCGCCGGGTCGGTGGCCAGCGTCTCGCGCCCGCGGGCCGCGTGGACGGTCCCGCTGCCCGGGGCGAGCCAGCAGTCCAGCGGCGACAGCGCCGCGACGCCGACCCGGTCGCCGCCGTCGAGGAGCGCGGAGAACGCCTGTCCCGCGGCCGCGACGCTCGCCTCCACCGCGGTCTCGGCGTCGGGGTCGGCGGCGACGTAGGCGGACTCGCGGGCGTCGACGAGCAGCACGACGGTGGCGGAGCGCTCCTCGCGCAGCTCGACGGTCGACAGCTCGCCCGTCCGCGCGCGCCGGTTCCAGTCGACCCGCTTGAGCGGGTCGCCGCGGCGGTACTCCCGGGTCGCGTGGAACTCGACGCCCGCGCCGCCCACGTCGGTCGACACCCGCCCGTGGTGGACGGTCGTCAGCCCGCGCAGCGGGAGGTCGCCGCCGGCGGACAGCTCAGGGGTACACGCGATCGCGGTCGGCGCGTCGAGGTCGCTGACGCGCTCCCGCGCCCCGGCCGCGTCGCGGGTGATCGCGGTCAGCGGCTCCCAGTCGTGGTCGCCCCGTGCCCCCCGGACGGTGTACTCGAACGTCACCGCCGTCCCGGGCCGCAGCGCCGTCGCGACCCGCGCGGGACCGTCGACGACCGCCAGCCCCGGCGGGACGCCGTCGACGAGCCTGAGGTCCGGGAGCGCGCGCTCGCCCACGTTCTCCGCGCGGACGGTGACCCGGACTTCGTCGCCGGGCTCCGGGGCCGCGTCGCTCACCGACCGCGTCACCGCGAGCGTCGCCGTCGGCGCCTCGCCGGCCCGCGCGTACACGGCGTACCCCACGCCCACCGCGCCCGCGAGCACCAGCGACGACTGCCGGACGAGCACGCCGAGCCCGACGAGCGACAGCGCCGCGCCGGCGATCCCCAGCCAGCGGTCGGTCGCGACCTCGCGCCGGTGCTCCCGGTCGGTCGGGGTCTCGGTCGGCTCCGCCGCGGCCGCGTCGCTCACCTCCGCCGCAGTCGCGTCGTCCGTCTCCGGCTCACCAAGGTCGTTCGTCAGGGATTCCCCGGCGTCGCTCGCCTCGGACTCGCCCGCGCCAGCGGCTTCGGGCGCGACCGCCGCGTCCCGCGAACCGCTCACGGCTCGCCCCCGTCGATCCGTTCGATCTCGTCGATCGCGGCCCGGAGCCCGTACCAGTAGTTCGAGCGTCCTCGCACTCCGGCCACGACACGGACGCGGACCGGGTACGCCGTTCTGGTATCGAAGAACGCGGCGGCGGCGGGGTCGTCCGTCCACGTCCCGTCGTCGATCGCCTCCGCCGCCGCCTCGCGCGCACAGTTGCGGTCTCGGGCGACGACCTCGACGGTCGCCTCGCGGACCCGGTCGCGGAGGTCGCGGCGGCTCCGATACCCGCCCGGCGCGGGGCTGGCGACCTGCGCGATCCGCTCGTCGAGCGCCGAGCCGGGCACCGCGGCGGGCGCGCGCCGCTCCGGCTCGCCGGGCTCGGTCAGCAGCCGCCGCCGGTCGCGGCGCGCGTTCGCGTATCGGACTCCCTGGACCAGACCGAGGACGCCGAGCAGCGTGACGACGGCCGACGTGGGCGAGATGGCGGCCGCGATCCCGCGGTCGAGCGCCGCGAGGAGGCCGACGGCGACCGCCGCTACCCCCGCGATCGCGACCGGTCGCACTACCGGCCACCCCCGTCGAGCGCCGCGCCCGCCTCCTCGTCTTCGACGTGGTCGCGGCTCACGAGTCGCCCCCGTGGCGCTCCTCGATCCGGCGCAGCGCCTCGACGGCGCGGCGCTCGCGGTCGTCGGTCGCGTCCTCGCCGCCGTAGCGCACGCGCTCGAACACCTCGGTGAGCGCGGTCACCGGCTCCTCGGCGACCCCGGCGTCGACCGCCGCGGTCGCGAACTCCGCCGGCGTCGACGACGCCGGCCGGTCGACGTCGAGGACGTCGGTCATGTCCCGCCACGCGCGGTACACCTCGTTGTCCGCGTCCGACGACTCGATCCGGTCCGCGGCCTCGCCCGCCGTCCGCCCGACAGCGGCGAGGTCCGGCGGCTCCTCGGCCGGCTCGTCGGTCCGGTCGCCCTCGCCGCGGTCGGCCTCGTCGTCGCCGCCGGCGAGGAGCAGCGCGGCGACGCTCGCGATCACCGCGGCGACGACGACGACCGCGAAGAGGATCTGCGGCGCCGACGCCGCCCCCTCGCCGCCCCCGAGCCCGCCGCCGGCCGCGCCGGCCGGTAACAGTCCCGTCTCGTTGCCGCCGACGCCGAGGCCGATGGAGACGCTCCCCGTCATCGACCCCGACCGGCACGCCGACAGTATCCAGAAGAGGATCCCGATCGGCGCGCCCATGACGCCGGCGACGGTGACGCCCGCGAACAGCGATCCCGTGTCGCGATAGGCTATCCCGGCGAGCAGCGTCAGTCCGATGAGGAACGCGAGCACCGCGGGCGGTTCCCTGAGGAACGCGAGACAGACGTCCGACGTGCCGAACTGGCCCGCCTCGCCCGACGACGTGAGGACTCCGGGATCGTCGTCGCCCTCGCCGACGCTCGGCTGGCCGCCCGATCCGCCGCCGAACCCGCCGCTGCCCGTGTCGACCGCGGAGTCCAGCGTCGCGGACGCGACGCCGAGCGCGAGGAGGGCGAGGATGGCGACGGCGACCGCGACGAGGGCGTCCCGCTTCACGTCCCCGAATACGGCGGCCGCCGGGAATAGCTTTCGGCGACGGCGGTCCGTCGGGGCGCTTCGGGGCGCGCCGAGGCGCGTCAGTCCGGGCCCCCGGGGTCGGCCCCCTCGCGTCCGGGCCCCGGGACTCGGCTTACGCGTCCTCGCTCCCGTCGACGACGCCGTCGAGCGGCGTGGTCGGGAACAGGGCGTCGACGCCGGGGTCCGGGTCGACGAGGCGGTACGCGGTCCCGTCGGGCTCGACGACGCCGGCGTCGGCGAGGTGGTCGAGGTGCGAGAACGCTTCGCCGGGGCCGTGGAGCACGTGAATGTCCTCAAGCGAGCCGAACAGCGCGGCCGACACCTCCCACGCGGTCGCGGGCCCGGACTCGTCGAGGACCTCGATCACCCGGCGCGTGCGGTGGCGGTGGTGGTCGAGGATCGCCGCCGCCCGGCGGCTCGGCTCGTCGATCCGCTGGCGGTGTCCCGGGTGCGCGGCGTCGAAGTCGCGCGCGACGATCCGCGCGAGGCTCTCGGCGTACGCCGCGAGCGCGCCCTCGACGCGCACGTCCGCGCCGCCGACGTTGGGGGTGTACTTCGGGAGCAGCGCGTCGCCCGTGAACACTTCCTCGGTCGCGTCGTCCCCGGCGACGGGGTCGTGGTCCGGCACCGTCCGCGGGTCGAACGCGAAGCCGGAGAGCCCGGCGGTGTGGCCCGGCAGGTGGAGGGCTTCGAGCGCGACGCCGCCGGCCTCAATGGCGTCGCCGTCCGCGAACGCCGTCACGTCGGCCGGGTCCCCGGAGAGCCCCGTGCTGACCGCGTCGAAGAAGTCGATCAGCCGCTCTTGGTCGGCGGCGGGCATCCCCCAGCGCTCGAACGTCTCGCGCTGGAGGTCGCGGTCGGCGAACAGCGGCGTCTCCGTCCCGTCGACGAGGCCGGCGTCGGCCTCGTGGACGTACACGTCGGCACCGCCCTCGGCCTGGACCTCGCCGGCGAGCCCCGCGTGGTCAGGGTGCCAGTGGGTGAGCACGACCGCGTCGACGTCGGCGAACGAGCGCCCGTAGTCGGCGAGGCCGTCCGCCAACTCCTCGCGGACCTGGGGGAGCGAGACGCCGGTGTCGACGAGCGCCGTCGTCTCGCCGTCGAGCAGGTACACGTCGTTTGCGCCCTCGAAGACGGTGTTGCCGAGCTGGATCCGTTTCACAGGGCAACGACGGCTGCCGGGCATTTCACCGTTTCCACCGCGCCCGCCCCCGCCCCGGGCGCCGTCGCTCGGGGACCGCCGACAGTGAACGCGGAGCGTGACCCGGAATCGCTCGCCCCGTTCCGCCCGGCCGCGGTCGCCGACCGCGATCCGTTGGGGCTTTGCTTCTGCCGCCCGTGCCGGACACATGGAGTATCAACCGGGCGTGTGTAACATCGGACCGACCCAACAGCGACGGCGGCTCCTCCTCGGCGTCGGGTCGCTCGCGCTCGCCGCCGCGTTCGTGGCGGCGGTCGTCTCGCTCGCGTGGCCGCAGTGGTCGCTCATCCTCACGGTGTTCCCGCTGTACGGCGCCGCGATGGGCGGGTTACAGTACCGCGAGCGCTTCTGTATCGGGTTCGCCGGCATGGGCGTCTTCGACGTCGGCGGCGGGACGAGCGAGATCCAGAACGAGGCGGCGCTCGCCGCCGACCGCAAGAAGGCGGTCAAGCTCAACGCGAAGGCGATGGCCATCGGCGCGGCCGGGACGGTCGCCGTCTACGCCGGCGTGGCTTTCCTCTTGTAAGCACCAGTCGGAGTGCCTGTCGACTACTGATAGATAGCCGACCACGGGCCTGCGCCGAACATCGGTAAAGCCCCAGTCGCTCGTTCGTTACCGCTCGGGGGCAGATCGAAGGCGAACGCCGCCTCGCGACTGCCCACTCGAGCCCCACCCCGCACCGCGCCTCACACCTCCCCAGCCTCGCGGTTCGCGCTCTCCGAGCGCTCACCGCGTCCCTCGCGCGTGCCTCTCGCGGCCGCCGCTTCGCTCCGGCCGCTCACAGGCACGCGCCACCGCACGAGCGTCGTGTCGCATCTGCCGTCGCGGTCGCCGGCGATAACCACGAACGTGCGTATAGAAAAGCATTAGAACCGCCTCGGTGACCACGTAAGTGAATGAGTCTGTCCGATGCGGACCACGAGCTCGTGACCGCGGAGCTCGGCCGCGAGCCGACGGCGGCCGAGGCCGCGCTGTTCGAGAACCTCTGGAGCGAGCACTGCGCGTACCGCTCCTCGCGACCCCTGCTGTCGGCGTTCGACAGCGAGGGCGACCAGGTCGTGGTCGGCCCCGGCGACGACGCCGCGGTCCTCGCGCTGCCCGAGCCGGACGCGGCCGACGACCCCGCGGCCGAGCGCGACGCCGACGACTACGGCGACACCTACGTCACCTTCGGCGTCGAGAGCCACAACCACCCCTCCTTCGTCGACCCGTTCGACGGCGCGGCGACGGGCGTCGGCGGCATCGTCCGCGACACGATGAGCATGGGCGCGTACCCGATCGGGCTCCTCGACTCGCTGTACTTCGGCGGCTTCGACCGCGAGCGCTCCCGGTACCTCTTCGAGGGCGTCGTCGAGGGCATCTCCCACTACGGCAACTGTATCGGCGTCCCCACGGTCGGCGGCAGCGTCGCCTTCCACGGCGGCTACGAGGGGAACCCCCTCGTCAACGTCGCCTGCGTCGGCCTCACGAACGAGGACCGCCTCGTCACGGCGACCGCGCAGGAGCCGGGCAACAAGCTGGTGCTCGTCGGGAACGGCACCGGCCGCGACGGGCTCGGCGGCGCCTCCTTCGCGAGCGAGGACCTCGCCGAGGACGCCGAGACGGAGGACCGCCCGGCGGTCCAGGTGGGCGACCCGTACGCCGAGAAGCGCCTGATCGAGTGTAACGAGGCGCTGGTCGACGAGGACCTCGTCCGCTCGGCCCGCGACCTCGGCGCGGCCGGCCTCGGCGGCGCCTCCTCCGAGCTCGTCGCGAAGGGCGGGCTCGGCGCGCGGATCGACCTCGACGCCGTCCACCAGCGCGAGCCGAACATGAACGCCACGGAGATCCTGCTCGCCGAGAGCCAGGAGCGGATGTGCTACGAGGTCGCGCCCGACGACGTCGACCGCGTCGCCGCCCTCGCCGAGCGGTTCGACCTCGGCTGCTCGGTCATCGGCGAGGTGACCGACGGGAACTACGTCTGCGAGTTCGCGGGCGACGCGGACGGCGACGCCGAGGTCGTCGTCGACGCCGAGGCCGAGTTCCTCGCCGACGGCGCGCCGATGAACGACCTCCCGAGCGAGTCCCCGAGCGAGCCCGCCCGCGACCTCCCCGCGGACGAGCCGCCGCTCGACGAGGCGGTCGCGGCCGTCCTCGCGGCCCCCTCCACCGCGAGCAAGCGCTGGGTGTACCGCCAGTACGACCACGAGGTCGGGACGCGCACGGCCCTGAAGCCCGGCGACGACGCCGCGCTGCTCGCGATCCGGGAGACGGAGGCGGCTGGCGGAGCGGACGGAGCGAGCGACGGGGCCGCCGACGGCGTCGGCCTCGCGCTCTCCTCGGGCGCGAACCCGAAGTGGACCGCGGCCGCCCCGTACGAGGGCGCGCGGGCGGTGGCGCTGGAGAACGCGACGAACCTCGCGGCGACCGGCGCGGTCCCGCTCGCCGCGGTCGACTGCCTCAACGGCGGCAACCCGGAGAAGCCGGACGTGTACGGCGCGTTCGAGGGGATCGTCGACGGGCTCGCGGACGCCTGCGCCGCGCTCGACACGCCCGTCGTCGGCGGCAACGTCTCGCTGTACAACGACAGCGTCGAGGGGCCGATCCCGCCGACGCCGACGCTCGCGGTGTTGGGCACGACGCGGGGGTACGACGCCCCGCCCGCCGCGCTCGACGCCGAGCTCGCGGCCGACTCCGAGCTCCTGCTCGTCGGCGCCGGCGGCGATGCCCTCGGCGGCTCGGAGTACCTCGCGCACGCCGGCGGCAGCGACCGGTTCCCGACCCTGCCGGACGAGTCCGGCGGCGCGGACGACCTCGGCGACCTCGTCGCGTCGCTGGCGGCGGCCGCGCGCCACGAGTCGACGCTCGCGGCCCACGACGTGAGCGAGGGTGGGCTCGCGGTCGCGCTCGCCGAGATCCTGACCGACGACGCCGGCGTCGACGCGACGCTGCCCGACCGCGTCGCGGCCTTCGACGAGACCCCCGGGCGGCTCCTCGTCCAGACGACCGACCCGGAGGCTGTCGCGGCCGCGGCTGGCGACCTACCGGTCTTCCGGCTCGGCGACGTGACGACCGACGGGACCCTCTCGCTGACCGTCGACGGCGAGTCGGTCGCGCTCTCGGCCGAGGCGGTACGGGACCACCGCGACGTGATCGACCGCGAACTCGCCTGAGACCCATCGACGCGGGCGACGAGCGACGAGTCGGCGCGGCGTCCGCGCGCCTCCTCCCGATTTCGACCGTCCGAGAGCGAGCGATACGCTTTTAGGTACTCCTAAAGTATGTGGCGGCAACCGCGGGACGCCGGTCGTTCCGGTGCCCGCCCCTCATCGATGGCATCCACGGAAACAGTCGGCACGACGCGCTCGACCGAGTCGGACGACGCGACGGCCGATCGATCGGACGACTCCGCGACCGACCACCGGGCGAGCGCCGCCGCCGACCACGGGGCGACCGCCGCCGCGGACCCCGTCCTGTCGCTCTCCGAGGTCACGAAGGCGTTCGGTCCCGAGACCGCCGTCGACGACGTCTCGCTCGACGTGCGCTCCGGCGAACTGCTGACGTTCCTCGGCCCCTCCGGGTGCGGCAAGACGACGACGCTGCGCACCATCGCCGGCCTCGAAGAACCGACCGAGGGGGAGATCGCCCTCGGCGACGAGGTCGTCGCCGGCGACGGCGCGTTCGTCCCGCCGGAGCAGCGCGACGTGGGCATCGTCTTCCAGAACTTCGCGCTGTTCCCCCACCTCACCGTCCGGGAAAACATCGCGTTCGGGCTGACAGACGCCGACGCCGCGGAGAGCGAGGCCCGCGTCGACGAGCTGCTCGAACTGGTCGAGATGACCGAGCACGGCGAGAAGACGCCCGACCAGCTCTCCGGCGGGCAGAAGCAGCGCGTCGCGCTCGCGCGCTCGCTCGCTCCCGAGCCCGAGGTACTCCTCTTAGACGAGCCGTTCTCGAACCTCGACGTGCGGCTCCGCGTCGAGATGCGCGAGGAGGTCCGGCGCATCCTGAAGAAAGCCGGCGTCACCGCCATCTCGGTCACGCACGACCAGGAGGAGGCGCTCTCCATCTCCGACCGCGTCGCGGTGATGAACGACGGCCAGATCGAGCAGGTCGGCCGCCCCGAGTCCGTCTTCGAGCGTCCCGAGTCGAAGTTCGTCGCCTCCTTCCTCGGCCGGGCGTCGTTCCTCGAGGGCGAGCTCCGCGACGGGAAGGTCGACACCGGCATCGGCCGCTTCGACGCCGTGACGCTGGAGGGGTACGACACCGTCTACGACGGCGCGCCGGTCGACGTCCTCGTCCGGCCCGACGACCTCCGCGCGACGCCCGCGAGCCCCGAACTTGCCGACGGCGTCATCGTCTCGCGGCAGTACGTCGGGCCCTCGTTCGTCTACCGGGTCGACCTCGACTCGGGCGACACGGTCCACTGCCTCCACAACCACGTCGAGGAGTTCGGCCTCGATGAGCCGGTCACCTTAGAGCTCACTGCGGACCACCCGCTCGCCTGGTACCCGCGATAGTCGAGCCGCGGCTAGCGGGTCGGACGCGATTCGAAACCGCCGAGCGGCGGCGCTCAGAAGGTCGCGAGGAACGGAACCGCGTACGCGATCAGTAGGCCGACGAGCGTCACAGCCGCCCCGATGCCGACTTCGCGGCCCCCGAACTCCTGCATCGGGGCGGTCACGCGCTCGTCCGGGTCGGGCTCGTGCGAGTGGTCGTCCATGTCCGGCGATCCGGCCGGGGGATACATAAGGCCACCTGAA